>JAEEGH010001574.1_pt1 | contig 64996 bp, 66 predicted proteins | sample 9134181 | NCBI WGS metagenome assembly JAEEGH01 (sample SAMN16246544, study PRJNA631951) | gut metagenome | biome: gut microbiome; feature: rumen; material: DP-attached | host: Bos | place: Iran: Karaj | collected 2018-10
TTAAAAGAAAAACTCTTTACGTTGTTGAAGATTGCCCGAATAACGCCGCGCATATCTATCCCGTTGTGCTTATAAAACCTTTTGTCTTCTATCGCGATAAACGCGTTGACGGTGTGTTGCGGTACGTCTTTTAAGTCGGTTATATTTAATCCGCCTGCCGATTCCGTCATAAAATTGCCTTGTGCGTCGTATATTTCGGCGGAAGATTCAAGGTTTACGAGTTTACTTTCGTCCAGATGATAGTCCTTGGTTACCATAAGGTAATAAACGAAAAAAGTGAGAGAAAGAATAAGTAAAGCCCCCGATATCACGAGCAGGGTTTTAAAGAGGATTTTTCTCATAACATATAACTTGCGTAACTTTAAGGTTTTGTATACCGAAAATTACGGTATAAAATTGACAAACGCAAGATTTTAATGTATTATATTTAATATGGCTTACTATGATAAAAAGTACTGCATCGTGACCTACGGTTGTCAGATGAATATCCACGAATCGGAAAAACTCGGCGGGATTCTTGCCGAAATGGGTTTTACCGCCGTAAACGACGTAAAACTTGCCGATATCGTAGTATTCAATACCTGTTGTATAAGAGAAAACGCGGAAAAAAGAGCCGAAGGCAATATCGGCGCGCTGAAAAAACTGAAACACGCTAAAAGCGATATGATAATCGCCGTCGGCGGGTGTATGACGCAACAGAAGGGCTATGCCGAAAAACTTACGGATAAATTTCCGTTCGTCGATATCGTTTTCGGAACGCATAACTTAGAAGATTTCAAAGATTTTATCGTCAGGCGACTGGAAGACAAGAAGCACGTTATTTCGGTATCCGACGGGGACAACCGCATAAAAGAAGGAACGCCGAAACTGCGTTCGAGTTTTCCCAACGGCTGGGTGAACGTGAATTACGGGTGCAATAATTTCTGTTCTTATTGCATAGTGCCGTACGTCAGGGGCAGAGAAAAAAGCAGAGATATGGGCGCGATACTGTCGGAGTGTCAGGAACTCGTGGACGCGGGATACAAGGAAATAACTCTTTTGGGTCAGAACGTTAATTCCTACGGAAAAGATCTCGGAAACGCGGATTTTGCCGACCTTATAGAAAAAGTTTCCGCGATAGAAGGGGATTTCAGGTTGCGCTTTATGACCAACCACCCGAAAGATCTTTCGGAAAAACTTATAGCCGCCGTCGCAAAAAGCGATAAGACGTGTAAATCCATCCACCTTCCCGTGCAGGCGGGATCGAACAGGATACTTAAACTTATGAATCGGCACTACACCCGCGAAGACTACCTGAAAGAAGTGGAATTGTTGAGAAAATACATACCCGATATCGCGATAAGTACCGATATCATGGTGGGGTTCCCAACGGAAACGGAAAGCGATTTCGAAGACACTCTGGACCTCGTAAGGCAAGTGAAATTTGCGGGGGCGTTTACTTTCGTGTATTCGCCGAGAAAGGGGACTCCTGCGGCAACGATGGACGGGCAGATTCCTTCGGAAATTTCAAAGCGGCGGATAATAAGGCTTATAGATATGCAGAACGCCGAAAACAGAAGGCAGTCGAAAGCCTACTTAAATCGGACGATAGAAATATTGTGCGAAGGTTTCGACAGTAGAAAGGGCAAATATCTCGGCAGGGATACGTACGGCAGGATGGCGTATTTCGACGGAAAAACCAATCTTATAGGTAAATTCGTAAAGGTAAAAATAACTAAAACGGGCGGGATTTCGCTTATGGGCGAAGTCGCGGATATCGGAGAATAAAAATGGCGCTTTCACGGATGATGTCGCATTATTTGCAGGTAAAGGAAAAATATAAAGACTGCTTCGTTTTTTACAGACTCGGGGATTTTTACGAGATGTTTTTCGACGACGCCGTAAAAGCGTCGGAAATTCTGGAACTTACGCTCACGGGGAGAGATTGCGGACTGACAGAACGCGCACCCATGTGCGGAGTGCCTTTCCACGCCGCGGATATGTACGTTTCGAAACTCGTGTCCGCGGGATATAAAGTCGCTATATGCGAACAACTTTCCGAACCCAACGGCAAAGAACTCGTAGAAAGGGAAGTCGTAAGGGTGGTGACTGCGGGAACGGTTACGAACGACGAACTGATAGATTCTAAAAGCAATAATTTTCTGCTTGCGTTGTACTGCCGCAAAAACGCCTTTGCGATAGCGTGGGCGGATATAACGACGGGTGAATTTTTCGCAAAAAGTTTTACCGAAGGAGATACCGTATCGGATCTCGTGAACGAACTGGTCAAGATATCCCCCGCGGAAATAATCGGAAACAGGGCGGCGGTCGACTCGCTTGCCGAACACCCCGTTTTCGTCCAGAAAGTACTGCCTAAAATAAGCGAATACACGGAAAGCGAATTCTATTACGAAAACGCCGAAGAATCGCTTAAAAACCAACTGAAAGTCGCCGCTCTTTCTTCTTTGGGATTTACGGATAACGACTTATCGGTAATACCGTCGGGCGCGCTCGTATCGTACTTAAAAGAAACGCAGAAGTCGCTTCTTATCAACGTAAATTCCGTATCGGTACTGAACGAGCGGGAATTTATGATGCTGGACTTAAACGCGGTGCGAAATCTCGAAATAACAAGGACTTTAAGGGACGACAAAAAATACGGTTCGCTACTTTGGGTGCTTGATAAAACGAGAACGGGCATGGGGGCAAGGAAACTGCAAAGTTACCTTCTTTCTCCGCTGTTCAGCGCGGAAAAGATAAATTACAGATTAGACGGCGTAGAAAGCCTTTTTAACAACGCCCTTATAAGACAAAGTCTTTACGAGATATTGTCGTGCGTAAAAGACGTGGGAAGAATAACGGGCAAGATATCGAACGGAAACCTTGCGCCGAAAGATTGCGTCGCGCTTTCCAGATCGCTTTCAAATATTCCCAGCATAAAATTTCAGTTGTCGGGGATGGACGGCGAAATAATTTCCGACATAATCGCAAAACTCGGAGAGTACGCGGAAATAACTTCGCTTATTGATAGGGCGGTGTGCGACGAAACGGAAGACGATGACAAGAAGAAAAGACAGAACGAAGTTAAACCCAAATACATAAAAAAAGGATATAACGAAGAACTCGACGAATTAAGGGATTTAGCGTCGGGCGGGCAGAAGAGTGTGGACGCCATAGAAGAACGGGAACGCGCCCGCACGGGCATAAAGAATCTGCGCGTCGGATACAACAGGGTTTTCGGGTATTTTATAGAAGTTACCAACTCTTTCAAAGATAAAGTTCCCTACGACTATCAGAGAAGGCAAACGCTCGCGGGTGCGGAGCGTTACGTTACCGAAGAACTTAAAGAGTTGGAAGAAAAGGTCTTGTCGGCGATGGAAAAAGCCGAAGATCTGGAACAGAAACTGTTTAACGAAGTAAAAGCCTTTCTTTCGGGGCATATACAGAGATTACAGCAGACTGCGGACGCAATAGCGGAACTCGACGTTCTGCTGGCATTATCCACCGTAGCCAAAGAGCGGGGATATTGCAGACCGAAGATTGTCGGCGAAAGGGACGGGCTGTTCATAAAAGACGGAAGGCACCCCGTAGTAGAGGCGGTGAGCCGCCAAAGGTTTATTCCCAACGACTGCGTTCTCGATAACGACGAAAACAGGACGATGATAATCACGGGACCGAATATGGCGGGCAAGAGCACTTATATGCGTCAGGTCGCGCTTATCACTCTTATGGCGCATATCGGTTCTTTCGTTCCCGCGTCGGAAGCGACGATACCTTTGACGGACAGGATATTTACGCGTATCGGCGCGAGCGACAGTCTTATTTCCGACCAAAGCACGTTTATGATAGAGATGTCGGAACTTGCGTATATCGTGAAAAACGCGACGAAAAGCAGTCTTTTGTTGCTCGACGAAATAGGCAGGGGAACGAGCACTTACGACGGACTGAGTATCGCCTGGGCGTCGGTGGAATATCTTTCTTTGAACGTAAAGGCGAAAACGCTTTTCGCCACACATTATCACGAACTTACCGAACTCGAAGGTATAATAGACGGCGTAAAGAATTACAAGATAACCGTTAAAGAATTCCAGAACAACGTGATATTTTTAAGAAAAATAGCGCGCGGCGGCGCGAACAGGAGTTTCGGGATAGAAGTCGCGACTCTTGCGGGCGTAAATTCCGCGATAACCGACAGGGCGAAAAAAATATTAAAAGATTTAGAGGCGAAAGACATTACGAAAACGCAGGATAATAAAGGCGTTTCGGAAGGTTATAACGAAACGGAAAAGATAATAAGCGAACTCGATATGAACAATTTATCGCCTATGCAGGCGTTCGGCGTGCTTTCCGATCTGTACGAGAAGATAAAGGAGAGAACCGATGAGTAAAATAAATATTTTAAGCAGCAAAGTCTATAACAGGATAGCCGCGGGCGAAGTGATAGAGCGCCCCGCGTCCGTCGTTAAGGAACTCGTGGAAAACTCCATAGACGCGGGGGCGACTTCCGTATCCGTGGAAGTAAACGGCGGTGGAATAGGCTATATCAGGGTAACGGACAACGGTTCGGGTATAGAGCGGTCGGAACTTAAAAAAGCCGTTTTACCGCACGCAACGAGCAAAATTTCGTCTGTAAAAGACCTTGATAATATTTCTTCTTTAGGATTTCGCGGAGAAGCGCTCGCGAGTATAGCGTCGGTATCCAAACTTTCCATAATTTCCAAGCCTGCAACACAGGAAGCGGGAGCAATGCTTTATACCGAAGGCGGAGAAGGGGAAGAAATAACCGATTGCGCGGCGGTTACGGGTACGGAAATCACCGTCAAAAACGTGTTTTTCAATACTCCCGCAAGGGCAAAATTTTTAAAGAGCGAAAAGAGCGAAGAAAACGAAATATCCACGCTTATGGCAAGGCTTATTTTGGGTAATCCGGATATTGCGTTCAAATATTCCGCGGACGGCAAAACTGTGTATCAGTCGTACGGCGACGGGGAAGAGTCGGCGTTTATCGCGGTTTACGGAACTAATGTCATAAAGGATTGTTATCACGTCGACTGCGAGAAAAACGGCATAACGATTAAGGGTTATATCGGAAAACCGTTTTATTCGAAACCCAACAGAACCTATCAATCCGTGTTCTTAAACGGCAGATATATAGTAAATCAGACGGTGGCGGTGGCTATATCCAACGCCTATTCGCCGTACCTTATGAAACGTCAGTACCCGTTCTATTCCCTTAAAATATCCGTTCCCGCGGAAACGGTGGACGTAAACGTACACCCGAACAAGACCGACGTGCGTTTTTCAAACAATCAGATAGTGTATTCCGCGGTGTATTCCGTCGTTTCGAAAGTTCTCGACGGCAGCAGCGAAGCACTTTCCATAGTTTCGCAACAAGATAAGTCAACTACTGACAAAACAAGCATAGATTATGTTACACATAATGCCATTGAAACACCGCGCCCCGCAGGGGTAAAACAGAAATTCGGCTCTTTCGTATTCGCCGACAGCGGTAAGAGATCCTTGCCTTCCGACGATACGGCAGGTTTTGAAAAAGGAAAAGATCTCGCCGCGGACATCTTTGCGGAGAATAAGGCTTACATAGAAAAATTAGAAAAGGAAAAGGGAACGGGAGGCACGGTATTCGATTTTTCCGTAAAGACAAAACAACAGGAAATATCGATCGAAAAAGACTTAAAATACGTCGGGCAGGCGCTTAATACCTTCCTTATCTTCGACGACGGGCAGGATATGTACATAATAGACCAGCACGCCGCCCACGAAAGGATACTTTTCGACAGGTTCAACTCAAAGTTAAGCGACGGTGATATAGATACGCAACCCTTGCTTTTACCTTACGTTTTCGACGTCGACTATAAACAAGCCGAGTTTCTGAACGAAAACAAAGGACTCTTACAGTCTATGGGGATAAAAATTTCCGATTTCGGGGGAGATTCTTTCAGCGTTTCGGAAATTCCCGTATGCATTGCCGAAATAAACTTAAAGGAATTTTTCGCGGATCTTTTAGGCGATATAAACGAACTCAAAACCATAAAGATGACCGATTTATTAAAGGAAAAAATCGCGCAGAAAGCCTGTAAAGCGGCGATCAAAGCGGGAGACAAACTTTCCGAAGACGATATAAAGATAATATTATCGGAGATAAAAGGGAATCTCGGGCTGAAATGTCCGCACGGCAGACCCGTAGTGGTAAAAATCACGAGAACGGAAATAGACAAATGGTTCAAAAGGATAGTGTAGTTTTATAAATGTCGGGTAAAATATTGATAATCTGCGGTCCTACCGCGTCGGGAAAAACCGAAATCGCCTTAAACGTTGCGGAAATGCTCGGAACGGAGATAATTTCCGCCGACTCTATGAACGTTTACAAGGACTTAAACGTAGGCACGGCAAAACCCGACGAAAGGGAACGGCAAAGAATAAAACACCACCTTATAGACGTCGCAACGCCTTTCGATACCTTTTCCGTCGGCGATTACAGAGAAAAGGCGAAACCGATAGTCGATTCCCTTATAAATTCGGGTAAAATTCCCGTAATATGCGGAGGCACGGGGTTTTATATCAACTCTATTTTGTACGATCTGTCCTACGGCAACGTTAAGGGCGATCTTGCGGTAAGGGAAAAATATTTCGCCATGGCGGAAAATTGCGGGGCGGACACCGTGTACGCCGTTTTGAAAGAAAAAGACCCTTTATCCGCCGAAAAACTTCATCCCAACGACTTAAAACGCGTGATACGCGCACTTGAAATCTGCGAAAACGGCGTCAAAAAATCCGATATTGCGGATACTCTTACGCCCGCTTACGATTATTCCGCTTTCAGCGTGGACTACGACCGAGACGTCCTTTATCAAAGGATAGAAAAAAGGGTGGATAAAATGATAGAAAACGGACTTGTCGAAGAAGTGGAAGGACTTCTCGATAAAGGCGTTTCGATAAAAAATCAATGCATGCAGGGGATAGGGTATAAGGAAACATATTCTTACCTTTCGGGCGAAATATCGCTTAAAGACGCGATAGCCCTAATAAAACTCAACACGAAACATTATGCAAAACGCCAGATAACCTTTTTTAAGAAACTACCGAATTTGGTTTGGTTAAAGCCCGACGACGCCCGCGTGCTCGCGGAAAGGATAGTAAACGGATTATGAATTTAAAATATATCGAAGATTGCGAAAAAGAATTGCTCCCGCAGTTTAAAATTTTAGAAGATATCGCGCTTTTCAATCAGGAAAAGGTGCTGAACGCTTTCAAAAAAAACAAAGTCGCGCTCCGTCATTTTTACGGTACGACGGGTTACGGCTACGGCGACGAAGGAAGAGACACCTTAAATCGGGTGTTTGCCGATATTTTCAATGCGGAAGCGGCTATATGTTCGCCGTCTTTCGTTTCGGGCACTCACGCGATATCGTCCTGTCTTTACGGTATCCTGCGCCCCGGCGACGTCGTTTTAAGTATTACGGGCAAGACGTACGACACGTTAGAAGACGTGATAAGCGGTAAAGGGAACGGATCGCTTTTGGATTTCGGCGTTAAATTCTGCGCCGTTCCGCTTAAAAACGGCGGGTTCGATTTTGATGTGATAAGGGAAAAAATAGCGGAATTAAAGCCTAAAACGGTGTATATGCAGCGTTCCCGCGGATATGAGTGGCGAAAAGCGTTGACGGTTTCGGAAATAGAGTCCGCAGTCGGGTTTTTACGCGGAATAGGATTCGACGGGTGTATAATGATCGACAACTGTTACGGCGAGTTCGTCGAAAAAAGAGAGCCGACGGAAGTCGGCGTGGATCTCGTCGCGGGTTCGCTTATAAAAAACCCCGGGGGCGGTATCGCGCCGACGGGCGGTTACGTTTGCGGGAATAAACGCTACGTAGATTTGGTTCAAAACAGGCTTACCGCGCCGTCTATCGGCGGGGAAGTCGGGTCGTATCCTTTCGGCTACCAGTATTTTTATCAGGGGCTTTTCCTTGCGCCGCACACCGTTTTGCAATCCATGAAAGGCGCAATGCTGTTTTCCTACATTCTCGGCGACAAAGGGTACAAAGTTTCGCCGAAACAGAAGGAAATTCCACGCGATATAATAACGATGACGGAGTTTAACGACAGGGATAAACTGATAAATTTTATACAGAACATACAGGAAAATTCGCCCGTGGACAGCAACGTTCGGCTTTTACCTTGGGATATGCCGGGGTATGAAGATCAGGTCATAATGGCGGCAGGGTGTTTCGTACAGGGCTCGTCTATAGAACTTTCCGCCGACGCACCCGTAAAACCGCCGTATATTGCTTACCTTCAAGGCGGGCTTACCTACGAACATTGTAAAATCGCTTTGAAAAATCTTAATATTTAGAGAATAAAAGGAGAAAATTTATGAAAAAATTTTTAATGACAGTCGTTTTTGTTATTGTATTTTTTATATGCGTAACGGGGCTTGTCGCCTGCGGCGAAACAAACAGTTCGGGTGACGAAAAAATATTATCGGTTTATAATACATACGTTGCCTATGCGGAAGAAAACGGAATAGCACCGCTGTCTTATGAAAATTGGCTTGCAACTATAAAGGGTGAAAAAGGCGAACAGGGCGTACAAGGGGAACAAGGCGTTGGCATAAGTTCGGTTAGAATAGACGGTGATGGCAATCTTATAATAGTATTAACTAACGGAAGCCAGATAAATGCAGGCAAAGTAAGAGAGATTGAAAATCAAACGGTCAACGAAAACCTGCAGGAATTAGATTTTTATCTTAAAGACAATGGGACTTACGGCGTAGCCGTGGGTAATGCTTCGCAGTTAAGCAAAATAGAAATCCCCGCAAGTTATAAGGGCAGACCGGTTATGGATATTGTGGATGAAGGCTTTAAAAATTGTAAAGCAAATCAAATAGTCATACCCGACAGCATTACAAGAATAGGAACATCTGCGTTCAGTTATAGCAATTTGTCAAGTGTAACCATACCCGGTAGTGTAACAAATATCGGCACATATGCGTTTTTCGGTTGTAACGAGCTACAAAAAGTAACGATAGAAAACGGAGTTAAAAGGATAGAGGAGCATATGTTTTCTGATTGTAACAGGTTAACCGATATAACGATACCTCAAAGTATTAATCGTATAGAAAGGAATGCGTTTTACGGCTGTCCTTGTGTTGAAACTTATGATGGTATAGATTATGTGGGAAATTGGATAATGCACTGTGATAGTTCCGTTACTTCGGCTCATATAAAAGAAGGTACTTCGGGAATTGCCGAAGATTCATTTTTCGAATGTAAAAATTTGACCAATATAAATTATACGGGTACGCCAAGCACTTGGGCGCAAATATACGGATTGTGGAATATAATGAATTCAAATAGGGTGTTGTATATAAATGAACAGCCCGTAACGGATATTGTGTTAGAAAATGTTTCAAAAATAAATAACGACGCATTCTCCGGTTGCAAAGATTTAACGAGTGTAACGATAGGTAACGGCGTTACAACTATAGGAAATTATGCGTTCTCGGGTTGTACCAATTTAAAGATTGTAGATATACAAGAAGGTGTTACAAGTATATGGGATTCCGCATTTTCTCGTTGTCGTAGTTTAACAGATATAAGCATACCTGACAGCGTTACGTTTATAGGAAATGAAGTTTTCAGGGGTTGTAGCAGTTTAAAAAATATAAACGTGTCAGAAAATAGTACGACTTATAAATCAATAAACGGAAATCTTTATACTAAAGACGGTAAAACACTGTTACAATATGCTATTGGTAAAACGACAACGGAGTTTAACATTCCTGATAACGTTATAAACATAGGATGGGGTGCATTTTATGGTTGTAGTAATTTACATGAAATAACTATATCCGACAGTGTTAACGAAGTAGCAGGCTTATCATTTTCCGAATGCAATCATTTAGAAGTTATCAACATAGGAAACGGTGTCACAAGCATAGAAATTAACGCATTTTATGGTTGTGCAAACTTAACGGCTGTAAATGTATCCGAAAACAATGCCAAATATAAGTCGGTAAACGGCAATTTATATAGTAAAGACGGTAAAACTCTGATACAATACGCTATAGGTAAGACAGCAACAGAATTTACTATACCAGACGGTGTTACAAGCATAGGAATTAAAGCATTTTCTTATTGTAATAACCTAAAAAGCATAATAATCCCTTTCGGTGTAACAAATATTGGTTACGGTGCATTTTTCTATTGCAGTAATTTAGAAAGTATAACGATTGATAGAAATACTACGAGCATAGAGGAATGGGCATTTGGTCGTTGTTCCAGTTTAGCAGACATAAACTACAATGGAACAATGGATGAATGGAATGCAATACCTAAAGGAATCGGTTGGAAAGACAATATTGTTTCAGATTGTAAGGTGCATTGTTCTGATGGCAATATAAATATTTAACGGCGACATGTTTGTAATTTAAAGCTCCCGCCCGCAGATACTTGCGAGCGGGAGCTTTAAATTCAGAACGAATCAAAACTTTCTTATAAGTCCTTTGACAACGCCTAAAATTTTGACGTCGGGAAAAATCATATCTTCCATATGATCGTTTTCGGGGTGCAGAACGACTTTGCCGTTTTTCTTATAAAAACGCTTTACCGTTGCGCTGTCTTCTATAAGAGCGACCACGATATTACCGTTGTCGGCATTTTCACATTTTCTGACGATAATCAGGTCGTTATCGAAGATGCCCGCATTTATCATACTGTCGCCCGTAACACGCAGGGCAAATTCGTCGTCGCCGCTCTTAAAATCTGCGGGCAACGGGCAATATCCTTCCAGATTTTCCACGGCAAAAATAGGGGAGCCGGCACGAATTTCGCCTAATATCGGCACGGAAATAAAATTCTGCAACTTATTCGTAGGCGTTATCGCACGCTTTTTGGCGGGGTCTTTATTCAAAAGACCTTTATTTTTCAGTTTTTCTATGTAAGAATAGGCGGTCGCGGTAGATTTTATATTGAGACTGCTGCAAATCTCCCTGACCGACGGGGGAAAACCGTTGTTTTCGGAATATTCCACCGTAAACTTATACAATTCCTGCAATTTTAAATCTAATTCTTCTCTTTTCATACCTATAATATACCACAAGCGAGACGGAAAGTCAAACAAATGTTTGCAATTTTATTCGTAAAAATAATTTGATTTAAAATCTAAATATGATATACTATTAAATGGTAAGTATATGAAAGACGATAGAGATATAAAAAGCAAAGACGAGTTCAACGAGTGTGAAGACGATTTTTGCGACCTTGACAGAAACAAGATATGCGATAATTGCGGCAAGTGTATAGAAGAAGATAAAAATTACAAGGTCATAAAAATCACGAAGATCGTAAAAGACGAAGAATAAAAAAGATAAACAAAAAATCCGTCCCGTAAACACGGAACGGATTTGGCAGGGGAGACGCGATTCGAACACGCAACCGGCGGTTTTGGAGACCGCTGCTCTACCGTTGAGCCACTCCCCTAAAAACAAGATAGATTATAATATAAATAGGGATTTTAGTCAATTAAATTAGGGTTAAAAATGGAAAAGAAATTTAAATTAGGCGTAATAGGCGCGGGATTTATGTCCACGGCGATAGTTTCGGGGGCGTTGAAAGCGGGATTTTTATCGGATAAGGAAATCGTCGTCAGCGATATAAGTGAGAAATCTTTCGAGAAACTTAAAAAATACGGCGTTACGACGACGCTTGATAATTCCTATGTTTTCGATAATTCGGAATTTGTGCTTTTCGCCGTAAAACCCCAGAATTTCAAAGCGGTGATACAGGCGGAAAACGATATATCCTGTAATAAATTCATATCCATAATGGCGGGCGTGAAAAAGCAATATATAAAAGACGCGATAGGTAAGGAAGCCGCACTCGTTGCGCGTTGTATGCCGAATACGCCGTGCTCGTTGGGTTACGGCGCGGTCGGTATGGATATAAGCGATTATTCCGAAGAATCGGACATAGAGTTTATCGGCGGGCTTTTCAAGTGCTTCGCGAAAGTCGTTTTTCTCGACGAAGAAAAACTGAACGCGGTAACGGGGATAAGCGGAAGTTCGCCCGCGTATTTCTACCTGTTTGCCAAATATCTTATAGACGCGGGCGTTAAAAACGGACTCTCCGAAGAAGACGCCAAAAACCTGGTCGTAAACACTATGATAGGTAGCGGCAAGATGGTATTCGAAAATTCCGACAAGACGATAGAAGAACTTATCGCCGCCGTTTGCAGTAAAGGCGGCACCACAATAGAAGCCGTAAAATCGTTTGAAAACAGCGACCTTAAAACCGCAGTGGAAAAGGCTGTAAACGCTTGCGTAAAGCGTTCGGAAGAGTTGGAGAGCCTGTTATGAAACACGTCGATATTTATACCGACGGTGCGTGCAGCGGTAACCCCGGTAAGGGCGGATACTGCGCGATACTCGTTTACGGCAAGACCGAAAAAATATTGCAAGGCGGCGAAGAGTCCACGACCAACAACCGCATGGAACTTCAAGCCGTGATAAGCGGGCTTTCCGCGTTAAAGGAAAAGTGTTCGGTAACGGTGTACAGCGACTCCAACTACGTCGTGGAAGCGATAAATTCCGAGTGGCTTATCGCCTGGCAAAACTCTTCCTGGAGAACCGCGGGGAAAAAAGACGTAAAAAACGTCGATCTGTGGAAGGCACTTTCGGACCTTTTGTCCGTACACGAAGTTAAATTCGTCAAAGTGAAAGGGCACTCCGACAACGAATACAACAACCGTTGCGATAAAATCGCGGTAAGTTACTATAAAAACTCAAATTCCGAACAATAAAGGTAAAAAGCGGATAACTTTTTTTCTCGATAATATAATGTAACATGAGAAAAAAGTCGCTCGGCGGTTTGCTTACCGAGATATTTTCCGTTCTTACCATTTCTTTTACGGGCGTTTGCGGAATAATTTTTTGCGTTCTGTATGCCGAAAATTTTGCGACGGGGTTTATAAAAGACAATTCCGATATCGTAAATACCGTCATCGTTACCTTCGTTTCCGCGTGCGGAGCACTGAGCGTCGTGTTTTTGCGGCTTAAACGGAAACTGCTGTTCAGAATAACCGTTTTATTTATTCTGACAGTAACGGCAATCATGTTCGGGGTTTATTACTTTAAAAAAAGCGGGTTTGCGGACAGAATAAAGAGCATAAACGATTTCAGAAACTATATAGCCGAATTCGGCGAAAGCGCGGTTTTTTACTTTATACTCTTACAGTTTTTGCAGGTGGTAATTATCCCGATCCCGTCCTTTATAACCGTGGGGGCGGGCGTGTTATTGTTCGGGGCGTTCCGCGGCGCGGTATACAGTTGCGTAGGCATAATAACGGGATCTTTCGTCGCATTTTTTATAGGAAGGCTGTTCGGAGCTAAGACGATAGAGTGGCTTATCGGCAGAGAAAAACTACGTGCGGCATTGAATTCGATAAAGGGAAAAGATAGGATTGTTCTTACGTTTATGTTTCTTTTTCCGTTTTTCCCCGACGATCTTTTGTGTTTCGTCGCGGGAATAACGACGGTCGGCGGCACGTTTTTCTGCGTAATGATCGTGATAACGAGAATAATAACGGTGTTCGCTTCGTCGTATTCGTTCGGAAACCGCCTTATACCTTTCGATACCTGGTGGGGCGTTTTGCTGTGGATAGTCTTTTTTATCGCGACGGCGTGCATTACCAAATTTATCGTAAAATACGGCGATAAAATATCGCTTAAAATAAAAGAGACATATGAGAAAAACGGTCGTTATAGGCGGCGGTGCGGCGGGGCTGTTTGCGGCTCTTACCGCGGCGCAGAAAGGCAACGAAGTAATTTTAATAGAAAAGAACGAAAAACTCGGTAAGAAAATATACATTACCGGCAAAGGTCGCTGTAATTTAAGCAATTACGTGGGCGTATCCGAGTTTATGAACAACGTGGTTTCCAACCCGAAATTCCTGTTCGGCGCACTCAATAATTTATCTCCCGAACAAACTTACGAGTTTTTTGAAAACGCAGGACTTAAACTGAAAGTAGAACGCGGCAAAAGAGTGTTTCCTTTAAGCGATAAAGCCAGCGACGTTACCGCCGTTTTGGAAAGACAGATAAAGCGTCTCGGCGTAAAAATAACGCTTAACACCAAGGTTTTGGACGTTTTGACCGAAGACGGGCGGGTATACGGCGTAAAGACCGAGAGCGGAGTTATTACGGCGGATTCCGTTATAGTATGTACCGGCGGATTGTCCTATCCCGCGACGGGAAGCGACGGAGACGGGTACAGATTCGCAAAAGAGTCGGGGCACAAAGTAACGCCGCTTTTTCCTTCTCTCGTTGGGCTTGAATTACATGGCGACGAATTCAAAAAAGCACAGGGATTATCGCTTAAAAACGTTGCAGTAAAAGTGTTGTCGGGCGATAAGACGGTATATAAAGACTTCGGGGAAATGCTTTTTACTCACTACGGGGTTTCGGGTCCCGTCATACTTTCGGCGTCCTGTATGATAGCGAGATTGAAAAAATCCGATCTTCGGCTTGTCGTGGACCTTAAACCCGCTTTGGACGTTAAGGTTTTAGACGAAAGGTTACAGAGAGAATTTAAGGAACGAAATCTTTGCGATCTGTATAACGCAATGCGTTCCGTTCTCCCGAAATCTCTTATAGAGATAGTGTTGCACCGTGCGTCATTAAATGCAAAAAAACGCTGTTGCGATGTTACGAAAGAAGAAAGGGAAAGACTTTGCGTTTTGCTTAAAAATATGGAGTTTACGGTAACGGGCACAAGGGGATTCGACGAGGCGATAATAACTTCCGGCGGGGTCGACGTTAAGGAGATAAACCCCAAGACTATGGAAAGTAAACTTATAAAAGGTCTGTTTTTTGCCGGCGAAGTTCTGGACGTGGACGCTTTTACCGGCGGATTCAATATGCAGATCGCTTTTTCTACGGGATATACGGCGGGACTGAACGCTTAAAATAAAAATAAAGGAAAAAACTATGGAAAAAATCATCAAAATCGCGCTTGACGGACCTTCCGGCAGCGGTAAGAGCACTATTGCCAAGGCACTTTCGAAAAAACTCAATATCTTATACCTGGATACGGGCGCAATGTACAGGGCTACCGCGCTGAAAGCCATAAAATGCGGCGTAGACACCTTTGACGAAAAGGGCGTGGAATCTTTTATCGGCGATATAGACTTAAAGATAAAATACGAAAACGGCACGCAGAGAACTTACCTTGACGGGGAAGACGTTTCCGAGAGAATAAGGGAGCCTCACGTTTCGATGGCGGCGTCGAATATTTCGAGTTTAAAGGCGGTAAGGCTTAAAATGGTGGAAATGCAACGAAAAATAGCGTCGGAAACGTCCTGCGTGTTGGACGGGAGAGATATCGGCTCTTTCGTATTGCCGGACGCGGATTTTAAGTTTTTCATAACGGCGAGCGTTGAAGTAAGGGCAAAGAGAAGATTTACCGAACTTACCGAAAAAGGGCATAAAGTTGATTTTGAAGAACTGAAAAAAGAAATAGCGCAGAGAGATTTCAACGATAGCCACAGAGATTTCGCGCCTCTCGTAAAGGCAAAGGACAGCATAGAAATAGATACGTCGGACATGACGATAGAACAAGTTGTGAACACTGTTATGTCACGCATAATCAAACAATAAAATGATAGCAATTAAAGGTAAAAACAGCGGTTTTTGTTTCGGGGTAAAAAGAGCGATAGACAGCGCGCTTTCGCTTAAAAACGGAAGGAGATTTATTCTCGGGGAGCTGATCCACAACGAGTCCGTGAACCGAAAAATCAACGATTTCGGTATCGTTACCGTGTCCGATATCGACGACGAGAGAATAAAGGACGGCGATACGCTGATCATAAGGACGCACGGAGAACCGAAGTCGACTTTCGAAAAAGCCGTGGCGAAAAATCTCAATATCGTGGATTGTACCTGCCCGTTCGTGAAAGAAATACACAAAATAGTGGAAAAACACTACGCAAACGGGTATACGATAGCCATCGTCGGAAACGCCGAACACCCCGAGATAAAGGGGATAAACGGTTGGTGCGAAAATTCCGCCGTGATAGTCGGCGACGTCGAAGACCTTAACGCGGTTTCAGCCGATAAACTTTGCATAGTGGTACAAACCACCTATTCCGAAGAAAAATTTGACGATATTATAAAAAAATTTGCGTCGAATCGCGTTAAAACAGTTGATATTTTCAAAACAATTTGTTATACTACAACAGACAGACAGAAGGAAGCGGATACCATTTCGCGGGTTTCCGACGCGACGCTCGTCGTGGGCGGAAAGACCAGCAATAACACCGAGAAACTGTTCGAGATATGCAAAAAAAATTCGAGAAACGTTTTCAGGGTGACGGATCCGAAGAATTTTGACTACGGAAAAATAAAAAATTTTTATAAGGTAGGGATTGTTCTCGGCGCGTCTACGCCGGACGAGCAGTTCCAAGAGGTTATCTCAGGTATGGAGAAGGTTACAGAAGACATCGTTACTACCGAAACGGTTGAAAATCAGGAAGTCGAGACCGTCGCGGAAAATGCGGAACAGGTTGCGGAAAACGTAGTGTCGGAACCCGTCGAAGAAACGGCTGAACCCGTAGCGCAAACGGAAGAAAAGGAAGACGTTCAGGCAAAACAGGAAGAAAAGCCCGCAAAATCCGAGATGGAAGCTGCGTTTGACAGAATCAAACCCAACAAGGATTTCAGAATAGGACAGATAGTAAGAGCGAAGATATCTTCTGCAAACGACAGCGGATTGACGGTTTCCGTCAATAACGCGAAAGTGGATTTCGAACTTCCCAAGGAAGAACTCTTAAACGAGTACAACAAGGAAGATTACAAAGACAAGATCGGCGAAGAAATAAGAGTTATGGTCGTCGGCAAAAAACCGCTTAAATTTTCTGAAAAAGCGATGGCGAAAGTGTTGCAGGAAGAAGCGGATATCGACGAAATAAGAAACGGCAAGATTTTCGAGGCGGAGATAACCGAAACCAACAAGGGCGGTCTTACCGGAAAGTATGGCAGCTATCAGGTATTCGTTCCCGCGTCGCAGATAAAACTCGGGTTTGTTAAAGATCTCGACAAATACGTCGGCAAAACTTTAAGGCTCAGAGCGGAAAAAGTCGAGTCGAGAGGCGCGCGCCGTCAGATTGTCGGTTCGCAGAAAGTTATTCTGGAAGAAGAAAAACAGGAGCGCGACGCTATCCGCGCCGCAAAAGAAGCGGAATTTTTCGCAAGCGTGCAGGAAGGCGACGTCGTTCTGGGAACTCCCGTGAGATTTGCCTCTTTCGGTGCGTTCGTGGACGTAAACGGTTTCGACTGTCTGGCACACATCTCAGACCTTTCCTGGACGGGATGCGAACAGTGCTCCGACGTTCTGGAAATAGGCAAACAGTACGAATTCAAGATTCTTAAAATAAACGAAGAAACCAAAAGGGTTTCCTTGGGCTATAAACAGTTACAGCCCAAGCCCTGGGATTTCGTTGCCGACAAATACAAAGTGGGCGACGTCATCACCGCAAAGGTCGTCAGGATAGTGAGTTTCGGTGCGTTCGTAGAAGTTGAAAAGGGCGTCGACGGACTTGTCCACGTTTCGCAGATATCCAACGAGTGGCTGGAAAACCCCGTTACCGCTCTTCAGGTGGGACAGGAAGTTACCGCCAAAATTATGGAAATCAATATAGAGAGAGAGAAGATGAACCTTTCCATAAAGGCGTTGCTACCGGAAGCACCTAAGCCCGAAAAAGCCGAAACCAAAGGCAAGAAAGGCAAAAAGGAAGACGTGCAGACGGAAGACGCCGAACTTCACGAGTGGAAGGAAGAAACTTCTACCGGCATTTCCATAGCGGAAGTGCTCGGGAACTCCGAAGAAAACGCGTAAACGAAAAATCAAAACGTACGGGATAGACCGAAAGGTCTATCCTTTTTTTATTTTAAAGTTCTACGTGGACGGGCCCGTAAATATCTTTTAATGTGAACAAGTTTGATTTTCTTCCGGAAAGGATCGCTACCGCTCTTAAAGCGGGGGACTATAAGTATCTGTCGGAAATAAGGTTAAGAACCGGCTTTCCCATCGTTGCCAACTGCGGCAATCAATACGCGTACCTATCCGCGGAAGGTATTACTCTCAATAAGAAAAACGCGATAACGTGCGATGAAAACGATATAAAGGAAATAATGGCGAACGTTACGGAACGATCCCTGTACGCCTTCAACGACAGGATAAAACAAGGGTATCTGACCGATAAAAGCGGTTGCAGGATAGGTATAGCGGGAGAGTGCGTTACGGACGACGGACAACCCGTTACAATAAAGAACGTAACGTCTTTAAATATCCGCATACCGCACGACGTCGAAGGCTGTTCTGCGGAAATTTTTGAAAAAATAATGAAACGCGGCGTAAAAAGTACTCTTATTTTATCTCCGCCGGCGCAGGGGAAAACTACTATATTAAAGGACCTTGCGAGAAAAATAAACGACGCTTTCAATCTTTCCGTGCTGATAATAGACGAAAGAGGCGAATTTGGAGACGTAAAGGGAGAAAACATAGATTCGGTAAGATACGCCGATAAGCTGTTCGCCTTTTCTTACGCCGTGCGCTCCATGTCGCCGAACGTGGTGATAACCGACGAACTTTCTTCCGAAAAGGACTGGGATTGCGCGTATTCCGCGTCCAACAGCGGTGTGAAAATAATAGCCAGCTGTCACGCGAGAGATTTAACGGAACTGCAAAAGAAACCGTACTTTAAAAAGGACGTTTTCGAAAGGTTCGTCGAACTTTCGCCTATCGGACGTCCGGGGCGCGTGGACCGTATATCCGACGAAAATTTCAATCCGCTATGAAGATATTTTTATGCTGTATTTTTCCCGTGCTGTTCGGGTTTGCGGGGTTTATGCTGTCGGGCAAGTATTCCGACAGAAAAAACTTTTTCGAAAGTCTTTCGGCGTTCCATAAACTTTTCAAAACGGAAATGGCGTTTACCGCGAAAACCGTTTCGGAAATAGCGGAAAAGTTAGATAAAAACACGGATTTTTACAGGTTTTTCAACGGTTATTTCGCCGATAAAAATTTTTCCGCACCGAAATACCTTACGGAAGAAGAAAAAGAGTTTATGGGAAGTTATTTCGACAATATAGGTTTGTCAGACAAAAAAACTCAACTCGAATACTGTAATTCTTTGGACGACAGGATAGAAAATTTCGTGAAAAACGCGCGGGAAGAAAATAAAAAATATCAGCCGCTATACGTAAAACTGGGCGTTCTGTTCGGTCTTATCGTATTTATACTTCTGATTTAGGGTTCGTTTATGAATATAGATATAATTTTCAAGATAGCCGCTATAGGCGTGCTCATAACCGTTATAACGCAGGTTCTTAAAAAAAGCGACAGGGACGATATAGCGACGCTCGTTTCGCTCGCGGGGCTCGTAATAGTTCTAACGCTCGTTATAAACATGGTCAGCGAACTGTTCGAGTCGATCAAAAACATTTTCTATCTCTACTGAAATGATAAAAATAGTTGCCGTTGCGATAGTGGTTTCCGTCCTTGTCATGTACTTAAAGAGTGTAAACAGCGAACTTTATTCCGTCGCTTTGGTGGGCGCGGGGGTATTGCTTATCGTTTCGGGGCTCGAATATCTGTCGGAAACGCTGGACTTTTTCGATAAATTGTCGGAAATTTCGGGGCTCGACAAGAACTGCTTTTCTATAATTATGAAAATCACGGGAATCGCCTACGTCATAGAGTTCGGGGCGGGCATAATAGAAGATTTCGGGCTTAAAAGTATGGCGGACAAGGTGATTTTCGTGGGGAAAACGGTTATTCTCGCGACGGCTCTTCCCCTTATAAATCAGGTTTTCGGATTGTTTATGGGGCTTATAAAATGAAAAAATCTTTAAGATGCTGCATTTTTTCCCTTATCATACTGTCGGTATCGTTTTTTGCCTTAAAAAACACTTATTCCGCAAGCGCGGAAGACGTTTCCGAAGAAATAAACGAACAACTCGACAATATCGAACTCGAAGAGATAGAAGATTACTTTAAGGGGCAGAATACGCATTACGATTTTTCGGACACCTTAAAAAGGATTCTATCGGGGGATTTTGCCGTAAACTACGACGACGTAGGGGAATATTTAAGAGAAGTTCTTTTCGCAGAAATATCCGCGCTTTTGCCCGTAATAGCGGGAATATTGTTTATTGCTTTCGTCTGTTCGTTTTTGCATAACGTAAGGAGCGATACTTTGCGCGATCACGTCGGCGGTATCGTAAAATTCGCCTGTTTATCTTCCGTCGCGATCCTTCTTTCGGGGGAGTTTTTTATCGTTTGGAATACCGCACGGGATACTATACGAAACCTGTCGAATTTTAACGAGATTATGTCTCCCGTAATACTCACTTTGATGGTCGCTTCCGGCGGAAGCGTTTCGGCGGGAATATACAGACCGTTGGTACTTTTTTTAACGGACGGGATCGTGAACCTTTTTTATTCGGTAATTATGCCGCTTATCGGCGTTATTACCGTCGTCAACGCGCTTTCGTGTTTTTCTCCCGCAGTGAAACTTAAAAATTTTTCGGAATTTCTGACGGGGGTTCTTAAATGGATATTCGGGATCGTGATAACCGTTTACGGTTTTTTTATCACCGTTCAGGGAATATCGGCGGCGTCTTTCGACGGGATATCTGTTAAGATCGCAAAATACGCCGTGGGAAGCGGCGTTCCCATCGTCGGCGGACTCTTGCGGGAAGGTTTCGACGTGGTCGTCGCGGGGAGCGTTCTTATCAAAAATTCCGTCGGAATAGCGGGACTTTTCGGGATTTTTTATTTTTTGTTGTCGCCCGTTCTTTTTTTGGCGTCGTTTTCGATACTATTAAAACTTTCTTCGGCGGTAATTTCGGTGTTTGCCGACGATTCTATATCCGATTTTCTCGCTAAAGCGTCTAAATCGGTAACTTATTTTTCGGTGTGCGTGGTAACGGTGGCGTTCATGACGTTTATAACGGTTTTGCTAATGACGTTTTCGGTAAATTCCGTAATATGACGTCGGTGTGGCTTATACGCGTGGTCGCCGCGGTGCTTGTCATTTCGGTTCTGACGGTCTTGCTTCCCGACGGCAAGGCGGGAAAATTCGTTAAACCCATACTGTCGTTGGCACTCGTCGGCGTCGTTTTCGCGCCTGTTTTTTCGGGGTTCGGCAATTACGGAAGTTCCGCCGTATCCGGCTTTGACCCGACCGACGGGGCGATACAATACGACGAAAAGTATTTAAGTTTCGTTTTCGACAAAAAAGCGAAAAATTATGAAAATAATTGCAAAGATATTTTGTTCGGTTACGGCATAAACGGGGCGACGGTAACAATACAATATAGCGTGGATAAAGATTATTCTTTTTCGGTTATCGGCGTTTCGGTGAATTTAGACGGTGCAGTCATAAACGGCGAGAGTGAGAATATAAATTTACTGTCCGAAATAAAGACGGCGCTCGCTGAATATTTAAGGCTCGACGAAAAGGACGTAACGATAAATGAATAATGCGGAAACGGGGTTCTTACGAAGGATAAGAAACGATAAGAAACTGCAGATATCGGTGATAGCAATTTTGTGCGCGGTGCTTTTAACGGGACTTCTGATAATTTCTCTTAAAAGCCCCGAACAGGTCTCGCGGGACGAAGTTTCGCTTTACGTCGAAAATACCGAAAACAAACTTGAAAATCTGTTGTCTTCGGTCGACGGCGCGGGCAGGGTGAAAGTAGCTATAACCGTGGAATCGGGTATGGAAACGGTGCTTGCGGTATCCACCACCGTAAAGGAAACTTCGGCGGGAAAGGAAACGGTGCAATCCCCGATAGTGGTAAACGGCAAGACGGTAGTATTAAAAGAAAACTATCCCAAGATAACGGGGGTTTTAATCGTTGCGGAAGGCGCGGGAAGTATTTCGGTTTTTAAGAAACTTCAACAGGCAACCGTGTCGTTTCTGGACGTCAACGTGAATCAGATCGAAATTTTAGCAATGAAATAAAAAGGAAAAAGGAGTATATTATGTCAAAGAAAAAGAAGGTAATTATTTTATCGTGCATGGTCGCGCTTCTCGCCGTAGCCGCGGTATTCAACTACGTGTTTACGACCGAAAGAGTTCCGCAAAGCAGCACGCAGACGGTCTACGCGGGCGCGTCGAGTTATTTCGCGCAGTACAGGACCGAACGGCTTAATACGAGAAACGAAGAAATGTTGCAGCTGGATTCCGTATTAAACGCCGCGGAAGCGGACAGCGAAGAGTATGCGGAAGCGCTCAATATGAAAGTAAATCTCGTTTCCAACACGGAAAAAGAGATGCTGTTGGAAAGCCTTATAAAGGCGTACGGTTTCGAAGACGCCGTGGTCGTCATAGGTTTAGAGTCGTCTAACGTGAACGTTATGGCAAAATCCGACAATTTAACCACCGACGACGCCGTCGCGATCTACACGATAGTGGCGGAAGAAACGGCAGTTTCTCCGGAAAACGTAAAAATTATTCCGATTTCCTGAAAATCGCTATGCAAAACGGATATTTTGTGGTAGAATAATAAAAAGGTATTCTACGGGGTATTCGTTATGCGTATCAAAAAATATCCGATAAAAGAAACGGTGGATAAACTCGTTTACGGCAACGGGATAGTCGACGAAATAGTCCTGCTTGCCGTGGCGGAAGTGCCTTACGCCCAGATATATTCGGGACCGCACGGATATATGGCAAAAAACGACGTTAAAGTCGTGATAGACAAAGAAACCGTCAGCGTGGACGTTACCGTAAAAGTACACTATACGCAGAGCGTTTCCGAAATGGCGTTCAAAATTCAGGAAGCCGTGAAACACAACGTAGAGGCTATGACCGATTACAGGGTGAACGCCGTAAACGTCATAGTAAAAGGCGTGCTGTTCGACGACGTAGCGGTAAACGGCAACGGCGAAGGCGACAAAAACGGCAATTCACAGGAAGGAGAAAAGTCCGAAACCCCTACGGTTGCGGACGATAAAAACGGCGGGGAAGACAAATGAGAAGCGTTGCAAGGGAAACCGTGTTTCAATATCTGTTTTCAAGGCTCTTCAATCAGCAAGATGAAGGGCTTTTTGATGTTTTGATAAAAAATCTCAACGACGACGACAAGGCTTTTGCCGAAAAACTTAAAATTTCCGTCGAAGAAAACCTGAAAAAGTACGACGGAGAAATAGAAAATCTGGTAAACAATTACAAGGTGTCGAGAATATTTTCCGCCGATAAATGCGCAATACTTCTGGGTATGGCGGAAATAGATAATTTCCCCGACACCCCGAAAATAGTGGTGATAGACGAAGCGGTCAAACTCGCCGCGAAATTTTCCACGGAAAATAGTACCGATTTCGTGAACGGCGTGCTTGCGGAGTACGCAAAGGATAGGTAATATGGCTGAAATTATAGACGGAAAGGCGATATCGCTTAAAGTAAAGGAAGAAGTAAAGGAAAACGTCTTATCCTTTAAGGAAAAGTACAAAAGAGACGTAACTCTCGCCGTGGTTTTAGTCGGGGAAGACCCCGCGTCCAAGATCTACGTAGCGAATAAAATAAAAGCGGCGGAGTTCGTCGGGATAAAATCCCTGTCGTTTACGCTACCGACGTTTTCTTCGCAGCAGAACGTGGAAACGCTCGTAAAAAGTCTCGTTGCGGATAAGTCCGTAGACGGTATCTTAGTACAGTTGCCGCTACCGAAAACTCTCGACTCGGATAAAATACTTTCTCTTATTCCCGCAGAAAAGGACGTGGACGGTTTTTCCGCGGAAAACACGGGAAATCTCGCGCTTTTCAAAGACGGAACAGCGCCCTGTACACCCGCGGGGATAATGCGGCTCATAAAGAGTACGGGCGTGGAACTTATCGGCAAACACGCCGTTATAGTCGGCAGAAGCAATATCGTCGGAAAACCCGTCGCGTTGATGCTTTTAAAAGAAGACTGTACGGTAACCGTATGCCACAGCAAAACGAGAAACTTAAAGGAAATAACCGCGCAGGCGGATATTCTGGTTTCGGCGATAGGCAAACCGAAATTCATAACCGAAGATATGGTAAAGGAAAACGCTATCGTCGTAGACGTCGGGATAAACAGGACGGATAAAGGGTTATTCGGCGACGTGGATTTCGACGCCGTGAAAGAAAAAGCGGCGTTCATAACCCCCGTACCGGGCGGCGTAGGACCTATGACTATCGCTATGCTTATGAGTAACGCATATTTCTGCGCTTTAAGGAGAGAACTCCGTGGAATTTAAGGAGAAATCGACTTATTATCGGGAACGGTTCGAACGCGTATTGTCCGAAAGGCTTAACGCTCTTGACGCTTCGGCGCCGAACGGGATAACGGTTCCTATGCGTTACGCAGTTGAAAACGGGGGTAAAAGGATACGTCCCATACTTTGCTACGCGACCGCGGAAACGCTGGGCGTTTCTTTATACGAAGTGGACGATATAGCGGTAGCGATAGAGTCCATACACTCGTATTCTCTGGTGCACGACGATCTTCCCGCTATGGATAACGACGATTTCCGTCGCGGCAAACTTTCCACGCACAAAAAGTTCGGCGAAGCCCACGGAATACTCGCGGGGGACGCGCTTTTAAACTTTGCCTTCGAGACCGCTCTCGACAAAAAGGATATAAACGCCGATTATATAAACGCCGTAAGGTACGTTGCCAAATGTGCGGGATACGGCGGCATGATAGGCGGGCAGGTAAGAGATATCGAGGGGACGGAAAAAACAGAAGGAAATCTCTGTAAAATAATAGAAAATAAGACGGCGAAACTGATAAAAGCGCCGATAGTCGCGGCGTCACTGATATCGGGCGGCAAATATCTTAAAGAACTCGAAGAATTCGGCGACGCACTTGGATTCCTGTTTCAGATAACCGACGATATAATGGACGTTACGGGTTCTTTTGCGGAACTCGGCAAAACTCCCGATAAGGACGTTAAAGAGAGTAAAACGACCGCCGTTTCGGTTTTAGGGCTCGAGAAAGCGCGGGAACTTGCCGAAAATTACCGCGAAAAAGCCAAAAACAGCGTAAAAAATATTCCCGATTCGGAATTTTTGGCACAATTTGCGGAAGCGGTTTTTTCGAGAAAAAGTTGACGTATGAGACTCGACGAGTTTTTGTATAAAGCGGGTTATTTCGATTCGAGAAACAAAGCAAAATACGCCGTTACGCACGGCGAAGTATTTTCAGACGGTAAGAAACTTTATAAACCGTCTTTATTTATCGACGAAAATACAGGCGCAAATATTGAGATACGCGCCGAAGAGTTTTTCGTTTCGGTAGGGGGATATAAACTTTCGAAAGCGTTAAAGGATTTCGGCGTTTCGGTAAACGATAAAATCGTCGCCGATATCGGTTCGAGCACGGGCGGGTTTACCGACTGCCTTATCAAAAACGGCGCGAAAAAAGTGTATGCCGTGGATATAAACTGCGAACAGTTGCACGATAGCCTGAAAGAAAATCCGAAAGTCGTTCCCATAGAAAAAAACGTAAAGTCGTTGGTTTCCACTGATTTCGGGGAAGAAATAGATATGATAGTTGCCGATTTGAGTTTTATATCGGTAACTTCGGTGATATCGGTGATAGATAACCTTCTTTCCGCCGAAAAAGAAGCGATAATACTTATAAAACCGCAGTTTGAAGTGGGGTACAAAAAGAGATTCAAAAACGGGATAATACGGGAAAGCGAAATACGCAGAAAAACTTGCCTTTCGGTATACGAAGCGGTTATAACGACCGCTTTTCGCCCGATTGCGGCGACGGTCGCTCCCGTAAGCGAAGATAAAAACACGGAATATCTTTTGCTTTTGAAAAAGACGGGCGGGGAAATTATTCCTTTCGACGCGGTTTTTAACGAAAAATTATTTTAAATTATGCATTTTTTTACGAATAAGTATTGATTTTATTCGTGTTTTATGGTATGCTGATTGCGATATGAAAGTTTTGCTTTATATAAACGAAGACAAGGATTCGGGCGGCAGAAACGCCGAAAAACTTAAACGTCTTCTGTCGGAAAAACAAATAGAATACGTCGAATTCAAAGACGGGGAATTTCCCGAAAATAAAGGTTTAGACGGGATATTCGTGCTCGGCGGAGACGGCACGATATTAAGAAGGACGGAGATCGCCAACGCCTACTGCCTACCCATAATCGGTATAAACGCCGGCAAATTAGGGTTTTTGTCGGAGTTTGAAATTGCCGAAATGGAAGAGGCGGTGGATTGTTTCGTTTCGGGAAAACTCGTAAAAGACGAAAGGACCACGATGAAAATCGTATATAACGGCAAAAGCTTTTACGCTCTTAACGACGTTATCGTCGAAAGAAGGTATGAAGACAACCGCGGTATGGTCATAAACGTTTCGGTAAAAATAGCGTACAGCGATACCGAAAACGTGATAGGCGACGGCGTTATCGTGGCGACGCCCACAGGCTCTACCGGGTATTCTTTATCCGCGGGCGGGTCGGTTCTCGCTCCGGGGATAAACGCTTTTTGCGTTACGGCTATCGCGCCGCACTCTTTAAGGAACAGGCCGATAATCTTTTCCGCCGATTATCCTTGCGAACTTTTCTATACGGGCGGGGCGAAAGCGGGGCTGTTCGTCGACGGCAAACTCGTCGCTAATCTCAACGTAAACGACAAGGTATCCGTAGGCAAAGCCGAAAGACCCACGGTGTTTTTAAGGCGCAAAAATTTCGATTTTTTCAGACGTTTAAAACTGAAATTGCAAGATAGGTAAATTATGAAAAGAAAAGACAGGCTTATCGCCATAGAAAAACTGATATCTGAATACGAAATATCGACGCAGGAAGAGTTGACAAAAAGACTCAACGATTTGGGGTACGACGTTTCGCAGGCGACGGTATCGAGAGATATAAACGAACTCGATCTCATAAAGGTCGAAGGCAGCGGCAAGAAGTCCGTTTATATAAAACCCCAGAAAATAAACACCGAGATATCACCGAGAATAAAAGAACTGTTCCGTCAGATAACCGTTTCCATAGTCGCGGCGAACAATCTTATCGTGGTGAAAACGTTGAACGGCAACGGAAGTTCCGCGGGTATGGCGATAGACCAGATGAATATCCCGCAGATATTAGGGACGGTCGCCGGCGACGACACTTTACTTATCGTTGCCAAAAGCGATTCCGACGCGGAAATCATACTTAAAATATTAAAGGCGATCTGATGCTTCGTAAACTGTTTATAAAAAACGTCGCTTTGATAGAAAGCGCGGAAATAAACTTTACCGAAGGGCTTAACGTACTTTCGGGCGAAACAGGCGCAGGGAAATCCGTTATTATGGAGTCCCTGAATTTCGTTTTGGGCGCAAAAGCCGATAAATCGCTTATAAAAAGCGGGGAAACGGAGTGCTACGTTTCGGCTGAATTCGATATAGAAAAAGAGTTTGCCGTACGGAATATTCTTTCCGATATGGATATGGAAAGCGACGACGTTCTGATAATATCGAGAAAAATGTCCGACGCCGGCAAATCGTCGGTGAAAATAAACGGCGTTTCGGCAACGGTCGGTATGGTCAAAAGATTGACGGGCGTTTTGGCGGACGTACACGGGCAGAGCGAACATTTCGCGCTTTTAGACACCGCGAACCAACTGAAACTCATAGATAAATTCGGCGGAGAAGAAATATCGGGGATAAAATCCGAACTTAAAGTTTCTTACGAAAAATACGCGGCGTTAAAGAAAGAACTCGACTCTTTCGGCGGCAACGAAAAAGACAGGCTGATAAGGGTCGATATACTCAATTACCAGATAAACGAGATAACATCTGCGGACATAAAGGAAAACGAGTTCAAAGAACTTTCGGAACTCAAAGAAAAACTTGCGGCGCGCGAAAAGATACTCGCGGCGCTTTCCACCGTAAAAGCGTGCGTTTCGGAAGAAGGCGGCGCGCTCGACGTTATTTCTTCCGCGATAAGGGGCGCGGGACAGATATCGGGGATAAACGAAAGGTATAATTCTCTTTTCGACAGGCTGAACGCGGTTTATTCGGAACTTGACGACGTGGCGGACACCGCGGAAAGCCTGAAAGAAGAATTCGACGATTACGGCTACACTCTCGAAGAAGTGGAAGACAGGCTTTACAAAATAAAAACCGTCTTTAAAAAATACGGCGGAGATTACGACGCCGTGAAGTCTTTTTTAGAAGACGCCGAGACGGAACTTGACAGAATAGAAAATTTTAACGAAAACGCCGAAAAACTGAACGTTTTGATATCGGAAAGCAAAAAAGAACTGTACTCTTTGTACTCAGAACTTTCCGCAAGCCGCAAAAAGGCATCGGACAAGTTTTCTTCTCTTATAGTGGAAGAATTAAAAGAACTCGGTATGAAAAAAGCGCAATTTACGGTGGAATTTTCGGAATTTCCCGCATTTTCGGAATGCGATTTCGCGGGGGCGAACGGCGCGGACGAAATTACCTTTATGTTTTCCGCGAATTTCGGCGAACCCGTAAAACCGCTTTCGGAAGTCATAAGCGGCGGGGAAATAAGCAGGTTTATGCTTGCCATAAAAGCGCAGACGGCAAAATACGACGAAATTCCCACCTTTATTTTCGACGAGATAGACGCGGGAATAAGCGGCGTTATAGCGAAGACCGTTGCGGAAAAATTCGTCGCAATATCGAAAAACGCGCAGATAATCGCGATATCGCACCTTGCGCAGATAATTTCATTTGCGGATAACAATATCCTGATATATAAAACCGAATCCGAAAACAGAACTTTTACCAACGTAAAACCGTTGAACGAAGAAGAAAAAGTCTACGAGATAATGCGTATTTTAGGCGGCGAAAAGGACAGTACCGCGGCAAAAGAACACGCCGAACAACTTATAAATTCGGCGAGAAAATATAAACTCGCCATATAAAAACGCCAAAACATATTAACCCGAAATTTTCCGCCGTGAAAATTTCGGGTTTTTTCGTATAATTTATTTTTTCTTTGCGCAACTTAAAAAAGAACGGGGTCGTTATGAGAAAAACTGTTAAAATTCTGATACTTACGCTGATTTTGGGACTGTGCTGTTTTACGGGTAAAATTTCGTTTTACACCTACGCCGATACCGAAACGGCGACTAAAATTTATCTCGGCGGGTTTCCCGCGGGATTCGATATCTATACGAAAGGCGCTTTCGTTGCGGGGCTTTCCGACGTAATAACGGAAAACGGTGCGTCAAGTCCCGCAAAAGACGCGGGAATCGCCGTCGGCGACGTTATACTTTTTATAGGAGATAAGGAAATAAATAATGCGCAAGACATAGAAAACGCCTTAAAAAGCCGTAAAACCGACAAAATAACGGTGATATATTCTCGGAACTGCGTCGAAAACACGACGGAAATTTTGCCCGCTACGGACCTTTCTGGCAATAAAAGGCTCGGGATATTCGTACGGGATAATTTCAGCGGCATAGGAACGGTAACTTTTATAAAAGGCGACAGAATAGCAACGTTAGGACATCCCGTTTTAGGCGAATACGGCGAAATAATGCAGATAAGCGGCGGCAATATCTACGCGTGCGATATAACGGGCTATATAAAGGGCGAGCGCGGTGCGGCGGGAGAACTTCGCGGTATTTTTATGAAAAACGAACTTATAGGGAATATAGACAGAAACTGTTTATACGGTGTGTTCGGCAATGTTGACGGAAATTTCGACGAAGATAACCTTACCGAAATAGAAATAGGGGACGCAAAAATAGGAAACGCCTACATTTACACGACTATAAACGGCAATACGCCCCGAAAATACGAAATTTCGATAGTAAAAACCGACACTTTATTTTCCGACACGAAAAATTACGTCGTAAAAGTAACCGATAAAGAACTTCTCGACGCCACGGGCGGTATAGTGCAGGGTATGAGCGGAAGTCCTATCGTGCAAAACGGCAAGTTGGTAGGCGCCGTAACGCACGTTTTCATCAACGATCCCACCCGTGGATTCGGCATCTCTGTAAAAAATATGATAAATCAGTAAATATATAGTTATTTAATGCGAGATTATATCTGGCATAACGCATAATTTTAAGTAAAATACAGAAAATAACTTCAAAGGAGTATATTATGAGAAGGAATTATTCTGTATTTTTTTTGATTTTGTCTTTTATAGTTTCTTTCGGAGCGTTGCTCGGAAACGCAAAACTCAACGGCGCGCTGGCGGAAACCGAAACCGCACCCGTTATATCGGGAATAACCAGTAAATCTTCCGTATTGATGGACGCAAACTCGGGTACGATTGTTTTCGCTTCAAACGAAACGGAGCAAAGACCGATAGCAAGCATGTGCAAGATAATGACGCTTTTACTGTGCTTTGAAAATATGGAAAAGCAGGGGTTATCGTTAGACGACAAAATAACGGTGAGCGACACCGCCGCGGGCATGGGCGGCTCTCAGGTGTTTCTGGAAGCGAACGCGGAATACCCGGTAGGCACCTTGCTTGAAAGCATAATCGTTGCGTCCGCCAACGACGCTTGCGTGGCTATGGCGGAATATTTTTCAGGAAGCGAAGAATCTTTCGTTTCCCAAATGAACGAAAAGTCTAAGGAACTCGGTATGAAAAACACCGTTTTTACCAACTGCACGGGACTTCCCAAAGTAGGACAATACTCTTGCGCTTTAGACGTTGCCACAATGTTCAGAGAACTTATAAAACATAAGGATTATTTTAAGTTTTCGACGATATGGACCGACGAAATATCCCATCCTCGCGACAGGGTGACGGAAATTGCCAACACCAATAAACTTGTAAGATTTTACGATGGTTGCGACTGCGGTAAAACGGGTTACACCAAGGAAGCGGGACACTGCCTTTGCGCTTCCGCAAAGAGAAACGATTTGCGGCTCGTTTCGGTGGTCATATCCGCGCCGGACAGCAAGACGAGATTTAAGGAAGTTTCTTCCATGTTCAATTACGGGTTCGCAAATTATACCGATAAACTGATCGTGAACGCGGAGAACCCGCTCGATTTTAAGGTACAGATATCATGCGGTAAAAAAGCCGACTGTGCGGCTTTTGCCGAACGCTCCGTATATCTTTTCTCGAGAAAAAATCAGGAAAGAAATATAGAAACGAGTTTTACCGCCGAAGAAAATCTCAAAGCGCCGATAGTAAAGGGCGATAAGTTAGGCGTTTTATCCGTTTACGAAAACGGAGTGGAAATAGATACCGTCAACGTTTTCGCAGGTGAAAATATAGCGAAAAAAGCGTATTCCGACAACGTTGCGGACGTTATCGAAAACTGGGGTATCGCAAAATAAGGATCCCGTATATCCGTCATAAATAAAATTTATCAAATAAAGGTTGACATAAGTCTTTCAAAATTGATAAAATTACAATGAGGAAAAAGTTATGACGGAAAGAAAAACTCTCAAAAAAGACGAAAACGGGATATTAGAAATAGGCGGGATAAAAGTTACAGACTTAGCGGCGCAGTATAAAACCCCGCTGTACGTTTACGACAGGGCGCATATAGAAGACGTATGCAAAAGCTTTTCCGAAACCGTAGAAAAGTATTACGGACTCGGAAAAGTTTTTTACGCTTCGAAAGCGTTTTCCTGTAAGGAAATATACAGGATAATAGGGAATCTTATGTTGGGCGCGGACGTCGTTTCGGTAGGAGAGATGCGCACCGCTTTAAGCGTGGGATTTCCCGCGGAAAACCTGTGTTTTCACGGCAATAACAAAAGTTATGTTGACCTTGAATTCGCCGTAAACAGCGGCGTGGGATACATAGTGATCGACGCCCTTTCCGAGATAGACGATATAGACGTTATCTGTAAAAATACGGGACGTAATCAAAAAGTTCTTCTAAGGGTAAACCCCGGGATAGAAGCGCACACTCACCACTACGTTCAGACGGCAAGACCCGATTCCAAATTCGGGTTCAATATAGCGACGGGCGACGCCGAAAAAGCGATAGAGAAACTTTTAACGAAGAAAAACCTGAATTTTTGCGGACTTCACTGTCATATAGGTTCGCAGATTTTCGAGAAAAAGTCTTTCGTTATCGCCGCCGACCGTATGACCGACTTATATAAGCGGGTAAACGATAAATACGGCGTTTCTTTCGACGTTTTAAATCTCGGCGGTGGGTTCGGGATAAGATATACCGAACAAGACCCCGCGTTTTCTCTTTCCGATTACACCGACTACGTAAGGACGATCTGCGTGGAACTTGAAAAAAACGTAACGGAAAAGGGCATAAAAAAGCCGTATCTTATGTTAGAACCGGGAAGATCTATAGTCGGCGAAGCGGGCGTAACCCTTTACACCGTGGGCAGGATAAAGGAAATAAGCGGTATAAAAAATTATCTTTCCGTGGACGGCGGGATGTTCGACAATCCGAGATTCGCGCTCTACCAGGCGAAATACGAAGTATTGGCGGCAACGAGACTGAACGAAAAACCGGTAAAGACCTATACAGTTGCGGGCAAGTGCTGCGAAAGCGGAGATCTCATTGCGGAAGACGTTTCTCTTCCCGAAATGCGGGAAGGGGAAATTTTAGCGGTTTTATCGACGGGCGCATACAATTATTCTATGGCGAGCAATTATAACCGAAATTTTGTTCCGCCAGTCGTTATGGTAAAGGACGGCAAGTCTTATTACTGTGTAAAACCGCAGTCTTTCGAAGATCTCGTAAGAAACGACCTGTAATTCGGAAAAATCTTTCGTTTCTCTTGCAATTTCGCGGGAATTATTATATAATTTAATGGTTAAATCATGGTAGGGGATATAATCGCTTACGTCAGTCGTTTTCTGGCGCTTATGCTCGCGCTTTCCGTTCACGAATTCGCGCACGCTTTCGTAGCGGTGAAGCTCGGCGATCTCACGCCCAAAATAAACGGTAGATATTCGCTCAACCCGTTAGCGCATTTCGATATTTTAGGGCTTATTTGCTTCGTGTTTATCGGTTTCGGCTGGGCAAAGCCCGTTCCGGTAAACCCGAACAATTTTAAGCGCCCCAAAAGAGATATGCTGTTCGTTGCCGCGGCAGGGGTAGTGGCGAATTATATTCTGGCGTTTCTTTTTTACCCGCTGTTCGTTTTGTCGGTGTACGTCCCGCAATTCGGCTATTTTACCGACGTTTTGCAGTTATCGCTTTATTATGTGTTCAGTTTCAGCGTAGTGTTTTTTATATTTAACCTTCTGCCTATATATCCGCTGGACGGGTTCAGAATAGTCGATACCTTCGTCAAAAAACGGGGAGAGGGTTACTACGCTTTCCGTAAGTACGGTATTTACGTTCTGTACGCGCTGATAATCTTAAACGCCGTAGCGAGAATAACGGGTATCGTTTACTTTAACGTTCTCGGCATCTCGATAAACTTTCTCTATAAGTACGTAAGTTATCCTATAACCGCATTTTGGGGGCTTTTCTTATAATGGCTGAATTTGAATCGGTAGTCGAATATTCCACTAAACTCGAAAATTTCGAAGGGCCCTTGGACCTTCTTCTGCACCTTATAAAAGAAGCGAAAATAGAGATAAAGGATATATTCGTTTCGCAAGTAACGGAGCAGTTTTTAGCCTACATAAACGGCGTAACGGTGTTAGACGTGGATAAGGCGGGCGAATACCTTAATATGGCGGCGACTCTTCTCGAAATAAAATCAAAGTCGTTACTGCCGAAAATAGAAGACCTTGCGGGCGATATAGAAGACAACGAACAGGCGCTTATCCGTCAGCTCGAAGAATACAAACTCTTTAAGGAAGCCAGCGAAAAACTCAAAGAACAGGAAAACGTTTTAAGGTTCTACAAAGAGCCGGACAAGTCGGTCGGCGACGTCAAGATAGTTTACAGCGATTTCAATCTCGACGGGCTGATCGCGGCGTTTTCCAAACTTTTGCTTCGGGTGGACGACAAACGGCGGCAGGAAAACGTACTAAAAGAAATACCGAAGGAAGTTTTCACCGTAAAAGACAAGGTAAACGAGATACGTACGGTGTTGCTCGACAGAAAGAACGTGAGTTTTTTCGAGATGTTTTCTTCTTACTATACGAAAAACGAACTTATAACGACGTTTCAGGCAATGCTCGAACTGCTGAAACTGCAATACATAGCGGTGGAGCAGAACGGAACTTTCGAAGATATAACTTTAACTTTAAGGGAAGATAGAAATGAAGAACTCGGAGAAATTGACGAATATAATTGAATCTATCCTGTTCGTTTCCGGCGAACAGGTCGCGATAGCGGATATCGCCGAAAAACTCGAAGTTTCCGACAAGGAAATGAAAGCGGCGATAACGGCGTTAAAAGAAAAATATTCCGGCGACGGCGGGATAAACCTTATGACTTTCAACAAGAAACTGCAATTCTGTTCCAACCCCGCATACGCAGACGACGTTTCCGCCGTTCTGAACCCGATAAAGGAAAAGGAACTGTCCAAAAGCATGCTGGAAGTCGCGGCGATAATAGCCTATAAACAACCCGTTACCCGTATAGATTTAGAAGAAATTCGCGGCAACAGCGAATACGCCGTGCAAAAACTTTTAGAACTCGGCGTAATTGAGCCCGTCGGCAGAAAAGACGCTGTGGGACGTCCCGTTATGTTCGGCACGACGGATAAATTCCTTAAACGTTTCCAGATATCGTCTTTGGACGAACTGCCGGACTATGAAACGCTTATAAACAAGATACAACTTATCCACGGCAGCGACGAAGATAACGGATATCTTTATAAAAAAGACGAATACAAAGAAGATCTCGTTGCGGCGACGGACGTTTCCGAAAAATCGGAAAATGTTTCTTCCGCCGTGCAAAAAGCCGCTGAAATAAAGGAGGATTTTGAACTTCCGGATCTTTCGGAAGAAGAGATCCCCGACTTTTTACAGGGCGAAAAAATAGACAAAATATAATGGCAACGTCTTCTGTGTATAAAGATTTTATCTTAGAGCAGTTAAGCAAAACAGACGGGCTTACGTTTAAGCCGATGATGAACGAATACCTTCTTTATAAGGACGGAGTGCTTATCGGCGGCATATACGATAGCCGCTTGCTCTTAAAAAAGACGGAAGAAAATAAAAATTACGGTTTTGCCGAAGAATTTCCGTACGACGGCGCAAAATCGCCTATGATAGTTGCGCCCGTGGACGATACGGAACTTCTCGGTAGAGTAGTCTTAGAAACCTTTTATAGTCTTAAAAAGAAAGTCTAGGCGGTAGTTATTGATTAGTTCAATAATTGTTTTTTCTTTGTTTCAAATTCTTCTTGTGTTATTATCTTTTTTTCAAGTAATTCTTGATATTTCAAGATTAAACTTATGTTATCTGTTTGTTCTGTATGATTTTCCTGAAAATTTTCAAAAGTTTTTTTGATGGTATCATTTATCTTTTCTGCAAAAGCATTCGTTTTATCAAATGACAACATCCCGCTACAAAATAAAATTCGATTTGTATCGTTCATTGCGATTCTATTCTGGGTTGAAGAAAAATCTATTCCTATTGCTCGATTGTTTGAATTGAATCCTGTTAAAAATACAATTTGAGCAAATTGCGAATTTATATTTGCTTCTATAAAATCTATACCTATGTATGACTTAAAATACCAAGTCATAATTTTTTTATTATTGTAGAAACCTACAATCTTATTATCATAAATTAACAATCTATCATAAAAAATGTTTTTCCCCAAAGTTGTTCTTTTAATATATTCTTTAGGAACAACAATGTCATGAATTGACAAATTATCTGTAATATCAATAACTTTGTCATTATTGTCTGCATTATCTACAGTCGATAAGTTCATATTATCACTTGTAAGCCGACGATTTTTGATACTTACCAAAATTATAACGGTTAAAATAATTATAACCAATAATAAAACCGGCATGAGAGTTAATAGCAAAACCCTTCCAGTTATTATACCTGCTATTACTATTCCAATAGTAGTTAAATCTAAAAACACAGCATATATCATTAGCAACTGATTTCGTATTTCTATTTTTGTTTGTTTATCTTTTTGAGATAAATAAAAAAGCAATGCTATAATAAAAAAGAAAGTATTACTAATCGTTAGAAATATAAAAATAACGTTTAAAAATTTGTTTTTCATAAAGTGTAACTCCAAATAAAAAATGCGTCTCCACATTGAGAGACGCATCCAAACGTATCTCTCAATGTTGCGACACATCTACCCATACTAAGGCGAGAGAATACATTTTTGCATAGTATTCTCCTTAATATGGGAACATATTAAGATGTATCGCAAGAAAATTGTAACATATTTAAGAGAGTGTGTCAACAGTTAAGAGTTGTTCGAATAAAAACTTTCTTATTGCGGATATTATTAGAGTGATTTTAATAATATCCGCAATTTTTTTCGCGCTGATATTTCCGATATTCGTATCCGTTTTCGCAATCTTCCGTAAAGGCGGAAAAAGCCTTGCCTTCGAAGCCTATATCTACGGAATGATCCGCGTATTTAAAGGGAGTATCTTACAGCGCGGCGGGTTTTTTATCGTAAAGCACACCTTTAAAAAAGCGGAATATATTCCCGTTTACGATATTTTCACATTTAAAAAATCGGTAAAGCCATTAAACGATTATCATATTATTTCCTTGCGATCGCTGACGGAAACGGGAATAAGCGGCGACGCGTTTTTACCGATTATCGGCGCCGACTCGTTCGCATTTATAAACGGTATCGCGGGCGAAATTCTTACCGCGAATAAGCCTTACTTAAAAATAAGAAACGATCTGAATCTGTACGAAAACGAAAACCGTTTCAACGTATTCGTAAAAACGGTCGTCGTTTTTAATTTACTTATGGTTATATTAAGCGTTATCAAAATTTTAACGGGGAAGTTGTTTTATGCAATCGGAAAATCGAAATGACAGAATAAACGAAATAATAGAAAGCGCGTTAAAGAACATGAACGGATTGATAGACGTCGATACCGTTATAGGCTCGCCTATAAAAAATAAAGACGACGACCTGATAATACCCGTATCCAAAGTAACCTTCGGGCTTTTAACAGGCGGTGGGGAGTACGGAAAAATAAACCTGTTCAAAACGGCGAAAGATCTTCCGCACAGCGGCGGGAACGGCACGGTGGTATCGGTAAAGCCCTGCGGATTTTTGATAAAAAACTCGGCGGGGGAATACAGAGTGCTTTCGGTCGGCACAGGCGGGGTTTACGAAAATCTGCTGGAAAAAACCGCCGATTTTATCGTAAATTCTCTTGGAAAGGACGAAAATGAAAAAAATTAAAATACTCGCTTTATCTTTGGTACTGTGCCTTACTACGGGAATTTCATTTTTCGGCTTAAATAAAGTCTATGCCGATACGCCTTCTTACGGCACGGCGGAAATCGTTATGGAAGTAGGCTCGAAAAGGGTTTTATTCGGCAATAATATCCACGACAAAAAGTATATGGCAAGCACGACGAAGATTCTTACCGCCATCGTTATAATAGAAAACTGCGATTTATCCGAAACCGTTACCGTAACCGATAAAACCGTCGGTGTGGAAGGATCGAGCATATATCTTCAGGCGGGCGAAAAACTTACCGTAAAGGAACTGTTGTACGGACTGATGCTGCGTTCCGGTAACGACTGTGCGGAAACGCTCGCCGTTTATTGTTCGGGCTCGATAGAAAAGTTTGCGGAACTTATGAACCAAACGGCGGCAAGGCTCGGCGCGACGGAAAGTCATTTCGTGAACCCGCACGGACTGCACGACGATATGCATTATACGACGGCATACGATCTCGCGCTTATTTCCTGTTACGCCATACGGAACGAGAATTTTAAGGAAATAGTTTCGTCAAAGACCGCCGATATTTCTTTCAGCACGCAAAATTACAGGCGACACCTTATAAATAAAAACAAAATGCTGAAAGAATTCGAAGGTTCGGACGGAATAAAAACGGGGTATACGAAAAAAGCGGGGCGGTGTCTCGTGTCGAGTTGCAAAAGAAACGGCATGCACCTTGTATGCGTCGTGCTGAATTGTCCGCCCATGTTCGAACGGTCGAAAAGTCTTCTTACCGACTGTTTTGAAAGATACGAAAGGTGTAAAATAGCCGAAAGCGATAACATCGTGGACTTTATCAAAATCGGCGACACCGAAAGAACTTGCGGCGTGTATTTAAAAGAAGACGTGATTTTGCCGCTTACGGAAGACGAAAAAAACGCCTTAAAAACGGTTTACGAACTGCCGAGCGTTATAACCGAACCGAAGAAAAAAGATTCTTTAATAGGATTTATCAGAATTTATAGCGGAAATAACTTGATTTTTGAAGAAAAATTATTTACTATTATAGACGTAGAAATTACGGAAGGTAAATAATGCGTATAAACAAATATTTGGCGGAAAGCGGCGTATGTTCGCGCCGCGCCGCTGATAAACTTATTTCTGACGGAGAAGTTGCCGTAAACGGCAAAATATGCGGTTTGGGGCAGGAAGTGGAAAGCGGGGATACCGTTACCGTAGGAGGCAGGACGGTAACGCCGTTAAAAGCGTTCGACTATTACATAATGAATAAACCCAAAGGCTACGTCTGTACGGTAAAAGACGATAAAGACCGCAAAACGGTTATGGATCTTCTGCCGCAGAACGTAAAAAGGGTTTTTCCGGTGGGAAGACTCGATTACGATACGGAAGGGCTTTTGCTACTTACCAACGACGGAGAACTTACGTTTAAGTTGACGCACCCCAAAAACGAAATACCAAAAACTTATTCCGTAAAGACCGAAAAGCCTATGACGGAAAAGGATATAAACGCTTTGCGTTCGGGAGTGGTCATAGACGGCGTAAGAACCAAAAAATGTAACGTAAGACTTATCGAAACGACGAAAACCCATACCAAATTCAATATAACGATAACGGAAGGCAAAAACCGTCAGATAAGAAAGATGGTGGAAAGCGTGAACAACAACGTTTCCTTTCTGAAACGCATAAAGGTGGGCGAACTGAAACTTTCGGGACTTGACAGGGGAGAAGTCAGAAAACTTACCAAAGAAGAAGTAGAATACTTAAAAATGTTGTAAAATACTTATAAAACGAAAACGCCGCCGATATTTCGGCGGCGTTTTAATTGTACTTTTATTATCTTTTTTATACGGTTTTTACGGTTTTGGTTTTTGACAGCCTATATCTTATCGCAAAAAACAAGACGATATCCGCAACGTAAAACAAGGGGATTATAAAGTAGGGAACAAGTTGCGCGTTTTCGTGAAAATCCGTTCCGAAAATGAAGTTCAATACCAAAGTAAGTAATATAAGATTAAAGGCAACTATTAAAGCCGTTATTATTGTGTCAGACATAATCGCGCGCGAAATACTCTTGTTTTTACTGATAAAATACAGCACGGCAAAAAACAGCACGGGAACGACGCATAATAGCGTTACCGCGACCGTCGCAGCGCTTTCAAAAGCGGCGGGAGAAATAATGTAAACCAGCAAAAACTCCAAAACGGCGATCAGAAACACCGAACAAACGGATAAAAGATTGAGTTTATTTATAAGGATACCGCCTTTGTTTTTTGCGGAATCTTTGGATGAAACGCTTATTTTATATCCTTCGTTAGCGGCTTTTATCATAAGATCGCCGAAGTCTATCTTGCCGTTATAATTGATTTTGGACGCGTTATATTGCGTCTGAGACACCGTTTCGTTGAAATCGGGGACTTTACCGTCGTCCGTTTCTATAACGTCGAGCGGCTTTAATTCCTTAGCCGTTTTTTCGGTTTCTTCCGGTTTTACGGTCGATTCGGAATACTTTATAAGACCGTTCAATATATTCCTGAAATTCGTTTCTTTTTCCGTCTCATCAGTTTTCGGAGTGCTTTGTTCCTTTGCGATATCGACGGGTTTGTTTTCGGTAACGACTATCGTTTCGTTAGGTTTTTCCTTATATTCCGTACTTTGAGCGGGCGTTATGACGACGATTTTTTCCGACGGTTTACTGTCGGTGAGTTTGTCGATAACGGACTTAGAATATTCCCAGGAAGACAAATTTTTGTTTAACGTTTCAATACCGGAATCGGTTATTTTGTAAAACTTACGCCTTCCATCGCCATTTAAATCGTGCCAGTACGATTCCACTAAATTTAACGATTCCAAACGTTTAAGCGAACTGTATAGGGTTGCTTGATTGATCTTGTATTCGCCCAGGCTTTTGCTTTCCACGGCGTCGCTTATTTGCTGCGGAAAAAGATCCCGTCCGTTTAAAGCGTGCAGGATTATGGTGTCTATATGACCGCGTATTAAATCGCCGCTGATTTGATTATCCATAAAATCGTCTCCGCAAAAATCTTTTAAAATATTATACAATAAAAAAACTTTTAAGTCAATATAAATTATGCGCGGCAAAATTTTACGGTAAATTTATTTTTTTCGTTAAAAACGCTTGATTTTTACAAAATTTTGTATTATTATAAATTTAAGCCTTATCTATGCGCAAAAGTGCTGTTTTGCGCATAGATAAATATCTGTCGACGATAAGGCGAAAGCCTTCGGGTTGCCCCGTTGGGTTGTAAAAAATCTTCTTAAAATCGGTGATAAAGGAAAAGACTATGGAATATTCTTATTTTCAGCAGCGCGAGATAAACTGTTACGAGCGCACGAGTAAAATAATCGAAGAACTGCCTTATTACGTTCAGGACTTTTTCGTGGGGGTCGAAATGCAGACTTCTCCGCTTACGAGACTGAATTACGCCTACGATTTGCGGGTATTTTTCTCTTTTTTGGCGGCGAAAGTGTTTAGGCACAAGGAAATGCAGGATATAGAATTAAGAGATCTCGATATGCTCACCGCTTCGGATTTAGAACTTTACGTAAGTTATTTAAGTTTCTATAAGATCAACGGAAAGACCGAAAAATGCACCGAAACCGGAAAAGCGAGAAAACTATCTACCCTGCGCAGTTTTTACAAGTATTTTTTCAATAAAAACATGCTTAAAGCCAACGTCGCGGAAAAGGTGCAAATGCCGAAAATACACGAAAAAGAGATAATAAGGCTCGATTCCAACGAAAAAGTGGACGAGATCGGCGATATGCTTTACGTCGTGGAAAGCGGGAGCGGATTGACGCAGAAACAAAGGGCTTTTCACAATTCCACGAAACTTCGCGATACCGCCATTATTACCCTGTTTTTGGGCACGGGGATCCGTATAAGCGAACTCGTGGGACTGAATATAGAAGATTTCGATTTTAACACCAACAGTTTCGTCGTAACGAGAAAAGGCGGAAACCGCGCCGTCCTGTACTATAACGACGACGTGGTAAAAGCGATTTCAAACTATCTCGAATTAAGGGAAAACGATAAAAACGTTCCCGAAGACGAACGCGCTATGTTTTTATCTTTGCAAAACAAGCGTATCGCCACGAGAACGGTTCAGGAACTGGTAAAAAAGTACGCCAAGATAGTTTCCCCGTTAAAACATATTACCCCGCATAAATTAAGGAGTACTTTCGGCACTAATCTGTACCGTCAGACCGGAGATATATACGTCGTGGCGGACTGTTTAGGCCACAAAAACGTCGAAACGACTAAAAAACACTATGCCGCAATAACCGAAGATATACGCAAAAAAGCGGCCACTTCTCTAAATATCACAGGACAGAAAAACGATTAGGCTATATTTTAGATATTACCGCCTTAAAAAATTCCTCTAAATACCGCGTGTTTGCGTCTTCTATAAGCCCTTTATCCGTAAGAGCCGATATTTCGGGATCTACGGGTATTTTGGAAAAGGTATTTATCCCGAATTTTTCGGCGGTTTTTTGCACCTTGCTTTCGCCGAAAACGTTAAGTTTTTCTCCGCATTTCGGACAAACGTAATAGGACATATTCTCAACGATACCGAGTATCGGGATATTCATAAGTTTCGCCATTTTAAGCGCTTTTTCCACTATCATGGAAACGAGATCCTGCGGCGACGTAACTATTATTATTCCGTCTACGGGAAGGCTCTGGAACACGGTCAAGGCGACGTCGCCCGTCCCCGGCGGCATATCGACGAACATATAATCTATATCGCCCCAGATAACGTCGCTCCAGAATTGTTTTACAGTTCCCGCGATTATAGGACCTCTCCACACCACGGGATCGGTATCGTTTTGCAATAAAAGGTTTACGGACATTATTTTAATGCCGTTTTTGCTTACGGCGGGCATAATATATTGTCCGTCGGGAGAATACGCCTTTCCCTTTATTCCGAAAAGTTTTGGAATAGACGGTCCAGTAATATCGGCGTCGAGTATAGCCGTTTTATTCATGTTTTTACGGGAAATTACGGCAGATAATGCGGTTACGAGAGATTTTCCCACGCCGCCTTTACCGCTTATTATACCTATTACCTTTTTTATTTTGCTCTGCTCGTTGGTTTTTTCTTTTTCTATCTTCCTTTCCGAACAATCCTGCGCGCAGGAAGAACAATCGTGATTGCAATTTTCGCTCATGGAATCTCCTTATATTACGTATAAAACGGCGGTTTTTAAATATAAACTCTGTTCCGTTCCGAAAAGCGTCGCATGATCTCTTGCCTGCGTCCTGAAATCCACTAGTTTTGCTCTTACGCCGCTTTCGAAAACGCTTTCGCTTACCATATTGAGAAAACCTTGTACGGACAAATGCTGGGAACAGGAACAGGTTATCAGAAATCCGCCCTTTTCAACGAGTTTAAGTCCTTGAATATTTATGTCTTTATAACCGTTTATCGCCGATTTTAAAGTGTCCGCTGATTTTGTGAACGCCGGCGGATCTAAAACCACAACTCCGAACTTTCTTTTCTCTTTCCTATATTCTCTAAGCACCGTAAACACGTCCGCCTGTACGGTAGTTATATTTTCAAAACCGTTGAGTTTTGCGTTTTGTCTTACATAATCTAATGCAATTTCGCTTGTATCTATCGACAAAATCTCTTTTGCGCCGTATTTCGCCGCACACAGAGAAAACCCGCCCACGTTACAGAAACAATCGAGCACCGTTTTGCCTTTTACGTAGTATTTCAGATTATCCCTGTTTTCCTTCTGATCCAGAAAATAACCCGTCTTCTGCCCGTTTTCCAGATCAACGTAAATATTCAAACCGTTTTCTACGATTTTTACCTTCGTATCCCCTTCTCCGTAAAGCCAGCCTTTCTTTTCTGTCAGACCTTCTTTTAGGCGTACGGGCACGTCGCTCCTTTCATAAATACCTTTGGGTTTAAAGATATCGGTAAGGATATCGATTAAGACGTCCTTTCTTATATCCATCGCAAGGGATAAAAACTGGACTGAAAGATATTCTCCGTATTTATCGACGATAAGCCCCGATAAATAATCGGATTCGGAAAAGACTACCCTGTAATTATCGTCGTAATTCAATTTTTTTCTATAATCGTTAGCCGCGTTTATCTTTTTTTCGAAAAAGTCTCTATCTATCGGTTCGTCGGATAAAGACGCTACGCGAACGAGTATTTTGGACAAATGATTTATAAAGCCCACGCACACGAATCTGCCGTCGAAAGCAAGCACTTTCGCCACGCTGCCCTGCTTGTCCTTTCCGATAATTTCGGAAACTTCGTTTGCGAATATCCAAGGATATCCGTTCAGTATCTTTTTTTCCTGATTTTTCTTTAAAACCACGGTATACATAGAAAATACTTCCGATAAACTGTTTACCTACCGATTATAGCAGATTATACGCATTAAAATCAACGATAAAGCCTTGAAAAAATAAATAATATATGATAAAATTAGAAAAAAGGGAAATTTTTATGAACATCTGGCACGATATTGAAGAAAGAAGGATAACGCCGCAGAAATTTGTCGCCGTTACCGAAATAAGCAAAGGCTCCAAACAGAAATACGAGATGGATAAAAGTACGGGGCTTTTAAAACTCGACAGAATATTGTATACTTCTACGCATTATCCCGCCAACTACGGATTTATTCCGAGGACTCTTGGCGACGACAACGACGCCGTAGACGTTCTTATTCTCTGTTCGGAGAGTCTTATTCCCATGAGTTTGGTGGAATGTTACCCGATAGGCGTTATAATAATGAACGATAACGGCGCTTCGGACGAAAAAATAATCGCGATCCCTTTTGCCGATCCAAACTATAATAATTATAAAAGTATCCGCGAATTGCCGCCCCACCTGTTCGAAGAGATGAAACATTTCTTTTCGGTATACAAGCAACTCGAAAATAAAGAAACCAGCGTGGACGTTGTGTTAGGCAAAAAGGAAGCCGTGAAAATAATATCGAAATCTATTGATAATTACAAAAGAAACACGGAAAGAAGATAAATGATCTGTTACGATTAAAACGGCGTTCCGTATCGAAAGCGGAACGCCGTTTTTCAGGTTTTCGGATTTAAGATTTTTTCGTTTCACGTCTCAAAAAAATTATTTTAAGTACTTTTCTGACGATCTTCGGCGGCTTTACACACAATATTTTCATAACACACCCCTTTTATCAATAATATTATATGTGGGCATGCGAAGATTTTGTCAATTTTTTAAATTTCTCTTAACTCTTTTATTATTTTTCTTCTGTCTGGCGCTTTGAAAACCGTACTTCCCGCAACAATCACGTTTGCGCCCGCCGACTTTACCGCGGCAACGTTCTCTTTGGTTATGCCGCCGTCTATTTCGAGTTCTATATTTTTGCCGGTAGCCTTTATCATCTCTTTTACGACGCCGATCTTGGGTACTACGCTTTCAATGAATTTCTGCCCGCCGAACCCAGGGAAAACGCTCATAACGACCACGATATCGCAGTATTCCACTACGTTTTTTATAACGTCTGCCTCGGTGTCGGGATTTATTACCGCCCCGCACTTAACGTTCAATTCTTTTATTGCTTTTAAAGTGTCTTTCAGTCTTTCTTTGCACGCTTCGTAGTGCACGGTAATTATATCGGAGCCGCTTTCCGCAAACTTTTCTATATATTTCCAGGGCTCGACTATCATAAGATGCGCATCGAAAGGAAGACTTGTAAATCTTCTCGCGTCTTTAATGAATTTAGGTCCGAAAGTTATGTTTTTGACGAAAACCCCGTCCATAACGTCAAGGTGCAGATAATCCGCCCCCGCTTCCGTTACCGAAACCACTTCTTCGCCGAATTTAGAAAAGTCCGCCGCCAACATCGAAGGCGCTATTCTGATATTTTCCATATTTTCTCCTGATCTTTCGTTTCTTCAATATATCTTTGGCGCAACTGTCCGCACGCCCCGTCTATATCTTTCCCCATACTTCTTCTCAATGTCGCTGAAACGCCCGCGTTTACCAAATACCCGAGAAACTCTTTTGCAGCCTTTTCCGTTCCGGACGCAAGTCCCCGTTCCTTCACTTCGTTCAGACGTATAAGGTTCACGTGGCACGGTCTTCCTTTAAGAAGGTCTGTAAGTGCTTCGGCGTGGCGCGACGTATCGTTTTTACCGCTTATCAAAACGTATTCGAAAATATATCTTCTGCCCGTCTTGTCGAAATAATAAGAGCACGCCGCCAGAATTTCCGCTATCGAATAGGCTTTTGCTATCGGCATTATATCCTTTCTCTCTTCATCGAAAGGCGAATGCAGAGAAACGGTTAAGTTTACGGGTAAGTTTTCGTTCGCAAGATCGTACATTTTGGCTACAATCCCGCAGGTCGATAAACTGATATTGCGCAGACTGACGTTCAAACCTTCCGAAAAGGACACGAGCCGTAAAAATTTTACGACGTTATCGTAGTTATCGAGCGGTTCGCCGCTGCCCATCAGCACGATATTCGTTACTTTTCTCTCGTCTTTAAGGTCACCGCCCAGATACTTGTTTACGGCGATAACTTCCCCTAAAATCTCGCCCGCCGTAAGGTTTCTTACGAGTCCGTTAAGCCCCGAAGCGCAAAAGGCACAGTTCATGCGGCACCCCACCTGCGTCGAAACGCAGAGCGTATTACCGTATTTATACCGCATTATCACGCCTTCCACAACGTTCCCGTCGGCGAGAGCGAAAAGAAATTTTTCCGTCCCGTCCACACTTTTCAAGGTCTTTATTATTTCCGTGCTGACGGCACGATATTTTTCCGACAACTTTTCTCTTAAAGTTTTGGATATATCGGTCATTTCGGCAAAATCAAGCCCCCTGCACAGCGAACGGAATATCTGCGTCGACCTGAACGGTTTTTCGTCTAAGCCCGTTAATATCCGTTTTAATTCCGATATATCGAGATCGGTAAGATTACTTTTCAACTTATTTTATCCTTTTGAGTTTTGCAACGAAATACCCGTTGCCGGAAGATAGATCGGGCAAAAACGCGTTTGCGCCGTTTTCGTCTTCGTGTGAAAGCGCGCTGTTTATCCTTTCAGAGACAAAATCATCGTGTCTTTCCAAAAAAGCGTTTATCTGCCCTATATTTTCCCTTTTAAAAACCGAGCACGTCGAGTAATATAACGCTCCCCCGACTTTAACGTAACGCGACACCGTATCGAGTATCGCCGCTTGCTCCGAGACGAGCGAGACAATATCTTCTTCCGTGCGGTTTATCTTTATGTCGGGATTATCCCCAACGACGCCGAAACCGCTGCAAGGCGCGTCGCACAAAACGGCGTCGAATTTCTTTTCGCATTCAAAAACGTATTCTTTCGCGTCTTTTTGGCAAGCGCAGATATTCTCTCTTTTCATCCTTTTCGCGTAACTCTCTATAAGCGCGACTCTGTGCGGATGAATATCCCACGCCGTAACGTTTTGACATTTATAAGAAAGCCTTACGCTCTTCCCGCCGGGCGCGGCGCAACAGTCTAAAATATCGCCGCACGGCAATATTTCTTCGCATATCGCCACAGACCCGAGAGATTGATAGGTGTATATTCCTTCGTCGTAATCGGCGTTTCTGGTAAAATTGTCCACTTCGAAAACGTTGTGAAAAGGCGTCGGATAATAATCGATCTTGCGGAGTTTTAAGTATTCTTCGCCGTCCGTACCGTAAAAACACAGGACGTTTTTAGGCGGTTTTGCACCCATTATGCTTTCGGCTTTTTCTTCGCCGTAATCTTTGACCAGTTCCTTTACCGCAAATTCGGGATAGGAATATTTTACCGAAAGACGTTCCGTCCCCTTATCCGGCAACGGTATCGCTTCGTTTGAAAATCTTCTCAAAAACGCGTTTACGAAACCGCTTGTACCCGTTTTTCCCGTCTTTTTTACGAGTTCCACTGCGCTTTTTACGATAAAATAATCCTTTTTTTGCAGATATTTTATCGCGTACATAGAAATTTTAAGCACCGTGCGTACGGGAAGTTTCGGCGTTTTATCGGCGAGTTGTTTTATATAATAACTTAACTCTATATCTCTGTCGAGAACCCCGTAACACAATTTTACGGTAAACGCCCTGTTCAAAGGATCGGTCGGCGTGTCGTTTATCGCCTGTTTTACGAACGCCTTTTCGGAATACACTTTATTCAGTATCAGATACGCGTCGTAAAGAACGTTGGTCATACGCCGAATTTTTCTCCTACCGCTACACGGTTACCGAGCAGAAACTCTTTTATCGGCAGAATTTTCCCGCCCGCTTTACATACTTCCGTAAGAGAAACGGATCCGTCCGCACAACCTATTATAAGTCTTCCGTCGGTAAATACCGCTTCCCCGATATTGCCCTTCATATCGCAAGGTTCCGCCTTATAAATCTTAAATATTTCGCCCTTAAAATAAGTAAACGCCGCGGGCGTGGGATTGAATGCCCGTATCTTGTCGACTATATCGGTAGCGGCGGCGTTCCAGTTTATAAGAGCGTCTTCTTTTTTTATCATTTTGGTAAAAGACGCGCCTTTTTCGTCTTGTTTTGTAAGTTCAAAGTCGCCCGAATTTATCCTGCATAGCGCTTCTTCTATGCAGTCCGCACCCAAAAGAGAAAGCCTTGCAAATAATTCGCCGCAGGTCTCGGTTTCCCCTATCCGGATCTTTCTTTGCAAAAGGATATCGCCTGTATCTATCCCGATATCGGTCTTCATGATGGTAACGCCCGTTTCCTTTTCGCCGTTCATTATCGCGTAATGAATAGGCGACGCGCCACGGTATTTCGGCAGAAGGGACGCGTGTATATTATAAGTACCGAGTTTCGGTATATCGAGTATTTCCTGAGATAGTATCTGCCCGAAAGCACAGGTTACCATAATATCGGGAGAAAGTTTTTTAAGGTCTTTTTCCCCTTCCGTCCGTATTCTGTCGTATTGCAGAACGGGGATTCCCAGACTTTCGGCAAACACCTTTACGGGCGGTGGCGTAAGAACTTTCTTTCTGCCGAAAGGCTTATCTTTATTGCACACTACCGCCGAAACTTCCGCAAAAGGCAGTTCGCATATTCGTTTTAAGGACGGAACGGAAAATTCCGGCGTTCCCAAAAAGATTATTTTCACTTGTCTTCCTCTATGCTTTTTGCCTTATCTATATACAAAACGCCGTCTAAATGGTCGTATTCGTGGCAGAAAGCGCGGGCCAAAAACCCTTCGGCTTTCACGGTGAATTCTTTGCCGTTTCTGTCCTGTGCTTGCACCGTTACTTGCATAGGCCTTTCGACCTTGCCGTACTTTCCTTTGACCGAAAGGCACGCTTCGTCGCCGAACTGCTTGCCCTTTTGCTCTATCATACGCGGGTTTATACACTCGTAATAATTATTCTCGAAATCTATTATGAAAACCCGACGCAACACCCCGACCTGCGGTGCGGCAAGCCCTACCCCGTCGGCTTTTTTAAGTGTATCTTTCATATCTTCGAGAAGCGCCGCCGTTTTCTCGCCGAAATCCGTTACCGGAAAACTTTTTTTTCTTAACGTAGGATCTCCTACCTGTATGATGTTTCTTATAGCCATTTTACACCTTAATTTAAGTTGTTGGGGTTTATTTCGAGATAAGCGGAAACGCCGCCCTTGTTGTATTTTTCTATGCGCCCGTAAATTTCCTTCATTATATCCCGTCTGCCCTTGTCTATTCTCATTAAAACCTGAAATCTGAATTTCCCTTGAAGTTTCTTTATCGGTGCTTTCATGCACCCGAAAAACCTGAAATTCTCTTTATATTCCGTATAAATCTGCTGTAATTCGGAATATATCGCTTTCGTCGCCATAAGCGCGAGTTCTTCGTCCGCTCCCTGTACGAGTACTCTCACGATATCGGTAAACGGCGGAAACGCCGTTGCTTTTCTGACGGATATTTCCCTTGCGTAAAAACCCTTGTAGTCGTATCTTATCGCCTGATGCAAAACGAAGTTGTCGGGAGAGTACGTCTGCAAAACGACCTTTCCCGCCTTATCGGCTCTGCCGCTTCTTCCCGCGACTTGCGTTATAAGTCCGAAAGTCCTTTCGGAACTTCTGTAATCGGCAAAATGCAGGCTCATATCGGCGTCAAGTATTCCTACCAAAGTAACGAAAGGAAAGTCGTGCCCTTTTGCTACCATCTGCGTTCCGACCAGAATATCGCAATCCCTTGCGGCAAATTTGCTTAAAATCTTGAAATGCCCTTCTTTGGTCTGCGTCGTGTCTCTGTCCATACGCAGGATCCTTGCTTCGGGAAAAAGTTTCTGCAATTCCGCGACCACTCTTTCCGTCCCGACCCCGCCGTACTTTAAGAATTTGCTTCCGCACTCGGTACAAGCGGTTATCATCTTGTATTTTGCGCCGCAATAATGGCATAAAAGCGAGTCGTCTTCCTTATGATAGGTAAGTGAAACGTCGCAAGCTTCGCATTTCTGGACGTGCCCGCACTCGGTACAGACTACCGTTTTCGAGTATCCCCGCTGGTTTAAGAATATTATCGCCTGATTGCCGCCCGAAAGACATTCCTTTAATTCCGACACGAGCGCGGCGGAAAACGGCGAATTGTTGCCGCGTCGCACTTCCTTTCTCATATCGGCTATTTCTATATCGGGAAGCGGTTTTTTATTTATCCTGTCGGGCAGTTCTATGTAGTTATACTCCCCGTTTTCGGCTTTAAGAAAACTTTCCACCGACGGCGTCGCACTGCCGAGAACTATTTTCGCGCCGTTATATTTCGCGCGGAACAGCGCGATATCCACGGTGTCGTAGCGCGGTGCGGATTCGCTGACGTAACTGCCGTCGTGTTCTTCGTCTATTATTATTATACCGATATCTTCCACGGGCGCAAATATCGCGCTTCTTGCGCCTATCGCGATCTTCGCTTCCCCCGTTCTCAGTCTCCACCACTCGTCGTATCTTTCCCCTGCGGAAAGTCCGCTGTGCAGTATCGCCGCCACACTCCCGAATCTTGCACGCAATTGCTTCAACATCTGCGGGGTTAAGGCAATTTCCGGCACCAACATTATCGCCGTTTTGCCGCGTTTTAACGCCCCGTCGATAAGGTTTAAATATATTTCCGTCTTGCCGCTGCCCGTTACCCCGAAAATAAGCGACACCGTCTTATCGGTATTATTTATCGAATTTACCGCTTCCGTCTGTTTTTCCGTAAGATCTACGCCGCAGGCGATTTCTTCGAGCCCTTTATAAGGTTCTCGCAGTCTTTTTTCTTCGGTAACCGATATAAAGCCCTTATCTATCGCGGCGTTTACGGCGGAAACGCCGAACGTTTCCCGCAGAAAACTCAGTTTTGTCTTGCCGTTTTCTTGCAGATATGACACCGCCTGCTTTTGCTTTATCGCCGTTTTACTTAACGACGCCGTGATTTCTTCGAAACTTAAATCTTTCGTAAGTTTCGCAAATGCGACGAATCGTTCCCTTACCCTGCCTTTTCTCATTTCCGACGGTAAAAACAGCCTGAACGACAGCGCGCGGGAAACGAAACACGTTTCCGCCACATAACGGGAAAGCGCGAGCGTTTCTTCCGAAAATGCGGGGGTTTCTTCTAAAAGGTCGAGAACGGGTCTTATGCGTTCTTTATCGTAGACGGGACTGGATTTTACGTTTATAACTATTCCTTCCACGTTCTTTTTGCCGAAAGGCACCAAAACGCGACTTCCCGCAACGATGCGGGAGTCTTCAAAGGAATATTCGAATATCCTGTCGGTTTCGCTGTGCGCGATATCTACGATAACGTCCGCAAACATAATACAAAAACGATGCGTTCCGCAAAAGAGAAGAACGCATCACTTCCAAATCAGTCGTTTACGGCAATCAGTTTGCCGTCGTAAATTTCCTGCGCCGCGACCGTCAAAGGTTTTTCGTTGTCGGGAAGTTCCGTTAGCCCCTGATTCTGCGCTTGTTCCATAAGTTGTCTTGCTCTTTTACTCGCCACTATGCAAAGGGCGTATTTCGACCCGATCTTTTCTGCCAGATCGTCGATCGGCGGTTTATGTATCATAATGCCATCTCCTATACGTTTTATTTATTTTTTTCTTTTAAGATTATCTCTTCTATCTTTTCTACCGCGCCGTAAAGGTCGTCGTTGACGACGGTATAGTCGTAATAAGAACTCTTCGAGAGTTCGTATTCTATCCTGTCCATACGGAGTTTTATATCTTTTGCGCTTTCGGTATGTCTGCCGACGAGTCTTGCTTTAAGTTCTTCGAGACTCGGCGGAACTACCATAATGAGTACGGCTTCCGGAAAACTCTTTTTTACGTTGAGCCCGCCGTTCACGTCTATTTCCAGCAAAACGTCGTTACTTTTCAGTTTTTCGAGAACGAAATCTCTCGGCGTGCCGTAATAATTTCCGAAATGTTCCGAATACTCCAAAAACCCGTTTTCGGAAACGCCTTTTTCAAAGTCGTTCTTATCGACGAAAAAGTATTCTCTGCCGTCTTTTTCCCCATCTCTCGGGAAACGGGTGGTACAGGAAATACTTAAAGCCACGTTTTTGTTTTTCTCGGTAATAATTCTGGCGATAGTGCCTTTTCCTACTCCGGACGGCCCCGAAATAACGACTAATACGTTTTTCATATCACTCTATATTCTGGACCTGCTCCCTTACTTTTTCGATCTCGTTTTTAAGCGCCAACCCGTAGTTTGTTATCTGAAGGTCGTTGGACTTAGAACAGATCGTGTTGGTTTCTCTGTTGAATTCCTGCATGAGAAAATCGAGTTTTTTGCCGCACCGTTCGGTTTTTACTATGTTCCTAAACTGTTCTATGTGCGAAGAAAGCCGCGTAAGTTCTTCGTCTATATTCGATTTATCGGTGAAAAACGCCACTTCGTTCAAAAGTCTCGCTTCGTCGTATTTTACTTCGCCCAAAGCTTCTTCTATTCTTTTTGCAAGTTTTTCCTTGTACTCCTTCGCGACAAAAGGCGCTCTTTCGGCGATTTTGTCTTTCAGTTCCTTTATCGTGTCCATGCGGGAAAGCATATCCGAAATAAGTTTTTCGCCTTCGGTTTTTCTCATTTCGTTGAGTTTTTCACAGGCGGAAACGACGGTTTTTAACAGCATCTCTTCAAATTCCGTAACGTCGAGTACGCCGGTATCCGACACGACGTCGGGACATTTCATAAAAAAGGATACCGAACAGTCGTTCTCTATTCCCAAAAAGTCGGAAACGGTATCGGACGCCTTTTTATATCCCGAAAGTTTTTGGAGATTTACCTGCAATTCGCCGATATTTTCCCGATTATCGGAAAAATTCAGGAAGAAATCCGCTCTCGCCCTGCTTACGTACTCGTTCACGCACTTTCTTATCTTGTCTTCGAACGCGATAAACGCTCTCGGCATTTTGGCGTTAAAATCGAAATTGCGGTTATTGACCGTCTTTATCTCCACGGTGAGCGATATTCCGTTCTCCGAATATTCCGCTCTCCCGTATCCCGTCATACTGTACATGCGCTTTCAGCCTTTATATTTTTATATATTCTATCACACTAAATAGTTTTTTTCAAGTTTTTTAACGGAAATAATATATAATATTTACCGTTATTTTCCTATGAGCGTCTTAAATTCGCGTTCGCTAACGACCCTTACCGAAAGGGCGCGCGCCTTATCGAGTTTACTGCCCGCGTTTTCCCCCGCAATTACCAAGGTCGTGTTTTTCGAGACCGAAGAAACCACCGTACCGCCTAAGTTTTCTATTATAGCCGCCGCTTCGTCTCTCGTAAATTCCGATAAACTGCCGGTAAGAACTACCTTTTCGCCCGCAAAAACTCCGCCGTTTATCTTTTCCTGCGCTTTTGAAACCGTTATTCCCAAACCGAACAGTTTCTTTATCTCCGCGATATTTGCTTCGTCGGAAAAATATTCGGAAACGCCGCCCGCTATTATCTCACCTATTTCGGGAATCGCCGTAAGTTCGTCTTTTCCGCAGTAGAAAAGATTTTCCGCCGTCTTAAAGTGTTCGGCAAGGTCTTTCGCCGTCTTTTTACCGACGTTATCGATCCCCAAAGCGAAAATAAAGTTAGGCAAACTCACGGTTTTCGAGTTTTCTATCGCGGCGAAAAGATTGTCGGTTTTAAGGTCTTTGAATCCTTCGAGCGCCCTTACCTTATCCCTGTCTAAAAGGTACAGGTCGGAAAAGTTTTCCACGCCGAACTTATCGAACAGAAGTTCCGCCGTCTTCTCCGAAACCCCTTCTATATTCATACCGTTTTTGCCCGCAAAGTTGGTTATTTTGGCGATAACTCTCGGTCTGCAATGCTCGTTGGGACAGAAAATATTCGCGCCGTTTTCCGTAAGATACGAGCCGCACGCAGGACATTTTTCGGGTTTTATAACCTCTTTACAATCGCCCGAAAACTCCGTCGCGCCCAAAATCTCAGGTATCACTTCGTTACTGCGCCTTATAAGTATTCTCGCGCCTATTTTTACGTTTTTTCTCAATATATCGCCGTAATTATTCAGGGTTGCCTTTCTTACCGTAGCCCCGCAAAGTTCCACGGGCTCGACGATCCCTAACGGCGTAAGTTTTCCCGTTCTCCCCACCTGCCACTTTACGTCTTTAAGTATCGTGGTAACTTCTTCCGCTTCGAATTTATAGGCAATCGCCCAGCGGGGAAATTTATCGGTAAAACCCATCTCTTTTCTTCTTGCGAAAGAGTTCACTTTTACTACTGCGCCGTCAGTTAAAATATCAAGTTTTTTTCTTTCTGTTTCAATCTCTTTTATGGCAGACATAACAGCATTTATGCCCTTGCATACGCGTAAAAACGGGTGAACCTTAAAACCGTTCTGTCTTAAAAATTCCACACACTCGGTCTGGGAAGTCAGAAACGGTTCGCTCGTATAGTTTACGTTATAAAACATAATATCGAGTTTTCTCTTCTCCGTAACCTTGGGGTCTAAATTCCTTATCGCCCCCGCAGCCGCGTTTCTCGCGTTTTTAAGAGGTTCGTCCGCAGTTTTATTGTACTCTTCCAGAACGGAAAGCCGCATCACCGCTTCGCCCTGCACTTCCATCGTGCCTTTATAGTCTATCGCAAGCGGAAAACTTTTTATAGTCAAAACCTGCGCCGTAACGTCTTCCCCCACGACGCCGTTTCCTCTCGTAGTCGCTCGCGAAAACTTACCGTCTTCGTACGTCAGACAGATAGTAAGTCCGTCGAATTTGTATTCTACGGTGTATTCGGTGTCTTCGCCTACCCTTTTATCGAAAGCGATAAGTTCTTCTTCCGTCGTCGCTTTATCGAGACTGTATAACCTTTCTATATGTTCGTGCTTATTAAAAGAAGACACGGGATCGCCGCCCACGCGTCTCGTGGGAGAATCGAAATACACTACGCCCGTTTCCGCTTCGAGTTTTTTAAGTTCGTCGTAAAGCGCGTCGTACTCCTTATCGGAGACGGTAGGCTCGTCCAAAACGTAGTATTGACGTGAATATTCGTTAAGTTTATCCACTAATTCTCTCATTTTATCCATCGATTATCTCCATAGGCGCGAATTTTACGGACAAAGATTTTATCCCGACGCCCTTGAACGCGACGTCCACGGTTATATTTTCGCCGTTTCCTTTGACGTCTATAACCGTTCCTTCGCCGAATTTTATGTGTTTTACCTTGATTCCCCGTCTGTATCCGTTAAAATTCGCCGATTTGTTTTCTTTTGGAACGCTCCCGCCGAGAACTTTTCCCGAATTGCCGGAAGAAAATCCGAATCCGAAGGGCGAATCTGACGATTCTTCTTCCGATACAAACCTGAAATTGTCGTTTTTGGGCGTATAGCCTACGTCTTTTTTATATGCCGTTTCGGGACGGAGCACGGCTCTTGCGTCCTGCAAAAATCTCGATTCCTGCATGTGTTCCCGATTGCCGTACATAAACCTGCTCATAGCCCGCGTGAGATACAGCCTTTCCATAGCGCGGGTAACGGCAACGTAAACTAATCTTCTCTCTTCTTCGAGTTCGTTCTCATCGCCGAAAGTCCGCATTATCGGCAAAACCTTTTCGTCCAGCCCCGCGACGAAGACGCATTTATATTCCAGCCCTTTCGCAGCGTGGATAGTAGCGACGGTAACCGCGTCGTCGGAGTTTATCGCGTCGGTATCCGAAGACAAGGTTATCGAGTTAAGGTAATCGGCAAGATCCGACCCCGCGTTATTTCTTGCAAACTGGTCTGCGGAGTTCAACAGTTCGCTGATGTTGTAGAGTTTTGACGCGTTTTCTTCGGTGTTTTCGTCAAACTGCTCCTTAAAAGCCGTGGCTTCGAGAATATATTCCATAAGTTCCGGCACGGTGTGACTTTCGGAATACACCTTGAATCCGTCCAAAAGCGCGCGGAAATTAGTGAGTTTAATCCTTGCCGCAGCCCCAATGGAAGTTTTGTCCGCCGACTTCACGCCGTCGTACAGAGAAAGACCGTTTGAAGCACAGTATTCCCTCAATTCTTTAAGCGTCTTTTCTCCGATACCGCGTTTGGGAACGCTGATGCAGCGCAAAAACGCCTCGTCGTCGGAATCGTTATTTATGATTTTAAGGTACGAAAGAACGTCTTTTATCTCCTTTCTTTCAAAAAACCTGAATCCCCCGAACACCCTGTACGGGATATTATAGTTGGCAAATTCCTGTTCGAAAGCGCGGGAAAGGGCGTTTATCCGCATAAACACCGCAAAATCCGAATAGCGGTAACCGTACCTTGCCATAAGATTTTTTATCTGAAGGGCGGCGTAAGTCGCTTCGTTTTCTTCGTCCGTACCGACGAAAGTTTCAACCCGTACGCCTTCGGAATTTTCCGTGTATAAGGTCTTGTCGCGCCGAGCCCTGTTGTTTTTGATTATGCAGTTTGCAAGTTCCAAGATTTTTTTCGTGGAACGGTAATTTCTTTCCAGTTTATATATCTTCGCGCCCTTGAAACTGTTCTCGAAAGACAGTATGTTTTCTATTTTCGCGCCCCTGAACCCGTAAATACTCTGGTCGTCGTCGCCGACGGCAAACAGGTTGCCGTGCTTTTTTGCGAGAATTTCCGCTATTGAAAACTGTACTTTGTTGGTATCCTGAAACTCATCTATATGTATATATTGAAATTTTTCGGCGTAATAGTCCGCCACTTCGGGAAAGTTTACGAACAGTTCGTAAGTTCTAAACAAAAGGTCGTCGAAATCCAACGCGTTCGACTTTTCCAAGGTCTTATCGTATTCTTCGTAGATAGCGGTCAGTTCTTCGACCATCCTTAAACGCGAGTTGACGACTTTAAAATCCGCCGGCGAAACACAGTCGTTTTTAGCCGCGGATATAGCGTTTTTGGCGATTTTAAGGTATTTATCGGTTTCGTAGCCCAACCCTTCTATTACCCGTTTTAAAGCCCTGTCTTTATCGGTTTCGTCGTATATGGTAAAGTTTTTATCGTAGCCTAATTTATCTATATCCCGCCTTAAAATCCTGACGCACATGCTGTGAATCGTGGACACCCACATATCGTAAACGTTGCCGACCAGATTGTTAAGGCGGTTTTTCATTTCTTCCGCCGCTTTGTTGGTAAAAGTTATCGCCATTATACGCGCGGGCAAAACGCCTTTTTCGAGAATAAGATACGCTATTCTCGTGGTAAGCACCCGCGTTTTACCGCTCCCCGCCCCCGCGATCACCAAAACCGCGCCTTCGGTATCGAGCACGGGCTTTATCTGTTCGTCGTTCAGTGATGAAAGCAACTCGTTTATCGTCATAAGAATATTTTATCACATCGGCAAGTTTTTTACAAGCGTTAAAATAGAAAAACAGGATCTGCGAAAGCAAATCCCGTATAAATTTCACGCCCGCAAATATGTCGTTATTTCGCGGAAAGCCTGTCTAAAACGGGCTTTATCTTTTCAATGGGAAATCCTATGACGTTGTAGGTGCTTCCCGTTATGTTTTTAACGAGATCAAACCCGTCCTGAATCCCGTAACTGCCCGCCTTATCCATGGGGCTGCCCGTCGCAACGTAGTCCTTTACGGTTTTTTCGGAAAGAACGTTGAATAAAACCTCGGTCTTATCGTATCCGCAAACGCACGCCCCGTCGTAAATAACGGCGTACCCCGTGTAAACGAAATGTGTTCTCCCCGAAAGTTCGTTAAGCATATTTTCCGCATCTTGCGGCGTTACGGGTTTCCCGAGTATCTTATCGCCGAGAAAGACGACGGTATCCGCCCCTATTACCGCAAAAACTTTTTTTTCTTCACTACTTAAAGAGTTAAAGACTTTTTCCGCCTTGCCCCTTGCGAAAGCCGTAACGGTGGCTATCGGTGAATCGTAATTTCCCTTTTCGGAAAAATCACTTTCAACGGATATAAAATCATAACCGAATTTCTTTAATATTTCTTTTCTTCTCGGAGATCTGCTCGCTAAAATGAATTTCATAATTTTTTAATTGTCAGCTAAAATCAACCGTTCAGTTACGATATTTGTTCTTGCCGAGATCAGAGTAATATTCCGCTTTGTTTGCATACATCATTTCGTCGGATTCTTTAAGCATTTTGCGGACAGTTTTAGTCCCGTCCGAACAATAACTGTACCCCACCGCACAGTTGTATTCCGTTTCGGAAACGTTCTTTTTAATGCTTTCTACGAGCCGTTTGACCTCGTCTTCGGAAGATCTCCGACAAACTATAACAAACTCGTCGCCGCCCACCCTGTAAACGGACTGCTTCGGCACGACTGCACGCGCAAAACAGAACGCAAGCGTTTCCAAAGCCTTATCGCCTGCCGCATGTCCGTCGGTATCGTTTATTTCTTTAAGCCCGTTCATGTCGATCGATATCAGCGCGTTGATATCTTTTGAATCGTCGCTAATCGCGGCATAATAAGCGTGACGGTTCAAGAGTCCGGTAAGAGAGTCTTTTTCCGTCATTTGCAGTATCGAAAACACGTAGTACACGAAAAGCGCTATGACGATAGTAACGCAGAATATCTGCGAATAGTCCCTTCCGAGAACGAACGGCAGTATAAGTCCCAACGCAAATGCAAAACTTAAAAATATAATCGGAATAATCTCGGTGGACTGTTTGTTGCTTCGTTTAAGCAATATGTAAACGAGGAAAACGCAATAAACTCCCACCATAATAAACGGCAGATATCCGAGAGGTCCGCGTTGAAGGGTACCGGCGTCGCCGATACTGAAAACCACTCCGGTAAAAATAGAAACGACGTTGATTGCGGCAAGAACTATGGCAGGCAGGAATACGAACCAGCGCATATTTTTTACCAGCGTATAAATTATCTGTGCGATAATGAACGGCGTTGCGCTGTATCGGATTGCCATGAAAACGATTCTGAGTCCTTCCGACTTGCCAAGGCCTTCCAGATAGAATTCCGCAAACACGATAACTGAAAGAAGAAGTACCACGCAGATCAAAACGTACATTCTTCTTATGGTTTTCTTATCCAGAAAGACCGTCGTTTTAAGTAAAATCGCAAACGCCGTCAGAATCAAAATAATTGCCCAGTTCTGTAAAATGAATTCTCTGATCATATTCCGTAACCTTAAACCTTATTTATCGTTAGTGATACCACCGTCTCGACGTTATGTATTAGTCAATGATTTTACTGCTTTTTTGTCTATTGCATTTCCAGCATAGTGTCTGCAAATTGTTTTCTTCTGTTGTTCCACCTTTTGCAACTGGAATTATATGATCTATTTCAAGCAACAAATTCGGTTCTTTATGTGTTGAATTTCCGCAACATTTACATGTAAAATTGTCTCGTTCTTTTATATGTTGACGCAGCTTGCTTGTCATCATAGAACGTTGTTCTCTTGAAAAAGCAGTCATTGTAAGTTTACTTTCAAGCGCATTGATCAAATCCACAATAGTTTTTTCTGTCATTGGCACGGTAAATGAACGTTGTGCATGTCCGCCGCCTGATGTATAACAAAACTTATATTCAACAGTTAAAACGCTTTCATTAATAATTGCGAAGCCAAGCCTTGAATAAAAACCTTCTTCATCATTCTCCATAACGAATGCTGGCACATTTGCAAGATGTTGTTGGACTTCTTGTTTGTAGTGTTCAATAATTTGTTTCGCTTCTTTCAATGTTTCCAATTCTGCAATCAATAATTGTAATTTTTGTATTTGCTCTGGATATCGTTCTTTATTTGGATAAAAGTTCTTTACAACATAGTCCAAGGGGCTATTCTCTGCACTTGCAAAGACATTTGCAGATACTTCCGCAACAAAAGGATTGACACTCTTTTTGTATTCGTGGATGTAATTATACTCATCCTCTATATTCGTTTCATTTCTAACAATTTTTGTTCCAAAAAGATCTGAAATTGACTTTACTTTTTCATCAATATACTCGTTAAATTCTCTTTGAGAATTCATCAGTGCAGAACAGGCATCTTTAATTTTTTTAAACGCTAAAGACCCATAATAATCTAAAATCATTTTATTATGCTTTATTATTTCTTTAACCGCCTCATCGGTGCCGATGATAAACTTATCGACAAGATCCCATTCTTCGCTTGTCAAACGTTTAATCTTCTTTATGCTGTTTATAGTTCTATCAAACAATGTATCGATTTGTTTATCAAGCTCATCAATATCACCCTTTATAACAAGTATATCCTTATTTTCATTTGCAAAATCTATAATCCGATTGACTTTTCCGTAGTATTTATGTTGTTTTGTTTCTAACAGTTCCTTTTCCTTATCTTTAAGATATTTGTTGTATTCGCCTTTACTCATCAATAATGTTTTATCTGATTGCAATTTTAGTAGCCGACCTTGTGAAACAAGTATAGTTCTATTTACATAATTTCTACCTTTTGGCGAAATATAGACTACATCGATACTGTATCCGCTAGTCGTTTCCAAATTAGCGCGTATTTTTCTTTCAATCAATGGATATGTGCTAAACGATTTAAAGTCATTTTGTTTCAAAAAAACCATCAATTTTACTTTATATTGTTGTTTTCTATCGGCTGTGGTTATAGCTACATCAAGCTTTCCTCTACTTTCTTTGAAATATTTTATATCCGTGTAGTCATATACCGCGCGTCTACTTTTCACATATACTCTTGTATCATGTTTTGCCAAATACATCCAATTAGATAGTCCCATTGACTTGAGGGAGCCTCTCTCTAATTTTGCATATTGTAAATTGTATGTTCTTTTTTTATTGTTGTCTAAAATCACATAAACAATAATTGGCAAAAGTATCAGTAAAAATAGTGTGAGTATTATTGGGCGTTTAGTGCGTACATATAAAAAAATTGAAGTCGCAATTATAACCGCTATTGATACAACCAATATCGGCACTAAAATATCACAAGTTTTTTTCAACTTTCGATATTTTTTTTCCAACTCAAACAGTTCTTCTATTTTCATACCTGTTCTTTTGTAATAAGCGTTACCTTATTTTTCGTTAGCGATACCACCGTCTCGACGTGTTTCGTTTGGGAAAACATATCGAAAGGCGTAACGGAATCCACTCGGTACCTTAAAATCGGGTTTTCCGCCTTTTTTACACCGTTTTCTCCCCATTCCAGCGTGCCCGTTATAAGTCCTACGTCCCTTGCAAGCGTAGAGGGCTTACAGGAAACGTAAATTATTTTTTCTATTCCACTCTTTATAACTGCGTCTATCACCTTTAAGTCGCAACCTTTTCTCGGCGGGTCTAAAACGAGTACCGTTTTATCTCCGTCAAGCACTTCTTTTTTGATTATGTCTGGCATAATCTCTTCGCATTTTCCCAGATAATTGATAATTTTTTGCGATAAGCCATTGTTTAGCGCCAATTCGTTTGCAAGACGCACCGCCTCCGGCTCTATTTCTATGCCAATCGCCTTTTTTGCGCGTTTAGCAAGCATTGCGGTCATCAGCCCCGCCCCGCTGTAAGCGTCTATAACTACGGTATTTTCGTCCGCGCAAGCGAGATCGCAGACTGTACCGTACAACTTTGCGCAGACGTAGTCGTTGACCTGCATAAAACTTTTCACACCCGCCGCGTATTTCACTCCCAACATGTCGGAAGAAAAAGTCTTACTGCCGTATAAAAGTTTAAATTTTTCGCCGTAGATAACGTTGCCGGTAGATTTATTGACGTTAAAAAACAAAGAGAATTCACAAGTGAAATGTTTTTTGAGTATGTCTATAAAAATATCGGCGTTTTTAAGTTCGTCTTTTACCGAAACCACGGTAAAGATAAGGCTTCCCTTTACGTCCTTAACGGTTATCTCTCTTATATCGCCCCGCCCCGTTTTTTCGTCGTAACCGCAAACTCCCGCGATTTTAAAGTATTCCTTAAAGGCTTTTACCGTGTCCGCCGTCCAAGGTCCGTTTATGGGACAATCTTCTATCGGAACAATTCTGTGGGAGTTATCGGCGTAAAAGCCCGTTATAGTGTTGCCGAACGCATCAACGGAAACGGGTAACTGCAATTTGTTTCTGTAACGGTACTCGTTTTTGCTTTTTACGCAGGGGTTGATTTCAAGTTCCGAAAAAGCGATCTTCGAGAAACAGGTTTTAACTTTTTCCTGTTTTATTTTTAACTGGTCGGGATATTTTACGTGTTGCAACTGACACCCGCCGCATTTTCCGAACACGGGACACTTCGGACGAACCCTGTCTTCCGCCGGAGTGCAGACTTCCAGAATTTTGCCGTAAGCGACGTTGCCGTCGACTTTTAAGACTTTATACCGTATTTTCTCCCCCGGCAGCGAAAAGGGTACGAAAACAACCTTTCCGTCGTCTTTTAACACTCCCTCCCCGTTCATACCGACGGAAATCACCGTGCCTTCTCTTTCGTCGTTTTTCTGCATAACTTATCCTATTTTATTATTCTGCCCAGAAATTTATCCGTCAATATCCGCACGACGGTAACGAATCTGTCGTAAACGAAATAAAAAATTATACCGAACGCCCCTAAAAAGTAAAGAATATAATCGTTAAGCCAGTTAAGCCACTCGGGAAAATCCGCAAAAGTAAGCCCCATGACCGCGGTATAATAAAAGTACGCGCCGTAAAAGTATGCGACGCACCATATTGCGCCTATAAGAAAATATATCGGCTTTTTCAGTCCTTTTCCCTTTAAAAAACAACTTAGTATCGGGTAAATACCGAAAAAGAAGAAAAACGACGGTATAACCAAAGATAAAAAGTTAAACCCGCCGAATACAGTCGCTATGACACCCCCCGCGAGCGACGCCAGAACCGAACCCTTATAAGATTTATAATATAAAGGTAAAATAACGAAAGAAGACGCTATTATCAAGGCGAGCATATCCGCCATTTCGATATATATTCCCACCGTAAGACAAATAGCGGTAAGCCCTGCCGAAATAGCCGATATCGCGATAACTTTACTCTTCATTACCTGCAACACATATTACACATCATATTCATACAGCACCAGGTTGCACAAAAGGAAAGACAATCGTTTGCCGCGTTGTCGCCCATCTGACGTTCGGTCGTTTCCGCGCCGTTCGCGTTGCCGGAACGGAACTGGCTTTCGCTGTAATTCATCTTTTGTTTCAGTTTAGCATAGGAATCGGAATACTTCTCGTTATGCGGTTCCATACTCAAAGCGATCTCCAACTGTTTTTTGCTTTCGTTGATCCAGTTCTTTTTGTAAAAGATTACCGATTGCAGGTAATGCCACTCGGCATCCCTGTCGTTTACGTCGTCAAGACGGCTCTGTGCTTCGGCGACCGAACCCTTTTTGATAAGTTCTTCAATGTCCGCGTAATCGAAATGCGTTTTGCCGTTGTCGTCGGTTTTTTCTTTTCTCGACGCCAGAATCTCCGCGTAGGCGGTTTCGAGTTTCGTAAGATTTTTCGCAGCGTCGTTACCGATCTCACCTTCGTAAAATCTTTCTCTCGAATATCTTTCCTTTAAGGTGCGGTAAGCGCTTTCTATCTCTTCGTCGGAAGCGTTTTCGGATATCCCTAAAACCTTGTAATACTCTTTCATTTTTTTACGTTCTCCATTATTTTTCCGGTTCTGACCGTCAGTCCTTTTTGCAACACGTTGTCTATAAGATCGTGATTGAAACGATATTTTACTTCTTTTGAAGCGTCGTATATATCCGACAATACCGTTCCGAATACAAACTTAATATCTTCCTTATGTTTTTCAAGCAGTTCTTTTTTGCTTTCGCAATCGTTGTACAGGTTTATAAAAACGTTGTACGCCCCGCGCTTTTTATCTTTATCGAAATCGTCGAGCGCGTCTATAAGGTATATCCATTTACCGAGCCCGAACGAAACTTTAAGGGCGGCTTCCGAAAGATCGTCTTTGAGAAAATCCCCGACTATTTCTTTTATCATATTCCCGAAACAGGCGGATACTTCGTCTACGTTGTCGGAAGCGGCTTTTTCGAGTTTCAGAAGGTCTTCGTAATTTCTCTTTACTATCTCGTCTATAACGGGTTCTCTTTTTTTGGCCTTTTTATACGCTTTTTTGAAAATCGAACGCTTTATCCTTCCCTTACCGTTATCTATCACGTCGTCGGTAAGTTTATAATACGCCAAAATAACGTTTACCGCCGCCGTCTTGCGGGAAATATCGGTAGATAGCGCGACGGGCCTTTTGGTAATGCGGTGCAGAACGCATCTCTGTTTTTCAATTATGACGTCCTGTCCCTTTACGTTATGGATAAACGCCGATAAAAACGCCAGATCGTAATTAAGTAACAGTCTTCCAGAAAGCCCGCTTATATCCCCCAGACTTTTACACAGTCCGCAGTACATTGCCTTGTATAAAACCGTATCCTTAACGTACAAATTTGGAATATCGGTGGAAACGTATCCGAACATATCTACCTTTTCCTTTGCAAAAGCCCTACTTTTTTATAAACTTTATTCAAGGTCTTATACGCTATCCTTTCGGCGCGTTCCGCACCCGTTTTCAAAACGTCGTCCAAATAATCTTTATTCTGTAAAAGCCTGTTCTTTTCCTGCCTTATGGGGTCAATCACCTCGGCTACCGCTTCACCTACTTTCAACTTGAAATCTCCGTAGCCTTTGCCCTGAAATTCTTTTTCCGCTTCAGATAGCGTCTTACCCGTAACCGCACAATAGATATTTAAAAGGTTGCTTATCCCCGGCTTATCTTCTCTTGCGACGATTTCGCTGCCGCTATCGGTTACCGCGCGTTTAAATTTCCTTATAACGGCATCCTTGTCGTCGTCTATAGAAATAAAGCCGTTGAAATTCGAGTCGGATTTACTCATTTTCCTCGACGGATCGGCAAGGCTCATTATCCTTGCCGCGGCCTTTCCTATATACGCTTCCGGCACTGTAAAGGTTTCTCCGAAACGGTTATTGAAACGTACGGCAAGGTCTCTTGCAAGTTCTAAGTGCTGCTTCTGATCCGCACCCACGGGCACGAGATTCGCTTGGTATAAGAGTATGTCCGACGCCATGAGTACGGGATAATCCATAAGCCCCACGTTGATATTGTCTTCGTGCGCCCTGCTCTTTTCCTTAAACTGCGTCATGCGGGAAAGTTCGCCGGGATAACAGATGGTATTGAGTATCCAGGTAAGTTCGGCGTGCGCCGCGACGTGCGACTGCAAAAACAGAACGCTCCTTTCGGGATCTATCCCGCAAGCGATATATAAAGCCGTAAGTTCGTAGGTGTTCTTCCTTAAATCCGCGGGCTCTTGCCTTACCGTAAGGGTGTGAAGGTCCGCAACGGAAAATATCCCGTCGTAATCTTCCTGCAA
>JAEEGH010001575.1_pt1 | contig 64975 bp, 61 predicted proteins | sample 9134181 | NCBI WGS metagenome assembly JAEEGH01 (sample SAMN16246544, study PRJNA631951) | gut metagenome | biome: gut microbiome; feature: rumen; material: DP-attached | host: Bos | place: Iran: Karaj | collected 2018-10
CAGGATCTTCTCCCCATCCGCTTCTGTTTCAAAAATAGTTTCTCCGCTTTTTGTAAGTATCGTTTGGGGTACAGGAAAACCGTTCCCTTCCAAATATCTCATAATAGATGCAGACTGTCTTACTGTATCCGAAAAAGCAGATCCAATAACCTTAAGCAGATACTTAGACCTTCCATTGACAATATATGTAGTGGTGCCGCCTTCTCTTAAGAATTCCAATGCCGGGGATTCTATTCCGTAATTCAATGCCAATATATCTTGCAAAGTCTTTTCATCCATGATGGTTATTCCTCTTGTAACTGCCTAAAATAGATCACATTATTGTCAGGATCGTAAAAGCTCATATTTACAGCACCCCAAGGACGTTTTGTTGGTTCACCAGATCCTCTATCGCAAGTCCGGCTGCGACTGCGACGGCCGAGCCAGTTGAGGAGCCGAGCGGACTAAGATCCGGGCTCACGGCATGTATCACCTGTCCGCCGCGTGAACTATAGCCGCCAGGCATTTGGGGCGACACATAATTGGCAAACTCAGTCATGTTCGTTTTTCCAATAATCACGGCGCCGTTTCTTCGGAGATTTCGAATGACCACTGCATCATTCTTGACAAGATTGTCCTCAAGCGCAAGGCTGCCTGCGGTCGTCGGAAATCCTGCAACATCAATATTATCCTTTACCAACACCGGAACGCCGGCAAGCAGTCCCTTGGCAGAACTTTCCTCGATGATTTGTTCTGCGTCTGCAGTCTCAATCACACCCGCAATGCAGTTTAAACCAGTCTTTCCACCGATTCTTGCTGCATTTTCCAAAGCATTACTTACTGTTATCATCTCTCCCCTGTCCTCGTTTATACTGAAAGTAAAATCTTCTTAAGATTATCTTCCGAGATACCATTTCAATGACATCACATAGATCTGACAAGGATTAGCCTCATCCCAGTAAAGAGGAAATACTTCTAACTCCTTAAAACCACAGCTGATGTAAAACCTATTTGTTATATCATAGTCTTCATACACGCCCATCTTTACGGTCTTAACTTGCATGAATTCATACCCTGATGACTCAGCCACTTCAATCGCTTTATCAACAAGCTGACGACCAATCCCATTTCTGTGATAATCCTTAAGTACTCCCATTACAGCAAGCTCAACCGTGGCATTCCCAGTTTCCTTAAGACACAGAAATCCTATTACCTTATCATCTTCCTTTGCCGCAAGGAATATCCAGTCTGCACAATCTCTAATATAACCTTCCCTGCTCTCCTCGACCTCAAACCATTCTTTCAAGCCTTCAAGCACAGTTCTTGCTATTCGCTTTTTTTCATCTGAATCCTTTATAATTTCAATCATCTATAATACCTTCCAATTTCATGATCATCTTCCACAAATTTCGTTTATTTCACTAACACGGAATTTACTATTCTTCTTATAGTTCTTTTAATCCTTCTTTATCGAAATAATAGATGTTTTCTCTTTTATAGCCATACTTTGATCCACTGACACTGATATGGGGTTCAAATGTAAAAAGACTGACATCTGCAAGTTTCGTCCTGTTCCCTTTTTCAATATAGATCCTGTCTTCTTTCTTACGAACTATGGAATGTCCGAGATTGCCCATAAAATCAAGATTGATGTAGCCCTCTGTCTGAATGAACTCATTCATCTGATAATATAGCTCTTCAAATGTCATCTCAGGCCGTACAATTTCCATCATCCTGTTATGGAGTCGTTTTTCCATTTCAACACCTCTGCGCCATTCAGCGTTCATGATTGTGTCATATGATCGAACAGCTTTACCGTTTTGGACGATAACAGTTCTTGCATAATCTCCCCACGTTCCTTCCACCTGAGGACTGAGATCTATAGTGATAATATCATCCGTTGCAATATATCTTTCCGAAGTAATATATTCCCTTCCGGAAACTGAAACCGTTGTCTCGTCACCTGCAAAAACAAATGCTCCGATATCATAGTACCAGAAAGAATCTGCACCAAGTTCTCGCATCTTCTCTTCACACAGAAAGCGTATTTCTTTAAGTGGCATTCCGGGCTTTATTTCATCTATTATGTATTCGATAGTATCCTTAGCTATCTTCTGAACTTCTCTGTATGTGAGAATCTCCAGAACCCTTTTGATGTTCTTCTCATTCGGGACTATGGTATTTAAATTAACTTCCGGGTGTGCTGCCACATATGAAGTCAAAAATCCCATCAGATTGTCCTTCGTTTCCATGTAATCATCTATGATCCTTTGATCGCTTATACCAAGATTCTTCAGTATGATCGCTGAAACCACGCCCGTCCTGTCTTTTCCGGCACTGCAAAAATATAGTACATTGCTATCCGCATTCATTATTGTATGAATGATCTTATCCATATGTTCATCCATCATAGCAAGATAAGTTTCTGCAACAGCATCAGGTGAATTAGGTGTGTCTCCACCACCGGTCACCGGCAAATGATAATAGACAAAGCCTTCTTCATCCTCAAGTCTGCAGGGTTTAGCTATATATTCTTTTTCTTCTCTCAGATCAACGACCGTTGTTATATCATTTTGAAGAAGCCACTTCACTTCCTGATCTGTAAGTTTTCCGGGATAATCGCTTCGTATATAACGTAGATTTCCTGTGGGTAGTGCCCTTGTATTTAATGTTGATTGTAATAATGTTCCCATATGCTATCCATTTTCCAAAATAATATTCCAATTTATCGCTCAATCCCCAATATGTGAGATTTCATTTTGAAACCATACTTCTCATACAAATGAATCGTCTTGTTACCATCAACCACTTTTACTTCGATATGTCTGACATTATTTTGGTCAAACATTAGCATAGCCCAGTCCATGAGTTCTTTACCAAACCCTTTTCCCCGGAATTCTTCCTTCACCACCAAATAGTCCAGTTTACCGATTTCTCCTATAATATCTACTTTGCAGAAGCCGATAATCCGGTCTTCAATTTCAGTGACTGCAATATAGGATTTTTTCTCTCGTAATGCAGCCTCAAATGATTCCAGGGTCTTTTCATATGGATTTAAAGGATAAAATCCTTTGAAATTCACAGAAGTTGTATTGTGATAGTCTGATAACTCACGAATACAATCGTACAGTTTGCTTACCTCGTTCGGTGTTATTTCTCTCATACTATTCCTCCTACAGATTCGTCAGTACCATACATTCTGTAGAATCAGTAAAGCCCATACTTTCATAGAGTGGTCTTCCCATTGCGGTTGCATCAAGACTGATCTCCGTTGCACCTTTTTCCCATGTTTTCTCGATCAGCATTTCAACCATTTTTCGCGCTATTCCCTGACGACGGTATTCACTTCTTGTGTAGACATTCATAAGATGGGCTCTTTTTCCTGTAGGGTGCGCAAAGGTTGGCATTATCCTGATAAAACTCATGGATGCACAACCAATAACTTTATCTCCGTCGCTAGCCAGAACAGTCATCTGATCTCCATTTAAAAAGTAATCACGACTTTCATTTATCACTTCATCTGAATGTTCATAATTTTCTGGTAGGTTGTTCACTACCGTAAGCATCTCAAGGCGAATACTCATCAGACAGTCTATATCATCTTTTGTAGCAATTCTTATATCAATCATTTTCATCTTCTCCTCTTGTTCATAGTCACTCCATACTTCCTTTTGCACTGTTGATAAGTCCCAGGAGACCTTTTTCTTTTATAAGGGCAATACCCTGGAATTCATCTCCGAGAACTATCAGATTGTCGCCTGTTCTTATATCGAAGATCTTTCTTGCTTTGGCAGGAATGACGATCTGACCCTTATCTCCTACTTTGACCAATCCAAAGATATGTTTTCCTTTTGGTGGTATGCCATATCCCAGGTTCTCCGAATCAGTCTTTTCATATGAGATAAGATCGTCCATGGTTACACCGAAGATGTCCGCCAGCTGCTTACACCTCTCTATATCCGGAAGCGACTCTCCGGTCTCATATTTTGAAAGCGTCTGCCTGGATACGCCTATTTTCTCGGCGATGTCTTCCTGCGACAGATTGTTAAGCTTTCTTAATTCAATAAGGTTATCAGCAAAACTCATTCTTTCTTCTCCTTTTTTATTCCCAGAACACACCACCTTATGAAAGGTATGCGGCTCATGATCTCATACAGAAGGTAGGAGCCTGCGAATGCTGCTATTGCAACCAACAGGTATACGATGACAGGAGCAAGGGACGGACATAATGTATGCAGATACCATCCGCTGACCGCGATCATCAGATAATGGAATACATAGAGGCCCCATGATTTTCGGCACATCCACCTTGAGAAGGCATTCTCAAAATTGCCCCATTTTTTCATGAAGGCAAGTATACCGAGTGTTCCAAACCATGCGTATACATTGCACATGATTGTATCCAGAACCACGTGATCCGGATAAGGCTGACCTATATATAAAATCACGAAGGCTACGCAGGATGCGAGGGCAAGAATGCTTAATAACAGCCAGCTTTCGCCAAGTCGATCCATCACTTCGTCATGGGACAGTACAAAGTAGCCGATCAAAAAGCCCAGTCCGTAAATACCGAATCTGTATACCACTATTATCGGTGTGTTAAGTATCTGCGCTGCTCCGTATACGGGTATGACAAGAAGTATAAGTGTCAAAAGATTTGCTTTGCCGCATATATTATAAAATCCGTCTTTTTCAATCCTTCTGATCAGTACCAGTATCAGGCTGAAGAGCCAAAGCATCTGAATGTACCACAGCGGACCTGATCCGCTGACTGCCATTATCAGGAAAAGGATTGGCCCTGGTACGTTGTTCATGGAATTAAAAGCACCGGACATCAGCATGTTGTAATAGCCAAGAACCCAGCCGAAAACCAGAAGGCCGATTGTTGATGGCACAAGATACTTTCTCGTCCTTACTCTGATGAATTCCTTCTCTGTTCGCTTAACCAGTTCATAGCGGGCTGACATGCCGGATACCACAAACAGAAGTAACATGAACCAGGGATATACAATGTACTGATACGTATCCTGGGGCTGATGCTCACTGAAGGGACCGATGATTCCATGTTGTATTACACCGTTGAATATGTATATTACATGATAGATGACAACCAGCACTACTGTTGTCCAACGAATATTATCCAAATATACCTTTCTCATGTTTCTACCACCTTTGCTAAATATTTTAACATTTTTCTCAATCATAAAAAAGTAAGCTCCGCCTGTCTACCAAGCGAAGCTTACATGTAGTGCTGTATTTTGTTAAATTTGGTTGCGAACTCACCAACTTTACAGATTGACCATTAGTAAGTTCCAGTCTTTATTGTTATAAAACCCCGATATAATTTTTTTCACAAAATTAGCTCAATATTTTAAAAATGTCTCTTCATCTCCATAAAATACATTCATATCAATATATCTCTCAGTGCCAGAATATCCTGCCAAAACATGTCTATTAGAATACTGCCAAAAAGTCCAATTGATTGATGCATCCGGTTTTCCATAGACATCTCTGATCCATACATCATAATCATCAAATTCTTCCTGAATTACCGGAAGCCATTCTTCAGTAGTATATATTACAGGCCGCTTGCCATAATAAGCTTCAACACTGTTCATGAAATTGCCCAATTCGGCAAGCATTTTTTCCTTATCCAACTGCTCCGGATCACTGTAATTTCCATATGGTTCCACATCCACTACTGGTGGCAGCATATTATCAACGGCATCAACAGTACTGCAAAAATTCTCAGCCTGCCCGGTTCCAGATGAATCAAGACTGAAAAAATGATAAGCACCAATCCTCAAACCTGTTCTCTGTGCATTTTTCCAGTTATAGTCAAATCTCTCATCCTTTGAGGAAGAGCCTTCTGTAGCCTTTATATATGCAAAGCTAATATCTTCTTTGGACAATATATCCCAGTCTATCTCACCTTGATAATGCGATACATCAACTCCTCTGATCGGATACCTCTTCTTAGACGGATTGTTTATATGGATGATTCCAATATATAAAAGGAATACAGATATAATCGCAAATAATATCACTAAAATTGATGCTATTATTATTTTTTTCTTCATGATTCCTTACACAAGCCTTTCTCTACATGCCACCAAATATTTATGCTTCATATTTTTTCGCTTTGCTTCATATCCTCTTTCATGCACATGAACATAAGAAATAATATATAAATGGTCAGGGCCGCTCCTACTACCAGAGCAACTCTATATCTGATGGAATTATTCTCATACAGGCAAAAAATATTATGTTTAAATTCTGCCTTTTTATTATATTCTATTTTCCATCGAACATTGTCTGAGATATCGTAATGAATGTACTCTCCATAAGGCAATCTAATAGCGGCATATCCATTATTATAGCCTTTAAAACCTCTCAAAATATCTTGCGGATTTAATATCCATTTTTCCTCTTTATCAATGTAACCGCCACCTGCATCAGTATAAACAAGAGCTATTCCGTCCTCAGAAAAATCCTCTCCATAGTTGAACTTATAAGGAATTACGAGATTACCATTCGTATCAATATAGCCGTATAATGTAGTTTCTTCATCCTTTACACAAGCCAGACCTTCATGAAAACTTCCAGCCTGTTTATACTGAAAATCAATTACCACATTACCATCTGTGTCAATAAATCCATATCTATTTGATTCATTATCTACAACGCAGGCAAGTCCTTCATGAAAATTATCAGCTCTTCTATAGATAGGCTCGACCACAACCTTTCCGGTCTTATCAATATATCCCCAAAGTCCATCTCTATCTATAACTGCGTATCCTTCAGAAAAAGAATAGGCATTGCTGTACTGGGGCTCTACCACAATATTTCCATTAGTGTCAATAAAACCAAATAGTCCATCAATTTGAACACTGGCAAGTCCCTCATGGAACTGACGACTTAAGTCTCCAAATTCAGGTTTTATCACCCATTCTCCATATTTATTTACATAGCCGACTTTGTCAGTTTCTTTATCTATCAAAGCAAAAAGCCCATTTTCAAAACTATAGTCATCAAGGCACATTGTGGCATTCTCAACAATATAGAAATCACCTGTATCCAAATCAATAATATCAACGTTAGTTCCATCATCTGCTATAAGTACTTCATCTCCCAGGTATGGAATGCTTTTTGCAGAATCTATTTTCAGATCTTTGATTGTTTTTGTAGCCTCTTCATATACACTATTTCCTTCTCCGTCAATAAAACCTATTTCATCAGTAAGGCCTGCAATAGTCCATTTATGTATGTAAAAAGCTACGCCATTGGAATTAAAATCTGTAATATCAAAGAATGATGCATCTATTACATTTTTTCCTTCTGTATCTATAACTTTATAACCACCAATAAATTCATTACTATAGCGCTTATTCAGATGTCCTATGTAAAATTCAGAAAAGATGAAAAGGAATAATAGTATAAAGAACAACAACAGTGCTTTTAAAAGCCTTTTATCATAACGATTACCGTGCATAGATAAATTCACCTCATAATAAAATTTTCATATATATGATAAGCCAAATTCATCACTTGCAAAACCTTTGATTTACATATTTACAGCCACTGGCACGCTTCAATCTCAGAAATATCAATACTTAATCAATTTGGAAAGTTGTTTGTACAGATAATATTTGGTAGTATACTCTTTTTGTGAAAAATAAAAGGAGTTTGTCATTACCACAATGATTACAAAAGAAGAACTGGAAACAAGAAAGAAAATAGTTAAAGTAGGTAAAATCATATCTATTGCATCGATTCTCGCTCAAGCAGCAATAATTTTGCTTTATATGTTTGATATATTCACATCATCAAAGAAAACTCTTTTACTGCTATGCATACTGCCTTGGGTAAGATACATATATGGCCTGATATTTTCTGATATTACTATATGGGATGAAAATGAGAAAAGAATAGGCAAACGTAAAAAAAACGTAGGCGAAGCCTGGAAACAGACTCATATGCAATTTTACACTGGTTGGATATCTTGGATTCAAAGTATTATCGTATTTTTTGATATGATTATGATATTTTCAATCGTACAGCCCTACAAAGGAATTAAGACTATTCTTTACTTATGCGGTATTGCATTTGCAATAATGATGATCATTGGTTTCTTTCGAATACAGGGACCTGATAAAGGTATTCAGTTATTATATTATGGAATAATCATTGTATTTTTTGTATATTTTACGGTGAGTTCAGTTTGCTACTATTTTAGCTCTACTGCTGTTCATGAAGAATGCACTTTTGTATCTAAATCAGTAAGCCATTCTACAAAAGGCGGATACCATTATTATGTTACAGTAAAGCTGCAGGATGGAACTACTTATGAAAGCCTTGTCAGCAGCGATTTATATGATGATGCGGAAGATTTGGATCTTGTGGCCTGCCACAGAATGGGACCTTTTGATATCGAATATCTTAGAGTACATGAAGAATAAACTGTTCTGCTTTATCTAAGTAATGTATTTTTTCACTTATCAAGAAGAATTCTGCAATATAGTAGACTAAATAATTTTAAAAAGTTTTAGAGCCTGAGCAGTCAGTATATACTCAGGCTCCATTTTTTGTTATCTATACTTTTTGTTAATCATTGATACTAATCTTAGTACATTAATATCATCCATATCATGCCTCTTTTAATTTTGACATACATTTAAATTCTCTGATAACCAAAAGCAACGCAATTAAGAATGCTGAAAAATCAGCAATTGGTCCCGCATACATGATTCCATCTATTCCTAAAAAGATAGGAAGTATGATGATCAGTGGGAGCAAGAATACAATCTGTCTTGTCATAGACAAAAAGCTTCCAATTCCTGCTTTTCCAATTGATGTAAAAAAGTTAGAAGTAATAGGCTGTATAAAATTGACCATGGTAAAAAACAGATATATTCTGAAATATCTGATTGCAAACAGGTAATAGTACTCACTTTCCTCTTTTCCAAAAATAGAAATGATCTGATCAGGGAAAAAGAAAAATACTATCCAAGCACATGCAGCCATTATAAATCCAATAGAAACAGTCATAATATATGCCTGTCTTACTCTTGAATACTTCTTAGCACCATAATTAAAACTTGATATTGGCTGAAGCCCTTGTGACATGCCTATTATAAAGGACATAAACAGCTGATTTACTTTGCTTGCTATACCAACTACAGCTATAGGTGTTGATGCACCATAAACAGAAAGCGCTCCATAATGTTTTAATGAATTATTCAGCACTATCTGAACGATCATCATTGCCAGCTGGTTACTTGTTGGAGCAAAGCCAAGTGATATTGAAGGCAAGATATATTCTTTTTTGACCTTAAGATGCTTTTTCTCAAGCTGCGCAGTTTTGCCATGAGCCATAAACCACATAGCAAGTGCACCTGATACGTACTGACCAATAACTGTAGCTATTGCAGCTCCAGTCATGCCCCATCCAAATACAAAAACAAAAAGAGCATCTAGAATAGTATTAATGATCGCACCTGAGAGGTTACATATCATACTGATACGAGGTCTTCCATCAGCTCTGATAAGATGACCACCAGTAGAAGTAAAAATAAGCATCGGGAAACCTAAAGCAGTTATCCTTGAATACTCACGTGCATATGGCAATATATCTGAAGTTGTTCCAAAGAACAAAAGCAATTGATTAAGAAATAGCTCTGCGATAACCAGCAATACAAGTCCACATAAAAAAGACATCATAGCTGCGTTACCCATAAAATATTTAGCTTTTTCTTTTTCGCCACGTCCCATGGACAAGTTAAAGGCAGAAGCTCCGCCTATTCCAAATAAAAGTGCTGTAGCTATACAAGCAATTGAAAAAGGAAATGCAATATTCGTAGCTGCATTTCCCAGCTCTCCAACCTTTTGACCAATAAAAAACTGATCCACTATATTGTAAAGTGATCCTACAAGCATTGATACTATACTTGGTATTGCAAATGATCTAAGTAAGCTACCCACAGGTCTTGTTCCTAGTGGATTAGCATTTTTCATATTGTCTGACATATTCTCGTTCTCCTCTTTTCCACTGATTATAATAAAAAATATTAGTTGATTTGTCAACTAATATCAATAAAAAAAAGAATGTCGCTTGCGACATTCTCGCGCCGAGCGCGGTTGCATTTATGCAACATATTCCTATCGCGCGAGTGCGCATCCATAGCGGAGCGCACCCGGTAACTCATTTTTTTATATTTTACGATCTATCACTTAACAGGGAAACAATGCTTATCATTGATCTCACAGACCTTCTTCACTCTTCTTCTGTACTTCTCTTCTGTAAGAGGTTCAGTATTTAGCCATGTCTTTACAGTCTCCATTGCCATAAGTCCGCCAATGATCTTGGCTCCAAGGCACAATATATTAGAATCTGTATGCTGTCTTGCAAGTGCAGCGCACACCGGATCCTGGCACACTGCAGCATAGCATCCGTTTAACTTATTAGCTATAAGCGCGCTACCATATCCCACACCATCACAGAAGATTCCTCTATCTGCCTTGCCTCTGGCCACTTCCAGAGCTGCTGGATAGACAAAATCAGACAGATCGCAAGACTCTTCGTCAAAGGTACCAAAATCTTTTACTTCATGTCCAAGTGAAATTAGATATTCCTTAATTTCTTCCTTCATCTGAAAACCTGCATGATCGCAAGCCATTGTAATTACCATATAGTCCTCCTTATAATTCTATATTAGTGATAAATATATAAGTTCTTTTGAATGTTTTTACGTGTAATAATATTATAATTTATTGATATAGATAAATCCTGTTTTTTATTTAAAATTTATAATTCAAATATAGTTCTTAATATAAATTTCATTCTGGCACGAGCAGTAAATAAGTGAATAGTTATAAAAAAATCTATTCTCTAAAACTACTCCTCCTTACAGCTGTGTTATAATATGCTTATATTGTAAGAATATTCGGGGGTGCTAATGGCTAAAAATTCTGAATACCAGATAAAACTGAGACAAGACAAGCTTAATAAGCTTCATAATATGGAAAAAGTACTTCCCACATACGTTTTGCCCTATCTAGATGAAAAAGAATTAAATTCACAGATAAATACTGCAGTTTCATATGCTTATGATCTTCATACTTTTTTTGAATATTTAATTGAATCTAATCCAATGCTCAAAAATACTCCTATCAGAAATGTTCCATTGGAATTATTGGAAGAGCTGAACTTCCAGGATATCAATGATTTTCAAAAGTACCTTGCTTTTAATGATGGAGAAAACAAGCATTCCAATGAATCTAAAGGAATTGCCAGACGTATGGCTGCTCTCAGAGGATTTTTTGAATATCAATGCGTTCACGGATATATGAAAAACAACCCTACCGTAGGCGCTGCCAAGCAAAAAAGGGAAAAAGATCATGTTATCGTAAGAATGAATGCTGATGAAGTTCATAGATTGATCGATATCTCAGAAAACAGTTCACTCTCCAATGAGAGGCAGCGTATGTTCTGTGAAAAGACTCAGCTTCGTGATACAGCAATTTTCATTTTATTATTAAATACTGGAATCCGTGTATCTGAGCTTGTAGGTCTTGATATTGATGATATCAATTTTGAAGAGAGTTCATTTGTTGTAGTACGAAAAGGTGGCGGAACCGCAACTCTTTATTTTAATGATGAAGTAAGCGCAGCTCTCATGGAATATATAGAGATAGAAAGGCCTGTCTATTGCGCATCTGAAGATGAAAAAGCTTTGTTTTTATCCATGCAGAAAAAACGTATGACAGTTAGAAGCGTTCAGCTGATGGTTAAAAAGTATACTAAAGAAGCTGTTCCTGAAAAACATCTTACACCTCATAAAATGAGAAGCACCTATGGTACAGCTCTCTATCAGCAAAGTGGCGATATCAGACTTGTGGCAGATGTCCTTGGGCATAAAGATATCAATACTACTGCCAAACACTATGCTGCAATTGAAGAAGAACACAGAAAACAGGCCGCCAAATTCAATCCATATTCAAAATGAGTCACCGGGGACGTATCAGATTGACTCATTGTGCACAATGAGTCATTTTGATACGTCCCCGGTGACTCACCAGTAAATCAAAAAATCCGCTGATAGATAATATCAGCGGATTTTATCATTTATTTGTTATTTTCAAAATCGTCTACGAATTGATAAATAAGATTACATGTACCATCAATGCCAAGTCTTGAAGAATTGATCGTAAGATCATAGCTATCAGCTCTTCCCCATTTCTTTGAAGAATAATAATTGTAATAGCTCTGTCTCTGCTTATCCTTCTTGATCATCATCTCTCTGGCTTTTTCTTCAGAATCAACATCATCAAAACGACTCATGATTCTCTTGATCTTGCAAGATTCATCACCACAGATAAAGAGATTCAGAACATTTTTTCTATCTGCAAGAGCATAATCAGCACAACGACCGATTATTACGCAAGGTCCTTCATCAGCAATCTTTTTGATGGTATCAAACTGAGCAAGAAATACCTTGTGACTGATTGGCATATCAACAAAACTGGATGAATTATAGCCAAAAGAATAAGTATCTATGACCAAATTGTACAAGAAAGAATTAGTAGGTCTCTCATCATGATTCTGGATCATTTCAGGAGCAAATCCACTTTCCTGTGCAGCCTTTGACAACAATTCTTTATCATAACACTTAATACCGTAGTGCTCTGCTACCTTTTCTCCGATCTCACGTCCGCCAGAACCAAACTGACGACCAATTGTAATTACAGTATTCATACGCACACCTCCAGCATAAATATTCAGACAATTTATAAAATCGACCTATTTATTACAATAATTATACCTTTTTTAGTGCAATATTTCCAGCAAATGAACAAAATATTCTGGTAAAGGAGCATCTGTTTCAATGTATTCTCCAGAAACAGGATGAACAAAGCCAAGAGTTTTGGCATGTAGGCACTGTCCCTCTAATTTGAATTTACTACTTCTACCGGATGCATATGTATCATCACCTAAAAGCGGATGTCCGATACTTGACATATGAACCCTGATCTGATGAGTTCTACCTGTCTCCAGGCGGCACTCAACATAAGTAAATTTATCTTCTTCAAATCTTTTTATGACTTTAATATGAGTAACAGCATTTTTACCATTTTGAGGATTTACAGCCATCTTTTTACGGTCTGTAGTGCTTCTACCTATTGGCTTATCAATAGTTATCTCATCCTCCTGTATAACGCCGTAGCAGATAGCATGGTAAACACGTTTTATACTATGCTCTTTAAGCTGCGCTGCAATTGACTGATGAGAAACATCATTTTTACAGATGATAATGGAACCGGTGGTATCCTTATCAATCCTATGAACGATACCAGGTCTCATTACTCCATTTATTCCTGACAGATTATCCTTGCAGTGATACATTACAGCATTTACAAGGGTATCAGAATAGTGGCCGGCAGCAGGATGCACAACCATATTTTTAGGTTTATTGACTACAAGAACATCTGAATCTTCATAAATGATGTCCAGAGGAATGTCCTGCGGCTCAATCTCAGGTACCATTGAAGGTGGAACATCCATATCAATTTCATCGCCCTCACTGACACCGGTAGATGCCTTAGCCACATTATTATTTATAGTCACCTGACCATCTTTAATTATTCTTTGTATATATGAACGTGAAAAAGAATCGATAAGCTCACTAATAAGTTTATCGATTCTCATACCGTCATATTCATCAGTTACAATATAATGAAAATGCTCTATCATTTAATCTCCCTGTACTTTGTCTGTTGCTTGATACTTAGGAAATCGAAATCTTTTTCTTTGTAATAGAATAAGAACAAAATAATAAATACAAAAGTTGCAACAGTTACATAAATATCAGCCACATTAAATATCGGGAAGTTGATGATAACAAAAGAGATGAAATCAACAACATAATCCTGCTTGATCCTGTCGATCATATTACCAGCAGCACCACTAGCAATAAGAACAAGGAGTGCATTGATATAATTATATTTCTTATCATCAGGAAGTCTGAACAATACATAAGCTATTACGATCAAAATAAATGCAGCTATAAGGATAAAAAAGACCTTCTGATTCTGGAGCATTCCAAATGCAGCTCCGCTGTTTTTAAGGAAGTTCAACTCAAGAACCTTAGGAATGATCTTAAATGCTGCCTGATCTTTTAAATACTTCACTGCCAGATACTTGGTAAACTGATCTAAAAAGATCAGAGCACATATTATCAGCAGATCAGCTATAAGTACAATCTTTTTCTTTTTCGATAATTTTATCTTCATAGCAAAATCTCACTTTTATATTTCATCAATCATTAGTCTCTTCATAAAGGATCTCTTTTAAAGCACCTCTGACATCATCATCTGTAACATCAGTAGTTATAAAAGCTTTTCCGATTTTCTTTAGAAGAATAAATCTTATCTTATTAGAATCAGCTTTCTTGTCTGATTTCATAAGCTTTATGACCTCTTCAATATCAATATCTTCAACAGATATAGGAAGGCCAAATGGAACAAACATATCTCTTACTTCATAATAATCTTCCATTGAGATATACTCTTTTTTCCATGATATATATGCTGCTGCAACAGAACCAAGAGCAACACATTCTCCATGAAGGAGTTCAAAGTTCTTATATTTCTCAATGGCATGACCAATTGTGTGTCCAAAATTAAGAAGAGCTCGATCACCTTTTTCAGTAGGATCCTTTTCAACAACAGCTTTTTTAACTTCACAGCTTTTATGGATCATCTCAATAAGAACATCAATATCTCTATCGTTGATCTCTACCATGTTATCCAGGAGCCAGAGATAAAAATCCAGATCCTTGATAAGACCATACTTCATAACTTCAGCAAAACCAGATGCAAACTGCCTTCCATCTAATGTCTTAAGTACATTGACATTCATATAAACAAGCTTTGGCATGTAAAAAGCACCAACCATATTCTTGTATGCATTGAAGTCAACACCTGTCTTACCACCGATACTACTGTCGCACTGAGCCAGCAAAGTAGTAGGGATCTGAACAAAAGCAATCCCTCTTAAATATGTAGCAGCTGCAAAACCAGTCATATCACCAACAACGCCACCGCCAAGAGCAATCAACAGATCATGACGATCGATATGATTCTGAATCAGATATTCATAGATCTTTTCGATCTCTTTAAGATTCTTATTTTCTTCTCCTGCAGGAATTGCATAAATAAAAACATTGTTTGAAACTGTAGAAAGCTGTTCTTTAATAGCATCGCCATACAGAGGCTGTACATCTGAGTCTGTAATTATGGCTATTTTTCTGTCTTTAAAGCCAAGTTCTTCAATCTTTGATGCTAATCCATCAAAACTGGAATCAAAAATAATATCATAGCAAGGTTTGTTGTTATAACATACATTTAACACGTCGCTCATTTAAGTAATATCCTTTCAGCATTAATTTTGAACCCTAATATGCAAAGAAAATAAGACTCTATGCATAAAAAGGCAGAAGCAAAAGAAATGCTTCTGCCTGAATATTCTTTTAAAAATTATCTAAGTAAACTATCATGTGGTGATACTTCATCAAAAGTACCATTGAGAATATCCTGGAAATCACCTGATATATCAACACTTGCAGGTGTAATGATAAAGATATATCTTGAAATCTTCTGCAGATTACCAGAGATTGCAAAACATGATCCGGATGTGAAATCAATGATCCTCTGGGCAATATCTACATCAAGTCCTTCCAGATTAAGTACTACTGTACGGTTTGCAAGTAAAGTCTCTGTGATCTCTCTTGCATCCTCAACAGATGTAGGCTTTATAACGCATACTTCCATGCCAGTGCCCATAACAGTCTTTTTAGACTTATTAGGCATTACCTTTGGAGTTGTTCTTTTGAGCTTATCTTCTGAAACTTCTATTGAAGGATCATCCTTACCAATAGGAGCTGAAGCTTTAGAAATAGAAGTTATATTGCTGCTGTCATAATAACCGTCATCATCAGCATCATAGTAACCGTCATCTTCCTCGCCGTTTAACTTCATAGCAGTAAGAAATTTATCCATCATACTCATTTTTCCATACACTCCTTACAAAACTTTTTATACATACAAAAACAAATTCATAATCCCCATAGATTACTATCAAACTATATTATCCTTGTTTTTACGCCCTTTGTCAATAAAATTAGAATATAGTTCAATGGCTGATAGCTTGAAATAATGTCTAAAATCAACCATTAGAGGATTCATCACCCGCAACAGATGCCTCACTATCCGTTCCATCAATAGTAGATGCATCAAGTACTATATAGTCATAAACATTAAGTCCATATGTTGTATTTGATTTTACAATAGAATACTCACTATTCTGGTACAAAATAATGATCTGTTTAAAATCAGGATATCCTTTATTGATATTATAAACGCCAACAAGAGTATCCTTGGCACTAACAGTAAATCTATCATTAGAATCCAGTTTGATCAGAATATCACCGGCTCGAAGGGTACTATCATCAAGGAAATAATTCTCATCCTGTTCGTTATAAATAGTCGTAGCAACAAATTCACTGGTTTCCTGACCGTTATCATCATAGGTAACTCTTAAAACACCGTCACTTCCATCTGTTCCCTTAGTAACATATTCCTTTGGAACAATGAAAAAGCTCTGTTCAGAAATTGAAGAATTTGGAATCTTCAATCCACTCTGTTCTTCAGTGATCAGCTCAACACTTAAAAATCTGTCCTTACAAAAAGTCAGCATGGAATTGGTAAAAGACAGCTGCACAAAAGTATCGCCATCTGCATTGGTATAACTGGACACCTGTCCCCAGGACTCATACTGATTCTTAAGGAACCTGACTTTTACATATTCAAGGTCAAGCAGTTCCTGAACTTTTTCAGGATCAGATTCAGGAATGACAATTGACCAGTTTTCATCTGTACATACTTTGTATACTACATCACCAGACTTAACTATCTCATTATTTATCAGCTGAGTTTTAGAATAAGTCGACTGATCAAACATATCCATGGTAATAGTATTTAAAGTAACATCTTCAAAACCATCAGTAGAATAAACAACAATTCCTGAAAGCGGGGAATAATAATAATTTATAGACTGCAGTGTAGCACTTCCCGAATTCAGTGACTGTATATTCTGCAAAATACTTGCATTAGAGAGCTTCTGTACAGTGCCATCAAGACTGGTCTTAAAATCATATACTGTATAGAACTGATTCTCATTAAAGCCGGAAGCATAGTTTACTATCTGAGTACGAAGCTCGCTAAGATCTTCGTTGGACAATTTGAAATCATCTGTTCCCTGAGACTTTAGATACTCAAGAAGCTGTCCAGACTCATCAATAGTATATACAAGATTGCCAACGCCCACTCTTGCACCCTCAGTGGCAAAATAATTAACGTAGCCTGCGTCAGTTGCTTCTACAAGTTCCTCAGTTCTAAGAGCCAGCGCAGTATATATGTTATCTGAAGAAAGAGATCCTTCTTTTACCTCATAACCTACAATATGCTTGGTATTAAAGTACTGAAAAATACAGATGACAATGTAAACAAAAATAAGAGCAAAAAGAACAATGCCAATATTAATATTTAAGCTTCTGGGATATTTAGTTATTTTGCCATTGCGTCTTTGTGCCATTAATTATCCTCTCATAAAATTGAGTAGGAAGTCCTACTTCCTACTCAATAGTAGTTGCTTTTAAAAAGCCGCGAATACTCGCGGCTTAAAAATTTTATCAAAGTGAAACTATTACCTTAGATTTAACATTCTCAGGCAATTCAGATTCATCCATAGAAACGCTAAGTACGAAATCAATATTGAATTTATCACTTAACTTATCAAGCTTGTCAAGAGTACCTGTAATATCTGAATCCTCCAGGCATGCGATTTTTAGGAAACTATCAAGATACATCTGTTGTAGATCGTGGTCTTGAGAAATAATACCACTAATGAAACCGATAAATTCATCTGAATTAGAAACATTGAAATCAGGAACAACGATGAGTCTAATCTTATTATTAAGCTCATACATGTGTTTTGCAGTTTTATCGAGATAAACTACATTACCAAGAACGTTTTGGATTTCTGAGTTAACCTTGTCCAAAAGGCATTTTGTCTTACCCTTACCTTTTTTCCCAACAATTAATTGAACCATCGCATACCCTCCTTAGGTAAAAGTATTTTGTTTTTTGATACATTAATTATAATTTAATTGAATATAAAAGACAACCCTAGTTGACTATTTCCTGTAACAAATTAGTCATCTCATTATATAGCACATCACTGCTCTCAGCACGCATTATTACTGCAATATACGGGTTTGATGAATTGTCTCTGGCAAGCAAAATAAGACAATGGCCAGCCGCATTTGTTGTACCTGTTTTTCCTCCAATAACAGTAATATTAGAAGGAGCAGTCTGAGTGCCCTGAGCATATAAATTGGTGGATCTGACTGTTTTTTCCTGAGATTCACCATCTGCGTTGTAATAAACAGTGGTATATTCAGTCATTGCAATAATTTCCTGAAATGTATCATACTGCATGGCTGCATTAAATATCAGATACATATCGTAAGGAGTTGTATAGTGATCCTCTGCTGTAAGTCCATGAGGATTCACAAAATGAGACTTGGTAGCTCCAATAGCCTGTGCTTCCTGATTCATCATATCCGCAAAACCTTCTATGGAGCCTCCTATATTTTCAGCAATGAGATTAGCTACGTCATTGGCTGAATATATGAGCAGTATCCTCAGAGCCTGATCAAGAGTCATGGTATCCCCCTCTTTAAGGCCAATCTTCTGCGCTCCGGATTCAGTTACATAGACATTGCTTGAAGCAGTAAGTCTCTGATCAAGCGATCCGTATTTCAGAGCCACAAGTGCTGTCATTACTTTGGTAAGTGAAGCCGGACTAAGCTGTGCATTAACATTTACAGCATAAAGGGTCTCACGATTATTAAGATCAAAAAGTCCACCACAAGAAGCCTCTGACATTGTCATAGAATCAGATAAAATATCCTCATTTACAACACACAGATCAGAAGCAAAAGTATCATAATATATGTTCTGGTTTGTTCCATGATAATTTTCTACAGAATACGGTAAAGAGTAAGCACTATTGCCACACGCTGATAAAACGCTTACGGCAATAGTACATATAAAAGAAACAAAAACTTTTTTATTTATACATCTCACGCCATTCAAGATCTCCCCTGTCAAGTGATTTAATAAGTAGTTCAGCTGAAGCAAGATTTGTTGCAACAGGGATATTATGAATGTCGCATAAGCTCATAACGTTATTTACATCAGGCTCATGAGATTTCTGAGTTAACGGATCTCTTAAAAATATAACAAGATCGATTTCATTATGCTCAATAGCAGCACCTAGCTGTTGAGATCCGCCAAGGTGACCTGCCAGGAATTTATGGACACTAAGATTTGTTACTTCTTCTATCAGTCTGCCAGTTGTTCCAGTAGCATATAATTCGTTTTTAGTTAAAATCCCCCTATATGCAATACAAAAATTCTGCATCAATTTCTTTTTTGAGTCATGTGCAACTAGTGCTATATTCATTATGTCCTCCTACCTAAATCAATTCTTATTGCTCTGCAACCTGACGTTCATTACAAATCCCATTCCAAGATAAATACATAGTAATGATGTAAGACCGTAGCTGACAAAAGGAAGCGGAATACCCGTGTTAGGGAGAACACCGGTTGCAACACCAATATTCAAAAAGCCCTGGAATCCGATCCATGTAGCCATACCAGTTGCTATGAGCTTGCCTGCCATATCCTTTGCTTTAGAAGCAGCGATAAGGCATTCAATAGCAATGCATAGAATCAGTACAATAACTATACATGCACCTATAAATCCAAATTCTTCACCCACAACAGTAAAAATAAAGTCTGTCTGGGATTCAGAAATGAAACCACTATTTAAAACAGAACTAATCTCATTTGTATTATAACCCTTACCAAGAAGCTGACCGGAACCGATAGCCATCATAGAGTTCAGGGTCTGATATGCTTCAGAATTGGCATAATCCTCCGGATGAAGCCATGCAAGGATACGCCTCTGCTGATAATCTTTCAAAAAAGAATCCTGTCTGACTGCACTATATACTACAAAAATCGCAGACGGAATGGAAACTCCAAGTACTACAAAGACCAGTTTCCAATCTATTCCACCTACAAATAATATCACTGCAAAAATAATACAGATCATAATACTTGTAGACAGATCCGGCTGTGATAAGATCAGTACAAGTGGCGGAGCCAGTAATAGAATGCATATTCCGACAAAATACAACTTTTTGATTTTATCCTTATATTTCATAATAAACTGTGAAAAAAATAAAATCAATATTATTTTAGATGACTCAGACGGCTGGAAACGAATTCCGGCAATGGTTACCCAACGGGTAGCACCGCCGGCATCATATCCAACAAGCTTTACAAGGAGCAATAGAACTAGATTTATTGCATAGTATACCCATGTAAACTTTAGAAGCACTGAATAATCGAGTAATGATACAAAAACCATCAAAACTATGCCAAAAGCAAAACCAAACATCTGCTTTTGTGTATAGGAAGCATCAGCACTGCTAATAGCCAGAATACCGACAATAGTCAGAAGTGCACAATATATAATTAGTTTAAAATCGTAATTTTTTAACTTATATTTCTTTAACATTGATACTCCCTAAAGATCAGTCTGCGTTTACTTCGCCGCCCTGAAGCTCCTGAGCAGAACCTTCATTGATCTCATCTTCATCAGACAATCCAAAGTAATACTCTATCGCCTCTTTAGTTATCTGTGCAGCATAGCTTGATGTATAACCATAAGCTATACGGGTCGCAATAGCTATTTCCGGGCTTTCGTATGGAGCATAACATACAAACAACGCATGGTTAGGTCTGCTTGATGACTCCTGAGCAGTACCGGTCTTACCGGCAACATTTACCTTAAGTCCAGAATAATAAGACTTATCTTCAACCACCTGTCTCATACCGGTATGGATAGCATTCCAGTAAGAGCTTGGCATCTCAATAGTATTTCTTACAGAAGCACTGTATTCTTCGAGTATATTGCCATTTGAATCAGTTGTCTTATCAATTAATGTCAGATTGTAGCATGTGCCGCTGTTGGCAACTGTAGTTACATATCTGGCAAGGCCAACTGTTGTATATGAGTTAGTACCCTGACCAATTGCAGAACGCACAGCATCCATTGTAGATACTTGTGGTTCAGATTCAGCAATCTCTATGCCTGAAGTCTCTGTAAGTCCATACAGATCAGCGTAAGTCTTGAGTTTTTCAAGACCAGTATCAGAATCATATGCATCATCAACAAGTCCCAGTCTATAACCTACTTCATAAAAGAAATAGTTACAGGAATTTCTGATACCGCCAGATACGTTCAGTGCTCCATGGGCACTCGGATATATCCAGCACTTAGGACTACCATAAATCTTATCATAAATACCAACACAACTAATTGTAGTATCTGTATTGATGACTCCTTCCATAAGACCTGCAGTAGCAGAAACCATCTTGAAAGTAGAACCAGGTGCAGTTCTCTGCTGAGTTGCATAGTTATACAAAGGATTAGAGTTATCACTACGAAGGCTAGCGTAATATGTAGCATCAACGCCGTTAGCCATCTTATTGTTGTCATAACCAGGATAAGAAACCAATGCCAGTACATCACCACTATTGACATCAGTAATGACCATTGAACCTGTACAAGGATCAAGTGCCAGCTGAGCTGGAGTAATATCAAGATTAGATATTCTGTTCATCATGAATGTATATGCAGTTTCACCAGCAGCATTCCACAATGACAGCTCATCATCATCAAGTTCAACAACTTCCTGCTCAAGTAAAACATTACATACCTGAGTACCGGTTATCATATCTGAAGCAAGCATGTATTTATATAATTTAACGAGAAAATCTGAATCCTCTTCTATCTCATTAAATATATAAGTTACAACATGATCATAGATCTCTTCTGAATCAGCATATTGATTATCAAGACTAAGTTTAGATACATCAACCCAGTTTGAAGCTATCGCATAATGCAGATATTCAGAAAGAGATATTACTTCATCAGTTGTCCATGCAATATATGTTTCATCCTCTTTATCTACTTTATTAGAATCCAGGATTCCATCAGAATAAAGCATAGCCGCAATATAGCTTTCATATACCTGATATTCCTTGGTCAGATTTTCATATGTAGTAAAGTCTTCAGTAAGCTCTTTCTTTAAAGTAGCAAAAACAGATTCCTTTTTTACAAGATACTGAGAATATATAGCCTGCTCAGCACTTCCTGCATCTTCTGCAGCAAGATGATCCAGATCAATAACATTATTATCGAACAAGGCATAATATACGTCATAGATTGGAATCACAATATCACTGGCATCAGAATTCTCAGATGCAGAATATGATTTAATATTTTGTATCTTTGAAATAAGAATACCAGCCAGAGACTGCTCTATAATGTTATAGCATGCAATCTGAAGATCCTTATCAATAGTTATATAAACGTCATTACCGGCAATAGGATCGATATAATTACTTGTCTCGATCAGCTGACCGGTATTATCTACATAAAGAGTTTCAGAACCTTTTTTACCCTGAAGAACACTCTCCATAGCCTGTTCTATGCCGGATTTACCTACAACATCATTCATTGAGTAATCATATCCGGATGCCGAAAGAGTACTAAGCTCATCATCTGATATTTTTCCTGTATAACCAAGAAGATGGGAAAAATATTTAGAATCTACATATTTTCTGGCAGTGCTCTCTTCAATAGATACACCATCAAGAATAACAGCATTTTCCATTACATCTGCAACAGTCTTTTCGCTGACATTAGAAGATACAGTAGTATCAATGTATTTCTGATATGAATTGGTGTTCATATTATATCTGACAGTTATGATATCAAGGATACGCTTATTATCGTAACCAAGACCCGGAATAAAATTCTCTTTTTCAGTATCTTCTTCCTCATAACCACCAACGCCAAAGGTCTTGCACAGATCATCTATGACTTCTGATGCGTTTTTAGTCTTTTCTTCATACAAAAGGTCATTTATTGATGAATGTCCATATACATCGGCCAAAAATCTCAAAAGTGAGTTACCTGAAACAGTAAATTCAAAATTACCATCATTATCCAAGGCAATATTGAAATCACTATCAGCTGAATCACCGTTTTTATCAAGAATATCCAAAAGTGTATTTATAGTTGAATTAATAGCAGCATTACGTCCAGAACCAGTCTCCCACACGTCTTCGATCATAACAGAGTTAGCCAGCTCATTATAAGCCAAAAGATTGCCATTTCTGTCGTAAATATTTCCACGAGCAGCGGCAATATCCTTTTCTTTTCTGATACGCAGCTGGAAAGAATCAAGATAAGTCTCACCATTAATGATCTGGAGATTAAAGAGCCTGTATACCAGTCCAGTACCGGCACATATCAGTACAGCCGACACAATTACCAATCTGGAAGTAAAAAATTTAATTAATGCATCACGAATTTTCTCAAACAAATTTCTTAGCACTCCTTTGCTCTATTTCCTCTAACTTATTATTTATGCGCATAAGCAGCGGATATAGAAATACTGCAACAATCGTTGTATATATCATCTCAGGAATGATCACATGAACCATGTAATAAGGCAGGTTGAGCCTTACTCTGAACAGGAACATGAGCACATAACAGATAAAACCATATACAAAGTCTCCGGATATGATAAGGAGAATAGGTAATAAAATATTCTGTCTAAAGAATTCTCTGCTAAACTGACCTACAATAAATCCAATATACATGTAGATAAGAGCATAAAATCCCAAATACGTTCCAAACATGATATCAACTAAAATGCCACACAAAAAGCCAACCCATATTCCGCTCTTGTCTCCTCTCATAAATCCAAATGAACAAGTCATTATGATAAGGAGATTTGGAACTATATATCCAAAATCAAAATAGCGGAAAAGAGTTGTCTGTAGTATAAATGATGCAATTATCAAAATAAAAGTAACAACAAATCTTCTCATATCATTCAGTTGACTGCTTCTTCTCCAAAATAACCAATACTACATTCATATGTTCAAAATCAACGGCAGGAGTAAGTGTACCGGACTTTGTAAGGTTATTGGAATCCTCTTCCAATGTTGTAATATAACCGATCAAAATACCAGGAAGATATTTATCACTGATATTTGATGTAACGATCTTGTCACCAACAGATACCTTATCTGCATCATCAACAAGCTTGGAAAAACTGATAACCCCGTTATCATATAATTCCAAACTTCCAGAAACAATGAGATTATCCTGAGTTGATAAAACTGTACCACTGACAGCAGAATTATCTGCGATGATAGACTGCACCTTAGCCCAATGAGGTCCTACATCTACAACTCTGCCAACAAGTCCGCTTCCTGCAATGATGTTCATATCAACATCTACGCCATCTTCGCTTCCTTTATCAATAACAAAAGAATGATACCAGTTGCCTGCATCCTTTGCTATGATCCTGGCTCCGATTTTTTCATAACTTGAATACTGCTGATCAAGCTCATAAAGCTGCTGAAGCTCAGTCAGTTCGTACTTTTCCTGCTCAAGATTAGTATTCTGAGTTGTTAAAAGATCTACCTGTTCTTTGAGATTCTCATTTTCTTCCATGAGATTAGATACAGCCTGAAGTCTATCAGTAAAACTGATTATTCCCTCGCTGACTGTAGTGATACCCTTCTGAAAAGGCACAACAATATACTGAGCCACAACATTTAAAGGCCCAGAGAACAGATTAGTATTAAAAGTTATTATTATTAATGCTGTACATAGGATTGTTAAAATAAAGAGGAGATATTTACTCGGCAGAGTAAATGGTTCTCCTCTTCTATTAAATAATGGATTCATATATTACTCATCCTCAGAGGCGAGTGCCTTATACTGATCATCTTTAATAATTTTAGAAAGACCAAGTGCTACTGAAGCCACAGGGTTTTCTGCCAGGTTAACATTAAGTCCTACTCCATTGCTAAGACGCTGAGCAAGATGGCATACCTGTGAAGCACCACCTGATAAATATAAACCATGCTTAAATATATCTGCTGCAAGTTCTGGTGGAGTTCTCTCAAGGATAGCTCTGATGCTATCAAGGATAGTATCAAAGTTCTCTACTAATGCATCATCAATAACATCAGTTGGGATCTCACGCTCAACAGGAAGACCTGTTACAATATCTCTACCATAAACAACTGCATTCTTGCCTTCTTTTTCAAGCTCTTTAAGAGATATCTTAACATTTTCAGCAGTCTTTTCACCGATGATAAGACCAAATTCTCTTCTGATCACAGATCTGATAGATTCATCAAATTTACGTCCACCGACCTTGATAAGCTTACTAAGAACGATACCTCTAAGAGAAAGGATGGAAATCTCAGTTGTATCATAACCTACGTTAACTACAAGAACACCCTGAGAATTCATAACATCTACATTCATTCCAAGGCCATCTGCAAGAGGCTTGTTTACAAGCATGATCTTCTTTGCCTTGATACCTGAATCATGTATAAGATCTTTGAAGGCTCTCTTTTCTACTTCTGTAACATCCTTAGGAACTGCAATATAAACATCAACGTTCTTAAGTGATCCCTTCATCTGATCTGAAATGAACAGCTTTACAAGCATGGACATATGCTCAATATCAGCAATAACTCCGTTATTTAAAGGATATGATATCTTGATTTCAGGCGGAGTCTTCTCATACATCTCATAAGAAGCATCACCATATGAGAATAAGCGATTTTTATTCTCAATAGCTATCATATTTTTCTCAACAAAAACTTCATCTGTAGCTTTGTTATAAATTTTGATATTACTTGTACCGAGGTCGATACCAAAAACATTGTTTGCCAAAGCAGCCTCCTAAATAAGTTTCATCTTACTGAAACTATAATAATTATTGTCTCCAATGATGATATGATCCAACAATCTGATATCAAGCATATCACCAATCTTCTGAATGGATGATGTTACTCTCACATCAGCTCTGCTAGGTGTCGGATCACCACCTGGATGATTATGTAAAAGCACTATCTTAACAGCTCTGTTCTTAACAGCCTCTATAAACACATTTCTAGGGGATAAAAGTGAGCAATTTACAGTGCCTACAGATATCAATGTTTCTGCTAAAAGTTCCAAATGTGTATTTAATGATAAAAGTAAGACTTTTTCATACTCTTCATGCCGCAGCTGTTCCATATAGTAGCTGGCGATCTTGTCACAGTCATCAAACTGAAGCTTCTGACTATGTACAGAAAGAGCCATACGCCTTGAAATCTCTGCAATACATTTTAACTTGATAGCTTTTACCTTGCCTATACCATTTATATCAGTCAGATCATTCAATGTCAGATGATACAGACAGGCAAGTCCCAGCTCTTTATCATGGGACATATCCAATATCCTGCGACCGATTTCTACAGGAGTCATTTCTTTAGTCCCGGTCCTGATGATGATTGCCAAAAGTTCAGCGTCTGTTAAAGCCTTTTCACCATATTTTTCAAACCGATCATAAGGAAGTGCTGTAATATCGGCGTCTCCTTCACGGATCATTTCACATAGTGACTTTTTTGCACATTCAATTTTATTCATTAATTTCCTTTCATGCTTCTCCGGGCAGACAGGAAATCATTAAATATTTTATCACATTTAATTTTTACTGTATAGCTTTAAGGTCAATTAATCCGCGGCTGACCATATTCTGAACAGTCTTCAGGATACCGAATTTGGCATGTGGCCATGTAAGACCGCCCTGGAAAAATACAGCATATGGAGGTTTGATAGGTCCATCAGCTGAAAGTTCAATGGATGAGCCAGATACAAAAGCGCCTGCAGCCATAATAACCTGAGCATCATAACCAGGCATATCCCATGGCTCTGGAGTCACATAAGAATCAACCGGTGCAGCTGCCTGGATACCCTGACAAAATGCTATAACGCCTTCTGGATTTCCAAAAGTGATAGACTGGATAATATCATGTCTTGACTCACTTCCGTTTGGAAGAACTGCAAATCCGCATCTCTCATAGAGATTAGCTGCCAGGATCGCTCCCTTTAATGCAGAAGCTGTAACAGTTGGTGCAAGGAACAGTCCCTGATAGAACTGAGGCAGTATTCCAAGTGAAGCACCTACTTCTTTACCAAGTCCTGGAGATGTAAGTCTGAAAGCAGCATTTTCAACACATTCCTTTTTGCCTGCAATATAACCGCCAATTGGTGCAAGCCCGCCACCCGGATTCTTGATAAGTGAACCTACAACCATATCTGCACCTACATCTGTAGGCTCGATCCTCTCAACAAATTCACCGTAGCAATTATCTACCATGCAGATGATCTCTGGCTTGATTCCTTTTATAAAGCTGATAAGCTCACCGATCTGAGTTACAGAAAGAGTCTTTCTAGTCTGATAACCCTTAGAACGCTGGATTGTAACAAGCTTTGTACGCTCATTTATAGCTTTTTTGATATTTTCATAGTCAAAAGAGCCATCTTCAAGAAGGTCAACCTGTGAATATGTAATTCCATACTCTGCAAGAGAACCCTTAGAAGGTCTGATACCAATAACTTCTTCAAGAGTATCATAAGGCTTACCAACAGGTGATAACAATTCATCACCAGGGCGCAGATTACTCATAAGTGCAAGAGCAAGTGCGTGAGTACCACATGTGATCTGTGGTCTTACAAGAGCATCCTCTGTATGAAAAATATTGGCATATACCTCTTCAAGCTTTTCTCTTCCGATATCATTGTAGCCATAACCTGTAGTTCCAAGAAGGCAGGCTTCGCTGACTTTAGCCTCCTGCATAGCCTTTATAACTTTAAGCTGATTATACTCAGCAGTCTCATCAATTTCTTTAAATCTTTCCTCGAGCTCTTTGCATACATTTTCGCCAAAATCAATTACTTCCTGGCTGATTCCAAGGCTCTTTAGCATTTCTGCATTAGTGTTCATTTCTTAAAACCTCTCTAAACAACTTCAAATAACATAATATCTTCAACACAAGTTGAAAAATTCACATAGAAATAGGCCTAACCAAAATTAGACCTATTTAACTATACTACAAATCATGTAGCTATAAAATTAAATTTTATTTAAAATTTCCTGTAAAACAAGTGAATCATCTCTATTAAAGGCCTGTTTATCGATCCAGATAACATCTCGCTCACGCCTGAACCAGGTTAGCTGCCTCTTGGCAAAGTGTCTGGTATTGAGCTTTATGAGATATATGGCTCTTTCAAGATCATACTCACCTCTAAAGTAACCTAAAAGTTCACGATAACCAATTCCCTGCATGGAAGTTGCATCAGCCGGAATACCGCTCTCATACAACTGTCTTACCTCATCAACAAGACCGTTTTCTATCATTTCATCGATTCTTTTTTCAATCCTGCTATATAAAAGAGATCTGTCATCAGTAAGAACAAAATATCTAAAATCATATTTTGATGTTTTCTCACGCTGATCCTCATTATGCTCGGATATCCTGTTTCCGGTGAGCTGATAATATTCAAGAGCCCTGATAACTCGTTTGACATTATTGGCATGTATAGCCTCGGCAGATTCGGGATCCACCTGTTCAAGCTCCTTATGCAGAGCCTCAGGTCCTTCTTCAACAGCTCTTTTTTCCAGAGTCTGTCTGATGCCTTCATTGTCAGAAGTCTGGGTAAAATCTATATCATAAAGAACTGCCTGAATATAAAAGCCAGTACCGCCTACAATGATCGGAACATGACCTCTTGAATATATTTCAGGAATGATCTTATTGACCATATCTTTGAATATATAGACATTAAACTCATCTTCAGGATCAAGGATATCGATCATGTGATGAGGTACACCATCCATAGCCTGTGTAGTTATCTTATCAGTTCCAATATTCATTTTTCTATAGACCTGCATAGAATCGGCTGAGATTATCTCTCCGTTTATCTTCTTGGCAAGTTCTATAGACAATTTGGACTTTCCTACAGCAGTAGGACCAGTCAAAATAATAAGTTTATCCATATCACCCTATTATTCTTTTAAATTTTTTATCAATCTCATATTTACTCATAGAGATGATGGTCGGTCTTCCATGAGGACAATTATAAGGATTATCCAGAGTCATCAATTCATCAATAAGAGTCTCCATTTCAAGAGCGCTCATTTTGGTATTACCTTTGACAGAGGCTTTGCAGGCCATGCTGGCAATCTTGTAATTGATCACGTCCGGAGTTCTCTCCATCTCTGTCTCATGTGACAGATCATCTAAGATTTCAAGGAACATTGATTTAACATTGTCACAGCCGTAGACATCAGTAGGTATCTCACGCATTGCATATTCTCTGCCACCAAAGTTCTCAATATTAAATCCAAGTTTTTCAAAATATTCCTTGTACTGTAAAAAAAGATCTTCTTCAGCTGCTGATAAAGATACAATGACAGGAGGATTAACGATCTGTGATGTGATAGTCTTCTCCTTATACTTCTTGATCATGCGCTCATAATTGACTTTCTCATGAGCTGCGTGCTGATCAACAATAAACATCTTATCCTTAAAAGCTATGATCCAATAAGTATCAAATATTTGACCCAGAACCGAAAACTCAGATCTGTTATCCTTTTGAAGGATCTTCTCATCAAACATGTTCAGCTGAACATTGGTCTCAACAATGGTAGCTTCATCCCTCTTGATGATAGTCTTTTTCTGATTATTTTCAGCCTTAGTGCCATCTGCATCGCCATAAACTCTTGACCAGATAGCCGCTTTATTATTATCTTCAATCTTTACAGGCTTTGGAGCTATACCCTCAGCAAAAACCGGCTTAGCAGCCTCTTTTACCTGTTCCTCCTCAAAACGCTTTTTCTCAAAAGGCTGAGGTGCTATAGGCTTTGGCGCCGGCTGCTCAGTTTTCTTATCCTCATCATCAAAGTCAGCTATGACAGTAGTCTTGGAATTAAAGGCTTTGCTTTCTTCCATTACAACATTTTTAGGATTCTCAGCTTCTTTATAGGAGCTATTTTCAATTTCCTTTTTAACAGGAGTTTCCTGCAGCTTTACAGCCTTCTGTCTTTCTTTTTCCTGCCGTAATTTAAGATCTTCCTGTTCATCAAGAAGAGCATCCGGTATCATTTCATGCTCGTGAAGCACTTCAGCCACATGACTTCTGATAAAATCATACAAAGCAGTCTGATTGTTGAATCTGACCTCCATCTTGGCCGGATGAACATTAACATCCACATTATCCGGATCCATCTGGATATGTAGGACTACAAAAGGAAATTTATGCTGCATCAGATACTGCTTGTAGCCTTCTTCCAGAGCTTTGGATACGATCTTATCCTTAACATATCTGCCATTGATAAAAAATACTTCAAAATTCCTGTTTGAACGATTTAATGTAGGTTCTCCAAGATAGCCTTCAATAGTGATCCCATCTCTTGTGGCTTTGATAGGAACAAGGCTACAAGCTACGTCTCTACCATAGATCCTGTAAATTATCTCCTTCAGATCACCATTTCCAGATGTGGAGAATTTATCAGCTTTATTATTTATAAAATGGAAGGACACAGATGGGTTGTCCAATGCCATATGTTCCATGATATCTGCAACATATGATCCTTCTGTCTGAGGAGTCTTCAAAAACTTCTTTCTAGCCGGTGTATTGTAAAAAAGATTGCGAATAATGAAGGTTGTGCCTGTAGGAGCACCAATATCTTCAAATCCGGCTTCCTCGCCACCATTTATAGAGTATCTTGTACCTTCAAGATCAGCTTCAGTCTTGGTGATCATATCCACCTGAGCAACAGAAGATATACTTGAAAGAGCCTCTCCTCTAAAGCCCAACGATCTTATGGTAAAAAGATCCTCAATTCCCGTGATCTTACTGGTAGCATGTCTTTTAAACGCTTTCCTGATCTGAGATTTTTCAATACCACTACCATTGTCAGAGACACGGATCATTGATATTCCGCCATCCCTTATCTCAACTGTTACAGCAGTAGCTCCTGCGTCGATGGCATTTTCAACCAATTCTTTTACAACACTGGCAGGTCTTTCAACAACTTCCCCCGCAGCAATCTGATCAATAGTATGTTTATCTAATTCGTTAATGATTGCCATATAAGGCTCCCTCCATAATTAAATTTAAGAAACCTTCCACCTGTTTTTTAACTCGCTCTGTAATTTGTATAAAGTATTTAACGCATCCATAGGCGTAAGATTGCTGATATCAATCTCCTGAAGCTCTTTAAGCACATCCTCATCGCGGACAGTATCAAAAAGACTCATCTGATCCATATCCACGCTGTCATAATGCTTAACAGTAGCTTTTCTATCATTCTTACTGTCTATGGCAATACTCTGGACTTTTTCAGTAATATCGTTATTTGTCAGCTCGCTGACGATTTCTTTTGCCCTGTCAATTACCATGTCCGGAACTCCGGCAAGTCTTGCCACCTGAATACCGTAGCTCTTATCAGCGCCGCCTTTTATGATCTTACGTAAAAAGACGATATCATCGCCATTTTCCTTAACGGCTATGCAATAGTTATTGACGTTATCAATCTTACCTTCAAGTTCAGTAAGTTCATGATAATGCGTAGCAAATAAAGTCTTGGCACACAGATACTTTTTATTACTGATGTGCTCTATAACTGCCCAGGCAATAGCAAGTCCATCATATGTAGATGTTCCTCTTCCGATCTCATCCAGGATAAGGAGGGAATTGGATGTAGCATTTCTCAGAATATTAGCCACTTCATTCATCTCAACCATAAATGTTGACTGGCCACTGCCAAGATCATCAGATGCACCAACTCTTGTAAATATCCTGTCCACAATACCAATATTGGCACTTCTCGCAGGAACAAAGCTTCCTATCTGAGCCATGAGCACTATAAGGGCTGTCTGTCTCATGTAAGTAGACTTACCTGCCATGTTAGGACCGGTAATAACCGAGATAAGATGCTTCTTATTATCAAGCAATGTATCATTGGCGATAAACATATCAGTTGAGTCCATAAGAGCCTCAACTACAGGATGTCTTCCATCCTTAATATTGATTATGCCCTTATCATTAAGGGTTGGCTTAACAAAATGATTACGCTCAGCAACATACGCCAGACTGCAATAAACATCAAGTGTTGCAATAGCCTTAGCAGTTCTTGATATTCTGCTGATCTCATCACCAATTGCATCTCTTATCTGACAGAACAGCTCATACTCAAGAGTATTGAGCTTATCCTGAGCATTCAAAATTGTATCTTCAAGCTCCTTAAGTTTAGGAGTTGTATATCTTTCGCAATTTGTAAGGGTTTGCTTTCTGATAAAGTATTCAGGAACCTTATCCTTAAAGCTGTTAGTAACTTCAAAGGAATAGCCAAATACATTGCTATATTTGATCCTAAGGTTCTTGATGCCGGTATTTTGTCTCTCTGTCTCTTCAAGCTCTGCAAGCCACTGTTTACCATTAGTGCTTGCCTCTCTGAAATGATCAACATTTTCATCAAATGAATCCTTGATGATACCGCCTTCACGAATAACAAGTGGTGGTTCCTCAATGATAGAACGATCAATAAGATCATAAATATCCTTAAGGTCATCTATAGCTTCATTTATTCCAGCCAGCTCTTCGTTATTATCCAGATCCTTTAACACTATCTTAATAGCAGGCAGCATTTTAAGAGATGCTCTAAATGCCAGAAGATCTCTAGGATTAGCTGTTTTATATACAATCTTGGACATAAGTCTCTCAAGGTCGTATATAGGATTAAGGTATTCCCTAAGTTCATCCCTTGCCATAGCATTATTAACAAGACATTCAACAGCACCCTGACGCCTCTTCATCTCATCAAGATCTATAAGAGGCTGCTCAATATAACTGCGGAGAGTTCTGGCACCCATAGCAGTCTTAGTCTTATCAAGGACCCACAAAAGAGTTCCCCTCTTTTGCTTGTCACGCATAGTCTCAACAAGCTCAAGATTACGTCTTGTAGAGCTATCCAGAAGCATGTACTTACTTGTCAGGTATGGATAAATATGAATAAGGTTAGCCACTTCAGATTTCTGCATATCCATGAGATATTGCAAAATAGCACCTGCAGCAATTATACCTATCGGGAACTCATCTATACCAAGTCCGATCAAAGAATTAACTTTAAAATGCTTCATAAGAAGCCTTTTAGAAGAATCCTCATCAAAATACTTAGATTCAAGAGGATACAGAGTAATACCCAATCTGTTCTTGATATCATCAATATTGACGCCGCTAAATGTAAAGGCATCATTACATATGATCTCAGAAGGATTATATTTATTGATCTCATCAAGAATAGCTCTGGTATTGTCTACTTCTGTCAGATAATAATCACCTGTAGATACGTCAGCAATAGCAAGACCGCTCTTATCAGACGCATAAAAAATACACATCAGATAATTATTCTTGGTTTCCTCAAGAGACTGCATATTGAGATTGGTACCAGGAGTAACTACTCTGATAACATCTCTCTTTACAATGCCCTTGGCCTGCTTAGGATCTTCAAGCTGTTCACAGATAGCTACTTTATAGCCCTTAGAAACAAGCTTATTTATATATGTATCTGCAGCATGAAAAGGGACTCCGCACATGGGAGCCTTTTCTTCTAAGCCGCAGCTCTTACCAGTAAGAGTCAGTTCCAATTCTTTAGAGACGGTCCTGGCATCGTCAAAGAACATCTCATAAAAGTCCCCCAATCTGTAAAAGAGGATACAATCACTATACTCATCTTTCATAGACAGATAGTGCTGCATCATTGGAGAAACCTGGCTTAAATCAACTTTTTCCACCCCTCAATTCTCCTCCATCTTGCCTGTGTAATAAAATCCATGGCATTCATCAAGATGAACATTAACAAAAGTACCAATAAGAGACGCATCTCCCGGGAAGTGAACAAGAGTATTATTTGACATACGTCCTGTCACAAGACTGTTATCATGTTCATTTACTTCTTCAACAAGAACTCTCTGAGTAGAGCCTTCAAACTTGCCAGACTGAGCGTGAGCGGTTTCCTGCACAACTTCAAGGAGTCTGTTGAAGTTTTCTTTTACTTCCTCTTCAGGAACCTGATCCTCAAAAGAGGCAGCAGGCGTTCCTACACGTTTGGAATATATAAAAGTAAATGCATTTTCAAAAGCAGCTTTTTTAACTACATCAATTGTCTCATCTACATCTTCTTTAGTTTCACCAGGGAAACCAACGATGATATCTGTAGTGATGGCCACATCAGGAACTTCTTTTCTGATCTTTTCAACCAGCTTTAAAAAGTCCTCTTTCGTGTAGTGACGGTTCATGCGCTTAAGGATCCTGTCAGAGCCTGATTGAAGTGCAAGATGAATATGTCTTGCAATCTTTGGGTTATCCCTGATAGTAGCGATAAGCTCATCAGAGAGATCCTTTGGATGAGAACTCATAAAACGAACTCTCTCAATGCCATCTATCTTGCATACCTGTTCAATAAGCTGGGCAAAAGTAATCTTGTCTTCTTCATCAAGACCGATCCCATAGGAATTTACATTCTGTCCAAGAAGCATGATCTCCTTAACGCCATCAGCTGCAAGTTTTTCTGCTTCTCTCAAAATATCTATAGGTCTTCTGCTCTTTTCACGTCCTCGTACATAAGGAACAATGCAATAGGAGCAGAAATTGTTACAGCCAAACATAATGTTCAGACCTGATTTGAAAGAATATTTTCTTGAAACCGGAAGATCTTCAACAATCTTGTTGCTCTCTCTCCAGATATCAATGATCATTCGATCAGACTCAAACATAGTGCATAAAAGTTCAGCAAACTTAAATAAATTAAAGGTACCAAAAATCAGATCTACATATCTGTAGCTCTTCTTTATTTTTTCTATAGAAACCTGTTCCTGCATCATACAGCCACATAACGCAATCTTCATCCAAGGCTTCTTTTTCTTGTAACTGCTGACAAGACCAAGTCTTCCAAACACTCTCTGATCAGCGTTATCTCTGACTGTACATGTGTTATAGATTACAAAATCAGAATCTTCGTTTTCGCTGATCTCGTAACCAATATTCTCAAGGATACCGATGAGCTTTTCAGAATCTCTGGCATTCATCTGACATCCAAATGTAATAACACACGCAACAGGCTTTCTTCCAAGTTCCTTTTCCAGATCACTGACATAGGCCTTTGCCCTGGCCATGAATTCTATCTGTCTCTCTGTTTCATTATCTGTGTATTCTGTGATCTGATTTGAAAAAATAATATCTTTATTCATAAATTACTAAAACCAAAACTTTCTAATAAAAATCAGAAGGATCATTTACCTTCATACTCGCCATAAATTGAAACTATGTTCAATAATATATCTACTACCTTACGGATTTCCTGAACTGAAGCATATTCGTACTTACCGTGATAATTGTATCCACCTGTGCAGAGGTTTGGACATGGAAGTCCCTTAAATGAAAGAGTTGCTCCATCTGTGCCACCTCTTATAGGGTTAGTGATAGGTGTAACACCTGCATCCTCCATAGCCTTTGTAGCATTGTCTATCAGATGCATGTGAGGTTTGATCTTCTCGATCATGTTAAAATATGAATCTTCAAGCTTTAATTCTATAGTACCCTTGCCATATTTTTCATTCATATAATCAACGATGGCCTGGATTCTATGTTTCTTTTCCTTGAACTTATCCATATCATGATCACGGATAATATAATAAACAACAGCCTTCTCGCATGTTCCCTTCATCATTGTCAGATGATAGAAGCCTTCTCTGCCCTCTGTATACATAGGATTGTCAAAAACAGGAAGCATTGAATGGAACTCATATGCAAGAAGTGTAGCATTGACCATCTTATTTTTGGCATCACCAGGATGAACGCTTCTGCCGTTAATGATCAGCTCAGCCTCAGCAGCATTGAAGTTCTCATACTCAAGCTCTCCAAGCTTTCCGCCGTCAACTGTATAAGCATAATCTGCGCCAAATCTCTTGATGTCAAAAAACTTAGTACCTTCGCCGATTTCTTCATCAGGAGTAAATGCGATCCTGATCTCTCCATGAGGTATCTGAGGATTCTTGATAAGAGTCTCAGCCATAGTCATGATCTCAGAAATACCAGCCTTATCATCAGCACCAAGAAGTGTTGTGCCATCTGTAACGATCAGGTCTTCACCTACATGATTAGATAACTCTGGGAAATCCTTTGTAGAAAGGATCACATTCTCTTTTTTATTTAATACGATGTCTTTTCCATCATATTTCTCTACAATGCGTGCCTTAACATCTTTTCCGGATACAGCATCGGAAGTATCCATATGAGATATAAAGCCAATAACAGGATGCTTTCCTGAAACATTTGAAGGAATTGAAGCATAAACATAGCAATGCTCTTTATCATAAAAAACGTCACTGCAGCCGATACCTATAAGTTCCTTTTCAAGTTGCTTGGCAAGCTCGTGCTGCTTGGCAGTAGAAGGACTTGCTCCTGTATTTTCATCAGACTGTGTATCAAATTTAGTGTAACGGATAAATTTTTCGATTACATCTTCAACTTTAGTGTTAGACACAAAATCACCTCTTTCTAGCATTATTTCTTATGTAAAAAATTATGACGAATATAATTACAGGTATAATCTTCGCCTTTTTCCTCGATCATATGTAAAAACATCTCAAGCTTTTCCCTTGTATAAGGATGCAGCAAATTAGCTTCAGGAGCCTTGTTGTAATAAGCCAGCGGAGAACTAAGTGTATATTTATCTCCCTCATATATCCTGCAGGCAGCGATCCTGTCAGCTACCATCTCAGCAATATATCTGTCAGGCATCTTACAAGGAGAGATATTTCCCGGAGTATTTTTCTTAAAATCCAGCCAGTACTCATAATGATGCTTATTTCTGCCCTTATGATGAAGCCATCCCGGTGAAAAGCCAAACTGCTCTCTCAACGCCGCATGTGGGCTTCTATTACCCTGATAGTATCTGGCACTTATCCAGAACTCAGAAGGTGAATACTTGGAAAGATCATGAGTAAGACCTTGCCAATACAAACCCATTTTAAAACAATATTTTCTTACCAAATTTCTGTGTCTCGTAACTGTTTTAAAGTTCCCAACTATATTTTTAACTGTAAGTTTAGGAATCTTGCAGTCCTGAAACTCATTCATATCAATATATTTCATTCTGCAAAAACACTTTCATCATTAATTAAAATGGTTGCTTTGAACCCTCAAAAGCATCCTTTTGAGACTCTTTGATCTGACCTTTACTGATGAGGATAACACAGGAACGCTCTTCACATTCAATTTCCATATGCTTTTTGATATCCTGATCTCTGATAGTCTTGGTCTCTCCAGTTGTAGACAAAATATGCCATTTAAGACCTTCTGGCAATTCCGGAAGGGCAAATCTTATCGGAGTCCAATGCATGTTATAGATCACATATACAAAACTGTTGTCATCAGGGTTACTACTGTATAGACCTGAATAAAGAAATCCTACGCTATGACTGTAATTAGACAGATCCGGTCTCCAAGCCTCCTGACCGTGATAAGACAGATCCGGATAACCGCATGCCTTATAATCCATAAGTTTAAAAGGCTTATCCTTATGAAGAGCCTCATGCTGAAAACGAAGCTTTACAATAGCCTTTAAATACTCAGTAAGATCAGCATTCTTTTTGGCTGCATTCCAGTCAACCCAGCCTATGGCATTATCCTGGCAATAAGGATTGTTATTGCCCAGCTGGCTGTTACCAAACTCATCACCGCCAAATATCATAGGCGTTCCCTGGGCAAGAAGAAGCATGGTAAGGATATTCTTCATCTGCCTCTTTCTAAGTCTCAAAATATTAAGCTTCTTGGTATTGCCTTCTATTCCGCAGTTCCAGCTTAAATTATTATCAGTACCATCTTTATTATTCTCGCCATTATCCTCATTTCTCTTATGTTCATAAGAAACAAGATCAGCAAGTCTAAAGCTGTCATAATTGGCAATGTAATTGATGACTCCATGTTCAGATGAGTTATTTATCATATTACTGATAAAATCACCCATAGTGCAGTCATCACCTTTTAAAAATCTTCTTGCGCAAAACATAAAGCTGTCTCTGTATTCCGCAAGTCTTCTATCTAAAAATCTTGATCTGGCAAGATCTCCAAGTCTGCCATAATCAAACCATTCATACCAAATCTTAATATCAGAAAGAGCTGGATCAGAACTGATTGTCTTTATAGGCAGTTCAGCCCCTTTAACATGAAAACCATCTATGTGATATTCGCTAACCCAGAAACGCAGGCAATCAATGATCACAGAGTCTGAAACATCATAAGGGAAATAAAACTGCAAAATAACTTCGATTCCTTTTTTATGAAACTCATTGATCATATCCTTTACTTCTGCTTCAACATGTTTCTTGTCGTAAGCGTAAGCGGATCTTGGAGCAAAATACCAGCCTTTTTTATAGCCCCAGAAATTGAGCTTGCCACTAACGGAACGCTCATTTCTAAGAAGACCGTTATCATTATAAACGATCTCAGATTTGTCCTGTCCAACAGAATCTTCTGTACCAGCTGCAGGAGCACCATTTGTAGGTATCCTGTCATAGGAAAGCATCTCATATATAGGCATAAGCTCTACAGTAGTAACACCAAGAGACTTAATATAATCAATCTTGGATGTAAGTCCCTTATATGTTCCTCTATAAGGAGCTTCTACGCCACTGGCTGAATGCTTGGTATAACCTCTCACATGGAGAAGATAAACAAAACTGTCTTCATATCTGATATTTAATGGATTATAAGCCTTGAACTCAGGAGTTGTATCAGAAAAGCCGCATCTAAGATCACTTTCATTTACATCAGCTCCAAACTTCTCAAGCCCATATATCCTTGTAGCTCTTGGATCACAAATGAGCTTTCCATCTTCATATAACATATAGGAATCATAGAGACCGGTAGCATCTTTTAGCCTTATACTGAAAAGATTTCCTGTTCTATACTCATCAGAAAACAAAACCAGATGCTTAGAATCATTTTTAAACAATACAATCCCGCACTCTTTAGCAGTACTGCTAAAAGAAGCACAGATACATATATCGTCACCATCAGTCTTTACACCTGGAATAAAGGATCTCTCATATGTAGTTTTAAAATTAGTAATAGAAATGCCTTTTATTGTCTTCATACCCATACCAGCTCATTCAAAATTTCCAAAACATATTATATCTTAACACATTACATCACTTATTGCATTACTGTTAAGTGAAAAAGAATATCGTCAAACTAAGGCTATAAAAAGATAAATGGCAAACCATGCAAAAAAATATGCAAAGTTTGCCACCATTTTTAACATATGAGAAAAACCGCATCAAAGCTGCATATATCAGTCTTCCTGAGGAATATCCTTAGGATCAACATCAACCAGCTCATCAAATTCAACATCATCAAGATAGAGATTGAAAGCCTCAGCTACATTCTCATATTCCTCATCACTGTCAATATAGCCAAGCTCAGGCTCAGCATCCTTATCAGACTGGATAAAACGATAAAACCAAACATTGCCATCATTATTCTGACCTTTTTCATCAAGAGGCAGAAGTACAATATAATCCTTGCCTTCAACAGTCAGCACTATGATAACAGCACATGTAACGCTTTTGCCGTCATCAAGCTCGAGATCGACAGTGATCTGCTCATCATTTTCAATTTTTGTATTCATTTCTTTTGCAATTTCAGAAAATTCCACCTGACTCATTTTGTCCTCATTTCTCTACTTATAATAACTATAACGCTACTTATAATCATATCTTAACATACTTTTTTCTCATTTAATACTGTTTACGCTTTGTTTCACGAGCTTTTTTATAAATCTTGAAGGCAGCATGCTGTTTTCGCCTTGCCCGGTCAGATACATGATGTGCAGCTCCTTCCTGGCTCTTGTCATAGCAACATAGAACATACGCCTTTCTTCTTCGATTTCACTTTCTGTTATAGCACGCCTTCCTGGAATCACACCTTCATTAACGTCTGGTATCAGGACATGATCAAACTCAAGCCCCTTGGAAGCATGAAAAGTCATGATCCTTACGCCATCACTCTTTTTCTGTTTACTGCGCGCCTCAAGTTCCTTATTCATAGTAAGAATAGAATCATCTACATAGTCAAAAAAAGCTTTTCCATCAGCATATTCTCTCGCTTTATCTTCAAGTTCATCTAAGAGGCTAAGGATTTCCCTGCGATCACTTTCATTTTTGTCCTTAATTGCATATTCATCATATTTCATTACCGAACGCACATATTTGATCGCAAGATATGGCTTCAGCTTGGAAATAAAATCTATATCCTTAAAAAGACAACATATTGCAGATTGCATAGAAGCATTGTCCTTATAAAAAGACAAAAGAGCTTCCCTGGTTACTACATCACCTTGAACGGCCTGCCGTTTAATATATCTGCAGGGCTTATTCATTATTTTTATAAATTCATTTCTGGTTCTGGCAAAATAAGCAAACCTTAAATATGACAGGACATCACAAATATAGTTTCCTTCAAAGAAAGGTTTGACCTTCTGAACAACTGCACATTTTATTCCGGAAGACATCAACATCTGAGTAACTCTGTTTACTCCGTTATTTGTCCTGCACAAAATTGCAATTTCATTTTCAAATTCTGCATTTTCTTTGATATACTTAATAATGAACGAATATTCTTGCTCTTGCGTACTGTGACCGATGTAGTCAACGTGACCGACTTGGTCAATACCCGATAAAATAGCCTTTTGTATGCGGTTCTTATTTTCGCCAATAACAAGAAGCGAATCCTCGAGAATATTCTGTGCACATCTGTAATTAACATTTAAAAGTATATTTTCAGACTCCGGATAGTGTGTCTTGAAATTCATCAAGATCTCAGGTTTAGAACCTCTGAATCCATAAATGGATTGATCATCATCTCCCACCATAAATATATTTCTATTTTTGCCTGAAAGAAGAACCAAGAGTTTCCATTGAGCATTATTAATATCCTGTGCTTCATCAACAAGTATATATTTAAAATGCTCCTGCCATTTGGCTAGTTCACTGGGATGACTTATCAAAAAATCGTAACATCTGGATATCATATCATCAAAATCTATTTTATCCAGATTATGCAATTGTTCATGGTATTCGTAATATATTTCCTTAAAGTACTCTTTTAATGGTGTACTTTCATTACAACACAGCTCTTCAGCTCCTTCATTTTTAAGTCGACTGATCTCAGAGAAGATATTCATGATCATGTCACTGCCTAATTCAATATTGATCTTATATTTGCTACGTATTCCTTTAAGAATAGTGCTCATTATATTATATTTTTCAGGTTCACTTATAAGCCTGATATCTCTATAATTACCGGATATTCTAAGTATGTTGTAAAAAATGGAATGGAAGGTGCCGAAGGCAACTTCAGGGTAACCAGAATCGGTTAGTTTAAAAAATCGCTGCTGCATTTCGATTGCTGCAGCTTTAGTGAAAGTAATAACTAAAATACTGGAGGGACTGATACCTGCATCTTCAATCAGATACCTGACCCGTTGAATTATTACAAAGGTTTTGCCGCTACCGGGCCCGGCAACAACAAGTGCCGGGCCGTTCACATGCTGGATAGCATGCATTTGAGCAGCATTACCATTTATATGGTTTTTATTTCTCAAGTAACTCTATTCCTTTTTTAATTCTAGCAACAGTCTCATCATGACCAAGGATCTCCATTGCTTCTGTTGCTCCGCAAGGAGTCATAGCCTTACCTGTAACGGCAATTCTAAGTGGCCATAATACATAACCATTTTTGTAGCCTTTTTCTTCTACATATTTCTTGACAGTTTCATACAGAGCATCATTGCTGTAATCGCTCTGAGCTTCAAAAATTGGTAACAGATCCTTAAGAACTTCAAGTGATGTCTCACTATTAGTCTTCATCTTCTTGTGAGAATAGATATCTTCCTCATATTCAGGAAGTTCCTCAAAGAAATGGATCATATCGTAAATATCAGGCCAGATCTCAATACGTGACTGGATCATATCAGCAATCTTATGGAAATCAACATCCTTCTTGATTGCTTCCTTCATGTATGGAAATGCAAGTTCATAGAACTTGTCCTTATCCATAGCCTTGATATATTCGCCGTTCATCCAACGAAGCTTTGTATAGTCAAATACTGCAGGAGACTTGTTGATTCTTGAATAATCAAACTTCTTTACAAGGTCATCAAGACTCATAATCTCAGTATTGTCATCTGGTGACCATCCGAGAAGAGCTACAAAGTTAACTACAGCTTCTGCTAAAAAGCCCTGTTCGATAAGGTCTTCAAAAGATGAATGTCCGCTTCTCTTAGAGAGCTTGTGATGATCCTCATCTGTAATAAGTGGGCAGTGGATGTACTTAGGTACTTCCCATCCAAAAGCATCATACAGTCTGTTGTATTTTGGAGATGATGAAATATACTCATTTCCACGTACAACGTGTGTAATTCCCATGAGATGATCGTCAACAACGTTAGCAAAATTATATGTTGGATAGCCGTCAGATTTAATAAGGATCATATCATCAAGTTCCTTATTTTCAACAGTGATATCTCCGTATAACTCGTCGTGGAATGTTGTTGTTCCCTCAGTTGGGTTGTTCTGTCTGATAACAAATGGCTTGCCTTCTGCAAGATTCTTTTCTACTTCTTCCTTTGAGAGGTGAAGACAATGCTTATCATAAACATTGATCTCTTTACCATCAATTACCTGTGTAAGTGTTGAAAGTCTCTCCTGAGTACAGAAGCAGTAATATGCCTCACCCTTTTCTACAAGTTCCTTGGCATACTTCATATATATACCGGCAGCCTGTCTCTCACTCTGAACGTAAGGACCAACAGGGCCACCAATATCAGGACCTTCATCATGCTTAAGACCTGTGTCTTTAAGTGTCTGATAGATGATCTCTGTAGCGCCTTCTACAAATCGTTCCTGATCTGTATCTTCGATTCTAAGAATATAATCGCCATCTTCATGCTTTGAAATAAGATAAGCATAAAGAGCTGTTCTTAAATTACCTACATGCATTCTACCAGTTGGACTTGGTGCATATCTTGTTCTAATCTTAACCATTTTTTCGCTCCTAGTTTATTTAAAAAAATTATGAAACCTCTTCAATCTCTATTCCATCTGCAAAAGTTCTGCAAAGGCCGATTTGCTTGTTATCAAGCTGTATCAGAAGACCTCCGGTTTCTTTTTTACCAATAACTGTTACTTTACTACCAGCTATGACGCCCATACAGGAAAGTCTGACTTTGGCATTTTCTTCTTTAAAATTTAAGCGTTTTATCTTATAAACGCAATCCTTTTGTCCGTCAAATAATGTCATAAATTAGCAATCAGGCTAAACTTGCCGCTCCTCAATATTTTCATATATGCTCAGAAAACACATTATAGTACAATATATCAAAAATTAAAAGGATTAATTTTGTAATATGTCCTGATACATCTCAGGCCTTCTGTCTCTGAACAATCCCCAGGATAGTCTTTCCTGCCTGATTTCTTCAAAGTCAAACTCAGCAAAAATAACACATTCGCCTTCCTTTGGAGCATCAGCAATGATATCTCCGGTAGGATCAGTAATAAAACTGCTACCATAAAATCTCAGGCTTGAATTCTGACCAGCATTTTCAGTACAAGGCTCTACAGACTCAAGACCAAACCTGTTGGCCGCCATTACAGGAACAACATTGGCAGCTGAGTGACCCTGCATAGTCCTTCTCCAGTGACCTGAAGAATCAACATTTAAAATAGGCTCACTTCCAATTGCTGTCGGATACAGTATAATATCAGCTCCGTTAAGTGCAAGACACCTTGCTGTTTCAGGAAACCACTGATCCCAGCATATTCCAACACCAACATTACCATATCTGGTCTTAAATACCTTAAAACCAGTATTACCCGGTGTGAAATAAAACTTTTCCTGATAAAAATGATCATCCGGAATATGAGTCTTTCTGTATACTCCAAGGCTCTCACCATCAGCATCTATCATGCATACGCTGTTATAGAGCACATTCCCATCTTTTTCATAAAAGCTGACTGGAACTACCACTTCAAGCTCTTTGCAGAGCTTTTTAAAAGCAATAACAGCGTCATTTTCTGAAACTGCTTTAGCATAGTCATAGTAGTCATATCGTCTTTCTTGACAAAAATACTGTCTTTCAAACAGTTCCGGTAAAAGAATTATCTTAGCGCCTTCTTTTGCTGCCTGTCTTGTAAGTCTTTCTGCAGTTTTGATATTTTCAGTCACATCTCTGCTACAGCTAAATTGCAGAGCCGCTACCTTAACTTTTGACATATCACTCAAACCTCATCATATTTTTCACTGTACCAGGATCCCTGACAGGTAACTGTTGTGTTATACAATGTATATTACCACCACCGAGAAGTATCTGTCTCGCAGGAATCTGAACAACTTTTCTCGTCTTGCATATACCCTGCAAGATCTCGGCCGCCCTGTCATCACTTTCAGCATTGTCGCCGCCAAAGGCAGGGATCAGGACTTCGTCATTAGTGAAATAGAAATTAACGTAACTGGCCGCAAGTCTTTCACCTTCTTCTCTGACATCTTCGCCTTCCTCAAACTCAAAGCTGTCAACATCGCTCTTAGTTACAAGAACAGGATGATCAGGAATAGGAAGCTTGTAAACAGTTATCTTTCGACCTTTAGCATCGGTCTGTCCTTCAAGATACTCCATATCAAGCCTGGAAAGCTCATATTGAGGATCATCTTTATTATCAGTAGTTGCAAGGACTACCTGGCCTCTTCCAACAAAAGCACATACATTATCTACGTGTTCATTGGTCTCATCCATGTAAATGCCTCTTGGAAGCCATAAAACCTTGCTGATACCAAGATACTGCTTTAACTTCTCTTCTATCTGCTCTTTTGTAAGTTCAGGGTTTCTCCCTTTACTGAGAAGACAGCTCTCTGTAACGATTGCTGTTCCCTCTCCGTCTGTATGTATGCTGCCACCCTCAAGAACAAAAGGCGCTGCGTCATACATATCAGTATCCCTCATCTGGCAGATATTAAGAGGTATCTTATTATCAAGACTCCAGTCAGCATAGAGTCCATCAACCTGACCGCCCCAGGCATTAAACTCCCAATTGACTGCTCTAACATTGCCAAGATCATCTTTTACATAAGTAGGAGCCACGTCCCTTGCCCATGAGTCATTGCTAGCTATTTCAAGCACTTCTACATTAGGAAGATCACAGACGCAGGCTTTTGTATCATCTATATGCTCTTTATCCGCAAGAAGGATCAGCTTCTCACTTTTTACAATTTCAGCAAAAATAGCCTTAAAACTATGCTGTGCCTTACTGGGGTCTTTACCCCAGCTTCCGGCTCTTACAGGCCATATCATGATCGTTGCTTCATGAGGCTCATATTCAGCAGGCATTCTAAAGCCATCTTTTTGTGGTGTTGAATCTATTATCTTCATTTCTTATTCCATCTTAAGATAGTCTGTTTTTAAAATCCAGATAGCCAAAGGATCTGATAACTTCCTCACTGCCATCTGCATGTCTTAAGGCAATATCAGGAAGAGGCATACCGTTAAAGGTATTATTCTTGACCATTGAATAAATTGACATATCCTTAAATGTCAATCTGTCACCGATCCTGATCTCTTTGTCAAAAGAGTAATCACCTATAACATCACCTGCAAGACAAGTACGGGAAGAGAGTCTATAGCCAAAGGCTTTTTCTCCAATCTCACCGGACCCCACAAGAGGTGGTCTATATGGCATCTCAAGAACATCAGGCATATGACAGGCAGCTGATGCATCAAGTATCAGAACAGGAAGCCCGTCAGTATTAACAATATCCATTACAGTTGTATCGAGGTCCCCGGCATCAAGCGCAATTGCTTCACCAGGCTCAAGATAGACTGTAACGTTGTATTTATCCCTTATTTCTTTTACCAGACTGATGAGTCCCTCTACATCATATCCCTCTCTGGTGATATGATGGCCTCCTCCAAGGTTTAACCAGTGTATCTGACCTGACATGAGGTATTTCTGGAATTTCTCCTCAAATACTCTGAATGTCTCAAGCAGTGGTTCAAATCCCTGTTCACACAGGGTATGGAAATGAAGTCCATCCACACCCCAAGGAACCTCATCAGGCATATCGCACAGCCTTACGCCAAGCCTCGATCCGCTGGCACAAGGATCATATATCGCATGAGCATCCTGAGTAGAATGTTCAGGATTGACTCTGATACCAATACCCAGATCATGCTCCTTTTGTGCCTTTTCCCATACAGGTCTGTGATGCTCTAGCTGGGCTAAAGAATTAAAACTTATATGGTCACATATCTGTACCAACTCTTCCATTTCCGGATCAGAAAAAGCTGGTGAAAAAACGTGGTTTTCTTTGCGAAATTCTTCCGCTCCAAGTCTTGCTTCAAATAAACCGGAAGCAGTAACTCCGGAAATATATTTAGCTATGAGCGGATATACGCAAAAGGCTGAAAAAGCTTTCTGAGCAAGCAAAATATGAGCTCCGCTTTCTTTTTCAACTCGGCCAAGGAGCTCAAGATTCTTGATCAAAGCCTTTTCATCAATTATATAAACAGGAGTCTGTAGCATAAAACATACCCTCAGTTAAACTTAGTCTACAAGGACAGGACTTTCATCTACTACCCATGGAAGACCATATTCGTTAAGCATATCCATATATGGATCCGGATCAAATTCATCAGTTGTAAATACACCCTTTTTGTTCCAGATACCACTTGCTACAAGAGCTGTTCCGATCATTGCAGGTACACCTGTTGTGTAGCTGATAGCCTGGCTGCCAAGTTCTTTATAGCATTCCTGGTGATCACATACATTGTAGATGTATACAGTCTTTTCTTTTCCGTCCTTTACACCTGTAAAGATACATCCAATATTTGTCTTTCCAACAGTTCTTGGTCCAAGGCTTGCAGGATCAGGAAGAAGTGCCTTGAGGAACTGAATTGGAACAATCTCTCTGCCTTCAAACATGATAGGGCTTGTAGAAAGCATTCCTACATCTTCAAGACATCTCATGTGATCCAGATAGCTCTGACCAAATGTCATGAAGAAACGGATTCTTTTGATCTCAGGGAAGTTCTTTCCAAGAGCTTCGATCTCTTCATGATGAAGAAGGTACATATCCTTCTGACCTACCTGTGGAAAATCATATACTCTCTTAATCTCCATAGGCTTAGTCTCAACCCAGTGTCCATCTTCCCAGTAACTGCCATTAGCACTTACTTCACGAAGGTTGATCTCAGGATTAAAGTTAGTAGCAAAAGCGTAACCATGATCACCACCATTGCAGTCAAGGATATCTACGGTATGAATTTCATCAAAATAGTGCTTTTTAGCATAAGCAGTAAATACACTTGTTACACCAGGATCAAAACCTGTTCCAAGAAGACCTGTAATGCCAGCTTCCTTGAATTTATCCATGTAAGCCCACTGATAGCTGTAATCAAAATAAGCTGTGAAGCCTTTTTCCTTACATCTCTTCTCATAAGCTGCACGCCAAACAGGCTCATCTGTATCTTCAGGCTCATAATTGGCTGTATCAACGTAATCAACCTTGCATTCAAGACAAGCATCCATGATCACAAGATCCTGATAAGGAAGTGCTACATTAAGAACTACATCAGGCTGATATTCCTTGATAAGCTTGATAACATCATTAACGTCATCAGCATTTACAGTAGCTGTAGTGATCTTAAGAGGACTCCCCTGCTTTTCAAGCTTTTCCTTCATTGCATCGCATTTGCTTACTGTTCTGCTTGCAATGCACATCTCAGTGAATACCTTGCTGTTCTGTGCGCACTTCTGGATTGCTACCTGTGCAACACCGCCACATCCAATTACTAATAATCTGCTCATAACAAAAACCTCCATATAAAACAAAAATAAACTAATAATTATCAAAAAATCAAAAAATCATATTTAAAGGGGATCTATATACTTAAAGCTAACAGATCAACCCTCTTCCTCTTCCTCAAGCAAATCTTCAACATATTTAGGAAGCATGAAAGCTCCCTTATGCAGATTTGTAGTATAATACCAAGTCTTGATATCTCTCTCATTCCATCTGTTTGGATCAAAATCCTTAAGCGGATGATATTTTTTGGAAGCAAATCCAAAGAGCCAGTATCCTGCAGGACAAGTAGGAATATGTGCCTGATAAACCCTGTTTATAGGGAAAGACTTACATACCTTACGGTGCATGGATCTGCAACTCTCCTCATCCTCATCATAGAATGGGCTGCCATGCTGATATACCATGATACCGTCATCATGAAGAGCCTTATAACAGTTACCATAGAACTCTTTTGTAAAAAGACCTGCCTCATGACCAAGTGGATTTGGAGCATCATTTATTATCAGGTCATACTTATCATCACATTTTCTAAGGAATTTAAGGCCATCCTGATAGTATACGTGAACTCTCTCATCATCCAGGCCGCAAGCATTGTCAGGAAAATACTGCTTGCAGACATCTACAAACATCTTATCCGGTTCAACAACGTCGATGACTTTGATCTCATCATAATGAGACAATTCTCTGGCAACACCACCGTCGCCACCACCTATAACCAGGACCCTCTTTACATTTGGATGCACTGCCATAGGTACATGTACGATCATCTCATCATAAGTAAACTCATCTTTTTCAGAAAAAATGATACTTCCATCAGAGGTAAGAAATTTACCAAATTCAGGAGAATCAAAAACGTCTATTCTCTGAAACTCACTGGTATCAGAAAAAAGCTGTTCATTGATCCTTATACATATCTTTACATTGTTGGTATGTAATTCACCAAACCAATAATCCATTTCAGGTATCATATTTCGCACCCTTTCTAAAAATCAAAAGAATCATTTAAGGACTAAAAGCTCTGAAATATCAGGACTTTCCGGTCCCTGCATAGAGCATCCTTTTTCCTTGGCCATATCTATATAATCAAGAATATCTTTAGTAATAACTTCACCAGGTGCCAGAATCGGTATTCCAGGCGGATAACACATTACAGACTCTGCACAGATCCTGCCAACAGTCTCATGAATAGGAAGGCTCACCTTGTCTGAATAGAAAGCTTCCTGCGGAGTGGCCTTAACTATAGGTGTCACATACTCAGCACAGAAAAATGATCCTTCAGGTCTTGAATACAGTCTTCTGATATCAGCAAGAGCACCTGCAAGTCTCTCTATATCCTGGATACGATCACCGATACTGATATATGCCATGACATTGGACAGATCACCAAACTCCATCTGAATGTCATATTCGTCTCTCAACAGGTCATAAACCTCAATTCCTGTAAGACCTACAGCTCTAGTATTAACTACAAGCTTGGTCTCATCAAAATTGAATATGCTTGAACCATTGATCAGCTCTGAACCATAAGCGTAGTATCCGCCGATATCATTGATCTCTTCACGAGCATAACGTGCCATCTCTGTGACCTTGGCAAAACTGCTGGCTCCTCTGAGGGCCAGATTACGTCTGCTCAGATCGAGACTGGCAATCAGCAGATAAGAAGCACTTGTAGTCTGATTCAGATTAATGATCCTGCTTACATAACCAACATTTACATTTGGTCCCACAAGAAGGAGTGAGCTCTGTGTAAGAGAACCACCTGACTTGTGCATACTAATGGCAGCCATATCAGCCCCTGCTTTCATGGCATTGAGCGGAAGCCCCGGACCAAAATACAGATGAGTTCCATGCGCCTCATCAACCAGCGCCATCATATTATTTTCATGTGCCAGATTTACTATAGACTGCAGATCTGAGCAGATTCCATAATAAGATGGATTATTTATCAAAATAGCAACTGCATCAGGATTTTCTGAAACAGCCTTTTTTACATCATCAAGCTCCATTCCAAGAGGAATTCCAAGCTTTTTATCTACTTTAGGATCGATATATACGGGAATAGCACCACATAAGACAAGTGCATTTATTGCGCTCTTATGCACATTACGTGGCATTATGATCTTGTCTCCCCTTTTACATGCTGATAAAACCATTGCCTGCACAGCACTGGTAGTCCCATTTACCATAAAGAAAGAATGCGATGCCCCAAATGCATCTGCAGCAAGTTCCTCAGCTTCTTTAATAACAGAAACCGGATGGCATAGATTATCAAGAGGTTTCATAGAATTAACATCTATACCAACACATCTCTCACCCAAAAAATCTACAAGTTCAGGGTTGCCCCTGCCTCTTTTATGCCCCGGTACATCAAACGGCACAACTCTCTGTTTTCTAAAACGCTCCAGAGCTGTATATACAGGCGCCTTCTTCTGACGTTCAATATCCAATTCTTTAATCTCCTCAACAACAAAAATACCATAACCACCCTGCAATATTATGCAAAACAATAGGAGCGGCATACCCTCACGGATACACTGCCCCTATAATTATCATTACTTCGCAGGTAAATTTATATTAACATTTATAGCCGCAAAGTCAATAAAAAAATATATTTTTTACAACTAAATTTTTTGAACTTTTTACACCTTAATCAGATGCTGATGAAGCCTCAGCAGCTGAATCTGATGCTTCACTTGATGACTCACTTGATGCATCGCTTGAAGATGCTGATGTATCGATCAGATCATCTGCTGTCTTGTTAAAGTGTGTGTGAAGTGTTGAACTTACTGTATACACTGTATCAGAGTCATCGATCATTATGTAATACAGTGATGCTGTCTCGTTGAGATCGCCGATATAAAGTGTATGAGTAGTTCCATCAGTCATTGTAGCAGTTACAGTTATCTCTGGTGTTTCAAGACCATAATCTGAAAGATTCTCAGGACTTTCTATCACCTTATCTGAAGTGATATCGCAAAGATCTGAAATCATTGAAGTAACAGTAGACTGAGTAAGCGCTGTTTCAGCATCGTCTACGAAATACCAGGTCTCATCAAAATATTCCAGCTCGTAATCATCAGTAGAATTAACAACATGAATAGTTGCAATATCTTCTGAATCAAGACTCCAGGCTGTATACAAAGGTTCATCTACTTCATTTTCTTTTGCCTCATTATAGGACTTAAGCCCGAAAAAGCATCCGATAAATGCCAGCAGGATGACCAGCATTACAATTAATTGAATTTTTTGTTTCTTCATTATTTTTTACTCCTGATAACCCAAGTTGCAATTCCGCCAATAAGTATTACTAATATTGCCATGATCATTATTGTAAGTACCAGATAGCACAATGAAACATTGATGCTCAGGTTCTGATCAACCTCTTTTACCGGGATAGTTACATAATCAACTTCAATATCAGAGACAGCATTGAGTGTATTACCAAACAGCTTGGAGTTATTGCCCTGTACATAGGCATCTACATCATCAAGGAACATGTAAGGTGTTGAATAAACAATAGCCTGTGAAGATGTCTCATCATCAATAGTCTTGGTAGCCATAAGACCTATATAAAATGTACCTGTCAGAGAATCTTCTGTCTGCTCGATAGATACTGTAGGATCTGCAGCTGTGTAAGCACTGTCAGTTGATGACAGAATCGTATCTATTGTTACATCATCACTTTCCTCATATGTCATTGGTGAGCACATAATTGCAAGTACATTACCTGAATTGGACAGTGAAGATGCAATCTCAGATGTTCCAATCTCAGGAAGGATATAGTATTCAGGATAGCCTGCCAGCAGATTAGACTTGGAAGTCTCAATAATAAGGCCATCTTCAAGATTAATTCCATAAGCGCTAAGTACTTTTTCAAAATTAGGAAGCTCATCTTCTGTATAACCAAGGATAAAGAGGATATCGCCACCATTATCAATATAATCAAGGATCCTGTTAGTCTCATCATCAGTCAGATCAGAAGTAGGATAATTGATTATAAGAAGCTCACAATCATCAGGTACTGACTCACTTGTAAGAAGTGATAAGGAGTTGGTCGTAATATTAAACTGTGAATACATCTCAGTAAATGAAGATCCAAGGCTTGATTCATTATGACCTGAAAGCACATATGCTGTCATAAAGCTGTCACTTGAGAGCATTACATACTGAAGAGCATTAGTAACCTGGCCTTCAATATCATATCCTGTCAGAGTTGAAGTGTAATAAGTATAATCAAACTCTGTTTCGAACATGTCATTATAATCTACGACTTTGTATCTCTCATTTGTATTGTTAACTACAATAACACTGCTGTATGAAAGAGTATCATCTGTATAATTCTTTTCAAACTGAACATTTACCAGCGGATCAATGTAAGTAAGCGTAATATTGTCACTCAGAGCAGCATACTGCTGGAGCACCTTTTCAACAGTTTCATCCTTGGTAGTGCCATCAGAATCATCTTCAGCTGCAAGGAAATAGATTGTAATATCATCTGTCACGTTGCTGATCACAGACTTGGTATCATCAGTCAGAGAAAAAAGATTCTGTGATGTAACATCTATTTCTCTAAATGAATCCGGAATCTGAAGTGCAGCAAAATTGGCAACAACTACGATCACGATCATGACTACAACTGTAGCAACGCTGTATGTACCAAAGCTAAATGTATTTTTTGATAATGTATATCTTCGCTTCTGTATGACCTGAGTAGCCAGGAACAAAAACAGGGCTGTAACACTTATAAAGTAAATGATAGATGTAACATCAAGTGTTCCTGTCATCATATTTACAAGACGGCCGCTAAAATCATAAACAGATTCAAACAGAGTTGAAATAGTCTCATTACTGATATTGTCATAAATATTGTTTGAAAGATTACCAAACAAAATAACGAGGATAGATACAACTGCGCATATGATCTGATTTTCAGTAATTGTAGAAAAGAACATGCATATAGCAATAAGCATCAGACCATAAAGGAAAAATCCTAAAATATCAGTGTAATTCCATAAGAATGGAATTGTGCCCATTGTGCTTATGATCAATGGGAACAGGCAAAAGATTGCTGTAGGTATTGCAAAAACAGTTACCATAGCAAGGTATTTGCCAAATACGATCTGCCATACAGATACAGGTGCAGTAAGAAGCAGCTGATCCGTCTTGGTCTTTCTCTCTTCAGAGAAAGATCTCATGCACAAAATAGGTACAAGGAACATAAGTCCCCAATAACCAAGGTTATACATAGCACCGTTAATATTGTTACTGGCACCAACCATATTAAATAATGCAAAAAAGAATCCAAACATCAGGAGCATTGCAGCTATGAACAATGGACCGATAATTCCATGGAAGTAAGATCTTAACTCTCTTTTATAAATTGCTATCATTATTATCTTCCTCCACTTCCTTCTTATCTTCGCCAAAATTGTTCTTTAATATCTCCTTAGCCTGCTTTCTTGCCTTTTTCTTTTTCACCGAGTCAAAAGCAGGTGTTTCATTAGTTACTGCAAGGAAGACATCTTCAAGAGATTTAGTCTCTACATTCATGGACAATACTGGCAGTCCAGCTCCTGCAAGAGCAAGGGCAATCTTGTTACGATTATCTGCTTCAGAGTCCTTAGTCTCTATTTCAACTAAAAGTCCGCCCTGATCATCTTTAGCATCAGCAATATCAAGAGTCTTGATAAATCCAAGATCCTCAAGGGCTTTTTCAATATTCTCTTTTTCACCAAGAATAGAAATCTTTATCTTCTGATTTCCATTATATTTACCCTCAAGTTCTGAAGGACTTCCGCTCTCAACAAGTTTTCCATGTGAAATTATTATGATCTGATCACAGACTTCACTTATTTCAGAAAGAATATGTGAACTAAGAATTACTATGTGATCATCCTTAAGACTTCTGATGAGTTCCCTGATCTCTATGATCTGCTGTGGATCAAGACCGACCGTCGGTTCATCAAGTATTATTACTTCAGGAAAGCCGACCAGTGCTCCAGCCAGTCCAACTCTCTGTTTATAACCTTTTGATAGATTTTTGATCATTCTTTTGCCGTAATCACCAATCTTGGTCATGCTCATGATCTTAGCAAGCTGATCTCTTCTATCTTTTTTAGGAACCTTTTTCAGCTCAGCCACAAATGTCAGATATTCCATAATGGTCATATCCATATACAGTGGCGGAAGTTCTGGAAGATAACCGATATGCTTTTTGGCTTCCTCCGGCTCCTTTAAAATATCGTGTTCATCAATTGTGACACTACCGCTTGTGGCAGCGATATAGCCCGTCATAATGTTCATGGTCGTAGATTTGCCCGCACCGTTAGGCCCTAGAAAGCCATAAATCTTGCCTTTTTCAAATGTATAAGACAAATGGTTGACGGCAATGTGGTCGCCATAAACTTTGACAACATCATTTACCTTGATCAAAACTTTATTACCTCCAAATTTTAAGAATATGAGGTGTGTTTTCCCCGCATATACCTAAATGTAGGCATAAACATACCCTCCACAGCATTAAATTTTAATACTATGGAGGGTATGTATTGTGTTCATTTGTGAAAAAATGTGTGAATTTTTTATGTAACTTGTTAGAATTAACTGAAAATTACAAATCAGCCAAATTATTAATTAACTCCGGTTGATCCAAATCCGCCTCTATCAGTTCCGTCAAGGTGTTCTCTTTCATCAAAAACTATCTTTGGCTGATTCTCAATGATCCTGAACTGGCAAATCCTGTCATTAAAAGAAATATGAGTATCTCTCATAGCCATTACAGGCATGAACCACTGATCATTATCTCCTGAATATGAACCATCAATAACTCCCATATGGTTAGTCTGGATAATACCAAACTTCTTAAATGTAGAACTTCTCGGTACAACATGTGCCTCATATCCCTCTGGCAGCTGCATTGCTACTCCAAGAGGTACAAGATGAAACTCACCTTCCTTAAGATCAACATCTTCAGCACTTCTAAGGTCGATCCAGTCTGACTTGCCATCAATATAGTCAAGCTTTTCAAGCTTATCATTAAAATACTTTATCCTGATTGTCTGTGTATTCAACTTTTTCTCCTCCAACTAAAATGATCTATCTGACATTTTAGTATACATATTCAGACCTAGTCAACGCTTACATTTTTTGGAAAATGACCCTAGGGGACGGGGTTAAGGGGACATATTGACCATTGGTCAAAATGTCCCCTTGTCCCCGTCCCCTAGGGTCAAAATTCAACCTATTTTTAAGCTTCTGTATCCGCCAGTTAAATATCGTTGCAGCTTTTTTTCGTCAAGATTTTTCCCAATAAAAACGCATTGGCAATTATCAGCTTTAGTATCAGTTATGGCGTACATTCGATCTGCAAGGTCAAATCTCAGAAACTCATCACCAACCCTCAAAGTCCCCTTAGCCCTCGAAATAATGCCATATCTACCTCTAAGACAATCTTCCAAAAGAATAATAAGCTGCGACGGATTGTATAATCCGGCACTGTTAATACTCACCTGAGAAATATTGTCTATCCGTTGTATATCTGACTTTGTAATATGATCCACTTTACCATCAGTCTCCATAAGACTTTCCCAGAAAGCATCATCCATCTTGGAATAATGCTCACTGATGATCTTGGCAGCAGGATTGATTTTTTGCAGTTCTCTTACAACTGCATGTAATTCATCACTATTGCAGTTTTCACATTTTGAAAAAACAATTATTCCGGCATTAGCTATCTGATCTGTATATAGGTCAGGATATTGTTGCATGTTCTGTTTAAAGTTCAGAGGTGAAAGAACAACTACGGGTTCCAGCAAATAAATAACTTTATTAAGAATTGGTTTCAGGTTTTCAATTATGCTACTAAGTTTTCCAACACCTGTAGGCTCTATGATCAGATATTCAGGCCCAAGGGATGAGTAGATGGCAAGAATAGAGTTAACAAAACTATCCTTCATGGTGCAGCATACGCAACCCTCCATAAATTCCAATACTTTTAATTCTTTATTTTCTGAAGAAGTGCCCTGAAGTTCAATAGAATCAAGGTTATTACTTCCATATTCATTTTCCAGGATCACAGGTTGCTTATCAGTTTTTGTTATAAGTTCTTTTATAAAAGTCGTTTTTCCTGCTCCGAGAAAGCCTGATACGAGCAAAATCTTCATAGCTGTAAAACTCCTGAGTATGTTTTAGATAAAAACAATCAATGAGCCATAGGAATTTCGTGGATATTCCTATATCATAAAAAGGCGGTCAAAAAAGACCGCCCTAAATATTATGATTATGGCTGATTATCAAGTATAACAACAGGTTTGATAAGATCAGCAGGTTTGTCTTTCATAAGCTGAAGTGCTTCCGGAATGTGTTCCCAGCCGTGGAATACATGTGTTGAGAGCTTGCTTACATCAAGTCTTCCAGAAGAAACAAGAGCTCCAAGCTTTTCCATTCTAAGTCTTCCGCCCGGCATCAGACCTCCCTGCAACTGCTTGTGTCCCATACCTACGCCCCATTCAACACGAGGAATAGTAACATAATCACCACTTCCAAGGTAATTGACATTACCAATCTTGCCACCCGGTTTTAATGATTTAACAGCAGATTCGAAAGTCTCAACACCGCCTCCGGCTACAACAACTCTATCAACACCTTTACCATTAGTCATTTCAAGGACCTGATCCTCAATCGTGCCATTTTTGTAGCTTATGAAATCGTCAGCTCCATAGAACTTGGCAGCTTCTACACATTTTGGACGAGTTCCTACTGCAAGAATTCTGGATGCACCACGCATACGAGCACCTGCAACACTCATCAGACCAACTGGTCCGATTCCGATAACCAGAACAGTATCACCAAATTGGATATCTGCAAGCTCAACACCATGGAAACCGGTAGGAACCATATCAGAAAGCATACATGCATCTTCAAGGCTCATACCTTCCGGCATATGAGCAAGGTTACCATCTGCATCATTTACGTGGAAAAATTCAGAATCAAGACCATCCTTAAAATTAGAGAATTTCCATCCGGCAAGCATTCCACCAGAATGCATTGAATAACCGGCTTGAGCTTCAAGTGAATTCCAGTCAGGAGTAATAGCTGGCACTAAGACCTTATCGCCTGGCTTAAAATCCTTGACCATACTACCAACTTCAACAACTTCTGCACATCCTTCATGTCCGAGGATCATGTTATGACGATCACCTACGGCGCCTTCCCATACGGTGTGCACATCAGATGTACAGATGGCAATTGCCAGAGGACGACAAATAGCATCCATTGGTCCACAAGCAGGACGCTCTTTTTCAATCCAACCCACCTCGCCGATTTTCAGCATAGCAAAACCTTTCATAGACCTTCTCCTTTACATTTAGATTTCCCCTAAATCAGATATATACATTATATCGTAGACAGAAAATGCTGTCATCAATTTATCGAACATAAATATTGCCAAATAAAAGATATTTCGTTCGTAAATATTAACCAATACTATATTTCCATTCGAGAAATAAAAATAAAAAATAGCCCCGGATATCAAACAACTGATTCCAGAGCTATTGCTATTATCCCTCTTTTACTGCATCCAGAGGAAAAGGTATTACATTTGATGGTTCATTTTGTTGTGCTGTCCAAAGCGTCAGTTTCTGCTGCATATTCATCCAGCTTTCTGGAGATGTATTAGTTGCCTTGCTTATCCTGATGGCCATCTCCGGGCTAAGAGAAGCTTTCTCATTAACAAACTCTGACAATGCTTTTCTGCTTACTCCCAGCATTCTCGCTGCATCTGTAACTGTGAGATTCAATGGTTTTATTACATCTTCCAAGAATACATTTCCTGGATGTGTTGGTTTTCTAGTCATATATCATTTCTCCTTTAGTGATAATCTATGTAGTCTACAAGAAATGCATCCTGCCCCTCAAAGTAAAGCTTCACTTATATGTGTGTCATTTTTTGACACTTTAAAAAAGTGCTTGACTAAACGCGCAATTCTTTGTATCTTAGAGTCAAGAAATGGGTTTTGTGTCGTGTACAGCACCTAGGTGCTCAAGCGGGTTGCTCGTTTCTTTTTTTACGTCTATAACATCATAAAGGTACATATTTCCATCTTCTGAATGTCTTACAATAAGAGATGCGTGAAATGCATTATATCTCTCAATCGTTCCATTTTCAGCATAGACAGGGATTGCAAATCTGGTATCGTACCTGTACCACCCATATTTTGCATTTCTATTGTGTTTCTCCTCATTATTTTCACGGAAATGCTTACCTTTTGCAGTCGTTATCAATTCTGGAATTCCTTGTGAAGCATTTGCCTTGGCTTTTGCCACTGTTCCATTCAGTTTATATGTGTATTCTGAACCCGCATATTCATTAGGTAAATCATTTCCAATAAAGATAAGATCCTTTGTATCTGATACTGTATAGCTTCTCCCAACAAATTGTCTGAGATAATCTCTAACATCATGCCAATTTATTGCTCTTTTTCCTTTAAACCTGAAATATGTAAAAGATGATGACGCCGAGTTTCAGAAGATCCTCGTAAACAGATTCCATACTTTTAAGATGAGCTTGATTATTGATCCTAAGACAAAAAGACCTGCCCACCATATCGCGATCGACTCTATTTTTGATGTAACATGGTTTGCTTTTTTCTAAGCTTATTACCGAGGACGCTTCATATGTGAATTTGCAAGACGAAAACTACTTTGATGATTTTTCAGACGATGAATATGTAAATGAAAGCCAGCCAGTTACCCGCTGCCCCATCTGCGGTGATTATATTATGAAAATCAAGAACAAAAAATACTGCAACAAACCTGAATGCCAGAAACGGCGTAATGCTATTAAGTCCATGAATTATACTAAACGAAAAAAGAAAAAAAATATATAATAGATATAAATGATACTAAGAGGTCTTCATGATAGAAAAACTCATAAACGATTGGGATTATGAATTAAATAAAGATATAGATCCTCATACCCTAGCGGACCACTCAAATAAAAAGTTTTATTGGAAATGTCCAAAAGGCCATCCTTCTTACCTTATGTCTATAAACAAGAGATCTATAGGCCAAGGCTGCCCAGTCTGCTCAAACCACAAAATCATTAGCGGAATCAATGATTTTGCCACCTGTCATCCTAAACTAATGGAGGAATGGTCGTTGGAAGATAACGATAGAGAAAATATAGACCCTACTGTGTTTAGTGCAGGTTCCGGTACTATCGCATGGTGGAAGTGCAAAACATGTGGAAACAAATGGCAGGCCTCAGTTGTAAACAGAGCCAAGAAACATAGCGGTTGCCCATATTGTGCAAATTTAAAAGTCATGAAAGGATTTAATGACTTGTTAACTTTGCGCCCTGAATTAGCGAAAGAATGGGACTATGAGAAAAATAAAGATGTAACTCCCGACTCTATTGTCGCCTATTATTCAAAAAAAGTTTGGTGGAAATGTAGAAAATGTAATCAATCATGGCAAGCCTCTCCTAATGCCCGTTCAAAAAGTGGCTGCCCCTATTGCTCGAACACCAGAATTAGTAAAGGACATAATGATTTAGAATCAAATTATCCTGATCTTATAAAAGAATGGGATTACGAAAGGAACACTTCTATTTCTCCCTCACAGGTACCCGCTGGTTCAGAAAAGAAAGCATGGTGGAAATGTCAAAAAGGGCACAGTTGGGAAGCAACCATAAATAGTCGTGCCCGCGGAAATGGATGCCCATATTGTTCCAATAAAAAAGTTCTTCCTGGTTATAATGATTTATTTACTACAAATCCAGAATTAAAAGATGAATGGGACTATGCTAAAAATAACAGTGCCAAGATTTCACCTTTAACACTCTCTTCCGGATCAAATAAAAAAGCTTATTGGATTTGCAAAAAATGCGGCCATTCTTGGAAAGCACTGGTAAGTACCCGTTCTATAGGGTATGGATGCCCTGAATGTGGAAAGCAGAAGAATCAGCTCAATCGCTTAAAAACCATGGCAGCCAACAATCCTCTTTTTGAAAAGTTTCCTGAATTACAGAAAGAATGGGATTTTGAAAAAAATAAGGGCATGGACATCTCAACGCTACCAGCCTCTTCAAACAAGTATGCTTGGTGGAAATGTGATAAGGGTCATTCTTATAGATGCCAAATCAATTCTCGTACTAACAACAAGCAAGGATGCCCATATTGCCATGGTCAGAGAGTACTTACAGGTATTAATGATCTTCAAACGCTTAATCCAGAACTAGCAGAAGAATGGGATTATGAGAAAAACGCTCCATTAAAGCCATCTGATGTGTTCTCTCATTCAACTAAACATGTCTGGTGGAAATGTCCTATATGTGGAGAATCCTGGAAAGCCCAGATTAATAACCGCGCTAATGGACGTGGCTGCCCTAATTGTAACCCTACCGGAACATCCTTTGTTGAACAGGCACTCTTCTACTACACAAAGCAATTATTTCCAGATGCTGAAAACAGATACATTTATAATGGATATGAACTTGATATTTATATCCCTTCGCAAAAAATAGCAATTGAGTATGATGGTGCTTTTTTCCACTCTATAAAAGGTTCAGTTGAGAGAGAAAGAAAAAAAGATTCTTTCTGCATGAAATCAGGGATAAATTTAATAAGACTTAGAGAAAAGCCACTAGAAGCCACAGATAATGCGACTAATATTTCCTGCGACACTTCATCTTGGGATGCGCTTTCTCATACATGCAGAAAACTACTTGAAATGCTTAACCCTGTGAATGCAATAAGCATTTCACTTAAAGATGACTTCCCAAGCATTATTCAATCAAAGCGCGAACGTATGAAAGATAACTCTTTCGCTAAGCTTTATCCAGCATTACTTAATGAATGGGATTATGAAAAAAATGCACCTCTACTCCCAGATTATTTTACTAGAGGTTCAAACATGAAAGCTTGGTGGAGATGTAAAAATGGCCACTCTTGGAAAGCATCGATATCAAATCGCTGCAAAGGTACCGGTTGCCCAGAATGCTTTGCTCAAAAGAGATCAAAAGGATTGAATAAAAAACGTTCAAAATAAAAGAGGCCCATAGTTGAGCCTCTTTTTTTGCAGATATTTTGACAAACTACAAATTTACATAGACTTTTTATATATATTATAACAAAATGGGCAGTTTCTCCCTCTAGCCCTGTTATTTAAGCTTGCCTCCCATTCATGGCCATTTGCACATTTCCACCATACTTTTTGGCTCGAACTCTCAAATACGTCACTCGGTCCAAGTTCCCCATTTTTTGTAGGATTCCATTCTGAGACCAATCTAGGATTTGTCGTTGCTAAATCGTTAAATCCTTTAAGCAAACTTCTGTGTCCACAATATGGACACCCACTTCCACGAATCCTACCACGCATACTAGTTTCCCAAACATGGCCTTTTTCGCACCTCCACCAATACTTTTTCGTCCCTTCCATTTCACCTTTACCAGAAGCATGAGAGTCGCCCAATATCTCTGTACCATCATTTCCATTTTCAGTATATTCCCATTTTACAGAACAAAAGTTTTCCATTTGTAAATTTTTTATAATTTTCCTCTAAGAAAAAAACTGTAGGCTTCAAAAACCTACAGTTTTCAATCTCTATAAAAATGCCTTAATGAAATCTCTTATTACTTAATAAAAGCTCTCTACCTATACTAATTGACTTAAACTCCCTTTGGCAACCCGCTTATCCTTGCATACTTGCTGAATCTATCCCGTTTTCCAGATTACCATCCACCACAACAGAGTGGTCAAAGAAAAGACCTCCGTCATAATAGAACACAGTAAAGTTGCCCTCATCATCTATTTCCATACTGTCGATTGAAAGTTTCCCTGCAAAATCAGCTTCGGTTAGTTCTGTGAAGTCTATAGGGTTGCCGTCCTCATCAACTTCGCAGTCGCTGGACTGCCACTCATTTGCAAGCTCAGTCAGCTCTTTTGCTGCAAATTCACGCATACGTTTATCCCAGTCTTCCAGATTCTGGTAAAAGATATCCATGTTTGCAAGGGCTTTATCGGCATTTTCCTGTTCTCTTTCAACATTAAGGTACAACTTAGCTTTTTTGCCAAGCCACTCACATTCACCCTCAAAGTGATGTAGATCTTTATCCAGCGTTAATTCACCGTATTTCTCAGTCTTAATAATAACCGGAGTCTTATATTTTACTATGAGTGTATCCAAATACTCATTCGGCACAGCAGCAGAAAGCATCTCCAGAGCATAGAGGCAACTCATCCGAACAGTATTGTTGATCCATGGCTCAGAAGCTTCTCTATACTTTGGTGCAAGTGCCTTTATTTTATACACCATCAGATGATCAAATTCTTCAAAATAGGCACGTCTTTCCCTTTCCTCTTCCGTCGGAACAAATCTCAAATGAGACATGACATCACTCTTTTTTCCCGTTTGCAGATTGACATACCCCAGAATTGGAAATGAAGCCGAAAAATGATCTTTCGACCCGCTTCCGCCTGCACCACTGCCGCCAATGGCAACCAAATACTCACAAGGTTCAGACTCAAAGTTATCCTTCTCCCATTCTGGGAGTACGCCAGTTCCTATAATCTTTGGCAGTGGCTTTATTTCTCTTCTGAAAGAGTCAATATTTAGGACATTGCCAGTACTATAGAACTCAGACAAAGTCCTGGTAACTTCATCAATGCTAGATTTCTTTTCCATGATCTTGTTATTGATTCCATCGCCAAGACCAACTTCCAATACAGGCTCATGCATGTTATTCCACGTAGTCTGGACAAAGCTTACCTCGCTTACCGGCCTGTCTATAGCCAGGGTAACAAACTCCTGGTCATTATCAATCATTTTATCGATATAATGCTGAACCTGATCCCAGGATGCTCTTTTAATCTCCCCATCAAAATTGTTTCTAACCGTAAATTTCTTCTTATCCTTTTTCCCAAACCAAAACATTTCTTATTCTCCATTATCTGTTCCAAAGCGTATCAATGAACTCATTAAAACTACTTGCAATCTTTACAGCTTCCCTATTGCTCATACCAATAAAAGGTACTTCATAGAAGTTGCCGGAAACATCTATTCCATACGCATTATCAGCCCCATCTGATCCTATAAGGAATATGCCATCCATAAATTCTTCAGTTCCATAAGCGTCATTTAATTCTTCAATTTCATTTTTGGCCCACAATAATAAATAGCTATTATCACCGATCATTCCTTCGCCGCTTGGAATATCACTTATAACGCTAGTGTATTTCTTGGTATGAGGACTCAGAGCCAAACTATTTTCCGGCAAAAAATGGAATGCATGCATTTTCTTTACATCATATTTCATATTCCTGTCACTTTCCCTTAATCAACGAATCTATATAATTACTCCTGCTTCCATCCCAGAAGCACTTGATGCAGCGACCGCCTTTGAATACATGATTGCAGTTATCATAACCATAAAGAATAGATGCGCATTCAGGACACATGGACTGCATCTTTGAGCTCATTGCATAGTATTTACTGCCGCATTCGTCACAAGTTTTTATTTCTCTTTGCAATTCGAATTTATCCTCACTCAGTGCCATCTGCCGCCTTGTGTAATACGACTCAACTGCGTAATCCAAACGCTCTATATAGCCGTTGTAATCTTCCGGGAAATTCTCTAAATGGCATGAATCCTGCTCTGAGAAATGATATATAAAGAGCTTAAGGATGCTTTGATAGCTAATACCTATTTGCGCAGTTATTTCTTCGCTGAATATATCTTCTGCAACAAGTATTGTTATACTGTTGTAATACTCCCAGAACAGCTCCGGTGAAAACAAGTCCTTATCGTTCAGCGCAGCAACAAAGCTTCCTTCTGAACAACTATAGTTCTTTTCGATGATTTCTTTTGCTTTTTCCACTGTCACCATACCATTCCCTCATCCAGTATCCAGCTTACAGCATGGTAGCGCCAATATGTAGTCCCCTTCAGCATCTGAATCTGCCATTTATACAGCTCTCTTACAACAAGATGGCAAGTTACAAAATCACTGGAACTGGTCTTGATTTTAGGCATATAAAGTTCTATGCCCTTAAGAGCCTCCTGATATCGGTCCCCAAATTCCGATTCGATCATGTCAGTAATATTATGATTCGCACCTTTTGTAGCGTGGATATCCACTTGATTCATTCGCCAACTCCATAAAAACTCAATATCCTTTTGGAAATTTAGCTCATCAGCATATCTTATACTACACTTATCAGCCTCGGAAAAGAAATCGTGCTCGCGGCAGATGTTTAAGGACTTATGGTTATCAATCACTGCAAACTGTGACAAGTCGGGCAATTCCGCAATCTGCAAAGCCCAAAGAATGATATCTGTTGCTTTACAGCGGACATCCATCAATTCCAGTTCATTTTTCTTAAATTTCTTTTCACCAACCGGCAATTCAAAAAATGCTCTCTCCTCGTCTGTCATATATGGATCATAGCCTTTGTTACTGAGCCAGTTCCGCATCAGGATTCTCTCATCTTCACGTTCCTTAATTGGTCTGGTGGATTCACCCCAGTCCATTTCCAAAACAGCCCTATCATCAAAGCACTGCAGTATGACTGCGCGTGCATAGATTTCCCTTTTATCTCTCATAATTCCAGCCCTTAATCTCCAATTGATATCAGTCCTGTATTTGCTGCAAGCGCCTTTTGCGCAAGCTCTTACAGTTGTTTAACTATTCGATATTCTTCTATTGCTCCCTCATGTATTCAGCAATCTTGGCTTTGTTCAGTCAGTAAATATGCGGTTCCATATTAAGTTGTATTCTTCGTAATTGGTAATACGTCTCATGTTTAAAACTCCCAAGCTGTTTTATCCAGTTTATTGCTCTTATCAAAAACTGTTCGTGATGCAGGTCTTTTTATGCATTAGTAGCAATGATACTTAGTTTTTCTTAATTTGCTCTCGTCACAGTTTTTTATCATATTAATCATCTCTTCTTTCCTGA
>JAEEGH010001577.1_pt1 | contig 64896 bp, 58 predicted proteins | sample 9134181 | NCBI WGS metagenome assembly JAEEGH01 (sample SAMN16246544, study PRJNA631951) | gut metagenome | biome: gut microbiome; feature: rumen; material: DP-attached | host: Bos | place: Iran: Karaj | collected 2018-10
GGTATTCGATAGCCACCGACTCCTTGTCCTCGGCGATGTTCTTGAGATGCGCCAGTGCTGCATACTCCATACGGCTTTTCATCCGCTTGTTGTGCTGCTCGACGAGGTAATCCTTCCATAGCTGCCAGGCATTCTTGAAGGCATCGGAGGACCAAGGGAGTTTTGTTTCGATGGGGTCGACACTTAGGCTGGACTGCTGCTCGATCTCGTTGACCAGTGTTTCGGCTTTGTCTTTCATATTGTCCCACCGCTTTATAAAATTCTTGTGGCGCTTTTCGACGGCACCAGGCAGACCACCGCTGATAAACGAATTTAGCTCTTCGTTCGAGTCAGTAAGAGCCTGCCAGAACTGATTGACGAGGGATTGAATATTATCTTGCTTCATTCTTATTATTATTTAGTGATTGGTACTTATCGCTTTCTTCGACGCGGAATTTCGACCACGGCTGATGGCGCTTGTACTTGCTCTGCAGCTTGTGCTTTTCCATCTGCTCTGTAGCCAAAGGCAGCGAGCGCGGGGACGAAATGGCCTCACGCTCGCCAGTAAGATTGTTGATTGCCGTAACGACATAGCTCATATAGTTTTCTCTATTGAGCTGGCTCCGAATATTTCCAGAGCTATTAGTAAACAAAGGAAATTGTGATATTCCTTTATGCTGTTAAATCTCATGATTTCTGCGGTAACATTGCTGCAGAACGATATTACAAGTTCTCCTCTTGGAGTGAAGTCCTTTCTTATAATTAATTTTTCCATACTTATTTATATACTAAAAACATTATCATTGATTATGATTTCCTGGACTCTTGGGTGCTTGTCCAGAATGGCGTATGCATCTTCGAGGAGATTACGTTTTTCCTCTTCTGAGTCGTGATGTGTTATGTCGCTTTCTGAATGGAGCTCATGGAAAACGACCTTACCTTTATTTCTCTGAATTATATACTTCATTGCACAATTCTTTTTTATTTGATTCTACATATGTTCTTAGTCGCATGCAGTAGCGGCCGTTGATACAATTACGGCCTTGTTGGCACGTTCGGCATTTGTCTGGCATTGAGTTTCGCAAAAAATGCCCTCCGAAGCAGTCTTCCCAGAGGACTTGGGAGGGGCTTGTCGATTATACTTATGATTCCATTATATACTGAACAAGTTCACTTTTAACGAAATAGATTCTCTTTCCCTTCTTGTGATGTGGCAAATCATCATTCTTTACTTTCTTGTAAATTGCCCACTTCGTGACGCCAAACAGTTCGCCTGCCTCTTCTGCATTCAGAATAATCTCCTTATTCAGGTCGATTTCTTGTCTTACGCATTCTTCCATCCTACTGGTACATTCTTTTTCCAATTGTTTCTGAACCCTGAATCGGACTTCTCTCTTGCATATTCCTCTCCACTAATAGCAACGAGGCAGTACTGAAATCCGTTCAAATCACAGGCGGCATGAATAAACTGATTCTTCTCTCTACCAAATCTGGCGTTGTAACCAGATAGTTGAACCGAAAAAGACCTGTATTGACCGTATGTATCAAATCTTACCACGATCACGTCGCCTACTTTCATCTCTTTGGCGCATGCCAATTGTTTCTCTCTAATAATCTTCATATTCAATTTTCCTTTCTTATTAGCTTTGACCGGAGGATCTCAATATTTTGCAGCCATGTTTACACCTATTTATATATATAAGAGGCTCCGGCACCAAGCATATTTAACTAAACCTATTTTATAACCGCGAATCAACGCGGCGGGCTCATTTTTGAACCACGCCGCAAAAGTAAGCGAACTTCTATGCACCAAATGAAAAAAGTTTTAAAACAGCTACAATCAAATTAACTATTTAACTAAAAAAGGCGCATTCTATAACATTTCTGAACAGAAATTAACAAACAATCTAACTAATTTGTAGCTTGGAGATGGCAATGGAGTTTGGATAGATGTAAAGGCTTTTTACTTTTTGATACCACTTTGATACCACCAAAAAATTTTTTGATACCGGTATCAAAAAAAGGGTGTCCAACATTTGGTAGTATCAAAAAAAAGTAGTACTTTTGCACCTGAAAAAGCTACAATCAATCTAATAAATGGTTGAAAAATAGCCTATCAAATGTGCATAGAGGTGCACGCCTTCTGGTCGCTTAAGAATTTTGGCTTTGCAGAGTTTTGATACCGCGTTCCAAAAAGTATCAAAATTTCACGTAACTATCTGATAATCAGTAGTGCGTCGACACTCTGCGGGTGTACCACTAATAAGAAGAGATAAGTTATACTTATCTCTTCTTTTGTTTTATATCACTAAAATAATCTAAAATCCTTGGATGATTCAAATTATTGTCTTATCTTTGCACTCAGATGTATTACAATTGAATTACAAAATATGGCAACAACGACGATTAGATTTGATGAACCTAATGAGGTGACTAAAGCCGCTATCAAGGAGGCTAAGTCAGGTAAGAACCCCAATAAGGTTTATGATAGTGTTGATGAACTCTTTAAGGATTTAGATTCGGATGCTACTCGGCGAATATAAGGGCTGCATGGAATGTCACATAGAAGGCGACTTCCTTCTGATATGGATTGACGAAGAGACCGACACCATTGAACTTGTAAGACTTGGCTCCCACTCTGAGCTATTCAAATAATAGTATTATAATTATAAGCAATCAATAATAAACCAATCAATTAATTACTTAATGAAGAAACTTATATCAACTATGGTGCTCGCCATTGTGGCAACTGCTGGGTGGGCACAGACTCGAATCTGGAATAACATTGTTACCGGCTATTCCAATGTACCATTTGTAAAAGTAACCAAGGTAGTACTTAGTGCCGACAGCACTGAGGTATTTCTGCATTTCGACATGCCAAGTCAAGCTGCCGGACAGGAAGGTCCGCTGGCCATGAAGTCGCAACTGCAGGCCGACGGCAAGACCTATGAAGCCAAGCGTGCAATAGGCGTGAAACTGGGACAACTCATCAAGATTCCTCAGGACGGCAAGGTAGACTTCTCGCTGGTTTTCGACGCCCTGCCCGCCTCTACATGGAGAATTTCGGTAAGCGATCCCGGCATGTGGCTCGTCAGTGGTGTACGCGATGCAGATGCCATCCCCACTGGCATCACCGACACCTATTGGCGCAACACGCGTACGGGCGACTGGCTGATAGGATTCACCCAGCATCACGTCATCTATAATAATAAGGTGTGGGACATCCTGAATCAGACCGAGCAGAAGGGCACTTATGAGTTGACCCTTAACGACGGACTGACCATCAAGGTGGGAAAACTTAAGAAAGGCATCCGCCCCATCACCATCGGCAAGGAAAAGGCCATTGCCTGCAATCCGATAACCCAAGAAGCCCTACCCGACTATCCTACCAAAGACACTCGCAAGGGATTTGTTGACAATGGCTATCGTGAGGGCGACAGCGTAACCATTGTAGGCTGGCTGAAGGATATGCCCGAACAGGCGTGGAAGAAAGGCAAAGAATTCTCAGTCGGCGTATTCAACATGTTTTCTGTTGATGAGGAAAATGCCTACACCAAGATGGACTCACTGGGACGATTCTGTATCAAGATGCCGCTTCTCAACACATCCCAGGTAAGCTTGGATTGGGGACGCATCAGCAAGATCACCGTACTGGAACCAGGTAAGACCTATTTCTTCCTTAGCGATTTTGCAAACGGTCAGACACTCTGGATGGGCGACGATGTGCGTGTGCAGAATGAGTTGAGAGCACATCCTTATGAGTGGCCCAGTGTCCGTGCTGCAGCAAACGAGCGAGGCAAACTGGATGCCATGAACTTCAAGCACCGTACCGACAGCGCTCGCGCTGCCTGCATGAAGATACTGGATGAAACCATCAAGCAGACACCCAACATCTCGCAGCGTTACATCGACTTTCTCGAGGGATTCTATCGTACACTACAGGGCGAATCGATGATGCAAGCCCGATTCGATGTCAACAATATGCAGCTGCCACAGCAGTACATGGACTATGTGGGCAAGGAGATCTGGGCCAAGGCTGCCCAACCCTACACGCTCTATCGCGACTTTTCCTGGTTTATGCGCGACTATATGGATCAGGTAATAAGAATGCACCCCAAAGATGGTCTTGACGACCTGAATAGGGTTATTACAAGTCTGGAGCAGAAGGGGGTGGCCACGCTTACCGCCGATGAGAAACAGGCTCTGCAGCAATACCCCATCCTGTTGAAACAATTGCAGGACACCGTCGAGAAGGTGAAAGACAACGAGAAGATTCAAGCTCTTATCGATAAGTTTAATTCACACGAGAACACAAAGAAAATAGAAGCGCTGATAACACGTCTTGGCGAGCCTTATCAGAACGAATACATAACGCTCTATCTCCACGATAACCTTGCGTTGCTCGATTCTGTGGGTAGCAATCAGGCACTGCGCGATATTTATATAGCTCGCGACCTCTATACCCATATTAATGTAATGCACAAATCACTCGAACCAGCCTACATTAAGTATGCTGAGGATAACATCAAGATGCCTTATGCACTAGAGCAAGTAAAGGCGCTTAACGACAAGTATGTAGCCATCGAGAAGATGGATATGTCGAAGTTGGCAAAACTTAACAAGGGCTCAGAGTTAGAAGGCATGAGCGATGGCGAGAAGATGCTGCGCAAGTTATGCGAGCCATACAAGGGCAAGTTCATCCTGCTGGATGTATGGGGCACATGGTGCGGCCCATGCAAGATGTTACTATCCCACTCGCAGGAGGAATACGAGCGACTGAAGGATTTCGACCTGGTATATCTCTACCTCTGCAACGACTCTAGCGATGAGTCTTGGCAGAACGTCATCAAGGAGTATAATGTAGTAGGTCCTAACGTGGTGCACTACAATCTGCCCAAAGAGCAGCAGAGCGCCATCGAGCATTACCTGAATGTACACTCCTTCCCCACCTACAAACTCATCGACCGCGAAGGCAACGTACTCAATCTCGATGTAAGTGCCCACGACCTCGATGGTCTTGCAAAAATACTTGAAAAGATTAAGTGATACAAATAGCGCGACACTTTTCGGGTGTCGCGCTAATGTTATTAGGTGTACCAAATAGATGGCATTGGTTTTTGTGACTTCGATTCAGCCAGCTGCTGATCATTCTTTCTTCTTTCCTGTTTCGGTTCGTTGTTAATAAACATAAGCAATTTCTCCTTGTCGATTAATAATTAGATTTCTGCTGCAAATATACGCACGCGCGTTGCAACATTGTTCTCCATAAACTACTTATTTATGATATATTAACACTCCCGCGCTGGTTCATGCATATTTATTCGCACGAAATCCATGCGGAAAGCAAATATCATTCAAACACAGTTTTCAGTTTCTTAAAGAAGTATCCTGGTGAATCACAGGCCATACCATCGTCGAAGAGCAGACACCCCTCACAGAAGTTGCAACCGCACGTAAAGTAATGCGCATCAGGATTATCCTTTGGGTTTATTTCGATAGTGTAATATATAGCTTCTCCGTCCTCCTCATCATTAATAGTTGATATCTTATGGCCTGTAAGCTGATAGGTGTAGTCGCCACTAGGAATGAACATGCCGTCCAGTTTGTTTACCACCTTCATCGTCTTGGTAGCCTCATCTATTTTCAGCGCCAACTCGCCCGCGTTATAATCCTTAAGACTTCCCCAGCCATTGCTGAATTGCACCAGACACCAAACGCCATCAATGGTTGTAGGATTTTCCTCGTAGACCAGCTGTTGCGAGTCGTCCCACAGCACTATCTTGTCGTCATCATTACTGCAGCCACACACTCCCATGGCCAGCATCACCACTGCGCTCATCGCAAGAAAGATACGTTTCTTCATCATTTTCATTAGTTTTTTAGTATTGCAAAATTTTATGTTATTCTGCTTTTATAATGCAGCTACCTGTAGAATCTTGTATCCCTCGCTTCACTTTAACTTTTTTTACATTTCTATTTTGCAATTCATTCGCTGTCAAACAAATCGCTCAATTTATCTGCCATATCTTCGCCGCATGTTTCTATATTGAATAGCTTGGTTGATATTTTTAATAACTTCTTAGCACCAAATGAAAAAAGTTTGGGACGAATATGTAAATATGCAACTAATTTTCAAATTTATCTGCCATTTATGCTGTTTTCTTGTTTTTTCTTACTACCTTTGCAACCCCAAAATTAAAAATATAAAGGATAATGAACAAAACAAAAGCACTCTACGCAATTTATAAATACGATTTTCATAAGGCACCACAACGCTCAGTACAAGCTGAATCGGATAACATTGATGGAACCAAGTACGTTAAGCTAGCTCAATCATGCTTTGCAAGCCTGTTTGATGCGAACACAATTGAAAAGCTCGCAAAAACCAATAGGAAAGGCGAAACAACTCTGTTGCCGAATGATGTGATGGCAAAACAGGGTGATATACTCTATTGGCGAGTGAACAACAGTCAAATGAAAGAATGGTGGAAACGAAGTGGAAAGGATAGCAAGGGTATTGATAAGTATGAAAAAGAAGAGAGCGAGTCAAACCCATTCTGTTACGTTCTTATCGATAACCGCCCTGATCGATGCCTGATGGCTATCGAGAAATCATCGGCCTGGGGTGGTAAACCAGACAATGTACGTGATATGCTGCTAGAGAACTTTAATCGCAAACTGGCTGATAAATTTGATCTTGAAATGCGTATCGAAGCAAGAATGGACCCTAAGGATATCTGGGATTTTGTGCGCAATCGTATCTACGAGCACGACGACTATATTCGCAAAATGACGTTTGTATTCCAGAATCCTAAGAAAATCAATAAGACAAACGCAATAAAAGTCAAGTCTAATCGACTCAAAAGCATGCTTAAGACAGTGGAAATATCCAATGCCTTGAAGGGATTCTTCACAATGGAATTCGATAAAGAGTCGAACAAGTATATTTCTCAGGAAAACAAAGATATGGCCGAGATGGTACAACTAGCTAGTGAAAACGGATATGATATCTGTATAGCATTAAAGGAATATAAGACTTATCGCATCAACGACTATGTAAGGGCTTATTATCCTATGACCACTGATATGCTGAATGCATTTAGAATAAACTCTCTAACATTCAATAACAAGACTGAACTGGAGGAGTGGTTTGATATGGTAGATGAGCAGACTAAAAAATACGTAAATGAATCAGAGGTTCCAAAACGCAGAAATAAGAGCAGTAAGTGAGCAGTATGCCGAAAACTTGCTCTATAAAGCCGTGTGTACAATTGGCCTTCAACTAGAAAATGAGTTGAAGGAGTTTGGACTGTGTCAAGAAGAGTGTTTCATTGAAACAATCGAACTCCTGTCTGTAATAGCAGAAAAAGGAGTAGATATTCTGCCAGAGCTAGATAACATCTGGCTTCGCAAAGAGAATGAGTACAGGCGACATGATAGGCACGTTAACGAAGATGAAATCCGAAAGGCTGTCGGAATCGTTTTTGGGTTCGCCATCATAGCAATTGATAGTAGTCAAAACAAATTCTATCGGTATAAACTAACAGAACAACTTACGCATACGGTTGCCAACCACAAGTTTGCCGGATGGCAGAATACTCTTGGGCAGATATTTTCCATACCGATACCCGACGGGTGGTTTGATGCGTTTATCAACGAAGAACCAAACAAAGAAAAAGAAACATGCACCGAGCGAGGAGAATTTGGTGCAAAGGAAACCAGATTTACAGACTTTATTGTAGATAAAGGAAAAGCCGACCAGGTGATTAGCATCATCAAGCAGAAGATTAATTGTAATGACGCAAAACAAACAGCATACGTCATTATCGGAGGCATTGAAGCGGGAAAAATTAACCGAGACGTTTCAGCCCCAAGTATTGAAAGAGAATTTGGAGCAAAAGGCAATTCGGTAAAGCCTTATCTTACAAAATATAGATCATATAAAGACGGTATATCCAGTTATTACTCTGAAGAAGAGTTGAAACCTTACAAAGAACTTTTCAACGAGATATAGTCATCCAAAAGAGGAAAAACGAATAGCGATAAATAGCGATAAATATACGGATATTTATCGCTATTCCATTTATTTGTTCCTATACCAGACATATCTTACCTTTGCAGCAGAAATTTCTAATCGGAGTTTCTGCTGCACTCTTTTTTCGAGATGTCAGTCGGCAGAAAAAAACTGAGCACGGCTCCGAGCGCGAGATGAATAAAGCTTTCTATATCATCGCGCAAGTGCAAGAAGGCAATTTTAATTTCATAATAAGAAAATGAATAAGAATTGCAACACGCATCTTGGCGTGGATTTAAAGACAATGCTTCGCAAGGATCGACAGGCGAAGGTTGGCAAGAACTATCTGGGCGTGCTGCGCCGCGACGTATTGTGCGAGGAGTTTCTGTATGATGAACACTTCACATTCATCGAGATGCCACCCAAGCCGCCCGTTAAGCACAATCCCAAGGTGTTCGACGGCCGACACATCTCTATCACCCGACGCGATGATGGCACGCTGCACCCCAACTTCAAGCCCATGCACTTAGGTGAAGGCTGTTTTGCCGAAGCTCAATATGCATACGAGGTGTACATCGAACTTTGCAAGGGACTAGGCCTAATAGAGGAACGCTAAACCCAAGCAAGCACGACGGCCACGCAGGTGTGACAGTTCCAGTTGTTCCAGTTAAAATTCGAGGAACGACTTACTCTCTTTAACCTTTATAACTAATTGATATATAGATAGTTATATAGTATAATAAGAAAAAACGAGGGTACCTGAAAATTAATTGGAACAACTGGAACTGGAACACCGGACCATTTTTCAACAACATTATAAATTCTCTAAAAAGCAGAATATCAATGAGATACGACATTTCATCAAACTCTGCGCCTGCGATGCCAACACTAGGCCGAGGCACAGAATGTATCAAACTCCTGCTCTCGCAGGCATCAAAAGACATGCATGAACCCCTTATTCCGATGTTTTTCCCCGTACTTGGCGCACACATCAGCGGAACCGAATTTCAGTATCCAGACAACAGTTGGAAGGAACCATGCGGCATGATGGCCAATCTGGTAGCCAATAGTGGCGATAATAAGGGCCAATTTCCTAACCTTATACAGGCCATTTGTCGTGACTTTACTGAGCACGACCAGGCAGAGATGAACCGACTGGTAGAGTGGTCGAAACAGAAAAACGCCAAGGGTGCCAACAAGGATAAACCTGCTCGCCCAGAGGTTTCCTTTTGGTTTCCACCAACCGACACTACCAACCCTGCCTTCATACAGAACGCGATGGCACTCGAGGCGCAGGGCGGCCGCACACAGTACTTCAACATGCCCGAGGTAGAGATGGCCGACCAGCTGTGCGGCAATCATAAGAAACTGTCGCAACTGCTGCGAAACGTTTACGACCGAGCCCGTGCAGGTGCCCTGCGTGCCACAGCCGATGGCGTATCGGGCAACCCGCTACTGCGCGCCAACCTCACCTTCTCAAGCACTCCAGGTGCCACACGCCGTTTCTACAAGTACGAGCTGTTTAACGGCACCTTCGGCCGCATGGTCTTTTCATTCAAACCACGTGGCGCGCGCAGTGGTCGCATTCCCCGACAGGGTAGCTACCCCGACGAGTTCTACCAGCAGCTAAATGAGTATATCGAGCGCCTAGGCATCAGCAAGGGCCGCTACATCATTCGTCCGCTCAACAAGCTGATAGACCGATTGGCGCAGGACATGGCCACGCTGGCCGACTTGACCGACGATGACGTACTGTTCGAGATTTCGCACCGCAGTCTGGTATCGGCATGGAAGGCTGGCTGTGTGCTCTGGATTCTGAACAATCAGACGTGGACCAAGGCAATGAGTGACCTTGTGGAATGGCTAGTGTATCACGACCTGTGGAGCAAGATGCAGATATTTGCCGACATGCTGAGTAAGGGCGAAGAGGGAGCAAGCGACAGCCAGCGTCGCGGTCCAAAGAACATGCTCGACGACCTGCCCAACACGTTTAATGAGGCCCAGTTGGAGGCACTCCGTGTGAGCATAGATAAGCCCAAGGAGGGCACCAGCAATCAGCTGCGCAAGTGGCTGCACCGCAAGTTCATCACCTATTGCGAACTGACGGGCCTATACACCAAGACCGAATTGTATCTTAATAGCAAGAAGTAATGACTATGGATAAGATACAACTACAAAAGCTCCGCGACCTGCCCATTGAGGGGGTCGCCGAGCGACTTGGACTCCGAGTAAAGCGCCACAAGAGTCTCTGTCCGTTTCATGCCGACAGCCACCCCAGTCTGTCGTACAGCACGAGCAAGAACATGTTCCGCTGCTTTGTGTGCGAAGCAAAGGGCGGCACCATCGATCTGGTGATGCGCCATCTGCATGTAGACTTCCGCGAGGCATGCCGATGGCTGGCCGACGAGCACAGCATTATACTCGACGAGTGGCAACCCTCCGAAAAAGACGATGAGCCAAAGGCGTTCGACGCCAGTCGCTACGAGCCATACTTTGAGCACCCGTGGCTTAACGAAGCAGCACGAAAGTTTTTGTTCAGCGAGCGCAGGCTTGATGAGCGCGTGGTGCGCTGGTGCCGACTCACGTCGTGGACTGACCGCAAGGGCGTGCCCTGGCTGCAAATACCTTATTATAATATGGAGGGTCAGCTAGTGGGCGTTCAGAATCGCAATCTGGTGAAGGGCGCCCTACCCCGTTTTCGATTTCCCCAAGGCTCCGAGTGCGGCATCTACAATCTGCCCGTGCTCCGCCTGCTTAAGCCCGGCGAGCCACTCTTTATCACCGAAGGCTGCTCCGACTGTTGGGCCATGCTATCGGCCGGCCACAAGGCCATCGCCATCCCATCGGCCACCCTGCTCACACGTAAGGATAAAGAACTGCTATCTCAGCTATCATCTACGATATCCTTCCACATGTATCCCGACCGCGATGAACCAGGCGAACGTCTGTTTATGCAGCTTCAGCAGGTATTGCCATCGCTGGTACACCACCAGTTGCCCCCCGACTGCAAAGACTTTGGTGATTACTATTTAAAGAAGACTACCGCATGAAAGCAATGTATAAATCAGAACTGGCACGACTGGCAGGCGTAAGTGACAGCACCTTTCGCAGATACCTCAACACACGCAGAGACGTGCTCAGCCAGATGGGCGTTTCGCCACTGGCAAAAATGCTACCACCAAAGGCCGTCAAGTATGTTGTGGAAGACTTCTGTATAGATTTGCCAGATGAAATGCAATAATTTAAATAAAGTATCGCCGATGTCCATCAAAAACCGTCAACGGGCTCCGCCGATGTAGTACCTTTGCAATGTCGAAACAAAGGAGAAAAAACAGCGCGCTAGTTAGAGAAAAAAATCTCCCTAGTTAGGCAGTAAAAAATTTAATGTTAAACCCGTAAAAAAAGTATTTATGGCACTTAAAGTTAAAGCAACCGAACAGTTGATTAAGATTGGAACCTATGCCGGCAAGTACCGCTACGTGATGCTGCCCGAGCTCTACACCGCCCTGACTCAGGACAAAGTAATTAAGGAAGCCGCTCTGCGTTCAGGCGTTAGTCGCGGTGTGATGCAGGCCTGCTGGGATGCAGCCGGCGAGGTAATCAAGGCTTGGGCCACCGAGGGCCACTCGGTAGCACTGCCCGGACTGGGCACCATGCGATTCGGCCTGCGCGCCAAGAGCGTTGACGATGTAAACAAGGTAAAGGCCGGACTGATTACGAGTCGCCGCATCATCTTCACCCCCGACTCAGACCTGAAGGAGGAGCTGTCGAAGACTGCTGTGCAGATTACCTGCTACGACCGCGATGGCAAGGAGGTAAAGCGAGTAACATCGGCCGACAGCGGCGACATCGAGGACCCTGATAACGAGAACGGTGGTTCTAACGGCAGCGGTAATCAGAGTCAGGGTGGAAACGGTGGCAGCACCCGCGTAGACGACGACAACAGTGGTATGGACCAGAACTGATGGAAGGAGGTAGACTATGACTAAAAAAGAAACTGCAAAATTCATCGTTCAGCTCATCGTATCGATAGCATCGGCGATACTGACAGCACTGGGCGCCACATCGTGCGTCGGAGCCTAGACAAAGAGAAAGAGAAGAACCCTGCTTCAGATTATCGAGGCAGGGTTATTTTTTTTCTACGATTTAAATAGAGAAAATGATTTTTTAAGCATACTATTTGCAATATTCGGATATTATTACTATTTTTGCAACATAAAACTTAAAAATATATTGCGATATGAAAAAAACTATCATTACAAACCTGTGTGTAGGCCTATTCCTACTGACCGCGTGTACGATTAACGACAACCCGATAGTGGGCCCCGATGATCACGGCGAGGGAGCGAAAGACTATGTGGAACGCATGGTGCCCGTGGTAGATCCACAAAACAATCCTCAAGGCATGGTGACGCTACGATTCTACAACGACATGCCCAGTGTGGCCTACGTTAGCATCAGCCACTTTCAGAGCATGATGTACCCCGGCACCACAGTCGAAGTGACACAGACCAGCCCTGGTATGTATGCACTTACCAGTCCATGCGGCACGGCCACCGTCGACATACAAAAAGACATATTCGAGAGCGATGATTACGAGAGCTTTACCAACATGATGGGTATGATTCAGCCAGGCATGCCTAATACCGCGTTTGATGCGCTGCCCATATTACGATGGAAATCTATCGAAGCATCGCCTAAGCAGGTGCATGTGGCGCTTGACTATGGCCGCTACGGCATCGACCTGAGAGCCGATGACGGAAATGTGTACTTCCCCTTTGCTACAGTGGCCGATCTGTATACCGACGGATTTATGCACACTGCAGCGTTCAACGGGCAGACGGTGATGGTGGCACCCAACGGCGCGTATAGCATAGTATATGGCTATCCCGAGTTTTTTATTACCCCAATCTTAAACGAGCACCGCACCGCCGACATGGTAGACTTTGCCTATCGCAACCTGTGCTTTACACTTACCAATTTATTCGGTTACCCCGGAAGCACACTGCTTGAGGCCAGCATGAAGGAGAAAGGACTGGACCAGGCACTGACGGACTACGGCGAGGCTGGACAGATGACACGCCAACTGTTGCTGTCACCCGATATGTACGAGTATATTTCGGGCACCATGACATTAGGCTATCTGCTCAACGACCACGGACATACATACACCGACGTGACCGTAATCAGTAACATAAATGGCAATCCCACTTTTAAAGCTACACTCAATGATATCAGAAATACCAAGAAAGAGCAATTCTTAGCCTATTGTCCTGAGTATAAAGAATATATTGATGCTAGTCAGACGAAAAATGATATCATATCGCAGGCAACTGAACTTCGCAAACTGAAGTTTGGCGAGGGCGTGAACTATTACAAGGAGGGCAATACCGCCTACTGCATCTTCAACTCATTCATGTGCGACGACTCTGGATGGCGAAAATTCTATCGAGGCGAGGGCCCCAAGCCTACACTGGCCGACTATCCCAACGACTGGATGATAATACTGCTTGACGCACTAGAAAAGGCAGAGAACGACCCCGAAGTTAAGAACTTTGTTATCGACATCGCTGCCAATGGTGGCGGTTCATCGGATATAGTAATGCTTATCACATCTTTGCTTTGCAACAAGTCTGATTTATATTACGACAACGTGCTTACAGGTCAGCACATCAAGAGCTCTTACGACGTAGACCGCAATCTGGACGGCAAATTCGACGAAAAGGATGCCGAAGTAAAATACCATCTTAATTTTGGCTTACTAGTAAGCAATTACAGCTTCTCGTGCGCCAATCTGCTGCCTGCCCTTCTAAAGGACTACGGAATACCACTATTCGGTCAAAGATCGGGCGGTGGTGCGTGCTGCGTATTATTCAACCCCTCGGCCGAGGGATTCGGATACCGCTACTCTACACACAGAGCGCGCCTGACCGATACTAAGGGCAACAACGTCGACGCCGGCATAGAACCCACCTACCCACTGGAGACAGTAGACGACTTCTACGATATCACCAAGATATCGCAGCTGATGAATAGCTATTATGCTAATTAATACTTAATCGCGGTAGGCTTTTTCGCCGATGGTTTCTTGCGAGCCGATGGTCATCTGGCGGAGGTCGTAGAACGAGCCGTTGTAGATATTGAAGTCTACATTGCCCTTGATGCCGGGCAGACGGCCCACATCGGTGTGTTGCCAGAACTTCCACGGGCCCTGATACTCGAGCGAGTCGACATAGTAGTGGGCTATCCAGTAGGGATACTCATCGAAAATGGGATCGGACAGATAGCGCGTCTTAAATTTAAAATAGGTATATATAATAGGCTTGACACGGTAGTGACTCTCTACGATGTTAAGCCACTTGAGCACTGAGTGCCTAAAGTCCTCGTCGGATTGGTTTTTGGGTTTGTGCTCCACATCGAGCACGGGTGGCAGGTCGCCATTCTCCAGGTCTACGGTCTTGATGAAGTGATAGGCCTGCTGCTCGGCGGGACTGTGAACACTGTAGAAGTGATAGGCTCCACGGGTAAACCCATTCTCGCGGGCCTGGAAGAAGTTGTCGCGGAAGTTGCGGTCGGTCTGGGTGGCACCCTCGGTGGCCTTGATCATCACAAAGCGTATGGGGCAATGGTCTATCTGGCCGTTGTCCTTCAGCTCTTCCCAGTCGATACGTCCCTGATGGTGCGAGATGTCGATGCCATGAATCTCGTAGCCCTCGGGATAGCTCACGTCGCCATACAGCGCGCGCCAGCGGAATCCGAACGGACCTACAAAGAAGTAATAGAAGAAGTAGAGATAGACAGCGACTACAGCAGCTCCACCTACCCAGTATGCCCAACCGGGCATGTGGCGCAGAATACGGACAAAGAATCCGGGCTTACGACGGCCACGGGGGCCATGGTAAGTGTGGGTAGTGCCTACCCCTTTTCTACGGATTACGCGTCGCTTTGGCATCAAAGAATAAAAAAAGGCACGAATTACACAAGAGTAATTCGCGCCTGATAATCTATTTTACTTAGCCTGCTCGAGAGCAAGTGTGCGGGTTGGCTGGTCGCAAACCTCTGTTGGACCCCAGTACTGGATAGGACCGGGATATACGTATGCGGTCTGACGGGCCCAAACGTCGCGATGAGCAGCAAACTCCTTGAATGGAGCACCGTCGAGCTCAACGAGAGCCTTGCGGATAACTGGCTTCATCTCGCCGTTACGCTTCTCCATGTTCATCATCATGGTGATGGGCACACCACCAGCAATCCACTGCTCGGCAGGAGCTGTAGTGTTCTTAACGATAGCCATGTAGCCAGTCTTGCCGTTAGCAATCAGCTGGGCAGCGCTGGTACCAAGAGCGTAGCAGTAGTCGGCATCGAAGTTAGAAGGAGCAGCGCAGCGTCCCTCGTAACCGAAGAAGTGGTGCAGAGCTGAGAACTTGCCTGTGTACTTGCCTTCCTTCTTCATCTTCTCGAGCTTCTGGGCTACCATAGTGCTGAGCAGTTTCTCGGTCTCGATGAGTGAAACCTGAACGTTTCCGTGTGGGTCGCGGTCGAGAGCCAGCTGACGAGCAACACCTGTAGGCAGACTGTTGAATACAGCCAGGTTAGCCTCGGTGAGGTGAGCCTTTACGAAGTCGATTGACTCGTGACGATCCAGGTTCTTAGCCTCTGGCATAGCCAGTACGTCGTTGAGCTGAGCGATGAGCTTCTTGATGGCAGGGATGAACTCGATAACACCCTCAGGGATGATAACTGTACCGAAGTTGTTGCCATCGGCAGCACGCTGGCAAACAGCGTTAGCGATGTAATCAACGATATCGTCGAGGCTCATACCCTTCTGCTCGATCTCCTCAGATACGAGGCAGATGTTAGGCTGAGTCTGCAGAGCGCACTCAAGAGCGATGTGTGAAGCTGAGCGACCCATCACCTTGATGAAGTGCCAGTACTTGCGGGCTGAGTTACAGTCGCGCTCGATATTACCGATAAGCTCTGAGTATGTCTTACAAGCAGTGTCGAAACCGAATGAGGTCTCAATCTGATCGTTCTTCAGGTCGCCGTCGATAGTCTTAGGACAGCCGATAACCTGTACGCCATAGTTCTTGGCAGCATAGTACTCGGCCAGCACACATGCGTTGGTGTTAGAGTCGTCGCCACCGATGATAACGATAGCCTTGATGTCGAGCTGGCGGATAATCTCCAGACCCTTCTCGAACTGGTCTACCTTCTCGAGTTTGGTACGACCTGAACCGATCATATCGAAACCACCAGTGTTGCGATACTCGTCGATGATATCAGCTGTGAGCTCCATATAGTTGTGGTCTACCAGACCGCCAGGACCCAGGATGAAACCGAACAGACGATTCTCGGGATTGAGCTTCTTGATCTGGTCGAACAGACCTGTGATAACATTGTGACCGCCAGGAGCCTGACCTCCAGAGAGGATGATACCTACGTTCATCTTAGTATTGTTAGCCTCGGTGGCTGGCTCAAACTCTACGATAGGCATACCGTAGGTGTTAGGGAAGAGCTTCTTGATCTCCTCCTGGTCGCCAACACTCTGAGTGGCTGCACCCTCCTTGATTTTTACTGCACCCTGAAGCGCCTTAGGCAACTTAGGCTGATAAGCGGCTCTCGCCAACTGCAATGCACTTTTTTCCATATACCTTTTTATTATTTAATAAATGAATAATTGTTTTCTGAGGCGCAAAATTAGTCATTTTTTGTAAGAAATACGAAAGAAATCGCGCGATTTTCGACATTTTAATATTTTTTTTGGATGAAACACTTGTTATATCAGATTTTTTTTCTAACTTTGCTTACTGAATATAACAAAACACCCTAAAAGGAAGGGATAATAAAGATTATGATGAACAAAAGATCACTTAAGAAGTCAATTAACACAATTTGCGATCAACTATTCGCTAACGCAGTAGCACTTTCACTGTATGGAAGTAACAGAAACCAGGAAAACGACGAGGCTCTGATAGAGTCGATCCTCAAGATGCGTGAGGACTATGTAAGCCGCATCTCACACCCCGAGCCAGGCATGAAGAAGCAGGAATTCTATAAGGATCTGCGCGAGAAGTTTATTTCGCGTGCACAGGAACTTGCAGATCAACTTAGCGCTTAATGCCCGATGCTAGGAAAACTTTGCAGTTGGCTGCTATATAAACGACTGGGGTGGACTAAAGACGTAACACAGCCCCACCCCGACAAGTTTATCATCTGTCTTGCCCCGCATACCAGTAACTGGGACTTTGCGCTGGGACAGCTGTACAGCCGCGCCGAGGGAATGAAGATAAACTTCCTGATGAAAAAGGAGTGGTTCTTCTGGCCCCTCGGCCCCATCTTTAAGAGCATGGGAGGCATACCGGTGTTTCGCCAGAAGAGAACAAGCATGACAGATGCAATGGCTGAGACGGCCAAGAGCGTAGACAACTTTAAACTCTGCATCACCCCCGAAGGTACCCGTAAGCGTGTGGAGGAGTGGAAAAAAGGATTCTACTTCATCGCACTCAAGGCGGGTATACCTATCTTATTATATGGAGTGGACTACGAGCGGAAGCTGATACAGTGCACACGAACCATCATCCCCAGTGGCGACCTTGAGGCCGACATGAGGGAGATAAAACTGTATTTCATGAATTTCAAGGGCCGGAAACCCGAGAATTTCACGATAGGAGACGTAGAATAATGAAACGCAACGTGATAATACCCTTGGCCCTGTGCGCCTTACTAGCTGCAACGCCTATCGACGCAGCGCGGAAGGTTAAGGTGAAAACACCGCCAGACCCCTATAAAGCTCTAAAGGAAAAGATAGACAGATACTTCGTCAACTACAAATCGGACGAGCAGCGCACAGGCGCTATTTACCACTTGAGCAGTCTGGTGGTAAACGACTCGTTGCAGAAGGTAGACATCAGCGCCAGCACTCGTCTGAGCGAACTGCTGTTTGACGACGATATGGCCGAAACCATATATCAGGAGATAGGCGAAATGCTGCCCGACTCGATACAGACGTACGACCTGACTATCAAGACCAACGGCTATGATTTGCGACAGCTGGTGCCCAACCGACTGCGTGAGCATAAGGACCGGGCGCGCACTTGGGGCAACACAGATTATCACGGACGTCCATGGGTTAGTAATGCATCGCGCCCATTCGAGATATCGGAGGGATTGCAGAACCGACATATAGCCCTTTGGGCTAGTCACGGACGATACTTCAACGTGAAGGACAGCACGTGGAAGTGGCAACGACCACCACTGTTCGGCACTCGCGAAGACCTGTTTACACCCACTATCGTTACCCCCTACCTCATCCCCATGCTGCAAAACGCTGGGGCTGTAGTTTTTACCCCGCGCGAGCGCGACTGGCAGCGCAATGAGTTTATAGTAGACAACGATACACCCGAGACAGGATACAGCGAGACCAACGGACACAACCCGTGGCAGAAGACCGACGCCATCGGATTTGCCTGGCACCCAGGATCTTATCAGGATTTTGAAAACCCGTTTAATGAGGGTACAGCCCGCATGGCTGCCGCCACCAACAAGCTGAACAGTCAGAGCGAGATAGTATGGATGCCCGCCATCACCGAGAGCGGCAACTATGCAGTGTACGTAAGCTATCAGACCACCGATAAGAGCGTGGACGATGCGCACTACACAGTGTGGCATCAGGGTATGCCCACAGAGATACGCGTGAACCAGCAGATGGGCGAAAAGACTTGGGTGTATCTGGGCAACTTCTACTTTGACGAGGGACAGAGCCGCCGCAACTGTGTTACACTGTCGAACCTGAGCCGCCATCACCACGGTGTGGTAACAGCCGACGCAGTACGCTTTGGCGGTGGTATGGGCAACATAGATCGCGGTCGCGGCATAAGCGGACTGCCCAGATGTATGGAGGCTGCACGCTACTACGCCCAGTGGGCCGGAATGCCATACGAGGTGTATAGCACCAAGGACGGCGAAGATGACTATGGCGACGACATAAACGTGCGCAGCTATATGGTGAACCATCTGGCCGGAGGTTCGGTATTCGTACCCGACACCACTGGTCTGAACGTGCCCATCGAGCTGTCGCTGGCTATCCACTCGGATGCCGGATATACCAAGGACGGCAAGAGTCATACTGGCACACTGAGCGTATGTACCACCACGATGAACGACTCGATACTGAAATCGGGACTGACACGACTGGTATCGCGCGATCTGGCCGACGAGCTGCTCTACTCTATCCCTACAGACATCACTCGCAAATACGGCAACTGGCCCATGCGCGAACTCTACGACCGAAACTATTCGGAAACACGATGCCCGATGGTGCCAAGTGCTATACTGGAGACGATGAGTCACCAGAACTTTGCCGATATGCGACTGGGGCAGGATCCTAACTTCCGTTTCGACCTGGCTCGCAGCATATACAAGGTGGTGCTGCGATACATATGCGATATGCACCACAAGAAGTATGTGGTACAGCCGCTGGCACCATGCCGACTGAGTGCAGAACTTACAGGCAAGGGCGAGGCCAAGATAAGCTGGCACGCTGTGTACGACCAGTATGAGCCCACCGCCAAGCCTACTGGCTACGTGCTATACACAGCCACAGGTCGTAGCGGATTCGACAATGGTACATACATAAAGGGCGGTACCGAGACGTCGATAACCATACCCGTAGAGAGAGACAAGGTGTACTCATTCCGCGTGACTGCCGTAAACGAGGGTGGCGAGAGTTTCCCAAGCGAGGTAGTTTCGGTTTACGATGTGCCCGAAGCTCAGAAGACGGTGCTGGTGGTAAACGGTTTCCATCGACTGGCGTCGCCAAAGGTGATAGACAACTCTATCAATCAGGGATTCGACATCGAGGAAGACGCTGGCGTTACCTATGGTCGCACAGCCGGATGGTTGGGGTATCAGACCGGTTGGGACAGAAGCAAGATGGGAAGCGAGCGCCGCGACGGACTGGGATATACCAACGACTCGCTGATGGGACAGTTTGTGGCCGGCAACGACTTCGACTACATACGCACCCACACACAGGCCATCGCCACAGCACGCAAGTATCGTGTGGTGAGCTGTTCGAGCGAGGCGCTGGAGTATAATGACGTGCATCCGCAGCGCTACGAGATGATGGACCTGATACTGGGACTGAACCGCAACGACGGCTACTCGACGGTGAAATACCAGGTGATGACACCGATAATGCGCGAGCACCTGCGCCTGTTTGCCCAGAAGGGCGGTGCGCTGCTGGTGAGCGGTGCATATCTGGGCAGCGACATGCAGGAGCCTGCCGAGCGACGCTATCTGGCCGACGTGCTGAAGATAAACTACGAGGGACGCGACCAGGACAGCCTGCAGCGCGACTCAATACGTGGTCTGGGCATGGAGTTCACGTTCCATCGCCATCTGAACGAACGCCACTATGCGGCTCATCATCCTGAGATACTTGAACCCGTATACCCCGCATTCTCGGCCATGAAATACGCCGATGACTATAGTGCCTGCGTGGCCTATGGCGGCAACGACTATAAGGCAATCACCATGGGATTTCCCCTGGAGTGCATAAAGGACGAGCCCAAGCGCAACTCTATCATGCGCGGACTGCTGCAGTTCTTATTACAATCGCAATAACAATAACACTAATAACAAATAAATCATTATGAAAATTCAATCTAATTCATCCGGAACCCGTAGCATCGAGGTTAGCGAAGAGCACCTTATGACAATCGAACATTACCAACTCTTTCGCGACCTGATCGACAGCAATGGCTATGTCGATGAGCAGGTGCTTGACAAATTGAAGTTTAACATACGCAGCTTGCTGGAGGGCGACGCAGGTAAGGACAAACGCCTGCTTGACCTTTGTCTCGACGTGATTTATCACCAGAACATGAAGGCTTTCGGACTGCAGCAGCTGGTATTATTGTATATCAACTGGAAGGATCAAGCCAACGACGGTCTGGGTATGACCATGAGGGCTGTACAGGGCACGCCGTTTAACTGATCGCTGCCGATTTATAGTATTTAAATAGAAATTGAAGGAATATAGATTAACAGATTTTCTACCAACAACAAAGAAGGAGCTTGAACTCCGGGGATGGGACTACGTAGATGTAATCCTATTCTCGGGTGATGCTTATGTAGATCACCCTTCGTTTGGAGCAGCAGTCATCGGCCGTACGCTCGAGGCTGCTGGTTTCCGTGTGGCTATAGTGCCCCAGCCCGACTGGCATGGCGACTATCGCGACTTTAAGAAGTTGGGCCGTCCGCGCCTGTTCTTCGGCATAGCACCAGGCTGCATGGACTCGATGGTAAACAAGTATACAGCCGCACGCCGACTGCGCTCGGAGGATGCGTATAGTCCCGACGGTCGTCACGACATGCGCCCTGAGTATCCCACCATAGTGTATGCCAAGATACTGAAGGAGCTTTATCCTGATGTGCCCGTGGTACTGGGCGGCATCGAGGCTTCGCTGCGCCGAGTGACTCACTACGACTACTGGAGCGACAGCCTGAAGAAATGCTTGCTGTGCTACTCGCCTGCCGACATGATAACATATGGTATGGGCGAGAAGACTACCATCGAACTGGCTCGCCGACTGAGCGACGGCGAAAAGATAAGCGACATACGCAACCTGCCGCAGACGGTATTCTTGGCCCGCAAGGAGGATATACCAGGAGGCATAACCGAACACGACATAGTACTGCACTCGCATGAGGAGTGCATGAAGAACAAGCGTGCTCAGGCAGAGAACTTTAAGAACGTAGAAGAGCAGAGCAACATGATGCACGCGCAGCGATTGCTGCAGGGTGTAGACGGGCGCTATGTGGTGATAAATCCACCCTACCCGCCTATGACTACCGAAGAGCTCGACGCATCGTTCGACCTGCCATATACACGACAGCCGCACCCCAAGTACAAGGGCAAGCGCATACCGGCTTACGACATGATTAAGTTCTCGGTAAACATCCATCGCGGATGCTTCGGCGGATGTGCGTTCTGCACCATTTCGGCCCATCAGGGCAAGTTCATCTCGTGCCGCTCTAAGGAGAGCATCATGCGCGAGGTGAAACAGGTGATAGAGATGCCCGACTTTAAGGGTAATCTGAGCGACTTGGGCGGACCGTCGGCCAACATGTACGGCATGAGCGGCAGAAACAAGAATGCATGCGAAAAATGCCGCCGACCTTCGTGCGTGCATCCGCAGATATGTCCGAACCTGAATACAGACCACTCAAAGCTGTTGGACATCTATCGTTCGGTAGATGCTCTGCCAGGCATTAAGCATAGCTATATCGGCAGTGGAGTGCGCTACGACCTGCTGCTACATCGCAGCAAGGACGAGGCCAGCAACAAGGCTGCAATGGAATATACACGCGAACTGATTTGTCATCATGTGTCGGGCCGACTGAAGGTGGCTCCCGAACATACCAGCGACAGAGTGCTGTATCTGATGCGCAAGCCATCGTTCCAGCAATTCTACGAGTTTAAGCGTATCTTCGACCGCATAAATCGCGAAGAGGGATTGCGCCAGCAGATCATCCCCTACTTCATCTCCAGCCACCCTGGGTGTCAGGAGGAGGATATGGCCGAACTGGCAGTAATCACAAAGAATCTGGACTTCCATCTAGAGCAGGTTCAGGACTTTACACCAACACCGATGACCAACGCTACAGAGACGTGGTATACGGGCTATGACCCATACACACTTGAGCCGATATTCAGCGCCAAGACTCCTAAGGAGAAGTTGGCCCAGCGCCAGTACTTCTTCTGGTACAAACCAGAGGAGCGCAGAGGCATAGAGCAGTCGTTGCGTCGCATAGGTCGCCCTGACCTGATAGCAAAGCTATATAGTGGCATGCCACCTTCGCAAGGCGGATATCGCCCATCGGCCCCACAGCGCACATCAGGCGGATATCGCGCATCGGAAGGCAATCGTCCATCAGGCGGCAATAAGAAGAAATCATATAACCCAAACTTCAGCAATGAAAATAATAGAGCAAAGTATCATAGCGAAAAACCCCGCGAAGAAAAGCGAGGACGGGATCGTCGTCACAGATGATTTTATCGCAGTCATCGACGGCAGCACATCCAAGACCAAACGTCGCCATTGCCCAGGTATAAGCAATGGACGATACGCTATGTTGCTGCTCAGCCGATATATCCGTAAGATGCCGGCCGACATATCGTGCCACCAGTTCTGCGTGGGTGCCACCAAAGCGATACGAAAGCACTATCTGTGGCGATTCCCCGTTAAGAGGATGAAAGAGCACCCCGAAGAACGACTCTGTGCTTCGGTGATAATATACAGCCGACTGCGCCGCGAGGTGTGGATGGTGGGCGACTGCCAGTGTATGATCGGCGGCGAATACTTCGACAATCCAAAGCCCTACGAGCAGGAACTGGCCAAAATGCGTGTAGCCAAGGTGCACGAACTATTGGCACAGGGTGTGCCGCAGCTGGATCTGCTGAAACAGAATGACCCTGCACGCGAGGTGATGATACCAACCATGCTCGAGGTGATGCAAAATCAGAACGTGACGTATGCTGTAGTCGACGGATTCCCCATCCCCGAGAGTAAGGTAAGGGTTATTCCACTGGATTTCCAGAAGTGGCAGATAGTGTTTGCCAGCGATGGTTATCCCAAGATAACCGACACACTGGAGGAGACAGAGCAACTGCTTGACTATCAGCGCAAAACCGACCCGCTGAACATCAACACATTCAAGGCCACAAAGGCGTTTGTAGAGGGCAACAACTCGTTTGACGACCGCACATATATCCGATTTGAAGTATGACGCAGCCTAAGGAGAAGATAATACTAGGTATCGACCCGGGAACCAACCTGATGGGTTACGGATTGCTGAAGGTGCTGGACGGGAAGGCGCAGATGATGACCATGGGAGTAATCGACCTGCGAAAATTCCCCGATGCATATCTGAAGCTGGGGCATATCTTTGAGCGTGTGACCGGCATAATCGACGGATTTCTGCCCGACGAGATGGCCATCGAGGCTCCGTTCTTCGGCAAAAACGTACAGTCGATGCTGAAACTGGGTCGCGCACAGGGCACCGCGATAGCTGCTGCAGTGCATCACGGAGTGCCCATACACGAGTATGCGCCAATGAAGATTAAGATGGCGCTGACGGGTAATGGTAACGCTTCGAAGGAGCAGGTGGCTTGTATGCTACAGCGACTGCTGAAGATACCAAACGAGGAGATGGGCAAATATATGGACGCTACCGATGCCTTGGCAGCAGCCTACTGTCACTACCTGCAGATGGGGCGCCCAGAGAGCGATGTGAAATATCGCGGATGGAAAGATTTTATAAACAAGAATCAAGATAAAGTTTCAAAGAGGAAATGAAGACTATAGAACTTAAAAACGCAAGAGCGCGCAAGCCGGAATGGAATCTGGCCGAGCCTGTAAACTTCTATCTGGACGAAGGCGAGCACTTGGCTATCGTTGGCCGCAACGGTGGTGGCAAGAGTATGCTGGTAGATATGATTACGGGGCGCCATCCAGTCAACCCAGACCAGATAAGTTATTCTTTCACCGAACCGTATAACAATCTGAAACACATCACGTTTCGCGATACATACGGCGGCGACAACGACCGTACATATTTCCTGCAGCAGCGTTGGAATCAGATGGAGATAGACGAGGATACTCCTACCGTAGGCAGCAAGCTGGAAGAGGCTTTTCTGCTGGCAGGCGAGGATACTCCTGAGCGCAGAAAGTTCCAGCAGCATCTGTACGAGTTGTTCCATCTGGACGAACTTCTCGACAAGTATATCATACTGCTGAGCAGCGGCGAACTGCGCAAATATAAGTTGGCTGCCAATCTGTTTACCAAGCCAAGAGTACTCATCATCGAGAACCCGTTTATCGGTCTGGATGCCGAGACTCGTGACCAGGTGAAAGAGTTGCTCGACACGCTGTCGAAAGAAAAGGATATGCAGATGATCCTAGTGTTGTCGAAGATGGACGAGATACCAAGTTTCATCACTCGAGTAATCAGAATGGCCGACCTGAAGTTTGTGTCAGACATCAAGGTTAAGACCGAATTCCCAATCGAGCGATGTCCGTTTGCCGTGCAGATAACACAGGACAAAGAAGCTATGCCCCCGCTGCCACAGGAGGTTATCAAGTTTAACAACGTGACTATCCGCTACGGCGAGCGTACTATTCTGAAGAACCTGAACTGGGTGGTGCTGAAGGGCGAGCACTGGTCGCTATCGGGCCAGAACGGTGCGGGTAAGTCTACCCTACTCTCGCTGGTATGCGCCGACAATCCACAGAGTTACGCGTGCGACATATCACTGTTCGGACACAAGCGCGGCAGCGGCGAGAGCATATGGGATATCAAGAAGCATATCGGCTATGTATCACCCGAGATGCATCGCAGCTACAAGCAGAACATACCTGCCATACAGATAGTTGCCAGCGGACTGAAAGATACCGTGGGGCTATACTATAAACCCACCAAGCAGGAAAAGGATCTCTGCATAGAGTGGATGAATCTGTTTGGTATAAAACATCTGGCCGATCGCAACTTCCAGGAGATGTCGAGCGGCGAACAGCGATTGGTGCTGTTGGCACGCGCGTTTGTTAAGAGTCCCGATCTGCTTATTCTAGATGAGCCTCTGCACGGTCTTGATCTGTGTAACCGCAATCTGGTAAAGGCTGTGGTAGATCGCTATATGTTCGAGAATCCCGACCGCACACTCATCTACGTTACACATTACGAAAATGAGTTACCGAACTGTATCGATAACTCATTATATCTGAAGAAAAACTAATCAGTGTTTTCTTATTTCTCCATCAGGGCCGCTGTTCTAACACGGGACAGCGTCTCTGGTGTCATCTGCAGATAGCTGGCGATGTAAACCAGCGGGGCACGCAGTACCAGCTGTGGCTGATTCTTAACCAACTTCTGGTAACGGTCCTGAGCACTCTCAAAGCGCAGCATATCAGCGTGGTGCTGACTCAGGATCAGGCTCTCCTCAAGTATCTTACGATACAGGATCTGGATGTTAACACTCTTCATTGCCACAGCCTCAAGGTCGGCCTTTGGCATAGCGATAAGGATGGTTGGCTCGAGCGCCTTAATCTGGAGCTGAGATGGCTGCTCGCGGAACAAGCTCTCGATACACATCACGATGCTGTTCTCGGTTGCCATATATTCGGTCAACTCCTTGTCGTTCTTAAAGTAATACTGACGCACAAGTCCGCGCACAACCCAATAGATGTTTGAACAAACCTCGCCCTCCTTCAGTACCAGTTCGTTTTTTGCAAACTTCATTGGCACCAGGATGCTCTCAAGCAGGTCGAGCTCTTCGTGGGTCATTGTACTGTATCTGCGTGCCAATTCGCGGGCCACGTCGCGTGTTGTCAAACTTACATTTGCCATAGATTATTGTTTGTTTTTAGTCCAATTTCAATACTGCGAGGAATGCCTTCTGTGGCACCTCTACGTTACCAATCTGTTTCATACGCTTCTTACCTCTCTTCTGCTTCTCCAGCAACTTACGCTTACGGCTCACGTCACCACCATAACACTTGGCGGTAACATCCTTGCGCACCTGCTTAACAGTCTCGCGAGCAATAATCTTAGCACCGATGGCTGCCTGAATAGCAATATCAAACTGCTGACGCGGAATGAGCTCCTTAAGTTTCTCACACATACGGCGACCGAATGTTACGGCGTTGTCTTGGTGTGTAAGAGTGCTAAGAGCGTCGACAGGTTCTCCGTTCAACAATATATCAAGTTTAGCCAACTTTGATGGACGGAAACCATGTATATGATAGTCGAACGAAGCGTATCCCTTAGATACCGACTTAAGTTTATCGTAGAAGTCGATCACAATCTCGCCAAGTGGCAGCATAAAGTGCAACTCTATGCGATTACCGCTGACGTACTGCTGGTCGAGCAACTCACCACGCTTGTCAAGACATAGCGTCATTATCGGACCGATATAGTCGGCTGCTGTGATGATCGAAGCACGGATATATGGCTCTTCGATATGATCAATCATAGTCTGATCGGGCAGTCCTGATGGATTGTGCACCTCCTTAACCTCGCCCTGCTTGGTGTAGCACATATAGCTTACGTTGGGCACGGTGGTGATGACATCCATATCAAACTCGCGATCGAGTCGTTCCTGAATAATCTCCATGTGCAACAGTCCCAGGAATCCGCAACGGAATCCGAATCCCAGAGCTACAGAACTCTCGGGCATAAACGTGAGCGAAGCATCGTTAAGTTGCAGCTTTTCGAGCGATGCACGAAGGTTCTCGTAGTCGGCAGGATCGATAGGATATACGCCGGCAAATACCATAGGCTTAACCTCCTGGAATCCCTCAATGGCCTTGTCGCAAGGGGTAGCAACGTGTGTGATGGTATCACCCACTTTAACCTCCTTAGAGTTCTTGATACCACTAATGATATATCCTACGTCGCCAGTCTTAAGTTCCTTGCGAGGTATCATATCCATCTTAAGTACTCCAATCTCGTCGGCATCGTACTCCATGCCTGTATTGAAGAACTTAACATGATCGCCCGACTTGATTGAGCCGTTCACAATCTTAAAGTACGCTATGATACCACGGAACGAGTTGAACACAGAGTCGAAAATCAGCGCCTGCAGAGGAGCCTTCTCATCGCCCTCTGGGTGCGGAATTCTCTCAACTACAGCGTTGAGTATCTCTTCTACGCCCTCGCCCGTCTTACCCGATGCACGGATAATGTCAGTTCGGTCGCAGCCGATAAGGTCGATGATTTCGTCCTCTACCTCATCAGGCATAGCGCTGGGCATGTCGATCTTGTTAATCACTGGGATAATCTCCAGATTATGGTCGATGGCCATATAGAGATTAGAGATAGTCTGAGCCTGAACACCCTGTGTGGCATCAACCACCAGCAGCGCTCCCTCGCAGGCAGCAATCGAACGGCTTACCTCGTAAGAGAAGTCAACGTGTCCCGGGGTGTCGATCAGATTCAGAACATACTTCTCACCTTGATAAGTATACTCCATCTGGATGGCATGACTCTTGATGGTGATACCACGTTCACGCTCCAGATCCATATCGTCGAGCATCTGTCCCTCGGTCACCTGTATAGTCTTAGTGAACTCCAGCAGACGGTCTGCCAGAGTAGACTTGCCGTGATCGATATGGGCAATAATGCAGAAATTTCTTATATGATTCATTGATATATCTACGCTTTAGAGTGCAAAAGTACAAAAAAAGTCGCTAATTACGCATAATTTTGCTTTTTTTTGTATCTTTGCAGCCAAAAAAAAGTATTCATTATGAAAAAGTATTGGTTATTGGCCGTAATCGCCATATTTTTTACAGCATGTCAGGAGTCGCTTGAGGACAGATGTGAGCGCGATGCTAAAGAATATACACGCAAGCAGTGTCCGGCAGCTATCGACAGCAACACTATCATTGATTCGCTGACCTTTGAACGAGCCACTCACACTATACATTATTATTATAGACTGACTGGTGCAGCCGACGAAGAGAAGCTGCTGAATGAGATAGATGCAGTAAACACCTTGAAGAATAGTCTTAAAAACGCAACAGTAGTTAAGACGTATAAAGATGCCAAGTATAGATTTGCTTACACATATCGTTCAGACAAGGATCCAAAAAAGATACTGCTGGATGTGGTGTTTACAGACAAGGATTATTAAACATAGCATTATTTAAAAACATTAAAGGTGCCTTTCGAAAGAAAAGCACCTTTAATTATAATGATTAACTTAATCTCTTAGAAGAACAGGTAGCGGTTATCAACTACACCAGCCTTCTGGTAGAGCTCCTGCATGAACATGCGAGCTGCCTGAGTGGCCTGCATCTGAAGCTGACGCTCTGTCTGAGCTGCATCAAACTTAGCACCCTCGCGGTTGCTCTTTTTAAGCACCTTGAACAGGTAAGCACCACCGTTACCCTTAACTACAGCCTTGCTGAACTCGCCAGCCTTAACAGCTGCTACAGCACCAGCAAGAGCGGGCTCAGAAGCACCTGTGGCCTGTACGAATACAGGAGCACTGAAGGTAATCTGATTTACTGAGTCAATCTTAGCACCCTTAGCCTGAGCACCTGCGATGTCCTTAACACCAGCAAGCTTAGCCTTGATCTGCTCGAACTTCTTGTCGCGGAGAACCTCTGACTTCAGAATCTCCTTAACGCTGTTCATATCGCGATAGCCTACAGGGTTAACCTTAGTAAGTGCTACAACCAGCAGGTGGTCGTTATTACCGCACTCGTACAGAGGACTAACCTCACCAGCCTTAGCATCGAAGATCCACTTCATAGCCTCGCGTGTGGCACGCAGACCAGCTACGTTGTGCTCGTAGTTGAAGAGATCCTGACGTGGAGTAACCTTGAAGCCGAACTTAGCAGCATTCTTCTCCATATCCTCGATAGTCTTGTTCTCGCTAACAAACTGGCTGAACTTATTGTAAGCCTCAGAGTATGTAGTCTTAGAGAAATCGATAGTGTGCTTAACAACAGCTGCCTCGTACTTATCAACCATAGCCTTGCGAGCAGTTACCTGCAGGATTATGTTGCCCTGAGCAAACTCGAGGTTCTTAACATCGTTTACAGCCAGGCTGTTGATTGAGTTGAGGTAGTTCTTTGACTCCTCGTCGATAGAGTTGCTGCTCTCGTACATAGCAGATGTGAGCCACTGCTTAGCACCAGTCTGACCATACTTCTGAGCAAGCTGCTCGAAGTCGGCACCAGCCTTAAGAGCAGTGTAAATGCTATCAGCTGTCTTCTTAGCTGCCTCAGGTGTAGCACCTGCAACCTGAATCTGACGATACTCGATAGAGTCAGGCTGCTGTGACTTAGCGATGAGTTTAACTACATTGAGAGTATTGTCGAAAGCTGTCTCGAATACAGCAGAGGTCTGACCAACTGCCATAGAGTCGAGCTTAGCTGCGATGTCTGAAGGATAAGCGCGCTTGGTAGCAGCGAAACCTGTGTAAGCGAACTGTGACTGAGCCTTGCGAACAACCTCAGCGGCGTTAGCACCACTCTGCAGCTTCTGGGCTGCGTCGGTCATTGTTGTCATCAGGGCCTTGCGGTCAGCAGCCGAAGCAACAACCTGGAAGTCAACATACTTGATGTCACGGCTCTCAACGTCCTGCTTAAACATCTCCTTGTGCTCATCGTACTTGGCCTTGAGATCCTTATCGTCAACCTTAACATCATTGTCATTGATTGAAGAGTAAGCAATTGAAGCAAGCTGGATGTCACTCTCAGAATTCTGACCCTCAAAAGCCATCTTGGCTGAGATTGGGTTAGAGATCAGACAGTTGCTGAGCAGAGCCTGATACTTCTGAGCGAGAGTCTGTGTGCGGAGGTTCTTCTCGATGAACTGCCAGTACTTGTAGATAGTCTGGTACTGCTCTGCGAGCTGTGGGTTCTGACCTGCCTTCTTGTAGTCGTCCAAGAACTTAGTAAGCATGGTAACGTCGAAACGACCAGTCTGCTGGTTAACGAATGGAGACTGCATCAACATTGGGTTGGTGCCCTCCTTCATGATGTTCTGGAGTTCCTCATCGGTAACGGTAAGGCCAAGCTTCTCACACTCGCTGCTGATGATCTGCTCGTTGATGTACTGACTCCAAACTTGATCCTTGATTTGGTTAAGCTCTTCCTCAGAGAAGTTCTCGCGACCCTGAGTAATCTTCAGAACATCCTGATACTCATCAACAAGTGCCTGAAACTCCTGTACGTTGATTTTGTTTCCTAACACTTCGCCAATCTGCTGACGCTGCTGGTTCTTGGTTGCTTCACAAGAACGGAAAGCTTCTTCAGCAATGAAGGCGAAAAGGCCTAAGCCAATAATGCAAACGAGGGCTACGCCTCTTTTACGGATTTTTCCTAATGCTGCCATAAATATTTAAATTTTTAATTATTATTCATAAAACGCGTGCAAAATTAATAAATTTGTTTGAAACCACGAAATTTTTTCGTAGAAATTTGGTTATTCAGTGATGTTTAAGCGAACCAACTCAATTTTTGTCGCTGTATTCTTGACGATTTTGAACTCGTAATGGTCGATTTTTACTACTTCGTTCAATTTTGGGAATGACTGATATTCGTGCAGAATAAGTCCGCCCAATGTCATATATTCATCACTTTCAGGTAAATCAAGGTCGAACATCTCGTTGATCTTTGCAATCTCCAGTCGGGCCGACAGGATATATTCGTGATCAGAGAGTTGTTTTGCCACATGGTTAGTATTATCGTGTTCATCCTCAATTTCACCAGTAATTTCCTCCATAATATCCTCGAGCGATACAAGTCCGCTAGTTCCTCCAAACTCGTCGACAACAACAGCCAGAGAGCGTTTCTGCTGCATCAGTTGGGCCATAAGTTTAGAAGCCAGCATAGTCTCAGGAACAAACGTAATCTCACGGATAAGTTTTGTATCTACAATTGCGGTCTGAGAGGCGCTCTTATCCAAGCGGAACATGTCGGACGAATGAATATATCCGATGATATGATCTACATCCTCATGATATATCACAATCTTACTATGTCCACTCTCAATAAACACCTGCATCAGTTGCTCGATGGTAGCGATATCTTCAACCGCATCAATCTCCGTGCGAGGAACCATACAATCACGTATCTTTGTCTCAGAGAAGTCGAGTGCATTCTGGAATATCTTTACCTCTTCTTCGATATCATCTTCATTATCAGCGCTGTCGATACTTGTCTGCACCAAATAGTCGAGGTCAACCTTGGTGAATTCCTTCTCTTCACCACCCTTCTTCATCCTAACGCCTACCAATCGCAGCAGTCCTTTTGACAGCAACGTAGCAAAGCGTGAGATGGGATAAAGTACCACGTAGCATATCCATGCTGGGACCGCAAATACTACGAGTAAAGTATTGGGATTGTTCTTAAAAATCGACTTTGGCAGGAACTCGCCCGTAAACAGAACAACAAGTGTCGACAACAAAGTATCGCACGTTACTCTGACACCATCACTAAAAGGTGCAAATAGTGTATCGTCGAAAAGTTTTGCAAAGAGAATACCGTAGATTACAAGCGAGATATTATTACCTACCAACATCGTTGAAACGAAGTTGTTGGGATGCTGATAGAAAATCTTGATGATGCGCTGCGAAAAGCGGTTCTTCTCGCGATCCATCTCGGCTCTCAGTCGGTTTGACGACACAAATGCTATCTCCATACCTGAGAAAAAGGCGGAGAACAGCATCGATACAAGCAGCCAGATAATCAGTTCTGTCATTGTCCAGTCCTCCTGTGTTTCTGTAATTGCTGACGCTGTGGTGGTGCCTGCACTGTATCCTTCTTCTCGCCAGGCTTATCCTGACTTTCGTCGGTCTTCTCGCCAGTCATATCCTCGCGAGTGAATGAGCCTTTGGAATTGGTTACAATATAGTGAGTCATACGCTCGTCTGAAAGGAAATACGATCCTTCCATACTGCGTTCTGGAGTAGTAACCTTTGAGAACACATTAGAATAGAGTTCGTGTTTCAAACCGTCCCAGAACAGTTCTTCGCTCTCGTATACCAGTCCGTTGATATTGCGGATACGCACACGTCCGCGCAGATGCCAAAGTTTCTTCTGGTCATAATACCATGCTGTATCAGCCTGGATATATGCCTCTACATGGAACTTCTCATCGAACTGTTCGAAGAACACTCCCTTCTCGAATGTCCAGCACGAAGGATTCTTAACGATATTTACATCCCACCGCTCGGTAACAATCTTATACTTGATAACACCGCTATCACTGATAAGTGTGTTAACACCATATGACGTCATAACCGAGACCGAATCGCGATCGTGGATGGCAGGCGCGATATGCTCCTGCACCTCAGTACAAGAGCCTAATATCATCGCCGCAACAGTGGCAACGGCGATTATTCTACCTTCCACTTTGCGAACCATTTCTCGTTGAAAGTAAATCCAATGTTAAGGCGGAACATGTTCTCCTTAATCAGATTATCAGCCGAACGATGAACGAACTGACCACTGATGCTAAGGATAGAACGAGCATTATATCCATTCATGATGGGGATACCAAATCCGAGGCTGGCAGATATTTCCTTAGGACCTTCCTTACCATTAATATAATAATAAGGTGTAGCCATACCAACACCAGCACGATAGCGAACACGCTGTAGGAACTTACGACCAAGAGGGCGTGGAGTCCACTCTGCGCCAAGATTAAAACGATAGCTATCCTTTAGCAATCCTGACTTGAGCGCATATGTACCATTGGTGTAATCAGGATAGTCAACACTACCCCACTTCTGAATCTGAAGATCGGCACCTACACGGAGGTTCAGAGCATGATTATATGCAAGTCCGAAACCAAAAGCAGTAGGAATGCTCAGACCATTACTAATCTTGAATGTATCGGCATCAGCTTTACTGATGCTTGAGTTTGTGTTAGTGATGACCATCTCAGGATCAGCCTTAAGCGAGTGACCTGGTGTCCAAGTAGCAGCAAGAGTGATATTATCTTTCTTGCTGATAGGCAACTCAAGCTGAGCACCAAAATCAAGCTTATAACTGCTAATATCGGCAGAATACTGCTTGGTAAGTGTGTTAATAGACGATGAGCTACTAGATGCTACGCTGCGATTGTACTCGCCCCACAAATATGATAGGTTTACACCGATAGACAATGGCTTGATGGGACGAATACCTGTTCCGATAAACAATTGATGCATACCACCACTTCCTTCATTGGTAGTAGCCACAGTAGTTTGAGCATCGTTAAGCTTCTCTGTGCTATAATACTTGTAACCTATATTTGAATAAGGTAAAACGCCGAATGAAATACCTACATTCTTGAATGCTCGGAACAATCCCACCACATAATCGAAACCACCACTCTTGCCATTAAGCTTAGTGCCGTTTTCGTTGTAATTGGTAATCTGACCTGAAAGACCTGCATCGAAAAGCATTGTAAGCGAATCGATTGCAGAGTACGAGGCAGGGTTCATTGGGTTGACTTCATTACCGCGGCGCATAGCAAGGCCTACGCCATTCATACCTTTGTTAAAACTTACACTCTGGTCGGTAAGGTCGCCTAAGCCAAACTGGCTGTAGGGAGAGTTGGTGTTGCTTTGCGCAAAAGCCGATGTCGTCAAGGATGCCAAGACGAAACTGGCGAGAATCTTATTCATATTTTATACTTTAATTCTATTGAAAAACATTTCAGCGTGCAAAATTATCAAAAAAAAACCGAAGTAATGGCTTTTTCTTCGAAAATATAAGTTATTTTTGCATCGTGAAACATTTAAAAATAAATAACAAGAGGTTACTGGCCATAGCTATCGTGCTGAGTGTCAGCCACATAACGCCAATTTTTGCACAATCTGATGCAAAACCCGAAATTGCCGCATTTGAGCACATCGGACCTGATTTTGATCCGATGGACTCGGTTGAGGTTAGTCTATTGACTTGTTCACCACATGAGGAGATATACAGTTTGTATGGTCATGCTGCACTGAGATGGCATGAGGGCGATACAGACTTGGTATTCAATTGGGGCATGTTTAGCTTCAGCAAACCATACTTTGCACTGAGGTTCGTTTTCGGACTTACCGACTACGAGTTGGCAGCCTACCCCTTTGACAGGTTCTGGCCATACTACCAGCAATGGGGAAGCAGCATAACCGAACAGGTACTGAACCTGACAAACGACGAGAAACGAAAACTGAAGAAGCTACTTGCCGAGAACCTGGAGCCAGAGAATCGCGTATATCGCTACAACTTCTTCTACAACAACTGTTCGACAAAGCCACGCGATGTTGTAGAGAAGAGCATCAACGGACAGGTGATATACAACGAACGCGAGGACTATACCCCATCGTTCCGCGATATGGTGCGCGAATGCAACAGAAATCACCTATGGTCGAAATTCGGCAATGACATGCTACTAGGTCTGAAGGCCGACATGAAGACAAATCGCAGCGAGCAGGAATTTCTGCCAATGAACTTGATGCAGGATTTTGCACATGCGCAGATATATAAAGATGGTGAATACCGTCCGCTGGTAAAGGAACAACACATGCTGGTAATGCCTGGAGTACAACAGATAGAGCCCGACTTTATACTTACTCCTACAGAGATGGCGCTAATACTGCTTGTAATATCGCTGGCAATAGCTCTGTATGAATGGAAGCGTAAAAAGGTTGCTAAATGGTACGATGTACTGCTGATGACAGTTCAAGGACTAGCAGGTATAGTGCTTACGGTGATGATATTCTCGCAGCATCCTACCACATCACTAAACCTGAATCTATTGCTGTTTAACCCACTGCCATTAATATTCATTCCTGCCATTATTAAAGGGAAGCGCGGATTATGGCGCAAGGTGCAGTTTGCCATGCTGATATTATTTACAATTGGCGGCATATTCCAGAGCTACGCCGAGGGCATATGGATTGTGGCATTATGTTTGCTGAGTAGACTAAAGAAATGAAGAATAGATATCTATACGTAACCCTGCTGACGATGCTGGCACTCAGCTCGCAGGCACAGACAGAAAAGGGAGCTGGTCCCAGATTGGTAGTGAATATCACTATCGATCAGCTAAGGAACGACTATCCTGCTCTGTTTGATGATGGTTGCGTATATGAGCAAGGTTTTTACCCATACAGCCAGATTGACCTGTCGTCTGCCATTTCGTCAGTAATGACAGGCACATCGCCTTTCTACCACACTGTGACCGCCGACAAATGGCTAGATAGAAGCACACTTCAAACAGTAGCCGCAACACCAAACGACATTGCCGTATCGACCATCAGCGACGAACTTAAGATTGCCACCAAGGGCGAAGGTAAGGTATGCGCAGTAGCTACAAAAAAAGAGACAGCAGCACTATCTACCGGACACAACGCCGACAAGATAGTATGGAACGACGACAAGAAAAAGAAATGGAATGCTATCAGTCTGACAGACAAAGCATTACAAATACTAATTCAAGAAGAACTAGGACAAGATTCCATCCCAGACCTACTACTACTTACTTATGAAAACAAAGAGCAGAATAAATCCGACAACGAGACTCTAAACAATGCTCTGGTAAAACTGGTAAGTGAGATAGAAAAACTGATAGGTAAGGACAACACCCTATTTGTAGTAACGTCAAGCGGATATGCTGATGAGAACATCAGTGAATATGCCAAATACAACATCCCTACCGGTGTATACTATACTAACCGTACTGCCAATCTGCTTAACATGTATATGGGAGCACTTTGGGGTCAGGGTAAGTATGTAGAAGGCACATATCGCAACCATCTGTATCTGAACCACCAGCTATTGGAGTCAAAGCGCATCGCACTGAGCGATGCCACAATGAAGGCAAAGGAATTTCTGCTACAGATGACAGGAGTGAAGAGTGTAAGCACGCATCTGTATGAGCAACACATGGGCGACTTGGTGGTTGAGCTTAACCCCGGCTGGCAGATGCAGAACGACGACACTCACGAGCAGATACAGACAAAACAGCAACTTGCATATTTCCCAATCATATTCTATGGTGTCAACATCCCTGCCGAAAGGGTGAAAACACCGGTAAGCATCGAGCGAATTGCACCTACTATTGCAAAGACAATTCGCATTCGTGCGCCTAATGCATGTATGGCTACACCTCTTTTTTAATAAAAGGCTTGGTTATTACAATTATTTTTTGTAATTTTGCCGCCGTTTTAGAATCAGTCATACATAAACAATAAGTAAAAAAGTAAAATTAGATATGAATTTCAACAAATTTTTAAAGTCGCTGTTCGGTGACAAATCCAGCCGCGACATGAAACTTATCCAGCCACTCGTAGAGAAGGTAAAGGAAGTATATCCCGAGGTACAGAAGCTGGATAACGACGCTTTGCGTAATCGCACAAAGACATTGCAGAAGCAGGTACAGGACTCAGCCAAAGAGCAGAAAGCCCGTATCGAAGAGTTAAAGGCAACAATCGAGAATACACCTATCGACGAGCGTGCCGATATCTTCGCTCAGATCGACAAGATCGAGAAGGAAGTATTGGAAATCTACGAGAAGGCTCTCGATGAGGTAATGCCGGAGGTATTTGCAATCGTAAAAGAGACAGCACGCCGTTTTGCAGAAAACGAGGAGACTGTAGTAACAGCTACTGACTTCGACCGTGAATTGGCCGGCGACCCAAAGAAGGATTTCATCACTATCGATGGTGATAAGGCCATCTATCATAATCACTGGACTGCAGGAGGTAATGACCTGAAGTGGGAAATGGTACACTACGATGTACAGCTGTTTGGTGGTGTTGTTCTGCATCAGGGTAAGATTGCCGAGATGGCAACTGGTGAAGGTAAGACACTTGTGGCTACCCTACCAGTATTCCTGAACGCACTGACCGGTAACGGTGTTCACGTAGTAACAGTGAACGACTATCTGGCTAAGCGTGACTCTGAGTGGATGGGCCCTCTCTATATGTTCCATGGCCTGAGTGTTGACTGTATCGACAAGCATCAGCCAAACTCTGAGGCTCGCCGCAAGGCATATCAGGCAGATATCACATTCGGTACCAACAATGAGTTCGGTTTCGATTATCTGCGTGACAACATGGCAACATCTCCTGCCGACCTGGTACAGCGCGCACATAACTATGCTATCGTCGACGAGGTTGACTCGGTATTGATTGACGATGCCCGTACACCTCTTATTATATCAGGTCCTATCCCCAAGGGCGACGACCAGATGTTTGAGGAGTATCAGCCATTGGTAGAAAAGCTGGTAGGCGTTCAGCGCCAATTGGCCACACAGTATCTGGCTGATGCCAAGACACTGATTAGCGAAGGTAACAGTCTGATTGAGGCTGGCAACAAGAAAGAAGGTCAGGAGAAGCTCGACGCAGGATTCCTCTCGCTGTATCGCTCGCACAAGGCTATGCCAAAGAACAAACCTCTGATTAAGTTCCTCTCGGAGGAAGGTATCAAGGCCGGTATGCAGAATACCGAAAACATCTACATGGAGAACAACAACCGCCGTATGCCAGAGTGTGTTGAGCCTCTTTACTTTGTAGTAGATGAGAAACTGAATTCATGTGATCTTACAGATAAGGGTACAGCATGGCTTGCTAAGCAGGTGAACGACAACGAACTGTTTGTATTGCCCGATATCACAACCGAGCTATCTGCTCTGGAGGCTCAGGAAGGTTTGACCGATCAGGAGCGTCTTGATAAGAAAGACGAACTGATGAGTCACTATGCTGTACAGAGCGAGCGTGTGCACACCCTGCAGCAGCTGCTTAAGGCTTACTGCATGTTCAACAAGGATGATGAGTATGTGGTTATCGACGGTGAGGTTAAGATCGTTGACGAGCAGACAGGACGTATCATGGAAGGTCGCCGCTGGAGCGATGGTCTGCACCAGGCTGTTGAGGCCAAGGAGCACGTAAAGGTTGAGGCTGCTACTCAGACATTTGCTACTATCACACTGCAGAACTACTTCCGTATGTATCACAAGCTGTCGGGTATGACCGGTACCGCTTCAACTGAGGCAGGTGAGTTCTGGGATATCTACAAGCTGGATGTAGTTGAGATTCCGACAAACCGTCCAGTAATCCGTAACGACCAGGACGACCGCGTATATAAGACCGCTCGTGAGAAGTATAAGGCTGTAATCGAGGAAGTTGTAAAGATGAGAAATCAGGGCCGTCCTACACTGATTGGTACCACATCGGTAGAAATATCAGAGTTACTGAGCCGTATGCTCGATATGTATGTAAATCCTGAGACAGGCAAGCGCGAGGGTATCCCCCATCAGGTGCTTAATGCCAAGTTGCACCAGAAGGAGGCCGACATCGTAGCACTGGCCGGACAGAGCACTAACGGTAAGGGTGCCGTAACCATCGCCACAAACATGGCTGGTCGTGGTACCGATATCAAGCTGTCGCCCGAAGTAAAGGCTGCAGGTGGTCTGGCCATCATCGGTACAGAGCGCCACGAGAGCCGTCGTGTAGACCGCCAGCTGCGTGGTCGTGCCGGACGTCAGGGTGACCCAGGTTCATCAGTATTCTATGTATCACTCGAGGATAAGCTGATGCGTCTGTTTGCCTCTGAGCGTATCGCATCAGTAATGGACCGTCTGGGATTCAAGGATGGCGAGATGATCGAGAGTCCTATGATCTCTAAGAGCATCGAGCGCGCCCAGAAGAAGGTTGAGGAGAATAACTTCGGTATACGTAAGCGCCTTATCGAGTACGATGATGTGATGAACAAGCAGCGTACCGTAATATACGAGAAGCGTCGCCACGCCCTGATGGGTGAGCGTATCGGTATGGATATCGCTAATATCATCTGGGACCGTGTAGTTAACATCATTGAGAACTCTGGAGACTATCAGGGTGTGAAGGAGGAGTTCCTGCACATTCTCTCTATGGAGGTTCCATTCAGCAGCGAGGAGTTCATAAATCAGCCACGCGAGGTACTGACAGAGAATGCCTTCCAGGCAGCTATCGGCAACTTCAACAGAAAGACTGAGCGTATCCAGACCGTTGCACAACCTATCATCAAGCAGGTATACGAGACTCAGGGACAAATCTATGAGCGCATTATGGTGCCCCTGACCGATGGTCGTAAGATGTTCAACATCCCATGTAACCTTAAGGACGCATACGAGAGCGACTGCAAGAGTATCGTTAAGGAGTTTGAGAAGAGCATTCTGCTGCATATCATCGATGACTCTTGGAAGGAGAACCTGCGTCAGCTCGATGAACTGAAGCACTCTGTACAAAACGCATCGTACGAGCAGAAAGATCCATTGCTTATCTTCAAGTTGGAGAGTGCTAAGGTATGGGATGAGATGATCAACGAGATGTACAACCGCATCTGCTCTATCCTGACACGAGCACAGATACCTGAGATGCAGCAGGTACAGGAGGCAGCTCCTGAGCAGCACACTCAGCGCCAGCAGTACACCGAGAGCAAGCAGAACATCAGCGAGGAGCAGTTGGTTGACCGCAATCAGCAGGCAGCAGCTCAGCACGACACACGTGCCCAGCAGAACCACGAACCAATCGTTAAGGACAAACTGCCCGGACGTAATGATCCATGCCCTTGCGGATCAGGTAAGAAGTTTAAGAACTGTCACGGAAAAGGAATAGTCTAAATATAAACTTTGAGCTATATGATAACCATTAAAGATCTGAAGAAAGCGTTTGGCAAGACCATTGCCTGTGACATCGAACAGTTCCAGGTAAACGATGGAGACATCCTTGGTCTTGTAGGTAATAACGGAGCCGGTAAGACTACACTCTTCCGCATGCTTCTTGACCTACTGAAACCCGATGAGGGTGAAGTAGCGCTCGACGGAATCAACCCCGCACAGAGCGAAGAATGGAAGGCAAGCACCGGTTCGTACATCGATGAGGGATTTCTGATCGACTTCCTTACACCTGAGGAGTACTTTGCCTTTATCGGCAAGATTACAAATATGACTCAGGCACAGGTCGACGAAAGACTGAAGGATTTTGAGAAATTGGCCGCTGGCGAGATATTCGGACAGAAGAAACTGATACGCAACCTCTCGGCTGGTAACAAGCAGAAGGTTGGAATCATCTCCGCTCTATTCAATCGCCCCAAGCTGGTGATTCTTGATGAGCCATTCAACTTCCTCGACCCATCGAGCCAGAATACGCTTAAGCACGTACTGACTGACTACAACAAGCAGACAGGTGCTACCATTCTGGTTTCAAGCCATAACCTGGCACACACCATCGACATCTCTACACGCATAGCGCTACTGGAGAAAGGTCATATTGTTCGCGATTTGCCTAATGCCGACGGAAATGCCAAAGCTGAGCTCGAGAATTACTTTGAGACAGAATAACCTATCATCATTTTTAGGTATTTTATAAAACTTGCGACTCTTTGCAATCGAGTTGCAAGTTTTTTTTATTACCTTTGCACTCAAAATCAAAGAGTTATGAAACTTTCAGAACTGAAAACAGGAGAAAAAGGCATAATAGTTAAGGTGTTGGGCCATGGTGGATTCCGCAAGCGCATCATCGAAATGGGATTTATCCGCGGACAAGAAGTTGAGGTGTTATTAAATGCTCCGCTACAAGATCCCGTAAAATATAAACTGATGGGATATGAGGTAAGTCTGCGACATCAGGAAGCCGACAATATCGAAGTTGTTTCGGCCGATACACCATTCGAGGCTACTACATTTAACAACCTTGCAACAGACAAAAATCGTCACGAAGATGACTATATACGCCACGAGGCAATGAAAGAGCGCCGCACCATCAATGTGGCACTGGTTGGTAATCCCAACTGCGGAAAGACATCACTTTTTAATTATGCATCGGGTGCACACGGACATGTGGGTAACTACTCTGGTGTAACTGTTGATGCTACCGAGGCGCATGCTTCGATGTTCGGATATGAGTTTAACCTTACCGATCTGCCTGGTACATACTCGCTTTCATGCTATTCGCCCGAAGAACTATATGTGCGTGAACATCTTACAGAAAAAATGCCTGATGTAGTCATAAACGTTATCGACTCATCAAACTTGGAACGTAATCTGTATCTTACCACTCAGCTGGTTGATATGAACATACGCATGGTGTGCGCACTGAATATGTACGATGAGTTTGAAAGACGTGGCGACTATGTGAATATCGACACACTTAGTACACTGTTTGGTACACCTATGATACCAACTTCTTTTAAGAACGGTATGGGTGTAAAGGAGTTGTTCCGCGCGGTGATTCAGGTTTATGAGGGCACCAGTAAGTTTTCGCGCCACCTGCATATCAACTACGGACACGAGATTGAGGATGGAATATCACATATTCAGAAGTATCTGAAGGCAGATGAACACATTACCCAGCACTACTCTACCCGATATCTGTCACTGAAACTATTGGAACACGATAGTCAGGTGTTGGATTATCTTGGCACACACATGGCTGGCGAACAACGTATACAAGATTTCCATCATCTGGCAACAGAGCGCGACAAAGCCTCAGCACGTGTAAAAGAGGAAACAGGCAGCGACTCTGAGACTGCTATTATGGACGCCAAATATGGTTTTATCAATGGAGCTCTAAAGGAGGCAGAATACAAGACCGGTCATAAGAAGGATACATATAAGATGACCCATAGAATAGACTGGTTGTTGTCGCACAAGTATTTGGGATTCCCAATTTTCTTCTTGTTGCTGTACATTATGTTCCAAACCACATTTACATTAGGACAATACCCAATGGACTGGATTGAAGAAGGTGTTGCGTGGCTTGGCGAAAAACTGACGGTTACTATGTCCGACGGTCCTCTGAAGGCAATGCTGGTAGATGGAGTAATCGGCGGTGTTGGTAGTGTGATTGTATTCCTGCCACAGATATTGATACTATACTTCTTCATCTCGCTGATGGAGGATTCGGGATATATGGCACGTGCAGCATTTATCATGGACAAACTGATGCATAAAATGGGACTGCACGGAAAATCATTCATCCCACTTATCATGGGATTTGGATGTAATGTTCCTGCTGTGATGGCAACACGTACTATCGAAAGTCGCAGATCGCGTATCATCACAATGATGATACTACCATTCATGTCGTGCTCTGCTCGTCTACCTATCTATATTATGATAGCTGGAACATTCTTCTCGCTGCAATACCGCTCATGGGTACTGCTTTCGCTGTATGCTATAGGAATCGTGGTATCAGTAATCATAAGCAAGATATTCTCATCGTTAGTTATAAAGGGCGAAGACACTCCTTTCGTAATGGAGCTGCCACCTTATCGCTGGCCTACACCAAAGGCTATCTGGCGACACACATGGGAGAAAGGAAAAGAATACCTGAAGAAGATGGGAGGAATTATCCTTGTGGCCAGCATTATTGTATGGGCCTTAGGCTACTTCCCACACAACGAGAGCATTCCACAAGAGCAGCAACAGGAACAGAGTTATATTGGACGCATGGGTAAAGCTATCGAGCCAGTATTCGCTCCTCAAGGATTCAACTGGAAGCTTGACGTATCACTGTTGGCAGGTGTGGGAGCTAAGGAGATTGTTGCATCAACTATCGGCGTACTTTACAGCGGTGACGACTCGTTTGGCGACGACGAGGAGTTTAGCGATGATACAGAGAAATACACCCACCTACGCCAAACAATGCTACAGGAGGGTATAACACCGCTGGCAGCTTATGCCTATCTAATATTTATACTGCTTTACTTCCCATGTATCGCCACAATCGCAGCCATTAAGAACGAGACAGGTTCGTGGCGCTGGGCCTGTTTTGCAGCTGTTTATACTACGGTTGTGGCATGGGTTGTAAGTATGCTGGTTTACCAGATAGGCAACATGCTAAGTCTATAAGTTGTCCGAGTCGTCCCTACGACTTGTTCGGATGATACTTTCGAAGTGTTCGAATGAAACTTTAGGGGTAGTTCCCTTCATCGGAACAACTTGTTTCTGCCGTAGAAACAGTTTGTATCTACGGCAGAAACAAGTATAAAGTTACCATGCAAATAATCGCTATCCAAAGACAAAGCGCAATGAGGCGTAAAACTGTATAGCTAGTATATATACTATAATATACGAGGCACCCTGACGAATTCCATAGGAGAGAATGTCGATAATGTCCTCTCCTGTTTTTTTATGTCCCGACATCATAGCAAAGACTACTGAGAATAAGGTAACGCCAAAACATACAATAGGCAAAATGCTACGACTGAAGGCCGATGGGAACAGGCTGCCCTTGACTGAGAGTAGAATGGCATGGGGCATAATGGTGAGCATGCAGATAACAATAGCATAGAGGATAATAAAAACACTTGCTACACGTAAGGCAAGACGATCGCGAAACGACATATTGCCTTTACTTCTGAAAAGTGATATCACCCCACTCTGCTGTATGCTACCACATGCTATAAGGATAAGTAATAGCCACGCGAGCAAAGGGCTAGCAACAATATTGGAGAAACCACCAACGAACCAACGGATACCCTCTGACGACAGCATAGAGCGCACGCCTTCGAGTCGCAGTGCAGAAAGCAACCACGACACGATGACCAACACGCCCTCAGCCCCCAAAAGCACCATGCACAATCGGCTACTCTTCATCAGCTTCCAGATTATCGATATCGAGTATACGTAACTCTAGAGCACGCACTACAAGACGTGTAGCATTAATACCACTGGCACCTTCAGGGAACAGCTTTTGGATCAGCTCATTCTGACGTTTCTCGAGACTCTTCACGCCAAATGGCATACCGCGCAGGTTAGTAATCTGTTCCTTTGTAAAGCCTAGTGCCAAGTGACGCAGGAAACGCTCGTCGTACTCATCAATCTCATAATTTACGATGGCCTCTTGTTTCACAAGTTCCCCACTGACGGCACGCTTAAAGCGCTCAACAATCTTCTCGAGTATAGGTTCGTTGAACACAAGCTGTTTGCCATCCATAACAGCCGAAACGTCACGACGTGTAAGGAGTTCACCTGTCTTAAGGATGATACCGTCAGCTCCTGCATCAAGAACATCAACCCAGAGTTTCTCGTTCAGGATTTCGCCTGTAAAGATAAGCACCTTTACATCAGGATATGTCTCCTTGGTATGACGACATATCTCTACGCCCACTGTAGTAGATCCTCCCAGACCTAAATCGAGCAAGACTAGGTCAGGAACCTGCTGCTTAATCAATCGCCAATAAGCCTGCTCGTTCTCGGCAGTACCAATAACTTCGGCCTCAGGGATATCACTTCTTACAATTCCGAGAGTACCCTTAAGTTCTAGGGGCACATCCTCTACTATTATTACTTTGAACTTTTCCATACGCTTGGTAATGTTATAATCATATTTGTTGTATTATCTTGTATAGTGGCATAAATACCGCAACCACGACGGTTGGTTGCCTCGCCCAGGTCACGAACTATCTGGCGACAAAGCAGATAAGGCAAATGATCCTTAGACGGAGTAAACAGATCGGCAGCTTCGGCCTCTGTAAGTTTGAGTTCCGGCATAGGCACACGCACCTCAACATATCCGCCATCACGTTTGGTATACTCTGGCTGCAACTTTCTACCTGCCAACTTACGGAGTATATCAAAGAGGTAGCGCACAAGTGTCTCATCACCTAAGATATCATCATGCAGAGGTTTAAGATGCAGTCGTGTACGTTCAGTCTGGCGCAGAGCCTGCTGACTGAGCACACCATACAACTCACGATAATATGTAGTAACCTCGCCAAGTGACTCCATATCACCGGTATCCAACAGTTGTTGAATGCGCGATGGATAATACATAGTTTCGTGCTTAAGGGCCGACAGGCAATTGTCTAGAACAGCATTCGATACGTGCAGATTACTATCTTCGAGTTCGGCACGATGCAATTCATCATCCAGCATCTCAAGATCGGTTATACGTTGCTGTTCTCGCACGAATCTGTCATAAAGACGATGGCGATAGTATAGCAGATAATATGCTGGGATAATAGATATCATAAGGAGCACCAGCATGATGATAGCTATAGTCTTATTGGTTTGCGATTGTTGCATGGTACTACAATACTCACCAAGCGTTACGTCAGCCGACATCTCCTTAAACAGTTGTGTATAGATACGGTTGTTATAGCTATATAATTGCCACTCGTGAAGTGCCAAAGCAGCTACAGCACTCTCATTACGGATGTCAAGAATGATATGATAGTTGGTCTTGATACTATCGTGATACCACTTAATCTCAGGTGCCATTAATGAAGGATTGCCCATCTGGCGCATCAGATAATGACCACTACGAACCTGACTAAGATAATGCTTATTAAGATAATATCTACAAGAATCAGCAAATATAAGCGTACGCTCATATTCTCCATTAATATTACAGAAATAGGCTGAATCAGAATATATGCTTGCCATACCCAGATTATCTATCTTATCAGGTTGAGCCTGCATGTGCATAGGAACAAGAGACAACAAGGCAATAATTATGCGAGCAATCCCCTTAGGCAAACGGAAATATAGGCGCGAGCCTTTACCAAACGTACTCGTAGCACCAATTTGACATACAGAGAATATCTGGCTTATTTTACGATACTTCTCTATAATGCCCTTACAGTTAAGTAGACCAAAGCCATGACCTTCAACTATCTTATGATCAAAAAGATGCTCTAGTTGTTCATCGGTCATTCCACTTCCGGTATCTTCTACAGATATCTCGACATAATCAGTTGTCTGTGTAGCAGAAACGTCAACCCTACCCTCACGATCAGTAAACTTACGTGCGTTGTCGGCAAGAGTGTTCAACATAAATAGCGTAAGCACACGGTCTGCCTTTACTACAGCATCGGTTGCTTCCACATTCAGCTCTACCCCCTTCATCTGGAAAGATGTGCGTCCCTTATAAAGCACGTCAAACAAAGGCTGCAATGGGAAACTCTCTACATGCAGACTTAGTTCACCCTGACGCAATTGAATCCAGTATGTAAGCACATCGTTATACGAATTTATCTGATCGATAAGTTCACGTATATACGCAAGACGCTCTTCACGGTCAGGAGCATCATTCTGTAGTCGCGATACCTCGTGTATCATTCTGTCGATGAACGGTGTGATGTTGCATATCAACGAAACTTTAGCACGCTGCTCAAGATTGCGTCGTTCATCATTCTCTACCTGTAACATCTGAGCTGCAAGTTGTTCACTCTTCTGCTCGAAAATATTATCAGGCTCATTAGCCTTAGATTGCTTCTTATTCAGATAGTTAAACAACCACAATGAGAATAGCAACAGCACAATAGCCACAACTACCGCTACAAGCATTATGTTAAGCTGTGACAACTGTCGTTCATACTGATATGCACGGGCCTCAAGTTGACGATCCTGACGGGTTGTTTCCTGCAAATCCAGATAAATATTGCGGTTTTCATCACTCTGCTGCTTGTCATCGATTGCAGCGTAAGCCACGCTAAGCTGTTCGCGGATAGAAGCAACCAGATCGGGAGCCTGATTGATAATGCTATCCGATAGAGCTTGCTCCAAATTATAAAGAGCCGAACGATAGTCGCCTATTTGTCGATAGCACGAAGCCAGAGTACGATATGCACCCGCTATCTGATATACATCACCATAACGTTCAAATATGCTCAAAGCGTTTTCTGCCAGGAATACAGGCAACATCTCGTCATCAACACCTACAGGATTAATAAACTTCATCGCCGGAAGATTATCTTCTGTAAGTTGTTGGCGATAATCCGGATCCATAAGATGCTCAGAAAGTGCCTCCAGAGCATTGGCAGCGAAATACGGGTAATCACCTTTACGTGCCGTAAGGAAACACCGCATCAACTTATCAAACTCCTGCTGGTTTATCTCCTGTTGCGTACCCTGGGTGATAATACCACCTGCACCTATATTATACAGGTAATTAAGATACTGTGCAGTATCGCGTTGTACCTCATCAGGATCTATTGCTTCGAGAGCATCTATCGATTGTTGTTCCAAACCTACATAATAATAATATGTAGAATTGACGATAGCATACTCCGTTTCTGCATATAACAACTGTTTAAGGTCGCGCTCATTTAGTTCATCGCGCTCCTCATAAATACGCCGCAAAGTTCGATTGGCCATTTCACGATACTCATGAAACTCACGATTGCGCGAACGTCGCTGACAAAGTCGCATCTGCTGTACGTAAGCTATCAGCTGTTGCAGTTGATTGTCTGTAGTCTCAACAGCTTCGTTCAGTTGTTGTTCTGCATCATCGTAACGCATACGTACGATGTTTACAAATGCCATATTGTTAAGAGCCTCAGCACGACCAGCTGGATAGTTTTCTGCCAATTCAAACGAACGGCGTGCAAGGGCTTCGGTAGAATCAATATTTCGATAGTGATAGGCATAAGATTGAGAATTCAACTTGTCCACCGCTTGCCTATCAGAGCGCGAACAGGCTGATATAAGTATGGTTGATAATATGAATAGCCAAAGTTTCATGTTAGTTAAGAAAGAGTCCCCCTCGTCCGTTACTTGGCGAGAGGGACTAAGTATTTGATAATTATGCTCGTGCCTTAGCAACGTAACCGAGTGCTTCGCGGCACTTATCGGTAACGTACTGCCAGTCACCAGCCTTAACCTTATCGCTTGGGAAGAGCTTAGAGCCCATACCTACGCAGAATACGCCGGCCTTGAACCACTTAGTGAGATTCTCCTCCTCGGGAGCAACACCACCAGTAACCATAATCTTCGACCAAGGCATCGGAGCCTTCAGGCCCTTAACCATGTTAGGACCTACCACATCACCAGGGAATACCTTTGTCAGGTCACAACCCAACTCCTGAGCCTTACCAATCTCAGAAACAGTCATACAACCAGGGCAGTAAGGTACCAGACGACGATTGCAAACAGGTGCAATCTCGGGGTTGAACAGAGGACCTACTACGAAGCAGGCACCCAGCTGCAGGTACATAGCTGCTGTGGGAGCGTCAACAACTGAACCAATACCCAAAGCCAGCTCAGGGCACTCTTTGTCGGCCCACTTTACCAACTCACCAAAAACCTCCTGAGCAAAGTCGCCACGGTTAGTGAACTCGAAAGCACGAACACCGCCCTCGTAGCAAGCCTTTACTACATTCTTACAAACTTCGACGTCCTTGTTATAGAAAACTGGAACCATAGGTGCCTCGGCAATCTTTGCCATCACCTGCAATTTATCAAACTTTGCCATAATTATTCCTTATATTCACGTTTGAAAATGTACTTACCACACTCGGCCGAAACCAACTCCCAACCTTCAAAACCCAGTTGATTGAGCTTCTTCTCGACACCAATCACGCAGTTAATTACTTTATATTCAAACTGTTTCATAATCTAATTTATCTTTGAACTCGACCATTAGCGTTACCGCCTGCAAGCGACTCTACTTCGTCAACAGAAACAAGGTTGAAGTCACCATTGATAGTGTGCTTAAGTGCTGATGCTGCAACAGCAAACTCGAGAGCCTCGCCCTGAGTAGCCTTAGTGAGCAGACCATGGATAAGACCACCTGAGAATGAATCACCACCACCTACGCGGTCGATGATAGGATTAATCTCATAACGCTTAGACTGATAGAACTCCTTACCATCATAGATAAGGGCCTTCCAACCATTATAAGTAGCACTATAGCTCTCACGAAGAGTAGAAACAACATACTTGAATCCAAACTCCTTCATCATCTGCTTGAAGATACCCTCGTAACCTGCTGCGTCAGTCTGACCACCCTCTACATCAGCATCGGGCTTGAAACCAAGGCAGAGCTCTGCATCCTCCTCATTACCTATACATACATCTACATACTTCATAAGTGGACGCATGATTGAAATTGCCTTCTCGCTGGTCCAAAGCTTCTTACGGAAGTTCAGGTCAACTGATACAGTAACACCATGACGCTTAGCAGCCTCACATGCCAGTTTGGTCAGTTCGGCAGCCTTATCCGAGATAGCTGGTGTAATACCACTCCAGTGGAACCATGCAGCACCTTCCATAACCTTATCAAAATCGAAGTCTGATGGATCAGCCTCAGCAATAGAAGAATGAGCGCGGTCATAAATAACCTTTGAAGGACGCATTGAAGCACCAGTCTCACAATAGTAAAGACCGACACGATTACCACCACGGGCAATAAACTTCGTGTTTACGCCATAACGACGGAGTGCATTTACAGCAATCTGACCAATCTCATGCTCAGGAAGCTTACTTACGAAATAAGCATCATGACCATAGTTGGCACAACTGATGGCTACATTTGCCTCACCACCACCTGGGATGATACGGAAAATGTCCGTCTGAATGAAACGATCCTGACCATTTGGAGAAAGACGAAGCATGATTTCGCCCAAAGTTACTACTTTTGCCATAGTTAATTTAGAGAGTTGATTTTTTGTATTAAGATTTAAAATTCCCAAAGTAAGTTTCCGCAAATTTTGTGCGACCACAACGCGGATTTCGTGTGCAAAATTACGTTTTTTTTACGAAAGCAAGAAATATTTTGAGGAAAAATACACTTTTTCCGTGTTTTTTATAAAAAATTCAATTGTTAATGCACACAATTCGTTTTTTTTCATTATTTTTGCACCCATAATTTTTTAAAATCTTAAATCACCTTCAACTTAAGGAATGTCACAGAATATGGATATCAACGACCTCAACGACGAACAGCCAATTGAGGCTGCTGCCGAAAAGAGAAAGGTAGGACGTCCCAAGGGTTCCACAAACGGTAGTGGAAAGAAGAACAAAAGCACAAAGAAGACGAAATCTGCAAAGAAGGCGTCTGCTAAAGCCCAGGAGAACAAACGTCAGCGTAAACGCGACAATACCGGTTCACTGCGTATCACCATCCGTGATATTGCAGAGAAAGCTGGTGTGAGTGTTGGTACCGTTGACCGCGTACTGCACAACAGACCTAACGTTTCCCCGAAAGCATTGGTAAAGGTTCAGAAAGCCATCGAGGAGATGAACTATGAGCCTAACATGTATGCAAGTGCCCTTGCTCACAATAAGGAGTACAATTTCTACTGCCTTATGCCAAAGCATGAGAGTGAGGCTTATTGGGAGGAAGTTGAGGAAGGACAGCTCCATGCCTGCGAGGTGCGACGTGATTTCAATGTGCACGCGCACATGTATTATTATAAACGTAAGGATGAGCAGAGTTTCAAAGAATGCTACGAGGCAATCCTTGCAGCCCAGCCTGATGGTGTTGTCGTAGTTCCTGCAAAGTTGGAGGTTACACGTAGGTTCACAGATCAGTTGCATGAGCTCAACATTCCTTTCATCATGCTTGACTCATATATGCCAGACCTACGCCCACTTGCATTCTATGGTCAAGACTCATTTGCCAGCGGATATTTCGCAGCAAAGCTCCTTATGATGATTGCATCAAAGGAAAAGAGAATCATGCTGATGAAGCAGACAATCGACGGTGTTCACGTTGCAAGTAAGCAGCAGGACAACCGTGAGGTAGGTTTCCGCCACTACATGAAGGACCATTTCCCAGAAATCAAGATTGTGGAGGTTGACCTTCCATACGAGTCTTCACGTAAGGAATACACACAGATTCTGCAGAATTTCTTTGACAACAACAAAGATGTCCATCATTGCGTGACTCTCAATTCAAAGGCACACCTCGTAGGTGACTATCTGCTGAAGAACAATCTGCGTAATGTCCAGATCATGGGTTACGATATGGTAGAGAAGAATGCCAACTGTCTGCGTCAGGGCAGTATCTCATTCCTCATTGCCCAGCACGGATATATGCAGGGATATTACAGCATTGATGCCCTTGTAAGAGCTATCATCCTGAAGAAGAACGTAAATCCCGTGAACTATATGCCTATCGAGGTCATTTTCAAGGAGAACGTTGACTTCTACAGAAGAACGCAAATCTAACGCTAATGAAGCAAGCATTTCTGAAAATCAACCCTGCAGACTCGGTGGTTGTGTGTCTCAGGGCTATGAAGGCTGGCGAGACAGTAACCGACGGCGACAAGGAAATAAAGCTATTGCAAGACACTCCTGCCGGTCACAAGGTTCTTCTCACCGACAAGAAGGAAGGCGAGGACATTATAAAATACGGCTACCCTATCGGTCATGCAGCCAAGAATCTCAAGGCTGGCGAATGGGTAAACGAGAACAATCTCAAGACTAATCTTGCAGGAACGCTTGAATATACATACAACCCTGTAAGCGAGAAACTTAGCATCCCTGTTGAAAATCGTACTTTCAAGGGCTATGTACGCAAGAACGGTGACGTAGGCATACGCAACGAGATTTGGATTGTACCTACCGTCGGCTGTGTAAACGGCATCGCAGAGCAGTTGGCAAAGGAACTTGCTACAGAGACTCGTCTCGACGGCATCGACGCTGTTCATGCCTGGCACCACAACTACGGCTGTTCTCAGCGCTCTGAGGACCATGAGGCTACACGTAAGATTCTCCGTAATATAGTCCTCCACCCTAATGCAGGTGCCGTTCTCGTTCTCTCTCTCGGTTGCGAGAACAATCAGCCAGACGATTTCATGGCAATGCTTAGCGACTATGACAAGGAGCGCATCCAACTCGTCGTTACACAGAAAGTTGAAGGTGACGAATTGGAATATTGCATGGACATTCTCCGTAAGATGTACGGGATATGCAAGAATGACAAGCGAGTTGATGTTCCTGTCAGCAAACTCCGTGTAGGACTAAAATGCGGTGGCTCTGACGGTTTCTCTGGCATTACAGCCAACCCTCTTGAAGGTGAGTTCTCTGACTGGCTCGTAGCTCAAGGCGGCACAAGCATACTCACCGAAGTCCCTGAGATGTTCGGTGCAGAGACTATCCTTATGAACCGTTGCGAAAACCGTGAGCTCTTCGACCAGACCGTTTCGCTCATAAACAACTTCAAGAACTACTTCCTCTCACATGGTGAGCCTGTAGGCGAGAATCCATCCCCAGGCAATAAGGCTGGTGGTATCTCAACACTTGAGGACAAGGCACTTGGTTGCACTCAGAAATGCGGACGTGCTCCTGTAAGTGGCGTTCTTGAATATGGCGACCGCTTGCAGACAACAGGTCTGAATCTACTCTCTGCTCCAGGCAATGACCTCGTAGCAGCTACGGCACTTGCTTCAGCAGGATGCCACTTGGTACTCTTCTCAACAGGTCGCGGAACTCCTTTCGGTACTTTCGTGCCAACGATGAAGATATCAACGAACACAGACCTCTACAACCGCAAGAAGAACTGGATAGACTTCAATGCCGGACAACTCGTTGACGGCAAGACTATGAAGGAACTCGTTCCTGAGTTCATCGACAAGATCCTTGCCGTTGCAAGTGGTGAACCTGCCCGTAACGAGGTCAACGGCTACAGCGAGATTTCCATATTTAAGAATGGAGTAACGCTGTGACATGTACAATGTACCATTTACAATTTACAATTTGGCTGGCACAGTAATGGCATGTACAATGTACCATTTACTATGTACAATTCAGTTGGCACAGAAAGGCATTTTCTCACAAAATGAAACAATGTCTAAATGAAAATTGTACATTGTAAATGGTACATTGTAAATAAAAGAAAAGATATGCTCAATCTCTCTCCTTTAATCTTATTTGTAGTTCTCTACCTCGTGACATCAATCGTTGCGGGTGACTTCTACAAGCTCCCTATCACCGTGGCGTTCATGCTTTCAAGCATCTATGCCATAGCCATATCACGGGGAATGTCATTGGAGAAGCGAATCGAGACATTCAGTCGTGGTGCGGGGCAGAAGAACATGATGCTCATGATCTGGATTTTCGTACTTGCCGGAGCATTTGCCAAGTCAGCAAAGGATATGGGCAGTATTGACGCAACCGTGAATCTCGCCCTGTCAATCCTTCCTGCCAATATGCTGCTTGGAGGTATGTTTCTCGCAGCATGTTTCATATCCCTGAGCGTAGGAACAAGTGTCGGAACAATAGCAGCCCTGACACCTATCGCCGTAGGCATAGCCAATTCCACAGGCTCTAATGTAGCCCTATTGACGGCAATCGTCGTAGGAGGCTCTTTCTTCGGCGATAACCTGTCGTTTATCAGCGATACCACCGTAGTAGCTACACAGACACAGGGTTGCAAAATGAGCGATAAGTTCAAGGCAAACATACGTATCGTAGCCCCTATCGCCTTTATCACCTTCATCATCTATATGGTGATAGGAAGAAACGTAAGCACACCGACCAACATCCCTGATGTGGAGATTATCAAAATCATCCCATATCTCTTCGTTCTGGTCATCGCCCTCTATGGCGTAAACGTCCTTATGGTGCTCTCCTTCGGAATATTACTGACAGGCATCATCGGAATGTTCTCTGGCAACTACAACGTCATGGATTGGTTCGCAAGTATGGGTGACGGAATAATCTCCATGGGCGAGCTCATAATAGTGACGATGATGGCAGGCGGACTTCTCGAACTGATTAAAGAGAACGGAGGTATCGTGTTTATCATCAACAAGATAACACGTCTTGTCAATGGCCGTCGCGGAGCAGAACTTTCCATCGGAATCCTCGTATCATTGGTCAACGTATGCACAGCCAATAACACCGTAGCGATAATAACCGTGGGAGGTATTGCCAAGGACATAGCCAACCGTTTCGGCGTAAAGCCAAAGCGAGCAGCATCCATACTCGACACCTTCTCTTGCGCCACACAGGGACTTCTCCCCTACGGTGCCCAGATACTGATAGCAAGCGGTCTTGCAGCCGTGAATCCGATAAACATCATCGAGTACCTCTACTACCCTATTCTTCTGGGTATCGGTGCTTTGATATTCATCCTTGCCTCGGGCAGAGGGAAGAACTCTTCTCATTAGGAGTTCAAGGAGTACAAGGAGTAATAAGGAGTACAAGACGAATGTCTCTAAGGCTTTTGTCTTTCGACTTTTGCCCTTTGACCTTCAACGATAAACACTATCGTCTTGTACTACTTTAGCGACATTAGGAGCGTCACTCCTCGTACTCCTTGTACTCCTAGAAATAGAGACGCAACTTGAACAAAAACTGACGATTATGTTTCCAACAATCCAAGAAAACTTCACAATACTGCTTCGTGCAGGTGCGTTCGACATTATTGACGAGCCTCTGAAACCTATGTCCAGTTTCAAGTGGAACAAACTGATTGACACAGCGAAGAAACTTGGCATCTGCGGATATATAGTGGCAGGAGCAGAGCTGTTGAAGGACGACCCGAACCTGTCATCCGAAATCAATATCACAATGCCAAAGGAGAAGTTCGAGTATTCTGAGACTGCCCTCTACGGATTCCTGTCAGCGCGTCGCTACCGTAAGATAAGCGAACAGGAGAAGCACAATATCGACTGTAGCACAGAGACGCTCAACTTCCTGCATCTGCTAGTTGCAAACATCGACCTCATCATCACGAGAGACATGTCATTATGCGGTGTAATAGCCGTAGGCGAGTATCTCAGAACCAAAGGCAACCGCGTGGACTTCGTGAAGCTCAACCAATGGATTCACCGTCTCGGCATAGCACAGGCAGCCTCATTCATCGGCCACATGCTCATCGAGCTCTTCGATTTCGAGACCGAGGAACTGGAGTTCATGACACGTACATACAAGAAGCCTCTTGTTCACTATGAACGCCTTCTCGACAATGCCTTCAACCCTCATCATAAGTTCCGCAGAACCTCAAGGCTCAATCTCGCATTCCTCGAGACCTCCAGCTATCATCTGCTCAACTTCAAGACAAGAATTACTGATATAGAAGAATAAGCCCATGTACAATTTACCATGTACAATTTACAATTTGGCTGGCGCAGAAAGGCATTACTCAAAAAAAATGGAAAAATGCATAAATGAAAATTGTACATTGTACATGGTCAATGGTAAATAAAAAGATGCTCACTATCCGTCAACTCTACCCTATCCTCCGTAACCACCAGAAGCTGTCTGAACGCCGCTCGCCTATGTTAAATCAAGGCAAGGTGGCTAAGCTCATGGCATACCTGATGCTCGGTTTTCTGGTAATGTATCTCATCGGAATCTCCATCTCCCTGGCTCTCATCGCCATGGACGCGAGAAGCATGACCGCATACGAGTTCATGTATGCCTCCCTGCCTTTTGTCATGACTCTCGACTTCTTCGCGCGTTTCATGCTTCAGCAGACTCCGTCACAGCAGGTGAAGCCATACGTGCTGCTGCCAATCCCACGATATACCTGTATCGATTTCTTCATCATACGCTCATTGATCTCCTACGGCAATCTGGTGCTGATGTTCCTCTATGTGCCTTTCGCACTTATGGCTGTAGTCTTTGCTGAAGGCATCGGCCTCACCATATTGTTCCTTCTCGGTTTCTATGTCATAGAACTGATAGTATCTCAGGTCTATTCCATATTCCGTACGCTCGTGAGCCATAACATGCTATACTGGGTATTCATCATCCCGTTACTTGCCCTTGTAGCCTCTCCGCTCTTCTTCAATGCCGACTGGTCCCTGACCGTGAGCCTCGACCGCCTCACACGTGGCTATGCGCATCTGGGTAGCTGGATATGCAAGGGAAACGCAATAGCATGGGCATCGCTGCTTGCCGTTCTGTGTGCCGTGACTGCCATAAACCGACGCCTACAGCACAAGTTCGTATATGCAGAGCTGTCACGCGAGGAGAAGGCGATTAAGGTAAGTACGAAACACAGTTTCAAGTTCCTTGACGAATGGGGAGTAATCGGTGAGTTCCTAAGACTGGAATTGTTCTCAATACGCCGAAACAAGAACGTGCGCAAAACCTTTATCTCTTCCAACATAATAGTACTGGTACTCAGTCTGCTATGCTCATTCAGTTCCGTTTACGACGACCTCGGAATGGTGCGCTTCTGGCTCATCTACAACTTCTCAATCTACGGAGCCATAATGTTGCTGCGCATCATGACATTCGAGGGCAACTACATTGAGCGCCTGATGATGGGACATCACACCCTCGAGAAACTGCTTGTAGCTAAGTTCTATTTCTACAGCGCCATACTCTTGTTCCCATTCATTCTGATGATTCCAATGGTCATCACCGGCAAGGCAAATCTGCTTATGCTCTTCTCATACATGGCATTCACGGCAGGAGTAGGCAATTTCCTGTTCATGCAGCTCGCAGTATATAACAAGCAGACTGCCCCACTCAATCAGAAGTTCATCGGCCGTACGATGGTGGAAAACAGCTGGATAATGATCTTCATCGAGATTCTCGCCTTTACCATGCCAATCCTTCTCATCAAGATCTTCATGGTCTTCGCATCAGAGGACACGGCCTACATCATTCTTCTCGCCATCGGACTTATCTTCATCGGCACCCACCGCCTATGGCTCGGCAACATCTACAAACGCCTGAACAAACGCAAGTACGAGAACATCGAGGCTATGATGGCAACGAGATGATGTTGAAAGAATAAAGAGACTGGATGAGAGTTAAAATGATACTACCTGCATTGCAGGAGGCAGAAAGCCCTTATTGGCGACCAATAAAATATTCGCTATTTCCACCTTTGGGATTGGCTACACTCGCAGCATATTTCTCGGATGATGACGATGTGGAGATTCAGGATCAGCATGTGGAGAAGCTTACATTGGACGACACGCCCGATTTAGTATGTATCCAAGTGTATGTCACCAATGCATATAGAGCATACAAGATTGCTGACAGTTATCGCCAAAGAGGGGTATATGTGGCAATGGGAGGTCTTCACGTTACCAGCCTTCCTGATGAAGCTGCACTACATGCCGATACCATACTTTTAGGTCCAGGCGAAGAAGCATTCCCACGCTTTATCAAGGATTTGCGTGAAGGTTATCCTCAAAAACGATATGTGGCCACATGGAGGAGTTTGGAGAATATCCCTCCTGTCCGTCGTGACCTCATAAAGAGGGAAAAGTATTTTGTTCCTAATTCCCTTGTTGTATCACGAGGCTGTCCTCATCATTGTGATTTCTGCTATAAAGATGCTTTCTATGGTGAGGGCAAATCGTTTTACACACAGAAAGTTGATGATGCTTTAGCAGAGATTGACAGGCTTCCGGGCAGACATCTTTATTTCCTTGATGACCATTTGTTGGGCAATCCCCGTTTCGCATCCGAGCTGTTCGAAGGTATGCGTGGCATGGGCAGGGTGTTCCAAAGTGCCGCTACTGTTGCTTCTGTATTAAACGGGAACCTTATAGAGAAGGCTGCAGAGGCAGGCTTACGCAGTTTGTTTCTTGGTTTCGAGACATTTTCCCCGGAGAACCTTCGCTCAAGCAACAAATTGCAGAATCTATCAAAAGACTATGTGGCTGCTGTGGAACGACTGCATAGTCTTGGCATCATGATTAACGGCAGCTTTGTTTTCGGTCTTGACCACGATGACAAAGATGTATTCCGCAGAACTGTTGATTGGGGTATCGAACATAGTATAACAACTGCCACTTTCCATATTCTCACTCCTTATCCTGGTACCCGTCTTTTTCAACAAATGGAACGAGATGGCCGTATTACATCTTACGATTGGAGCAAGTATGATACCCGAACAGTTGTTTACAAGACAGTTGGTCTGACACCAGAAGAGTTAAAGCAAGGTTACGACTGGGCTTATCGTGAGTTCTATTCGTGGAATAACATCTTCAAGGCAAGCTTTGGTCATGACAACTTCAAACAGCAGTTGGCTCATCTGTTCTATATGGGTGGTTGGAAGAAGTTTGAGCCATTCTGGAATTTTATGATTCAGTATGGCAACCTCAATCGCATGCTACCCATGTTGGAAAATCTGTTAGCTAACACTGGTGGCCATAGAAACAAAATCTACAAGCGCCTCAACGAGCGTAAATACGAGAACATCGAGGCAATGATGGCTACAAGATAATTTGAAAATACCATTCAGCAAAGAGCTTGTCCTAATCGCTATTGGGATAGGCTTTTTCTGCTTTACATAGCGCTCATCGCTACGAGCCTTGGAACATCTCGACCTTTATATCTCCGATATAGGGAACGGATTTACAACGGCTTTACAACGGATCTGAAACGGAGGTGAGGAGGTCAAAGGTCAGAGTTTAGAGTCTAGAGCTTAGAGTTTAGAGCTTAGAGCTGATACCTTTGGCGATGGCCGTGCGCCGAATGGTTTTCTTCAATCTTCACTCTTCGTTCATCTCTTTTCATGCTGCAAAATTACAACAAAAATCCCGAACACCACCATCTAACACGGGAAAAAATATGTCAGATTCAAAAAAACTCGATTTCAAGTCTGTAACTTACAGATACACAGAAGAATATTTTCGAAAACATTTCAAGGAACATCTCTATCTAACATGTAACTGTTAGAAAAACAAGGAAGGGGGTATATTTGTCTTGTATAGCCAAAATAATAATAATATAATGTATTATATTATTATTATTTTGAAGTTAGGAACGGGGGTGTCACCCTGTCCCTATTTTTCCTAACAGTGATATGTTAGATGCCATTCTGAGCCTCCTGTTAGGGGTGAATCTAACAAGTCATGAAATATTTTAGTTTCGTGATTGATTATAAATCATACTTTTTACTTGTTTTTTACGACCAAAGAACACACAAAACGTGGCAAAATACCCGTTTTCCGCTCATTTTTTCGTGTTCAATTTTCGTTCTTGCTGACGCTGTGGTTTCAATCCACACCGTCTTTCTTCTTGTTTGTTTGAGCACACGTCTAACATGTAACTGTTAGGAAAAACAGGGACAGGGGGTAACATAATGCCGACGCTGAACGATTCGTTCACCGTCGGTTTCAGAACTGCGATAAAGAAAAATCCTTGAGTAAATCTAACACGAGAAGATAAAACCACATTCGTGATTTACTAATCTGGTTTCAAATAGTTAACGTGAGTTCGACTAATTCATGCGGACAAGTCCTGAAAGAACGACACCTATTGAATTTATCTATGGTTTTCATATTTTTCGCATTTATATTCTGTATCAAAACATGATGCAATCAAGTGGTGCACCGATTCAGTGCGTTGGTTTGTAGTTAAAGAGCAATGAGGTGGCGAATCCCCTCCCCATCGGCTCAAAGAAAAAGCTTATGCCCATTTTGAACATAAGCTTTTTACTATACAAATATCAAAGTTTTACATTCAAGAAACACACCCACACCCTACTATTCGACCGTTTCCCTCCTTTTTTTCGCTTTTTTCTTGCTTTCTTTACTTTTTTCGGGATTTTTTTCGTAACTTTGCAATCTAAATAAGGAGTTTAGTGTTTAGGGGTTAGTGATTAGAGTTTCACAAACACTTACTGCCATTCTCCACCACAAAAACAGAAATAGAAATTATAACAAATATAAAACATGTTACGTATAGCATTACAGTCCAAAGGACGTCTTTTTGAAGATTGTATCGATCTCCTCACTGAGGCAGACATAAAGGTTAGCTCAAGCAAGCGCGTTCTGCTTGCAAAATCAGGAAACTTTCCACTCGAAGTTCTTTATCTCCGTGATGACGATATCCCTCAGAGCGTTGCGATGGGTGTTGCTGATATCGGTATCGTAGGTGAGAACGAGTTCCTTGAGCGTAACGAGGACGCAGAGGTTGTAAGCCGTCTCGGTTTCTCTAAGTGCCGTCTCTCTCTCGCTATTCCAAAGGCTATAGACTACCCAGGTCTTGAGTGGTTCAATGGCAAGAAGATTGCAACATCTTATCCAGGCATCCTCCGCCGTTTCCTTGCAGAGAAGGGTATCAATGCAGAGATTCACGTAATCACAGGTAGCGTGGAGATTGCTCCTGGCATCGGACTTGCAGATGCTATCTTCGACATCGTTTCAAGTGGTTCTACACTCGTAAGCAACAATCTCGCTGAGGTTGAGGTTGTTACAGAGAGCGAGGCACTTCTCATCGCTAACAAGCATCTCTCTGAAGAGAAGCGCGAGGTGCTCAATGAGATGCTCTTCCGTTTCGAGGCTGTAAAGAGCGCAGAAGGTCAGAAGTATGTTCGCATGAACGCTCCTAAGTCAAAGCTTAAGGACATCATCGCCGTTCTCCCTGGTCTCAAGAGTCCAACTATTATCCCTCTCGCTGACGAGGACTGGTGCTCAGTTCATGCCGTTATCGGTCAGAAGGTTTTCTGGGAGATCATCGGCAAGCTCAAGGAACTTGGTGCACAGGGCATCCTCGTTACTCCGATTGAGAAGATGATACTGTAAACATGTACAATGTACCATTTACAATTTACTATTTAGCTGGCGCAGTAAAGGCATGTACAATGGACCATTTACAATGTACTATTTAGCTGGCGCAGCAATGGCATGTACAATTGACCATTTACAATTTACTATTTAGCTGGCGCAGTAAAGGCATGTACAATTGACCATTTACAATTTACTATTTAGCTGGCGCAGTAAAGGCTTTGCTCAAAATAAAAAAATGGAAATTGTACATTGTACATGGGAACTTGCTTTAGCTTGATGAGCCATGCGAAAAATAAATTGTAAATGAAACTATGCTTAAATAGAAATTGTACATTGTACATGGTAAATTGTAAATAAAGAAGATGAATTTCATTAAATATCCCTCACAGGAACAGATAAAGCAGATTATCGAGCGTCCACACCTCGATGTCTCTCAGCTCAATGCCACCGTTGCCTCAGTACTCGCTGACGTTAAGGAGAACGGTGACAAGGCAGTCATTGCCTATGAAGAGAAGTTCGACCACGTTAAGCTCGCATCCCTCGTAGTAACAGAGGCTGAGATTGACGAGGCCGAGGCTCTCGTGTCTCAGGAACTCAAGGATGCACTTATCCTTGCGCATAAGAACATTGCGAAGTTCCATGAGTCACAGAAGTTTGAGAGTTCTAAGGTAGAGACAGCTCCCGGTGTGGTATGCTGGCAGAAGAGCGTTGCCATCGAGAAAGTAGGCCTCTACATTCCGGGCGGCACGGCACCTCTTTTCTCCACCGTCCTCATGCTCGCTACTCCTGCGAAGATTGCAGGATGCAAGGAGATTGTGCTCTGTACTCCTCCTAACCGTGAGGGTAAGGTGAACCCTGCCATCCTCATGGCTGCACGCGTGGCTGGTGTAAGCAAGATTTTCAAGGCTGGTGGCGTTCAGGCTATCGGTGCTATGGCATACGGCACGGAGTCAGTTCCGAAGGTATATAAGATTTTCGGTCCGGGCAACCAGTTCGTTATGGCAGCGAAGCAGCAGGTATCACTCCATGATGCAGCCATTGACATGCCTGCAGGTCCTTCTGAGGTTTGCGTCATTGCCGATGAGACAAGTAATGCTGCGTTCGTTGCAGCCGACCTTCTCTCTCAGGCTGAGCATGGAATCGACTCTCAGGTAATCCTTATCTCTACTTCTGAGGATATGATTCATAAGGTAGAGAAAGAGCTCGAAACACAGCTTGCAGCACTCCCACGTCACGAGATTGCGGAGAAGACACTCGTCAACTCTAACTTCGTACTCGTACACGACAAGGAGGAGGCAATGGCTCTCAGCAATGCATACGCTCCAGAGCACCTTATCATCGCTACATCTGACTTTGACGCTCTTGCAGAGAAGGTTATCAATGCAGGTAGCGTGTTCCTCGGTAACTTTGCGTGTGAATCTGCGGGCGACTATGCCAGCGGAACGAACCATACACTTCCGACCCACGGATATGCCCTTGCATACAATGGTGTCAACCTTGACTCATACAACCGCAAGGTAACTTTCCAGCATCTGACAGAGGAAGGAATAAAATCTATCGGTCCTGCCGTGGTGTGCATGGCAGAGAATGAGCAACTTGAAGCCCATGCAAATGCGATGCGCCTGCGTGTGAAAGATATAGTGAAGAGTTAAGAGTGAAAAGTGAAGAATTTAAGTTTGTATTTCTGTTTAACAGTCTATAAATCTTCTTTTCGCAAGAAAAAGTAATTTAAATTCTTCACTCTTCACTTTTCACTCTTCACTTGTAAGTTATCAACTACAATAGATGGCATACACCAAAGACGAACTTTTAGCTCTCGTCAGAGAGGCAGGCAGTGAGATGACGCTTCGACAGAAGCTTCGTCTCACTGTGCTTTTAGCCATACCCGCTATCATCGCGCATATCTCTCTAATCGCTATGCAGATGATAGATGCCGCTATGCTCGGGCACCTAAGTACGACTCAGGCTTCTGCAGTAGGTCTCGTCTCTACAACCATCTGGCTTTATGGCGGACTCACCGGTGCATTTGCCTCAGGATTCTCGGTACAGGTGGCACACCGCATAGGTGCGGGCGATAACAAAGGCGCACGAAGCGTGATAAGGCAAGGTCTCTTCTCAGGACTGATTTTCGCCTCTTTGCTCGGTTTGTCAGGTATCATTATTGCTCCTCACCTACCCCATTGGCTTGGCGCACAAGAGGTTATTTGCCACGATGCGACCCGATACTTCACTATCTTCTCATACGGACTGCCTTTCGTGACAATCAATAATGTCGCAGCAGGTTGTTTGAGATGTTCAGGCAACATCAAAGTACCTAGCATACTGATGGTTATAATGTGCTGCCTCGACGTTTTCTTTAACTACGTTTTCATATACCGTATGGATATGGGGACAGACGGAGCAGCCCTCGGAACTCTCGTGGCATACGCCATCATCGTCATCTTCATGGTGGGATATATGACGCTCAAGGACAAACTTCTGAACTTCCGTCAGGATGATAGACTTGATTTCATTCCGAAGCTGAAGATATTGAAGAAGACTTGCAGAATCGGCCTACCTATAGGATTGGAGAGAAGTATTATGTGCACGGCGCAGATTACAATCTCAAGCATCATCGCACCTCTCGGAAGCATAGCCATAGCTGCCAATTCCTTTGCCATAAACGTTGAGAGCCTATGCTATATGCCGGGCTATGGTGTGGCAGAAGCATCTACAACACTCGTAGGACAGAGCAAGGGCGCAAGCAAGCGCAATCTGATGCACTCCTTCGCATGGATATGTATGGCACTCGGTGTCGGAATAATGGCGATAATGGGACTCATCATGTGGGTATTTGCACCAGAGATGATGTCGCTCATCTCTCCTGACAAATCCGTAATCGACTTAGGTACTGAGATTTTAAGGATTGAGGCATGGGCAGAACCGGGATTCGCAGCAGCCATTGTGGCGATGTCAGTATTCGTAGGAGCTGGTAAGACGCTTATCCCATCGCTAATGAACTTAGGCAGCATCTGGATAGTAAGAGTATCATTAACGCTCCTTCTCGCCCCCACCATGGGACTAAGAGGCGTATGGATTGCAATGGCAATAGAACTTTGCTTCCGTGGCATTATCTTCACCGCAAGACTTTGTACAAGGAAGTGGTCCTTTATAAAGGATAGAAGCAAAAAATAAAAACGAAGACCCCTTTCCCGCCCTTTGGGCACCCTTTCCCCGTGGAGGGGCAAGGGGATAGAAACAATCCTTCAAAGGAAACCCTAACAGCGAGAAAAGGTAACTTTTCCCTTGCCCCTCACGGGGAAAGGATGCCTGAAAGGCAGGAAAGGGGTCGACTGAATGAATTGATTATGCAGACAATAACAAACAAGGAATTTGGAGGTGAGCGCCCTCTATACGCATCCCACGACCTCCGTCTGGAGAATGTCACCATTCACATTGGAGAATCCAGCATAAAGGAGTCAAGCAACATCGAAGCGGAAGATTGCCGTTTCGAAGGCAAGTACGTGTTTTGGGAGACACGAGGATTCCGCGTTCATAAATGCCTCTTCACGGAGAGTGCACGGTCATCACTCTGGTATTCATCAGACTGCCGAATGACCGACTGCAAGGTTGAAGCACCGAAGATGTTCCGTAGAATGAAGGGTATCTATGTTGAGAACACCGACTTCCCTAATGCAGAAGAGACATTCTGGGATTGCTCTGATATAACATTGAAGAACGTAAGGATTGCGAATGCCGACTACCTCTTCATGCACTCTCACGATATACGCATCGACAACTACCGTCAAGACGGCAACTACTCTTTCCAATATGCGAAGGACGTGGAGATCCATAATGCCGTCATAAACTCGAAGGATGCCTTCTGGGAATCGGAGAACGTGACGCTTGTTGATTGCGAGCTTAATGGCGAATACCTGGCATGGTATGGCAAGAACATACGACTTGTGCGTTGCCACCTCACCGGCGAACAGCTTCTATGCTATGTTGACGGACTCACACTCGAAGACTGCACCTTCGGCGAGGATGCCAACCTCATCTTTGAATACTCTACCGTTAATGCCACCATCAATGGCAATGTGACAAGCATCAAGAACCCGACATCAGGCACAATCACCGTTAGCGGAAAATGCGGGGAGGTTATCTTTGATGAAAACCAGAAAGAGCCGAAGAATGCTAAGGGTTCAATTAACAATTAATAATTAACAA
>JAEEGH010001579.1_pt1 | contig 64790 bp, 51 predicted proteins | sample 9134181 | NCBI WGS metagenome assembly JAEEGH01 (sample SAMN16246544, study PRJNA631951) | gut metagenome | biome: gut microbiome; feature: rumen; material: DP-attached | host: Bos | place: Iran: Karaj | collected 2018-10
CGGCGGCAAAGACAAGCACGGTGGCATTGCTGTCGGCTACTACGACATGTTCTTCAAGAAGGGCTGTTCCAACGGTAACTGCATTGCCGAAAAGCTGCAGCCCGGCGATTACGTGGTTATCCAGTTCGGGATTAACGACATCAATTACAGTACCGAGGATTTTTACAAGTCCAACATGAAAAAGATGGTCGATGATGTTCGTGCCAAGGGTGCGTACCCCATCATCATGAGCCCGATTCGCCGTTGTATCTTCGATTCCCCGACGCAAATCCATAACAGCTATCGTGGTTACCCGGCGCTTAACCAGCAACTAGCCAAAGATTTGAATGTTCCTTTCATCGACATGAGCGAGATGGTTGCGAACTACATGATTTCTGTGGGCGAAAAATATGCCCAGCAGTTTGTTTACAATTTCTCCACAAAGGCGGAATATTCGAATTTGGGGGCTGACCAGTCCGATCAGGTGCATTTGCAGATGAATGGTGCGAACGCTTACGGACGAATCATAACCGAGCAGATGCGCGCCCACTCGGATACGGTCGTGAAAAAGCTCGGCGAGTACATGGCTCCCATGTACCAGGTGGATGTGAAGGTCTCTCCGGAAGGTTCTGCCGAGGCGACATCCATCAGCGCTTACTACCCGGAAGGCATGACCGTCATGCTCAAGACGATCCCGAAAAATGGAAAAAAATTCCTTGGCTGGTACGACGGCAACGGGAACAAGGTCAGCGGCCAGGCGGTATCGACCGTGAAGTCTCCGTACATCTATACGTTCAAGATGGGGAATGCTTCGACGCAGTACACGGCTGTTTACGAGGGCGGTACTGCCGAGAAGTACACGGGTGACGGTGCCGCACTGACGGCATTCCCGACGACGACTCCCAAGAATTTGGACGATGTGACCTTTGTCCCCTACACTCCTCCCGAAGGGAGTGAAGAGACGACGGTGCCGGTCGACAAGGATATCAAGAGGTTCATCGATGCGAGCAATCCGGACAGCGGTGTCGGTAATACCGAGAACAACTGGACCGGATTTATCGGCGAAGGGTTCTACAACATGGAGAATTCCAACACGTCGTTTGCATCTTACAAGCTGAAGTTCCCGGCAGCGGGCTATGTGACGCTTGCCGTGCGCTATGCGAACGGTGGAAATGCCGACCGTACGTTCAATGCCTACCTGGACCACGATTATTACTTGAAGGCCCCGCCGACAGGTTCCTGGGATACCTGGGACACGGCCTACGTCGTGCTCGACGCGCCGCAGGGCGAGGCGGAACTCAAGTTCATGTCGACGACTTCCGACGGTGCCCCGAATATCGACGCGTTCGGTTTCAGCATCGCCGGCGTGTGCCGCGTGGGTGATGAATCTTGCGAAGATTCCAGCGGTATTACGAAGATTGCGGCTCAGGGCGGTGCGGGACAGCCTGCGGTTCGCCTGCGCGGGAACGATCTGGTCCTGGCTGGGCATGCACAGGTAAGCATCTTCGACATGCAGGGTCGAATTGTCGCCCGCAAGGTTGTTGGGTCGGGAACGCTGGATTTGGCATCCACAGTCGGTGCGGCCGGTCTCTACCGAGTTGTCGTGAAACAGGGGAACGTGAAGTTTAACGGAATGTATGCAAAGGTGAAATAGCAGTGAGCAATCAGCAATGAGCCGTGAGCCGTGAGCAGTGAGTAAGATTCTCATCGCTCAAGGCTGACACCTCATTGCTCATACCTCATCGCTAAAAGGTTCTTTATGAAGTCTGTATTGAAATTCCTCCTTCTTTCTGCTTTTTTCGCTGGGGTCGCGGTGAGTGACTCCACGAGTTTCACTATTCACGTGGCTGGCGATTCGACGGTCCAGACATACAAGGATTCCGCCTATCCGCAGACGGGTTGGGGGCAGGTTCTCGGGTATTTCTTTGATGGAGCCCGCGTCAAGGTGAACAATGCGGCTCTCGGTGGGCGCAGTTCCAGGAACTTCATCGAAGAGGGTCGCTTGGACGGAATCCTCAAAGCTGCGCAGAAGGGGGACTACCTTTTTGTACAGTTCGGCCATAACGACCGTGATTACAGCAAGGAAGCCCGTTATGTGCTTCCTGAGGATTTTCCCGGCTACATCCAGAAGTTTGTCGATGAGGGTAAGAAAAAGGGTGTGAACGTCATCCTGGTTTCTCCCATGAACCTGAACGGCAGCCGCAATGTCTTTTCGACGGGGGCCAATAACTACGATGCCCGCGGCATGATGCAGACGGTTGCGAAGAACAACAAGATTCCCTTTGTCGATTTGAACATGAAGTCGTATAATCTGTACAATACGACGTACAAGAATATCCCGGATTACGTGACGCGTTACCTTTACAAAAAGCTGGAAAAGGGAGAATACCCGAATTATCCGGACGGTGTGAACGACGGGACGACGCACTTCCAGGAAATGGGGTCGATGGGCCACGCCCAGCTGATTTGCGAAGAACTCGAGGACAACCTCAAGAACAATACGGACCTTTCCGACGAGGCGAAGGCTGCCCTTACGACGCTTGTCTCCACAATCAAGCCGCGTTACACTATCAAGGTGCAGACGAACCTTTCGAATTACAATGGTCTGATTACGCAGACGCAGTACTTCCCGGCGGGCGCTCCGATGACCCTCCGCGTGACGCCGAACGGCCAGACGTTCGAGAAGTGGGTCGACGACGACTGCAACGAAATTTCGACCAAGCAGATTTATTATGGCTTCAAGACGAAGGCCCGCGACATCACCTACACGGCGATGTTCAAGGGCGGTTCGGAATGCCAGAAGATTGCTCATGGCGAGGAAGGCTCCAGTGGGGAGAACCCGACTTCTTCGAGCTCGGAAGAACCCGGCTCGTCGGCCTCGATTGATACGGCACTCTGCTTTACGGGTGTGGCCGATACAGCTTGGCGTTCCCCGATTGACATGTCTAGCCCCGAGGTGAGCGACGGTTCGACCGATAAGGATCATGAGGGCTATACGGGCCAGGGATTCTACAACATTTCGAACAGCGCGACAAGCAAGGCGGTTTACAACCTGACTTCCGACCAGTCGGCTTCCAACGCCCGCGTCATGGTGCGTTACGCTTTTGCCGGAACGTCCAACCGCGACATGAAAATCACGATTGACAAGGGCTCTTACGATGTTGCCTTCCCGCCAACGGGTTCCTGGGACAAGTGGGATACGGTCTATATAGAGGATGTCTGGGTGGATGCCCTGGATTTCCAGATGACGATTGCCTCTACGACGAATGACGGCGGCCCGAATATCGATATGATCGCTTTTGATATCAAGGGCGTGTACCGCACCGGATGCAAGCCTGCAAAGGTGGCGAACGATTCTCAAGAAACGACACGCATTGCTCCCGCTCGAGCTGTTCCCGTGCTCCCCGCAAAAACAAGGACTTTCAATGTTCTCGGCCGGGAACTTCCTGCTTCGAATGCGGCTCGCCGTCAACCTATGAACCGTCTCTATTCTCGCTGATTTGTTTATGGTCAATCTTTTTGAATATTTGAACTATCGTGAATTCCTGCGCGACGCTTACGAGGAACGCCATTCTGGAGATTGGCGCTTCAGCCACCGCTATATTGCCGAACGTGCCGGTTTTGATTCGTCGATGTTCAATAAGATCCTTCAAGGAAAGAGAAACCTTACCGAGCGCTTGGTTGCCGAATTTGCCGACATTTTTTGCAACGATTCCCGAGAGAAGTCCTATTTTGCCGACATGGTCGCGTTCAACCAGGCCAAGACTCATTCAGAAAGCCGCCAGTACTTGGAAAAGCTTGTTGCAACGAAGGAATGCAAGGTCGAGGATCTCGCGAAGGACCAGTTCGAGTATTTTGACCATTGGTACCATGCGGTTGTCCGTGAATTGGTGACGTTCTATCCGTATGTGGGGGACGATGCCGCGCTCGGGCTCATGGTGCGCCCGCCGATTACGGCTAGCCAAGTGAAGAGTTCTATTGCGCTGCTCGAACGCCTTTCCATGATTCGCAAGGACGAGACAACCGGAACCTATGTGCAGACGCAGGGGCTGATTTCCAGCGGCTCGGAATCCTACAGCACGGCCGTCAATTCGTACATCCAGCAGAACCTGGATGTTGCCCAGACGGCGATGGACCGTTTCGACAAGACGGAACGCAACCTTTCGACGCTCGCGTTCGCCTGCGACGAGACGACGTATGCTGAACTGGTGGAAATGGTGCGCCGTTTCCGCCGCGAGGTGCTGGCCAAGGTTTCGCAGTGCGAAAAGCCGAACCGCGTTTTCCAATTGGGAATGCAGCTTTTCCCGCTTTCTGACCCGTATCCGCCTCCGCAGCGTCGTGGCCGCAAACGCCGCATCCGCGGGATGGAACAGAACGATGCCGCCAATGTTTCCGGAGAGGACTCCTGCGGCGGGGATGATGTTGGGGGAGGCTCCGATGCGTAAGTCGCTGTATTGGATTCCCTTGACGCTGACGGCTCTTGCCTGCCTGTCGGGCTGTTCGGACAACAAGGATGTTGCCGGCGGAACCGAGGCGGAATCGACGATTGCCTTGCAGATGCAGCTTGCCGACGGCACGCCCGCCGCCTTTACGCGCGTCCGCGCGTTGCCGGAAACGTTCCTTTCCGATGGCGAGCGTGTCACGGAATGGACCGAAACGGATGGCGATGGCTTTGTGAAAATTCCTGCCGAACCTGGCGTTTACACGGTCGAGGCTCGCAATGTGACACGCTCGGAGGCGTCGGGCGCTGTCCACAGTTTCACTCTCGACGAGAACGCCTCCAGGGTAGATACGGTCAAGCTGGGCGAGCTTTCCTCTATTGAAGGGTTTGTGCTGCTTGGGGATTCTTCCCTTGTTGTCCGCGTAGCCGGTCTTGAACGTTTCGTGGTTCCCGACAGCACGGGGCATTTTGTCATCGATTCGCTCCCGTCGGGCAGCTTCGATGTCCAGCTGGGCGACCCGTCCAAGGCCCGCTCCGCCAAGGTCCAGTCGACGGCGGGGGACACGTTATACGTGGTCTGTTCCGATTCGAGTGCCGAGGTTGTCAAGCCGGAAGAAAATGCGGCGAGCAAGTATCCCAAGGGCAACTGGAAGGAACATGATGCTTTGCTCGCACAGATAGATGGTTATGCTGTCGGGACGCTTGGGGCTGCTGGGTCCACTGACAGCACGGGCAAAATCGCGAAGGCCGAGGGCGAAATCTGCGAGGTGACGACGACGGACGACTACATCATCGTAGAGGACACGACAAGCGTGGATTCGACGGGAGCTTTCGAGACGACTGCTGTCATTGCTCCGGGTTCGCTGCGCGACTGTGCCTACCGCGAAGGCCCGACGTGGGTGATTTTCAAGAAGAGCGGAACCTATAACTTGCAGGCTCCGCTGCGCCTCAAGTCGGATAAGACGATCGACGGCCGCGGCCGCGATATCCGTATTACCGGTATGGGTGTGCTGACCGACGTGTCGAGTAACCTGATTTTCGAGAACCTGACCTTTACCGCTCCCGCGATTACTGCACTGGACACGACATCTAGGCGCGCGCTTTCCATCCATAACGGGTCGCATCACGTGTGGGTGGACCACTGCACGTTTGAGGAATACCCGCTGGTTCAGCTCGACGTGAAGCGCGGCTCGCACAACGTGACCGTCTCCTGGTCGCGCTTCGAAAACGCCCAGACGGGTGTTCTGTTCGGTCTGCCGGCCGATATCGTCAAGGAGCCGGACCAGAACCTCTCCATGCACCACAACTATTTTGCCGGACTTTCCGCAGACGGTATCCGTGCCCATGGCGGCGAACTCCACGCCTACAACAACTTCTTCATGGACATGGGGGAATCCGGCATTGAATGCGGGGATTCGGCGAAGTGCTATATCGAAAACAACATTTTCAGCGATGAAGAGCCCGTTTCGGAATACAGCGCCTTCGACAAGAAGGATGCACCGGTCGATACGACTGTCGGCTTTGTCGCGATGCGGGAAAACTGGTTCACGGCGGGTGGCGAGGCTCTGAAGGGCGATGCCCGCGGCTACAAGCCAAGTTACAAAGTCTCCATTGATGAAGTTGGTGCAGAAATGGCCGTTCGTATAAAGAATGATGCCGGCCCTCGGTAATTTTGCCAAAATCTCTCGTCTTTCGTCTTTCGTCTTTCGTCTCTCGTCTGAAATAGCTATATTTGCGCCGTACAATATCAAGGAGTAGCTAAATGCTCAAATCTACACTGCAACAGACCGATCCGGAAATCTATAACATCATTCAGGAAGAAGCCGAACGCCAGGAATATGGCATCGAACTCATCGCTTCTGAAAACTACACCTCCAAGGCTGTCATGGAAGCCATGGGCTCCGTGCTGACCAACAAGTACAGTGAAGGTTACGTGGGCAAGCGCTACTACGGTGGTAACGAAGTCATTGACAAGATGGAAGCTCTGGCCATTGAACGCTGCAAGAAGCTCTTTGGCTGCGACCACGTGAACATCCAGCCGCTTTCCGGTTCTCCGGCCAACGCTGCTGTCTATTTCGCTGTTCTCAAACCGGGTGACAAGGTCCTCGGCCTCAAGCTCGACCACGGTGGACACCTTTCTCACGGCCATCCGGTGAACTTCTCCGGCATGCTCTACAACTTCGTGCAGTACGAAGTCGATAAGGAAACTGGCCGCATCGATATGGACAAGGTCCGCGAAATTGCTCTCCGCGAAAAGCCGAAGATGATCCTCGCCGGTTTCTCTGCCTACAGCCGCAACCTCGACTGGAAGCGCTTCAAGGAAATCGCTGACGAAGTCGGCGCTCTCACCATGGCTGACATTTCTCACGTTGCTGGCCTCATCGCCGGTAAGGCTATTGATTCTCCGGTGCCGTACTTCGACATCGTGACGACCACGACCCACAAGACTCTCCGTGGCCCGCGTTCTGCTATCATCATGTGCAAGGACCGCACCATCCAGAAGATGGTGAAGGGCGAACTCAAGGAAGTTTCCCTCGCCAAGGAAATCGACAAGGGCGTGTTCCCGGGCATGCAGGGTGGTCCGCATGACCACATTAACGCCGGTAAGGCCGTTGCATTCCTCGAAGCTTTGCAGCCGGAATTCCAGATCTACGCCAAGAACGTCATCAAGAACGCTCAGGCTATGTGCGCCGAAATGCAGAAACTCGGCTACAAGGTTATTAGCGATGGCACTGACAACCACCTCATCGTGGTCGACATGACCTCCAAGGGCGTTTCCGGTAAGGAAGCCGAAGTGGCCATGGAAAAAGTCGGCATCTCCTGCAGCCGTTCTACCATCCCGTTCGATCCGCGCAAGCCGATGGATCCGTCCGGTGTCCGTCTTGGTACTGCCGCTATCACGACTCGTGGCTTCGACGAAGAAGACACTCGCGAAGTGGCCCGCATCATCGACCGCGCCATCCAGGCCAAGGACGACGATGCCGCTCTCGCCAAGATCCGCGAAGAAATCGTGGCTCTCTGCAAGAAGCACCCGCTGTACAAGTAAGACGAAAGAACGCCCGCCTACGGCGGGCTACAGACGAAAGACGAGAGATTGCGACCCGTTAACACCGGGTCGCTTTTCGCTCACGGAATTTTGCAGAGTAAAATTACTTGTAGCTGTGAGGTCGCATTCCTTCGGAATGCTCTGAGCTAAATAATGGCGCTTTTGGCGCAAGATATTGAAAAGTGGTTCGCATTTGGCGGACCGCTTTTTTGTACATGTTTCAAAGGCACGAGGCATGAGGTACGAGCAATGAGCTGTGAGCAATGAGCGATGAGCAGTGAGGCTCGAGGCTCCAGGCACGAGGTTCCGGCCTCTAGATTCTCTGATGGAGATTGCTTCATGGCTTCGCCATTCGCAATGACAAGTTTTCCCTAACCACCAACCACCAACCACTAATCACTTCCTACTGTCTACTTCCAACTACCTCATACCTCATCGCTCAAAGCGACCGAAGGTCGCGACCTCATTGCTCACTTACTATATTTCTCCCCATGGCTGCAATCCTTTTGCAAGATGTTTCCTTCCGTTATCCGGGTGCCGGCGCGCAAGCGTTGTCTTCGGTGAATCTCGAGATTCCGGAGGGTTCCTTCTTTGCGCTCCTTGGCCCGAACGGGGCGGGGAAGACAACGTTGCTTCGCCTTTTGTGCGGGCGCTTCGCGAAGTTTGACGGCATTGTGGATGTGGCTGAACCATTGCGCTCCGGGCGCGGCGTTCTCGACATGATGCGCTGTGGCGTGTTGCTCGAGAATCCGGGGATTTATCCGAAACTCTCTATCGAGGAATACCTGAGCTACTTTGCCGGTTTCTACGGGATGGGCGAGGGGGCTTGCCTTCCGGGGGGCTCGTCGCGTGAACGTGCCGAAATGCTCGCTTCGCGGTTGGGTCTTGCAAACCTGAATTCCCGCTTGGGTACGCTTTCGCTCGGGAACCGCCAGAAGGTGCAGGTGCTGCGCGCTCTCCTGCCGAACCCGAAACTCCTGATTCTGGACGAGCCGGTGGCGAACCTCGACCCGGTCTCGCGTGAATGTGTCTGGAAAATGATAGAGGACTGGCGCAACGAAGAGGGCGGCACGGCGATTGTCTGTTCGCACGTCCTCGCCGAGATGGAAGAGTACGCCACGCATTACGCAATTATCGATGGCGGACGCATCCTGAAAGCCGGGAAAGCCATGCCGGGCGATTCCCGCAATACCGATTTTACCGTGAGGTTGACCGCTCCTGTCGATGTTGCCGCTGTGAACCGCGCCTTGGAGGCTGCGGGAATTTCTGTGGGCGATGTGTCTGTGCAGAAGGGCTCGCTTGCGTCAATCTACCGCGAAACCGTACACAAATGATTATTTTTATCGAGAAATTTTGAGGATTTATGCAATCTTGGACCGAAATTAAGAAAATCGAGAACCCCACCGAAGAACAGCAGCTCGAAGCTGTCAAATTGAACTGGTATGCAATTAGTTTAATCCAGAATCCCACCGAAAATGTGCAGAAGGCTGCTTTTGAGCAGAATGTGCAGGCGATTCTCTATGTGAACGGCGGCCCCTGTGCCTCGCTCGTTGAATCTTTCAATTCCATGGACGATGAATCGTTTGGCAAGGCGATTACCGCCGAACCCAACTTGCTCAAGTTCGTGAACCGTCCGGAATTGCTCCGTGCCGCCATCTGTGCCGATTGGAAAATCATCCGCAAGATTGACAATGCGAGCGATGAACTTTGGGCCGAAGCGGTGCGCCAGAATATGGACGCTTTTAAGCTGGTCCGCCATCCCGGCGAGGCGACTTTGGTCGCGGCAATCGAGCACGACTGGCAGATTATCCAGGATGTGGAACGTCCTTCGGTCAAGATGCTTGAGGCTGCTGTCAAGCAGGACTACCATGCCTACGAATGCCTGAGCATCAAGTGCCGAACCGAAGAAATGCAGCTCGCTGCAGTCCGTACCGACTGGCGCTGCATTGAACTGGTTTCTAGGCCGTCTGAAAACGTGCAGATGGAAGCCGTGAAGCAGAACAAGGTTGCTCTCCGCTTCATTAAGAACCCGGCCGAATCGGTCGTAGCCTACTGCAACTAGAACGTGTGCGACAAGTCGAATGCGAACCTGCCCAATGCGAAGGGTTCGCTTAGACTCATGTCGTCGAAGTGCTTCTTGAACGCATAGTCAAGCCTGAACGTGAGGAACTGCCAGCGGTAACGTAGGCCGAAACCGAAGCTCGCGTCTTCTTCTTCTTCGTACAGGTCTGCGTCGGCGTCGGTAATCTTGGCCCAGTCGAAGAACTGCACGATTTGCCACTTGCGCCAACTCTTGACGGGGATGGTCCAGCGGATTTCTTGATTGAATCTCACGTATTGCGGGGTCAGGCCCGTGTTGATGACTTCTTTTTCGACTTCGTTTCCGTCTTTGTCGGTGGTTGTTTCCGTGCTGGTGTAGCTGGCGAAGATGCTGCGGAAACGGTAGCCGCGTACGGAACGAGTACCGCCTTGGTAGAACACTCGGGCGTCGTCTTCGATGGCTTCGTTGAAGAATCGTCCGCAACTTCCACTGAGTGCTCCGTAGAAAGTCCAGAATAACGGAAAATACAGGTTTGTTGTCGCTTCGGCGTAAGTGTAGGGGTGGCCGATCATGCGCGGGGAATCGAGGCTTCCTGTCAAGTTGGTGCCGATACCCGTTGTCGGTGCAAAACGGATACCCTTGGTCGGGTTGAAGTAGTCGTCGGTAAAGTCGAACGTGAGCGCGACTTCGCTCTTGAGCTTGAAGAGCCTGAGGTCGTTCTTGTTGACGTAACGGGTGTCAAACGTGCCGCGGAAACGGATATGCTGCGTAATGCCGAAGGTGAGGTCTCCGCGGTTGATGACTTCGTAACGCTCTTCCATGCTATCCGGGTAGGCCGGGGGTGGAATCTTTTCGTGGTTGAACGTCAGTCGGTCTTCGAAGCGGATGGCCGTGGGAATCATCGGGAACGATGTCCCGAACAGAAGCGGATTTGCATAGCCTGCAGAAACTTCCTGCTTGTTCTGGGCAATCTGGAAGTTTGTCGAGAATTCGTTAAAGCGTCCGAAGAAGTTTTTGTGCTTTGCATAGGCCTGCGCACCGAAGCCGTAGATTTCTTCGTAGAAAAATCCGTAACGGGCGTCACCGGGGATGCGTTCCGTGACGTTGAGGTGAACGTCGGAAAGTCCGTCTGTGCGGAGCGAGTCTTCCAGGCGAATCTGTGTGAAAAGCTGCGTCGAGAAGAGCTTGTTCTTGAAGGAGTTGTATTGCTTTCCGTCGATGGTCTCATCTTTGGGAATTCTCCATAGCGATGACAGCCATGCTGTATCGGTAAGGCCTTCTTCAGGGGTGTCGCTTCTCTTGCCTCGGTCCTGTACGCGCGCAGTCGTACTCCGGATGTTTCCCATGATGACTTTTGCGCCCGGATTTACCTTGAGTTCCACATAGATTTTCTTGTTCGCCGTGTCCAGCATTTCGATGGATGTGACTTGCGCGTGCAGGAAACCTTCCTTTCGGTACACGTCAATGATGGTCTGCATGTCCTTCGAGATGTCGTCCTGGGAATAGTAGTGGTCTTGCGATGTTTCAAGATCGGATGCTTTAATCTCGATAGCGTTGGAGTCCGGTGCGATAATCTTTGCTCCGCCAAATTGGTAACGCACTCCTTCATTGATGAAGATGATGTAACCGCGCTGGACGCTGTCTTGTGCGATATACTCCCTGCGAATGTCGAGGCTCATTTCGAGGCTGAAGTAACCGCGAGAATAGTAGAGCGCTTTCAGGTTCTCGATGGAAAGGCGCATCAGGAAGTCTTGCTTGGTCGTGTCCAGCTGGCCGAACTCGTCGGGAATGTCAATTTGTTCTTCAATCTGGAATTTGGAGAATACGTTGTTGCCGCGGAATTCCATGTACCACGGATGCTTTACGCCTTCTTCTGCAAGGCATATTCCAATGAGGCACGCGAGAAATGTCAGAATTCTTTTCATCATTTCTTCGTGTCCTCTAATTTATCCGGTTCGATGGTTTCACAGCTTCCCAAGTACAGCAGACATGGATTCCAGTAGCGGTAAACATAGTTGAAACCGATGTTCTTTTCAATGCGGTTCTCGTAGCCTTCGGTGCCTGTGTTGGTTATGTACTGTTTCGAAATCAGCATGGCGTTCAACGAGAGCGATGGCGATAGATGGTTCTTGTGCGAATAATCTTTTTCCTTGAAGAAGGGTAGCGTGTAGTTGGCGCCGAATTGCAGTGCCTGGTCGTAGGTGCGGTTTTCGTTGCTCTGGTCCTGCGTGTAACCGAAGATGAGGCTCAGGTCCTTGACCCAGCGGTCCAGCGAGACGGGAATCTTGAAGTAGCTCGAGTCCCTGTCGCTTGTGGTGTTGCTTTCGAACAGCATCACCTTCATGTCAATGTCGCCGATGTAGTCCCCGCCCAGCGTGCGATTTGCCGTTGTCGAAAGAACCTTGCCGATAGCCTTGCCTGCAATCTTGTTCCAGTCCGTGGTTTCGCCGTTGTTGTCTGCGATGCAGCCCAAGAAGATGTTGTAATAGATCGCTGCCGCCGAGTTTTCGTTGCCGCAGTTGCTGCTGGGGGTGGGTTGCGGGTTCGTGATGGTCCCTTGGATGTTCAGGTTGACGGGGCAGGTGTCCTCTTCCTCGGTTTCGTTGCTGGCCGAGCAGTAGGGGAGTTCCTGCTGGCTCGAAACGTCAACGACTCCATGCTGCCACGGGACATTGTTCCAGCTGATGCTGAAGGAGTTCAGGTCGAATTGGTAGAGGTCCTTTACTCCGATAAAGCCGGTGTTGGAGTTTCCAATGTCTCCGCGCAACAGAGGCCGGTTCGTTGTTCCGAGAACCCAGATGTCAAACGTGAATGGGAATTCTGCAAATGGTGTAATTATTTCGACGGAGTCCTTTTGGGTTTCCGTAACGTGCACGGCGAGGTTAATCGGGCTTGCCGTGGAAATCTTCGTTTCTTGCACTTCCTTCTTGCGCAACTTGATGATGGCGTTGTTGAACATCGTGATGAACTTGTCTATCGAGTTCGGGGTAATCTCGATGTCGAGTTCCTTGGTATAGACAAGTTTGTCTACAAGGAGTTCTCCGCTTAGCGTCTTGTTCTGGATGATGCCGTCCTTGTTGTGCGGAATGTGAAGGCTGAACTTGCTGCTGCCCAGCGCATTTGCGTCACCTAGCGTCTCGTCGTGGAATTTGTACTCGATTGAAGGTATCGTCGCCATGATGGTGACCGAATCATCGTAGCTTTCCAGCGAACCGTTGATGTTGTCTGCGATGATCTGGTGGCGAGATGTCTGGAAGGTGTAGCGGTCGGAGTGGAAGTTGAACGCCTTGAGGCGTAGGCTATCCATATCAAACTGGAAGTTTCCCGTAACGATTTCGCCGCTGTCGTTCCGCGTTTCTACTTCGGTAACGTCCAGCAGACCGTTTTCCATGTGCCCGCGAAGCTTGATGGGGAATTTGTAGTTGAACTTGGGGGGCTGGTATAGCGTCGAGTCTAGACGGATGTCGGCCGTGATGCCCTTGATTCCTTCGCGCAAGTTTGCCTTTGCCTGAATCTGCAGGTCTGTCCGCTTGATTTCGCTGATGCTGCCCGGAATGAACCAGGAGCCGTTGGCGTTCAGTTTTCCTGTGAACACGAAGCTCGTGTCGATGAATCCCTCTGCCCAGAGGTTGCCGCCGTTGTCGCTGTTATGCGAAATGCTCACATGTCTTTCTGGCTCAAATACGTTATCTACGATGACCTGCGTATTGCCGGTCCAGCCGCCACCGCCGATTCCCAGATAGGCACTCAACTCTATCTTGCTCGCTTCGGCGAAGAGGTTCATCTTGTGAATGCAGAACAGCTGCTTCGGAATGTTGCTGAATTCAAGGTCCCTGAAGTCGATGTTGCCTACAAGCCCTTGTCCCTCGTTATATGCGATGTCGCCGGTGATAAGGCCCGACGAGAATGTCGTGTCGTTGAGCGGTTCTAGCAGGAGTGGAATGCCGAATTCGTGGGCGGACGCCCAGGCGTGGATGATTTGTATGGGGAAGGTGCCTGTGGGCTTAAAGTCCGGGTTCGAGTCGTTCGGAATGATGAACGATGCTTCGGCCTCGACCTTGTTGTGGTTATGAATGGCTTCAAATTTGTCGATGAATATGGAGTCGCCGTTTTGCTTGGCCTTGGCGTTCATCTGCAACTTGAACGGCTGGTATTCCCCGTCGACGGTGGCTTCCAGACTGGCGACGTGTGTGTCAAAATTCTTGTTGAAGTATCCTGTGACATTTCCGCTCAGGTTCTCGTTGAACTTGAAGTTGGCGAAGGGAATGGTCTCGAATGCCACGTTGTCCGCCTTGCTCTGGATTGCGGTGGAATCAATGATGTATATGTAGGCTTCGGCAACGCCTCCGTGGTGTTGCGAGATTCTCCAGGATGTGTGCGGATTCTTGGGGTTCCAGACGACTTCACCCACGAAGTCGAAGGTTTCCTTGGGCGAGTATATGATACCGTCGGAGAATGTGATGCGGTCCCTGTAGAGGTCCAGCGTGGTCACCATGGAATCGGCGGTTATGTTGTAGGCGTAGGGGATGGTGTCGAACTTGACCAGGGCGTGCATGTGGGCGTCCTTGAACGAACCGTACACCTTGGTTGTCTTGCCCAGCACGAGGTTCCCCTTGCTCCAGTCAATCGCCCAGGGCTCGTAGGGCGAAATGTCGCCTACGTAGGTGAGGCTGAAGCCGTTCTCAAAGTCCAGGTTCGCGTCGATGTTGGAGCCTTGCCGTGTCTCCACGATGGCGTGAAGCTTTTTGCCGCGGAGTTCGGCCGAGTGGATGGTGAGGTCAAGGGGCATCGTTTGCGGGCCGAACTTGGCGTTCATGTTCTTTACGTTGCCGTAAAGGTTGATGTTGCCGTTCTTCCAGATGTCGGCGTCCAGTTCCATGGAACCGCCTTCTCTGTTCCGGAACTTCGCGTTCACGTGGATGTCCTTGTCGTTCCCGTCGAACTCGATGGCTGCATCCAGGGCCATGAGCGGGTAGATTTCGCTCATGTGCGCCTTAGCGGTGCCCTGGTAAGAGATTTCTCCTGTGCCGATGTTTGTTTTGACGTTCGCCTTGACGTTGATGCCGGATATTTGCGGAGCTTTCTGTGGCCATTCGAAGGGGAGCCATTGATCCAGGTTTTCGACGTCTGTATCTACGCTGGACGCCATGTCCAGCATGTTGTCCTTGGGGGCCATCACGAGGATATCGAGGGTGTCCTGGGACGAGTAGAGCTTTCCGTGGACCTTGACGTTGCTAGTGCTGAAGTCTACGTTGATGTTGGTCCCGGCGGGCTTGGGAATTTGTGTGCCCTGGACGTTGTTTACCGCCAGGGTGGCCTTCTTTTTGCCTTCGCTCTTGAGGGAGAAGTTCTCGAAGCTCCAACTGTTCCCGTTGGATAGGTTTATTTCTCCCTTGCCGACCTGGAGCTGCACGGGGATGTAGAATTTGGCTTTTTCCGGGAAAACTAGGGATTTTAGCGGTTCCTTGGTTTTCGTGGAATCCTCGGGAGGGAGGGTGATGTTTGCAGTCATGCTGCCCGTGGCCAAGGATAGCCCTCGGGAATTCTTGTTCAAGAGGGTCGCATTGATTGCCACATTTCTCATGACGATTGTCGATGTGCCGTTATCGACCTTCACAGAGTCCCAATAGTGGTCCAGTAGGGACTCTTGGTGGTATCCGTAGGGGGTTATTGTCGTCGATCCGAAGGTTCGCTCGTTCGAAAGGAAATACGGAACGATATAGTCAACCAACCAGGCGCATGCGGATATAACGCCCACAACGATCATCGGGAAAAGGATGATCCTCAGAAATGTCGTAGCTACTTTTTTCAAGTGCATCAAGAATATAGAAAAAAATAAGGCTTGAATTTACGTAACTTGTTGTTTTATAACTACTTATGACGTTATTTTCGGGTGTAGTCTAGTCGATTTGCGCATCCCGTGCTTTTGTCGTGTTTTGCTTTTTTCGGGGTGCGAACTTTTTTTTATATTGGGCTTATCGGAACATTTTCGGGCCACTTGGCTCATATAATGAGGACTGCAATGAAAAATAAGGTTTTGGCGCTCCTCGCACTTGGTGCGATGTTGTTTACAGGGTGCAATTCCATTGGCGATAAGGATACCATAATTGGCCGTGTGAACGGAGAATCCATCTACCAGGAGGACGTTGATCTTCTGGTGCGCCTGCATGGTCAAAGCCCAAAGTCGGAACAGGTGAGGGCGTCGGTTGCATTGCTATTCAGTCGTAATTCCTTCTATGCCGAGGCCTATGAACGTTTTCCCAAAATCAAGAGTGAACTGAAGAATCGTAGCCGTACGGTCGACAATTACCTCCTGACTTTTGCTTTCCAGCGCTTTTACGCAATGGACCGCCTGATGTTCAGTGATGGCGAACTCCGTGCCTATTTCGATTCCCACCGTTCCCTGTTTGGCGATACGGCTGAGTACATGGTTGTCCGCGACCGCGTGGCCGAAAAGTATTTCCTTGAGCAGAATGCAGATTCTCTCGCCGCTTTTATCGAAAGGAACAAGAGCCGCGAAGGTGCTGTTGATACTTCTACCGAGTTCTTGAGCGCCCAGTTCATTCGCGAATTCCGCGACAGGTTGGTCAAAACGTTGAGTGATTCCCTGATCAAGGTCTATAACCTGGCGTTGGTCCCGATTGTTCCGCCGACTGTCGAGGAGTATTACGAGAAGCACAAGGACTGGTTCGTGACTGAGCCCGGCTTCGAGGTTTACCATGTCGAGATGGCGGACTCGTTGGCCCTGGCGGCTCTGTTCTATACCGACAGCATGGATCTTGACGAGTTCAAGAAGATTGCCCGCGATAACAGCATTAACAAGGAAACAGCGGCCAACGATGGCTATGTGGGCAAGGTGCTAGAAAAGCATGTATTGCCTTACGGCATTGGCGAAATGGGGCCGATGTTTGCCCAGTTCAAGGATAAGCCGGTGGGCACCATATCTACTCCGATTCGCACGTTTATGGGCGAGACGTTCCACGTGTTCTATCTTGCGAGTGTGGTCCCGTCCCGTCAGAAGACGGTTGAACAGGCGCGAGCTGCCATCCAGAACGAAATCAAGAACGGAGTCAATTACGAATTGGATTCGACGCATGTCCTTGTCACCATGAACGGAGAACCCGTTGTCCGCGAAAGCGATGTGTTGGACGTGTATGCCGCCAATCTCATGCCGAGAAGCCGTGTTACGCATGACAACATTGTCAATTCGTTGATGTACAACATTGCTTTTGCCAACGAAGCTCGCAAGCGCAAGGTCGACCACTCCTGGGAATACAGGGCGCTGGCTCGTACGAGCGCACTTGAGTTTGTCTGCAATCAATTTGAATATAATGTAAGGCACAATATTACTCACTCGGAAGATACTCTCAAGGCCTTGTTCGACAAAATGGGGAACCCGGCGCACCCGTCGCTCAATTTCGAACAGTCCCGCGAGGACCTTTCCGTCTGGTTGGACATGCCTAGGCGTATCCTGAAGCGCATCTACTACTACCAGTTGGAGGATTACCTCCCGAAGAGTTACGATTCCGCCATTGTCGACTTGTTCGCCAATACGATTTCTTCGTACCGCAACCAGTACTGGGACCGTGTCAAAACGGAAGCATGGGGCAAGGCCAAGGTCTCGCTTTACGTGGATTCCATCAGCTTGCCGCCGCAGGAAAATTCGATGGATGAGGCAATTCAGGAACTGGACTCGCTCTACAACGCACAGAAACTGAACTTGGCGCTAGATGGCTGGAGAGGTTTGCGTGACCGCTATCCCGAGAACGACACCATCATGAAAAGGGCGACTTACGAAATTGCTCATATCCTGAGCGAGAGCAACGATTTTGACCGCTCCCAGCGCGAGTACCGTGCGTTCTACAATGTGTGGCCCGACGATCCCAATGCCGAGAAGGCTATGTTCAGTCGCGGGTTCATCCTCACCGAGAACATGCACAAGGATTCTCTTGCCCTCGAGGTTCTTAACGAGTTCAAGCAGAAATTCCCGAAGAGCGAACTCGCCGAGTCTGCCGACTGGCTCATCGAGAACATCCGGTCCGGTGGCCAACTCGCCAATGATTTGATGAAGAAAATCGAGGCCGAAGAATAGGGGTTAGATTCTAGTCTCTAGCCTCTAGACTCTCGTCTAAAATCTTATATTTGACTCACTCACAATAAAAGGTGGTATACCCAATGGAAATGACATTCGCCATGATTAAGCCCAATGCCGTCAAGTCCGGCTTGGTGGGCCGTATTATTGACCGTTACATCAGTGCAGGCCTCTCCGTCTGCGCCGTGAAGATGCACCAGATGACTTCTGCCGATGCCCGCGGCTTCTATGCCGAGCACGTCGAGAAGCCCTTCTTCCCGGAACTCGAAGCCTACATGACCAAGGGCCCGTCCGTGATGCTCGCCCTCGGTGGCGAAAATGCCATTGCCAAGGTCCGCGCCATCAACGGTGCCACCAATCCTGCCAAGGCGGAACCCGGTACGCTCCGCTACGATTTTGCCCCGTCCATGACCGAAAACGTCGTTCACAGCTCCGACAGCCCCGAGTCCGCTGCCCGCGAGCTCGACTTCTGGTTCAAGGCCGACGAACGCTACGCCTACGAGATGCCTTCTCTCAAGGCCTGCTGCGTCCTCTAGTTTCAAAAATAACCCCTCTCAAGGAGACACAACTCAATGCAATGGATCGTCAAGTATCTTACCTCGTCCATCGGTAAGAAGCAGATCATGGGATGCACGGGAGCTCTGCTCGCTGCGTTCGTTTTTGGACACATGGTTGGAAATATCCAGCTGCTTAATCCGGACCCGGCTGCGGCTCAGGCTTCGTACAACTCGTACTGTCAGTTGCTGACGGGCTACAAGCCGTTCATCTATGGCGTCGAACTCGTCATGATTTGCGCTGCTGCCCTGCACATTTTCCTCGCTGTGACCCTGAAGATCGAAAACAAGATCGCCCGCGGTTCCATCGGTTACGATGTCAACGCCCGCAAGGGAACGAAGTCCTTCGCTTCGTTCACCATGATCTGGACCGGTCTCATCATTGCCGCCTTCCTCGTGTGGCACCTGATGACCCTCAAGTTCGGCGAGTACTACCTGTACTCCAACCCGGACGTGTGGGATGGCAAGATTGTCCGTGACATGTGGCTCACGACCATCATGGCTTTCTCCAAGCCGTGGCTTGCCGCTCTCTACGTGATTGCCATGTTCGTCCTCGGCATGCACCTCTTCCACGCCATCGCTTCCGCTTTCCAGACGCTCGGCATCGCCCACCAGAAGTGGACTCCGATCATCGAGAAGTTCGGTCTCGTGTATAGCGTCGTCGTGGCTCTTGGCTTTGCCATCCTCGCTGCCGGTGCTTTCTACCTGTCCGGCAAGCCCGAAACGCAGGCCCTCATCGAAAAGTCCCGCGCTCTCCAGCCGCAGTATGAACAGCAGAAGGCCAAGGCTGATGCCGAAAAGAAGGCTAGCTTCGTGATTCCTTCTGTCGGTGAAGTTCAAGTTTCTCTCAACGCTGAATTTTAAGGAGACCACTAATGATTCTTGATTCTAAAATCCCCGGTGGTTCCATCGAAGAAAAGTGGACCAAGCATAAGTTCGAACTCAAGCTCGTGAACCCCGCCAACAAGCGTAAGTTCACCGTGATTGTGGTGGGTACTGGCCTTGCCGGTGCTTCTGCCGCTGCATCCCTCGCCGAACTTGGTTACAATGTCAAGTCTTTCTGCATCCAGGATAGCCCCCGCCGCGCACACTCCATTGCTGCCCAGGGTGGTATCAACGCTGCCAAGAACTACAAGAACGACGGCGACTCCGTTTACCGTCTGTTCTACGATACCGTGAAGGGCGGTGACTTCCGCGCTCGCGAAGCAAACGTGCACCGCTTGGCCGAAAACTCCAACCTCATCATCGACCAGTGCGTCGCCCAGGGTGTTCCGTTCGGTCGTGAATACGGTGGCCTCCTCGACAACCGTTCCTTCGGTGGTACGCAGGTTTCCCGTACGTTCTACGCCCGCGGTCAGACGGGTCAGCAGCTCTTGCTCGGTGCCTACCAGGCCCTCATGCGCCAGGTCGCTGCCGGTAAGGTCAAGATGTTCCCCCGCCGCGAAATGATGGACCTCGTCGTGATCGATGGCAAGGCTCGCGGTATCATCGTCCGTAACCTCATCACTGGCGAACTCGAAAGCCACGTGGGTGACGCTGTGTGTCTCTGCACCGGTGGTTACGGTAACGTCTACTACCTTTCTACCAACGCCCAGGGTTCTAACGTGACGGCTGCTTTCCGTGCTTACAAGCGCGGCGCTCTGTTCGCCAACCCCTGCTACACGCAGATTCACCCGACTTGCATTCCTCGCCACGGCGACCTGCAGTCCAAGCTCACCTTGATGAGCGAATCTCTCCGTAACGACGGCCGTATCTGGGTTCCGCGCAAGGCGGGCGATACCCGCAGCCCGGACCAGATTCCTGAATCTGAACGTTACTACTACCTCGAAGAGAAGTACCCGAGCTTCGGCAACCTCGTCCCGCGTGACGTGGCATCCCGTAACGCCAAGCAGGTCTGCGACGCCGGTCTCGGCGTGGGTAACACCAAGCAGGCCGTGTACCTCGACTTCGCCGACGCTATCCAGCGTATGGGCGTTGCCGGTGTGTCTGCCAAGTACGGCAACCTCTTCCAGATGTACGAAAAGATTACCGACGAAGACCCGTACAAGGTCCCGATGCGTATCTTCCCGGCCATCCACTATACCATGGGCGGCCTCTGGGTTGACTACGATCTGATGTCCACGATTCCGGGCTGCTTCGTTCTCGGTGAAGCCAACTTCTCCGACCACGGTGCAAACCGCCTCGGCGCTTCTGCTTTGATGCAGGGCCTCTCCGACGGTTACTTCGTCATTCCGTTCACCATCGGCGGCTACTTCGCGGGCACCAAGCTCGAGAAGGTTTCCGAATCCGATGCCGCGTTCGAAGACTGCAAGAAGCAGACCGAAGAACGCATCCACAAGCTCCTCTCCATCAAGGGTCACCGCACTGTTAACGATATCCATCGTGAACTCGGTAACATCATGTGGGAATACGTGGGCATGGCTCGTAACGAAGCCGGCCTGAAGACCGCCCTCGAGAAGATTCCGGCCCTCCGTGCCGAATTCTGGGAAAACGTCAACGTGCTCGGTTCCGAAGGTTCCTTCAACCAGAACCTCGAACGCGCCGGCCGCGTGGCTGACTTCCTCGAATTCGCCGAAGTCCTCACTCTCGACGCCCTGCACCGCAAGGAATCTTGCGGCGGCCACTTCCGCGAAGAAAGCCAGACTCCGGAAGGCGAAGCCAAGCGCGACGACGAAAACTTCTGCTACGTGGGTGCCTGGGAGTACAAGGGCGACGGTGTCGCACCGGAACTTTCCAAGGAACCTCTTACCTTTGATAACGTCCACCTCGCTACTAGGAGCTACAAATAATGAGCGGACTGAATTTGACTTTGAAGATTTGGCGTCAGAAGGATGCCAAGACCAAGGGACAGTTCGAAACTGTCAAGATCAACGATGTTTCTCCGGACATGTCCTTCTTGGAAATGCTCGACATTGTGAACGAAGAACAGATGAAGCAGGGCAAGGAAGGCTTCGCTTTCGACCACGACTGCCGCGAAGGTATCTGTGGCATGTGCTCTCTGGTCATCAACGGTATGCCGCACGGCCCCGACCATGCGACCACCACCTGCCAGCTTCACATGCGTAAGTTCAAGGATGGCGACACCATCGTGATTGAACCGTGGCGCGCCGCCGCATTCCCGGTTATCCGTGACTGCGCCGTCGACCGTACCGCTTTCGACCGCATCATCCAGGCTGGTGGCTTCGTCTCCGTCAACACGGGTGCCGCTCCTGAAGCTTCCACCATTCCGGTTCCCAAGGCTGATGCCGACCGCGCCTTCGACGCTGCCGCTTGTATCGGTTGCGGTGCCTGCGTGGCTGCCTGTAAGAACGCTTCCGCGATGCTCTTCGTTTCTGCGAAGGTCTCTCACCTCAGCTTCTTGCCGCAGGGCAAGGTCGAGGCCAAGAAGCGCGTTCTCGCCATGGTCGCCCAGATGGACAAGGAAGGCTTCGGCAACTGCACGAACCTTTACGAATGCCAGGCTGCGTGCCCGAAGGGTATCACCGTGGATTACATCGCCAAGATGAACCGCGAATACCTCGGCGCCACCGTGACCTACGCCGAAAAGGTTTATGGTAAGGATTAATCCTTAAATGTCATCCCGGACTTGTTCCGGGATCGCCTTTAGCAAAAAGGGACCGCTGCGATGCGGCCCTTTTTTTTGCGTTTTAATCAAAGAAAAAAAGTCGATTTCGCCACTTGAAACGTTGTTCGTATTCTTCGGTGAAAATCGTTCGCCGCCATACTTGATTTTGTACAAAATATAGAGTATATTTATGTGTAATTTTTGCCACATGATTCCGGGCAGTGCATGGCTTGAATAGGTGGCAAAGGAAACTTTTATGAAGAACATCGTTTTTAGTCTAACTGCAGGCTTGATGCTGGTGCTTGCTTGCGTAAGTATGTGGGGGTGCTCTTGTGTCTGGGATGAGAGTGAAGAGGACGTCTCTATAACTCGGTTGGTTGGTTATTCTGGTGATTCTCTTGTTGTTTATATAGAAGAGAAGAAAATAGAGACTTGCCTTGCCAAGCCCTTGGGTGATGATTGTTCTACTAGGGAAAAGGGAACAAGGATTGTTGTAGATAATTTTTATACAGAAGAGAATGTATGGAAAAGCGACAAACTGAGGGATCAGTATGTTGTAAATGTTTATGACTTGGTGGATGATTCAACGGTGGTTGAATTTGATAAAAGTAAAAGTCGTTTCTACAAGTGGACTTTAGGTAGGGGGGCTGAAGACTTGGGTTATTTTGAGTGGGATGGTTGCAGTACAAAAGAAAAGGTTGGCTCCATTCGTCCTTGGGGCGATGGAAAATGGCGACTTGTGGGGAGTTCTGAAAATTGCGGCTACGCAATTGTAGATGTAGATAAAAAGAAAATAACGGGATATGAAAAACTGGATGAATTCGCAGAGGGTTGTTCTGATTTGTGGGACCATGAAGGGATTAAGTATTGCGTGGGTGTGCTTGAAAAGGATACAATCATCTCGTATTATGAACGAGGACTTGATGGTGTTTATTTGAAAAATGAAGATAAGGTGATTGATTCTTTATGGGGAAATCAGATTAAAGATGGTGCGATTTATAGCACGCCTCGAATTTCATACCAAAATTCTTTCTTAAGGTTAGCTACTGGATGCTGTGATACACATTTGTTAAGGGTTGATTATAAAATGGGTGAAATAATTTATGAGGGAATGTTTAATGAGTAGGTTTGTTGTCGGTCTGTTTTTTATCTGTGGCTTTCTTTATGCTAAACCGATGGAGTCCAATGAACGCTACAATATAATACTTGTTCATGGTGCTGCGGATAGTTTGTCGGGTGTTGATTGTGAGGCCTCCGATTTGAAGGCTCCTTTTGAGTATTATACGGATTCAACGAGTGATTTTGAGCGAAGAGGCGTAGCCTCGGAGTCGATATACGAAACTTGGCAACTAGAATTGCGATGCAATTCGTTGCCTTAGTTGAGTTAGGTTCGAAGGAGCAGGATCCAGACTGACATTATAAAAAGGACCGCAGCGATGCGGCCCTTTTTTTGTACATTTTGTATAGAATAAGAAGCGAAGGATAAAATAATGAGCGTGTTTAAATTTTATAGCGTAATTGGCCTTTGTGCGGTATCTGTGTGCTTTGCTGCATGGAGTGGCAAGGCCGAAAGGCCCAAGTGCGACGAAGAGGCTATAACCGCGTATGGTTTTTACCAATGTGAGGTCTCTACTCCCGAACAACTTGCAGGTCTTAGAGAGATGCTTGAATCATTGACCGAAGTACCGGTGGTCTCGTTGTCGCTTGAAAATGACCTTGTTTTTGGTGATGACCCTACAAGCGTTTCTAAATTCGAATGGAAACCCATTGCAAGATTTGATGGCGTTTTTAACGGAAATGACCATACGATTTCTGGTTTGAACATTGTGTCTTCGGACTCTGCGTTAGGGCTGTTTGGTGTCTTTAACGGCGAGGTCAAGGATTTGACAATCGCCCATTCTACGCTTAACTACAAAAGCGATTCCACCCATCGTTACCCCTATCTTTCTGCAGGCTTTTTTGCTGGTTTGGTTAAACCAACTAAACTCTATAATATCCATAGCAAAGCAAACACGCTTCACTTTAACGATTCTTTAGATGCTATTTCTAGTGAAGTCTATCTCGGTGGTATTGTCGGCGGTCTCAGTGGCTCTGTCGAAGACTGTTCAAACACAAGCGATATTATCGCAAATTTCAATAGAGTTGAAGCTTACGTAGGTGGCATTGTTGGCTATGCATCTAGCATCAGTAACAGCACCAATTCAGGAAACATCACTGTAACTGGAGAAAAACAAAGGTACGGTGTCTATGTTGGTGGTCTTGTGGGGAGGTCTGGTAAGCTTGTTACAAATGGCAAGAACAGCGGAACCGTTTTGGCCGAAGCGTATCGGGTCGGTGGTATTGTTGGTTATGGCGAAGGCTTGGATTCTTGCGAGAACACTGGTTCAGTAACGAATACATTCAAAACACAAAGCTTTGATTCCTCCTTTGTCGGCGGTCTTGCCGGAACTTCGGGACAAATTCTGAATAGCATTAACAAAGGCAAGGTCAATGGCGATTATGCTGGTGGCTTGGCAGGACGAATTGTTGCAAGCCAAAAGAACATCAATGAGGGGAGCGTTTCGGGCTCATTGTATGCAGGTGGCATTGGCGGTGTCTGCGCTCGCAACATCATGGCATCTATCAATAATGGTTCTATTGAAGGCAAAAATGCGGGTGGTCTCTGCGGATTCAACTCGGCTTTGCTTGGGACTTCTTTCTCTTATTCCGACAAGGTCAAGGGAACGGCTACGACGGGCGGTGTTATTGCCGTTAACAACGGTCTAGTGATTGGTGGTTACTATGACTCCACCAAATTGTCTGGAGTTCAACCCATTGGCGTGGATACCACGACAACGTTCAGTTGGGAAGTACGCGGTTTGCCGACTAAGGATATGCAAACGATTGAATTTGCTAATAAATTAAATGATGTTGGAAAATCTGGCAATTCAATTAGAGATGGTGTTGCAAAAGTTTTATGGACAACAACCGGCTCGTATCCGTTCTTTGCTGATTCCGTGAATTTACCCATTCAAAAAATATTCCTTGACGATAGCCTTTACGTGAAAACGGTCTATACCGATTCCAAAGGACATCTGCAAAATATTCCACTTGCAGTATCTAAAGAAAATCGCTATTTCCAAGGCTGGGTTGATTCTATTGGCACACTCGTGACCAAAGCAACGGTATTTACCGATAGCCAAACTGTTTACGCCAAATTCTCTAGCTACATCACTGATTCAAGTCTTGTCGTATATACTGACAACATCACAGAAAAAGACACTATTATCGGATGGGATGGAGAATATGAAGTCCCTGTAATGAAGATGCATAAAGACTCTTCGCTTTATCTAGTTATTTCTACACCTGGCGAGTTTGCGTGGTATATCAAAAATCCGTCTGTAGACCATGCGATTCTTGCTAACAACATTTATCTTGCCAAGGATACCACAAAGTATCTGGATGGAAACTACTTGACTGGTAATCTTAAAAGCAACAACGTTTTCGATGGTGATGGTCACAGCATTTACGGATTGAATGGCAGGCTGTTCTCCTATATTTATAAAGGTGCCATTGTCCGCAATGTTAACTTGGTGAATTTCTTCATGAATTATAAAAGTGCTGGGCTTAATGATGATGAACTCAGCACCTTTGCTGGAATTAATGCAGGCACCATTCAAAATAGTTCTCTTCGTAGCGCTACTTTCGATTCAACGGCAAAAGAGGTTTTTGCCTTCGTTGCAAGGAATGAAGAAACTGGTGTTATTGAAAATTGTCAAAACTACGCTAATTTCACGGAAGGAACTAAATCTATCCAAGTCATTGCGGGCTTTGTGAATTACAACTTTGGAACTATTAGGAATGTGGTCAATTATGGCAATATCGGTATTCCTGCATTTAAGTTGAATGCAGGGAATTCAATGAATCCGCCTCCAGGATCTATTGCAGGAATCGCCTTTAGCAATGGCGGGCTCATCGATAACGCAGTGAACAAGGGTAATCTCTTTGCCGAAAGTTCTGTGAATGAGCAAAAAATGCAAATTGCAGGCATTGCGAATGGAGGCGGAAATATCAAAAATTCCAAAAATGAAGGTGACATTTCATTTAACTACAATAAGAATAATTTGTATGTAATTCTTGGCGGGATAACCTCTGGAACGGCAACCATTGATTCTAGCGAAAATATGGGAACAATCAAAGTCGACATTGCTGATGGCATAACAAAGAGTTCTCTCTTGGTGGGCGGTATTGGCATTGCTGGCTCTGTCAAAAATTCTACAAACGAAGGCGATATTATAGCCAAAGACATTTCATCTTCACGATGGGATCGAACATATATTGGAGGCATTTTCGCAGGCGGCACATTCGAGATTGATTCCTGTGTCAATAAAGGAAACATCGAAGGATTCATTCACGTGGGTGGTATTATTGGCGAAGGTGGAAATGGATTAATCCAAAATGTCCGTAATTCTGGAAAAATTACAGCTTATAATAGTCCGACTCATTATACAACAGAGGCTGGAACCCATGTTGGTGGAATTATCGGTTCGTCTGGAGGTGAAAATAAAATCGACCATGCCTTTAACGAAGGTCCTGTCTTTGCTATTGCAAACGAAAACGATACCACCACGAGTTATGTTGGTGGAATATGCGGTTTCTCAGCAAGCAACGATATGAACATCGTTTCAAATACAGCGTCCATTTCGGCTAGTGGAAAAAAATCTTTTGCTGGCGGGATTAGTGGTTTCTCAAAATACAATAAACTGCAAAATGTTTATAACTGGGGTGAAATAAAATCCGATTCCGCCGCAGGTGGTATTATTGGCCATAAATACATTTACCGCAACTATTACGAAAATGTCTATAATGCGGCGCCGGTAAAGGCTGCTTATGTTGGCCCCATTGAACCTTTTGCATATCAATTTGATCGCACGTTTAAAGACACCACCACAAGCATTTTTTACGATTCCACATTCGTTCGCGATACAGCAGATAAAGTGAGCATGTATTACTTTGATCCTGTTAATCCAAGTGGCTATAACAGCAAGAGTTATTCTGCAATTGTTGCTATAACTCCCATGAATACGGAAGCCATGCAGAGTGAAAAGTTCGTCAATATCTTGAACACTTCGAACAACGAAAAAGAGAACAGCGGTATATGGACTCGCAACGGAGGCTATCCGGTATTCAACGATAATCCGACTCCGGTTGTTGTAAGCTCTAGTTCGCAGGTCGTATCTTCTAGTTCTGAAGCTAAATCCAGTTCTAGCACTCCGGTAAGTTCAAGCTCTAGTGCAATTTCCAGCTCCAGTTCGGAATCTAAGGCCAAGTCATCGAGTAGTGCCAGAAATTCTATAGCTCTGAAAGCTAAAAACTTCAATTTTAATCTTGAAGTTTCTGGAAGGACAATTTTGCTTTCGAACATTCAGGGCTATGCAAATTACGCATTATTCGACATGCAAGGCAAAATTGTCTCTGCTGGGGCTTTGGAAAAAGGCAATGCGCAAATTGATGTGCCGAGAGCAGGATCGTATATCATTCGTGTTGGAAAGAAACTGCAAAAGGTGGTTGTGGAGTAAATTTTCCCATAAAAAAGGAAAAATGGCTCAATTCTTCTGCGAGTCCCCATCTGTGTATTATTTTAAAAATTCTTATTTTTAAGGCAAAAAAAGGAACCCCTATGAAAAAGATTCTTGCGATGTTTGCGGCGTTTGCGTGTGCCGCCTTCCTTTCTGCTTGTAACGAACAGAAGTCCGAAACCAAGACTGCTGCCGATGAATCCCTGAACAAGGTGAAGGCGGCGGGCGAGTTTGTGCTCGGTCTCGACGATTCTTTTCCGCCGATGGGTTTCCGCGACAAGGACAACAACATCGTGGGTTTCGATATTGACCTCGCCACGGAAGTTTGTGCGCGCTTGGGCGTGAAGCTCAAGACGCAGCCGATTTCGTGGGATGCGAAGGAACAGGAACTGAACACCGGCAAGATTGACTGCATCTGGAACGGCATGAGCGTGGACAGCGCCCGCGCGAAAGCCATGAACCTGAGCGACCCGTACCTCAAGAACCGCATGATTTTCACGGTGAAGGACAAGGCTCTTGCAAGTCTCGCTGCCCTCGCTGGCAAGAAGATTGCCGTGCAGAACGGCTCTACCGCCCAGAAGCTGCTGGATGCCTCCGAAGCGGGCAAGGCCGCCAAGGAAATCGTCCCGTTTGACGACAACCAGACGGCGCTCATGGATTTGGACAAGGGCGGCGTGGATGCCGTGTTCCTGGACGAAATCGTGGCCAAGTACTGGATTGTGACGAACGCGAAGGACTACACGGTGCTCGAGGAAGGCCTCTCCGACGAAGTCTATGCCGTGGGTTTCCGCAAGAAGGACCAGGCCCTGCGTGATGCCGTGAATTCCACCCTGGCCGCCATGAAGGCCGACGGCAAGTTTGACGAAATCTTTGCCAAGTGGTTCGGCAAGTAACGGCCGGCGCGCAATTCCATGTCTGACCTGAGCAATTTACTCCCGATTCTTTGGGGCGGCTTCTGCACGACGCTCGCCATTTTCGGGCTTACGCTCCTGTTCTCGATTCCGCTGGGCCTGCTCATTGCGGTCCTCAAGATGAGCAAGTGGCGCGTGGTGCGTTACCCGGTGTCGTTCTACATCTCGGTGATGCGCGGTACCCCTTTGCTGCTCCAGATTGTGGCAATTTACTTTGGCTCCTACTACCTGAGCGAATATGCGGGCGTGGATTTTTCGTTTGACCGCTTCCCGGCGGTAATCGTGGCGTTTTCGATAAACTATGCGGCGTACTTTGCCGAGATTTTCCGCGGCGGTATCCAGTCCATACCCAAGGGGCAGTACGAGGCGGCCTACATGCTGGGCATGACCCGCACGCAGACGTTTTTCCGCATCATTCTCCCGCAGGTGGTCAAGCGTGTGGTGCCCGCCAGCGCTAACGAAGTCATCACCCTGGTGAAGGACACCTCCCTTGCGCAGGTGATTGCGGTGACGGAACTTTTTGCGCTGGCCAAGAAACAGCAGGCTGCCTACGCGAGCATTTACCCGCTGTTCGTGGCGGGCGTATTCTACTATGTGGCGAACCTTTTGCTGAGCGTGCTTTTTGCCTACGTGGAACGCAAGCTCAATTACTATAAGTGAGGCGTGGAATGGAAAACGTGAATGAATCTGCGCCGATCCTCAAGGTAGAACACGTCAAGAAGTCCTTTGGCGACTTGCATGTGCTCAAGGATATCTCGTTTGACCTGAAGGCGGGCGAGGTGCTTTCGATTATCGGGCCCAGCGGTTCCGGCAAGAGTACGCTGTTGCGCTGCCTTACCCAGCTTGAAACGGTTGATGGCGGTTTTGTGCAGGTCGACGGCAAGGACATGGTGGTGCCCAATGCTTCGGCGAAGGGTCCGGCTGTCAAGTATGCTCCGGCGAAAACGCTCCGAGAAATCCGCCTTTCTACGGGGCTCGTGTTCCAGAACTTCAACTTGTTCCCGCACCTGACGGTGCTGCAGAATATCTGCCTCGCTCCGGTGCGCGTGTTGGGAGATGAACGCAAGGACGCCCGCGCCATGGGGCGTTTTTTGCTCAAGCGTATGGGCCTCGAGGGCAAGGAAAACTCTTATCCCTGCGAACTCAGCGGCGGCCAGCAGCAGCGCGTGTCTATTGCCCGCGCGCTCGCGATGAACCCGAAGATTCTTTTCTTTGATGAGCCGACGAGTGCCTTGGACCCGGAACTCACCGGCGAAGTGCTTAAGATTATCAAGAAACTGGCCGAAGACAAGATGACCATGGTCATCGTGACTCACGAGATGGCCTTTGCCCGCGATGTGGCCGATAAGGTCATCTTTATGGACGGCGGCGTCATCGTGGAGCAAGGAACTCCCGACCACGTGTTCCGCGAATCGGGCAACGAGCGCCTGGCACAGTTCTTGTCCAGATTCACTAAAGCTTGATTTATTGCGCCGCCAGGTGCTTACGCGAATTTTACTTAGGAATAAGGACTCTGCCATCCGAACAGTGGTATGAGGTGAATGAACCTTCCATATAGAGGTTGCTCATGTTGCATGTCTCTGCAATCTCGCTGATCTTTTGCCGCACTTCGTTCCAGGCCTCTAGTGTGGCGTCTTCGCGCTTGCCCAGGTTGTCCTGCAGGTCCTTCGCGATGAGAGCCTGCTCGACAATCTGTTTTTCGCAGTCGGTGTAGTTTTCATTTGTGAATTTCTCGGTGTCGAATACCGGGTCGCAGTCATCGGAATAGTCGTAGGGGTCTTCGCCGCCATATGCGCAGGCGATTGTCTGTATGGCAATGGAAGAGAGGAGCAGCTGGGCCCAGTATTTTCGGATAAATTTGACGGGGTTGCCGATTCTTGCGCCGTTCCCCCAGAAGAGTGAACACGCGAAAACGCTGATATGCCTGAGTAGCTTTCTCATGATAATTTCCTCGATCCTATAGGAAAAATACAATAAATACAGAAAAAAGGATGAGTTTTATTGAAAATGGTTTATATTTAAGGCAGGAGAAAATATGAAAGTTGTTCGAATTTGCATTTTCGCGCTGATATTGGCGTCAATTGCCTTCGCGGAAGAGGGACCCCAGGAAAAATCCCATTATTTGGGCGGGCGTTTTGCCTTTGGGCTTGGCTATGTGTGGGATAACGAGCCGGTAAGGGGCACGTTTGGTTCGGCAAAAGATGGCGTCGAGGAACGGGCTTTGGGTGATTCCCCTGGCACGGGAATTTATCTCGGAGCCTCGTATATGTATCGATTGAACCATATGGTCGGATTGGTGGGCGAGGCCGAATTCAGGATGGTCAGTTTTGCGCTAGATGAGGATGCCTATAGCATTCCGCCAGAAGAGCCGTCCGGCGACCCGACGAATTTTCACTTGTATGTGTATAGCTTTGCATTCCCGGTGATGGCGCGCGTTTTCCCTTCATCGGCCTATTATCTGGAAGCGGGGGCCCAGTTCGACTTGAATATGGATGCCTCCATTATGCCTGACGAAGATTGTGATGACTCCTTTGACTTCGATGCGGAACAGTTCGGCTGGTCTCTTGTCCTAGGAGCGGGTTTCCCTCTTAACGGCTGGCAGTATCTTCTGGGAGCACGCTTTGTCATGGACATGACCCGCATCGAAAAGGATGGAATTGTCGAAATGACAAAAGGGGCCGCCTACCGAGAAGCGTCCCCAATGAAGGTTTGGAGCCTGCAATTTAGCTTTACAGCCTATTTCTTGTAGAAGATTGTTGCTTCCTACTCCACGAATCCCGGAGGGGGCAAGTGCATGCCGGCCATCAGGAGCTTGTTGTCGCGGGCGTATTGCATGATGCGCTTGCGGCTCTCGGCGGCTTTAGGCTTGTCCATGTCGTAGTTGGAATTGATTTCGGGGTGGTCCTTCTGCAGGGCGTAACCGTGCATCAAATCGCCGACGATAAGCAGGTTTGCAATCTGGAATGCGGTGTGGCCCGGCGTGTGTCCGACGGCGTCCATCGCTAGCACGCCATGGGGGAGCGTGTCACCGAATGCGAACAAGTGAAGGCTATCCTTGTAGAGCGCCATGATGTTCTTCTGCAAATCATTTTTCGGGATGTCGTTCATCCAGGCGTCGTATTCCACCTTGCCCGCATATACGGCGGCGTTCTTGAATGATTTCGTGTCGTTGCCCGATTCGTCTTTCGCAACAAGGCCTGCAATGTGGTCCACATGGAAATGCGTCAAGTAGATGAGCCCGATGCTGTCGGGGTTCACGCCGAGAGCGGCAAGGCGGTTCTGCAGCTGTCCGCCGAAAGCCCCAAGACCAGCATCGAACAATATGTACTTGCCGTCCACCTTCACGAGGAACGTGCTCACGCTGGCCGGGATGCCGTCGGGCATGTTCAGGCTGTTGTAGAGCGAGTCGCTGGCGTCGCTGAAGAGCGTGCGTGGCATCAACTTTTCGCCGTCGTTGTCCTGAATCCAGGTGACGCTCGCCCCGTTTGAAAGCGTAATCGTCTTGGTGCCCGCGACGGTCGCAGCGGTTCCAACGGCAGTTTCAGTGCCGGCGGACTTCTCGGAACCCGCGACAGCGGTATTTGTCGGTGCGGCACTTTCAGCCGTTTCCTTGACGGTCTTGGTGTCGCTGCATCCTTCTGCAAACATTGCAAGAGAGACTGCTCCTAAAATAGCGAAAAATTTGTTCATGAGGACTCCTTGGTTTAACTTTTTCTATTATAGTAAAATGACCATCATCAATGAAATCCAAAAAGCTCTTTTCACAAAACAGGACTTGAAATTCAAGGCTTTCCATAGCAAACTCATCCCGACGACGGATGCAAAGTCGATTATCGGCGTGCGCACTCCCGACTTGCGCACCATTGCGAAGAAATTTGCAAGCCACCCCGACCTGGAAAAATTCTTGACAACGCTCCCGCACAAGTATTACGACGAAAATCAAGTTCATGCATTTATTTTGTCCTTGAATAAGGATTACGATGATTGCGTGGCACACGTTGATGCGTTCTTGCCGTATGTGGATAACTGGGCGACTTGCGACCAAATGCGCCCCAAGGCTTTTGCGAAGGTTGCAAACCGTACAAAACTTTTGAAAGATGTCGAACGCTGGATAAATGCTCCCGTGACGGATGTTTATACAGTCCGCTTTGGCATTGAAACGTTGATGTCGTTCTTTTTGGACGATGACTTTAATCCGAAATTCTTAAAATGGGTTGCGAAAATCCGCAGCGAGGAATATTACCTCAATATGATGGTCGCATGGTTCTTTGCGACCGCACTAGCGAAACAGTACGAGGCGACGCTTCCGTTTATTGAAAAACATGCGCTTGATTCTTGGACGCACAACAAGACCATCCAAAAGGCAATCGAAAGCTATCGCATCACTGACGAACAAAAAACTTATTTGAAAACCTTGAAATTATAGTATCTTTGTCGTATGACAGAAACATTATTACAGACCGTTAAGACGAATAATTTTGAAATGGATTATGCCAAGTTCGGCACAGGCGCCCGCCCGCTTGTTTTGCTCCCTGGCATGAGCCTGAAAAGTACGATGAGTGTCGCTTCGATGGTGGCGGATTCGTATAAAATATTCAAAGACGATTTTACGGTTTACCTGTTCGACCGCAAAAAGAATTTTGGCGATTCGTATCCGATTGAACAGATGGCGACTGACACCGCTGAAGCAATGGACGCTCTAGGCATTGAACGCGCCTGCATGATTGGAATTTCGCAAGGTGGCATGATTGCCCAACTCATCGCAGGACTTTTCCCGCAGAAAGTCGAACGCTTGGCCCTCGGCTCAAGTGCTTCTCGTTTGAACGACATGTCCCGCGCCGTGATGACCGAATGGAAACGCTTGGCCGAAGCTGGCGATGTCGAAGCCCTATGTTCGAATTTTATAGATAAAGTTTTTTCTGCTGAGACAATACGCAAGTACAAGAAAAGCCTGATGCGTCTCAATGCAAATGCAACAGAACAAGACATGAAACGTTTTTGCGTACTCGCTCGTGCGTGCCTTGATTTTGAAGCATATGCAAATCTCGAAAACGTCAAATGCCCGACACTCGTCTTGGGTGCGGAACTCGACCAGACATTGGGCGTAATCGCTTCTAGGGAAATTGCCGAAGCGCTAAAGCGAAATGGAACTCCGGTGGAACTCTTCGTTTACGGAAACTACGGCCATGCCGCGTACGACGAAGCCCCGGACTATCGCAAGAGAATATTGGAATTCTTGAATAGAAGATAAAGGCCTCTGCAGAAGGTTCTGGTGGGGGAACTTTTGCTTCTGCATATAATGGATGGCGGTTTTGTAGGAATTTGCATGTTTTTTTGAAATACCCGTAGTGCAAATAATGCTATTTTTGGATATCTGGAGAAAAACATGAGTCGAGTTGGTTGGAAATCGCATGCCGCATATATGCTTTTTTTGTGCATTGCTCTAGCGATGGCGGTTTTGAGCGCATGTGATGATAGCACCTCCGCAAATGGATCAACGACAAGTTCGCCAAATTCGGCATCGAAAAATGCTTATCCGGAATCGTTTAAACCGAATGATAAAGAATATCCTTACGCCAATATTCCACGAATTGTAATTTATACGGAAAATTCTCAAAAAGTAAAAAGTCGGAAAACTGAAATTCCTGCAAAATTACAGATTTGGGGTGAAAAAGAACCTGAAAGCGAAATACTTGATTTGACGATTAGAGGAAGGGGAAATTCTTCCTGGTCATCAATGCCCAAAAAAAGTTATAAAATTGAATTTGTAAAAAAGCAATCGTTACTTGGAATGCCAAAAGATAGGGATTGGGCCCTGATAGCGAATTATGCGGATAAAACTTTAATGCGAAATTTTATTGCGTATAGGTTATCAGCGGCTCTGGGTGCTTATTATGCTCCTCGATGTGAATTTGCAGAATTGTATTTGAATGGGGAATATTGTGGAGTTTATTTGCTTACTGAGACAATTAAAATCGGGAAGAATAGGGTGGACATTCCCAAGAATGATTATTCTTATATTGTAGAAGTTGACGGAAAGTATGGAGATAACGAACAGATTGTGTTTTCTGATGTGTTGATGACCGGTGATAAAAAGAAACCTTTTAGAATACATGATCCTAAAAATGCGACAGTACAGATTTTAGATACAATTCAGAATTTTATTCGTAAATTTGAAAATCATTTGTTGACTTTTGACACAGGGAAAGATAATGATTTCGAAAGCTGGATTGATGTGAATGAAAGTGTTAAACATTATTGGGTGCAAGAATTTACTAAAAATCCAGATGCAGAATTCTACACAAGTGTGTATTTTTCGTGGGTAAAGGACGAAAAAATAAAGATGGGACCTGTATGGGATTTTGATTTAGCTTTTGGAAATCATATAAATGAAAAAGTTAATTCTGCCGAAGGCTGGTATATGCGTAAGTATTGGTATTTTTATTTGTATAGAGATCTTATGTATAAAGAAAAATTAAGGGAATGTTGGTTCGAGAATGAAATTTTATTTGAGAGGGTCTTAGATTCTATAGAGGTATGCAGAAAAACTATAAAAAAGGCTGCTCAAAATAATTTTAAACGCTGGGATATTTTGAATTTGGTAGATGATAGTTTTTTCCGGAAATCGTATAGTTCTTATAAAGATGCTGTTGTTGGCCTAAAGGAATGGGTTTCACAAAGATTTCAATGGATTAATCGGCAATACGAGGAAAAATGATTTTCTTGATTTGCCAATATTTATAAAAATATGCAATAATAATAGTAATAACTAATGAAATTCCCATAAACAGTGCGGGATATTCATGGACAAGTTGAGCATCTGTTTTGTAAAGGATGATCATGGGAATTCTTTGATATATATACAAAGGGAAAAGTTGTGAACCGAACCAACATAGTATCGGATTTGACACTTTGATTTTCATATTCAATTGCACAATTAACAGAGCGAAAGTGATCGAAAGGAAATTGTATTTAATGGAATAAGTGTCTTGAGGTGTAGTGTATAATAGAACGAAAAGAGCGCTCAGAACAACAAGACTTTTCCAATAATGAACTTTCCAAAATTCAATCACAACTTGTTTCTTTGTCGAAAAATATAATCCCGCAGCATATGAAAGAATTGTATTGTACCACCATGGATTTTTATTCGATAAATATAACAAAATTCCAGCGATCATGCATAGGATTACAGAGACTCTTTCTCCTCCATTTATTTTATATGCTAAAAATGTTGTCATGTAGCATACAAGTATAACAAAAATATACCAATTAGAGTTTCCTATACTGTCCCATCCGATTAAACTTAATCCAAATTGTGTTGGAGTTATTTCAATATTTAATAGCAAATCTATAACAGCAAAGCACAATACGGCAATATCAAAATTTAACAGTGTGTTTAAAAATCTTTTGTGAGGCATTGATGATATATAGGCTTCTCCTTTTTTCTTTATAGATTCCATTACTCCGTAGCCGGAATAAAACAGGAACATCACGACGATGAGTTGTCCCCATCCAGAATTAATATGAGAAACAATTTTATCACCAAGAAGATTGAAGGAATAGCCAGAATTGTTAACATATCCTAATGCATGGCGAATAAACACAAATAGGATAAATAGTCCTTTAATTGAATTTGTCTGTTCTTTATCTAGGAAATCGTTAAAAAAATTTTTCTTTTTTATTTTAAGTCTATATAGACAGCTCCCCAAAATCAAAATAAGAAAAAGTATCATCATTTATCTTATTCCTTAAAGAAGTATTCTTTTATACGTTCTGTCGCGTTTCCGTCAAGATGTTTAATAAAAAGTTCTTGAATGAAATGCCTTTTTTGATAATATGGATCTTGACCGTTTGCTATATCTTTAATAGCGGTACATAATTGAGGCAGATTATAAGTCAAATGCCCGGCACAAATGCTTTCTATAGGTTCAATAAAGAAACCTCGCGTAGCACGATACTGTTCTATATCGTAGAAATAGTAAATTATGGGTCGATTTGTGTACAAGAAATCATAAACAGTTGTTGTGTAGTCTGTGATAATTGCGTCTGATATTGCTAGTAAAGGATTTAAGCTTGTTCTTATTTTTTTTGCTAGATCTTTATAGTAAATAACATGTTTTGAGGCGTCTTTTGAAATGATTTGAGTCTTCACTTGTTGTACGGGGTGGACTTTTGCTATGACAAGGGTGTTTGTGTCGGCTAAAGTTTTCTCTAAATTCATCAATTCATCACTGCCTACGCGACCCCAAATTGAACGATTTGTTGCTTTGGTTGAATCAAAAAACTCTCTTTCAGGATTCTCGTAATCGCGGTGCGTCGGTACGTATGTGATTATTTTTTTTACCTTAAAATTTACAAGATTCTCGACCTGCTTTCGCAATTCAGAATTGTCTCTAGAAAAAATGTCATTACGAGGAAAGCCTAAAGATATAAAATGTGGAAAATAATGACAGTTGTCTAAAGCTATAAATTTTGAACAAATGTCGGAAATGGAAAGATGGTAATCGTAAAGTCGATGCATTTGCTTTTGTTCAATCACCATTTTTTTAAACCCGCCATGATTGGCCCATCGATAAAATTCGTTTTTGATAAGCCCGCCAAAATAATTAAGACAAATGACTCTTTGCGATTTTATTCTATACAGAATACGAGTATAGTCACTATCGGTAAAAATGGTATAGCATTGAAATACTGCATTGCGTATTGCTTTTTTATCATTGCAATAAATAAAATGAATTTTTTTCTTCGTGTTTGTATGAACATAGTTCAAATATGATTGCAATTTATCATGATGATAGTACAAAACATATAACTCGTAATCATCAAATTTTTTATCTTGCAATATGTTTTTTAGCAAACAAAGAACATTTGATGATTCCCCATTGAAAATATCGTAGTCATCATATAGGCAGTTGCCATGAGGATAAAAGAAAATCGTTTTTTTGTTTTTTTGTTTTAAACGATTACATCCTCGAAGAAACAGTTCATATCCTTTGTGAATGATGTATTTTATATTCCTAATAACGATCATCAAGTTCTCCGTATTTTTTCTTTTACTAGTTCTATAAGCTCCTTCATATCAGGATTGTTGCGAAGAATAATCCAATACAAGAGTAAAGCAATGCCCGTTCCTAGTATGATTGTCAGAATATGAGGTAATTCTATAAATGTTATTGCAAAAGCCGGCAAACATGAAAAAATGCTGCATAATAAATATGGAGCGATTTCTTTCATTTGTTTTAAGTACCCTAAATGGAAAAGTTTTCCTGTATAATATGTGTTGATGAAGACCGCTATTTGATTGTACAATAAATTAGATAAACTTATTGCTAAAACACCAAAAGGGATTGCTGTAAATAAGATTGTTACGGCAATTGTTTTTTTTATCACTTCTAATCGAAGATATAAATCTGATCTGCCTTTTACTTTCAACAAGTTCAGATTGATTGTACATAGATGATCAAAAGCACATGAAAATGCAAATATGTGAAGGAATATTATGGCTTCTGCCCATTTTTCTGAGAGTGTGAATAAAATTATTGGCTTTGCCAATGCGCAGAGTATTCCAGAAAAGATGAAAATACATAAGGATGTTATCCTAATGTATTTTCGATAAACATGTATCAATCGGGCCTCGTCGTCTTGAATTTTAGCTAGAATAGGATATGTTACGGTTCCCAAAACGCCATTTGTGGCGTTGTTTGGAAGTTGAGCGAATTGAATACCTCGAGAGTAAAAACCCAAATCTTTTGCGGAGTAAAATTTACCGATTGCAAAGGTGGTTAGATTTGAATATATTGTATGAAGTAAACCAGATACCAGCAAACGACTACCAAATGAGCCTAATTCCTTGAAAGAAGAAATGTTGAATTTTGCCTTAGGTATCCAGCGACAAACAGCGCAAATGAATATGAGATTAACAATAGCTGCTATAATTTGTTGGAAAACCAGTGCCCAAATTCCAAAACCTAAATAAGCGAAAGTGACTCCGCAAATGCCAGAAAAAATACTTGCAGCAATGTTCCGCTTTGCTAAGGACTTGAAATCAAGTCTTATGTTTAGCATGGCGACCTGTACTGCCATAACAGCATTGATGATCAACGTTACAGCTTGCACTCTCAGAACGGAACAGAGTATTGGTATGCTGAAAAAACGTGCTACCCAAGGTGCGATGAAAAATAGTATTGCATAAAAAACAAGTGAAGTTGCAAAGTTGAAGTAAAATGTAGTGCTAAAATCATTCTCTGTCGGGTCTTTTTTGCGAATTAATGCTGCACTAAAACCGCTGTCAATAAAAGTCTGCGAAATTGCAAAGAAAATTGCTAACATGCCTACCGCGCCATAATCCGATGGAGCAAGAAATCTCGCCATGACAATGCCGAGTAAAAAATGAATTCCTTGGGTGGCAATCCTATCAATGAAATTCCACTTAGCGCTTTTTAAGGTTTGTTGCTTTGTTGAAGACATTCTTTATTTCCATTAAAACCTTTTGTTGATGTCTTTATGCGTCGTACGTTGATTTCATGGCTGCAATTGCATGTAATTATTAAATGTAAACATCAATGCCAAACTTTTGTGACGACTTTAACCTTGTTTATGCTAAATGAACCTTTTGTTTTTCAAATCTACAAAAGCTTCCAGCAACTTATCATAATCTTTCTTCGTCAAATAGCCAATGTGTCCCACACGGAAAATGGAATCTTTCATGTCGCCTCCGTTTGGACAAATCCACATCCCGTATTCGTCTTTGATCTTGATGAATATATCGTATGCAGAAGCGGTTGTCGGGTGCAACGGCGTTACTGCATTTGAAAGCGATTCGCTAGTAATCTCAAATGGTAAGTTCAGTTCTACGAGTTTAGAACGGAAGTAATTCGCCAAATCAGCGGTCCGCTTAATCTCTGTATCGACACCTCCATTTACATCGATTTCTTTCAAACGTACATTGATTTGCCGCAAAATACTTACGGCCGGAGTCCATGGAGTTTGACCTCGTTCGGCGTTCTTCAAGGCAATTTTTAAATCAAGATATTGGCAGCAACACTTGGTGTTTTCAATGCGTTTCAAAGCGTTTGGCGAAAGAACCATTACAGAAATTCCTGGAGGACAAGCTAACGCTTTCTGAGAACCTGTAATCATTACATCGGCTCCGATAGAGGACATGTCGAACGGATCTGCCAAGAAGGTGCTTATGCAATCGACTATCAAAAAGAGTTTATTGCGTTTGCAAAAATCGCTAATAAGTTGCATGTCGTAATGCACGCCAGTTGAAGTCTCGTGCTTGTTCACGATGAACGTCGTAAAGCCTTTGCCTTCGTAAGCTGCAAGGTGTTCCACTTTTAAAGCCTTGCCTGGTTTAAGCTTGATTTCTTCAAAGGGAATTTCATGGAGCTCGCAAAGTTCTACAAAACGATGTCCAAAACTTCCGCCATTAACAATAAGAGCCTTGTCTGATTTGGTCAAGGTATTCATTATGGCGGTTTCCATACCTGCGGAACCAGAGCCCGTAATAAACACAACGCGAGAATTCTCGGTCGCTTTTGCAAACTTTTTTATCAAACGTTCGTTATCAAGCATCAATTCAGAAAATTCTTGTGTACGGAAATACGGAACTTGTTCTGCTCCAATGGCACGGACTGCATCGCTAGATTGAACCGGTCCTACTGTAAAATTAATCATGTCTGTTCTCCAATCAAATTTTGAAATAATTTTTCTGTTCTCTGAACTGCTGCATGATTTCTGCCATGCAGATGCTTTCACGACGGCGTAGCCTTGCTGACGAAAAACGGTTGTTGCAGATGCAACTTATAAACTCTTGTATTTCGTAACGCAGGCCATACCCGTCCCATTTATAAAAGAATTTTTTGTTGTCGTTTTGGTTTTCATAGCGCAGCTCGAAATAATCCGTTTTCCACCAAGGCGACGGAACATACGCATAGCCTTTTGTTCCTGAAATAACCAAATCACCTTCGGTTTTTACGTCCAGGCCGACTTTAAAGGAACTAATGGCATCAGGATATTTAATAAGCCCTTTTGTATAGACGTCCACGCCGTTTTCAATTCGTGGGAAGAACTCAATTTTTTCGTAATTGATTCCTAAAAGCTTTAGGATGGGTAATAATGGATACGAACCCTGTTCGAACATTGCTCCGCCGGCCTGTTTTGGATCAAATTCGCGGCCAGACTTGTCGAGCAACTGTGAAAGAGATGCCTCCACATCGACAACCTTACCAATGACTCCAGATTTTATCATGACCATCAGATGATTGAATGCAGGGCAATGGGCTGTTTTGTTAGCTTCCATCAAAACAACACCCTGTGTTTCGGCTAATTTATAGAGTTCCTTCGCTTGGTTGCCGTCAAGAACCATTGGTGTTTCGCAGAGGACATGTTTTTTTGCGAGAAGCGACTGTTTAATACATTCATAATGAGCTAAGTGCGGAGTTGCTACATAAACGGCATCAACAGCATCGTAAAAATTAGCGAGGGAATCAAAACTTTGTACCGGGGTCCCATCTACATTTTTTAGGGATGATGCTATCGTTGCGTCTATATCGTACGCGGCATGTATGTCCACGCCGTTGACCACTGCTGCTTCGGACGGGAATCTTTTAGCAACCCGCCCGCAACCGAGAATCCCAACTTTAACAATTTCCTGAGAATTATCACGCAACATGGTGGAACTGATACCCTCAGTTCGCGGGAGGTAAACTACCTTGCAAAATTCGTTCAGATAATCGAACTTTCCTTCCCAGTCGCTGCCGATTGCAAAAATATCGATGTCGTATTTTTGGATGTCATCGATTTTTTGGCCGACGTAATCTTCGATAATAACCTTGTCTGCAAATCCTGTTGCCTTTACAGCCTCGACTCGTTCTAAGACGTTATTACGGACATTCAATTTACCGCGATCTCGATCAAAATTGTCGTTGGTGACTCCGACAATCAAGTAATCGCCCAAAGCCTTTGCTCGCTTAAGCAGATTGATATGTCCTTGATGCAGAAGGTCGTATGTTCCGTAAGTGATAACGCGAGTCATTTTTTACTCCATAAAAAATGGATTGGATAAAATTAATTATTTTTCATAGAATTTTCCATTTCTTTTTGAACTTTTCGCCCCCATACGGCCCAATTAAACTTTTCTTCATAGAGTTTTCTTGATGCTTGTGAAAAGCGCTTCATTGAACCATCGCATATGGCTTCGAAGATGGCTTTTGCAAAATCTTGGCTAGATGATGCTGTTGGTAGACATCTTCCGTTGACATTGTCGATACAATACGAAGGAACGCCTCCGGTTTGATAGGAAAAAATTGGTAAACCGTATGCTGCAGCTTCGCAATTAACGATTCCATGACATTCGGCTTTTGTCGGGAAAATAAACATATCCGCATCAGCGAATTCTTGGTAGAATTCATCAAATTGACGTTTGTCGTTTTTGTCTTTTTTTCCAGCATAACGAACATAGCCGGAATTAAGTATGTTATCCTCTGGTTTGCCACCCATGATTACTAATTGGGCGTTTAACCCATATTTCTCGTTAAGAATTTGAGTGGCTCCAAAAGCTTCGTCTATGCCTTTCCTTTTTAAGTCGTATCCAACGAATAGCAAGTTTACTCTTTTGTTTGTAGAATAAGTATGTTCTTTATATTGAATATAGCTGTTGTCAAGATTAGCTCCTGTTTCTATAAGAGGAAACTTTTCTAATGGTTCATGTGGTGCAAATTGCTTTATCTCGTCTATAACCCATTGGCTAGGTGCGAAAAGTCTTGTGTATTTATGCAACGCTCTCTTTTCTATGTTCATAGTGATTTTTGATGAACATTTAGGTATGTTAAATAAATAATAGTTTTCCATTGAAGGGGCTATTGAATCGGCCCTACAAAAAATGGGTAATGATGTATTTAGGTACGCTGTAGTCATTGCGCCCATTGTGAAAATGCAATCAAAATTATTGCGATTGATTTTCCTTTGTGCAGAATGACACCACATTTTGGCTATCAGTGGATTATAAATCATATTCCATCCAAATAGATTCATTATTCTTTCTAAAACGACTCCGATAATGAATAGCAATCGCTCGTATATAGTTTCCCTTTGAGGGGGTATCCAAATAACCTCGTTATCTTTTGATAATTCCTTGCATATGCTGTATGGAACACCGCTTCGTGCTATTTTGTTGTAAGGATTTGAGTTTGATATAAAAGCTATTTTCATTCCTTGATTCTCTTTTTTAGAAAGATTTGTATACGAATGATTTTTTACAACTATTTAGAACAATAAGCTTTATCCGAAGATGGTTTTTAATGTTTGCAATTTATCTTTCCAAGGCATTCTAAATAATAATATTCGAGGTATAATAAGCATGTGCATTAAACGGAATATCAAATATTGTTTTTTTGAACATGTTTTTTTTGCGTAAAGATATCTGCTTGTTAGGTTTAGATTCAGTCTTTTTAGAGAAAAGGCCTTTGTTTGAGACCCTCCTTCTAAATGTATAATTTTAGGTGTATCGATTACCATTGATTTGTATCCGTTTTTGTGGAATCGATACAGCATTTCTGTTTCTTCATAATATAAAAAGAAATCTGGATCAAATAAGCCACTATTTTCAATGGTTTCATGTCGTATAAACATGTCTGCACCAGAAATAAAATCTGCTTCTAGTGGATATTTGTCTTTAAGGATGTTTTTCAGTCTTTTTTTGTATGGGTTATAAATCGCTGAAAACTTGGGAATCGTGAAAAGCATATTTTCTTGGAATATCCAGTTTAGGGTTGGTAGTTTTTTAGCATAGCCACCTGCGATTTGTTCTTTTGAGTCTAATAATACTGCTCCTATACATCCGACTGATTTGGGAGCCCCCTCCATATATTGATACATTTCAAAGATTGCGTTATTGACTAAGATTGTGTCGGAATTCAATAAGAAGATATATTTTCCTGTTGCCTTTGTGTATCCAAGATTATTGGCTTTACCAAAACCTAGATTTGTATTGGAATAGATATATGTGATTCGTGAATCTTTCTCAAAGAAATCTTTGCTTCCGTCTGTGGATGCATTATCGATTAAAATGACTTCAAAACTAACGCCGGTTGTTTTTGAAAATATGCTTTCAATGCAATTTGAGGTTATCTGCTTAGTGTTATACGTTACAATGATGATTGATATATCCATAAGTAAATCCTATAGTTTTTTGTGTCAACTTTTATTTGATATTAAACTTAGAACTATTGGACGTGAAAAATTTTTTTGACTGTTGCCGGATTACCTGCAACAAGACTATTGTCTGGAATATCATGGATAACGACACTTCCCGCTGCAATTGTTACATTATTTCCGATTATTACAGGACCTAAAACAGTTGCTCCTGATCCTATGTAACAATTATCTCCGATTTCGATATTTGGAATGGGTATGCCAGGCTTCTTTTTTCCAAGTAAGACTCTAGGCAATATGGTACAATTTTTGCCAATGACGCAGGATTCATCTGCCCAACAAAAACCTGGATGCTCTATATTGAGACCTTCTGCAAAGACTCCTGGAAAAAGGAATAATTGTGTTTTTAGCTGTAAGCGTTGGAAATATTGTTTGTGCAGTAAGTAAAAGAGTTTCCCGAGTCCTTTATTATGTGCTTGCCAATATTCCATTTTACGTAAGGCTTTGATGAATTTGTATTTTGCGTAGCAAAGATAATTGCCCTTCAGCAATTCCCAAAGCATGTTTTTTCCAGCTATTTCAGAATTCCTTGCAAAGTCGCTTTTTAACACAGCTTTTAATTGTTTTCTTGTTTTTATAAGCATGCACCCTCCTTTTGCTGTTGAGATTGGATATAAATGTGTTCAAGTTGCTTGATTACTACATTCATATCCCATTTCTCGAGGTCGTGATATTCAATTGTATTTATATGAATATCCGTTAGAGCTTTTGCGTAGTCTGTGGGAGTTGCTTTGTTTTCCATTCGATGAACAAGATTGGATATTACAGCCTCTTGGGGAATTGCGTTAGAAATGACGCATGGAATACCCATTTTTTGGGCTTCTATCAAAACTATTCCGAGTCCTTCGAATATTGATGGAAAAATAAAAACATCTAGAGATTTTAAAAGTCGGGGAACATCGGTTCTTGCATTTAGAATGGTGACTTTATCATTGATATTTAGCTGATTGATTTCTGCTTCAATTTGTGATCGGTATTCTCCATCTCCGACAAGCAATAGGTGCGCATTGCTTTTTTCTTTGCAGAGTATGGCGAATGCTTTAACAATCATTGTGTGATTTTTTACAGGGAAAAATCGACCGATGTTTCCTACTAGGTAGGTGTCGTTTGATATTCCTAATGAGTTACGAATTTCCGCTTTTGTTTCGGAAACGTTGAACTTATCAAAATTTATAGCATTGTTCAATACAATGGTATTATTTACATTGAAAAGCTTATTTGCTGTATCTTTTGCATTTTGATTTAGTGCAATGAGTTGTACGCCGTGTGAATGTATTAAATGATTTAGTGTTTTAAAGTCGTTTCTTGCAAATCGCTGTTTTACGCACCAATATTTTTCCGGCTGACTGTGAATGGTGTGGATTAATGAACATGTTTTCGGTAAATCCGCAACCTTTACGTAACTGCTACATAGTAGGTGAAAATGGAGTATGTCTGGATTAATTTTTCTTAAGAAATGTCTTACAAAAAGCTTGGGTATTCCGGTCTTTAAAAGAATGCGATTGACTAGTTTTATTTTGAAAAAGATTTTTCTAAAAGGAAAATAGTCACTAACATATATGGTGTGAATTCCTGATTTCTCTAGAATATGATCTAAAAATGTATCTTCTCTTTCTACGCATAATACAGTTATATCAAATTTATTTTTGTCAAGTAACAGGGCGTAATCCTTAACGAGAACTTGAGCTCCGCCAACACCCATGCTATGGATGAAATGTACAATTTTTATTTTGTTCATTTGATTGTACCAGATACAGTATATTGAGAGAGACTTTTCTTGGCCTTATAGTAGTACATACCCATGACCATAATATTGGGGACTATTGTAAAGGACCATGTATTCATGGATGTAAATAGGAGGAATAAAAAGAAAATTGATCCTGTTTTTATTGTTTTGTCATTTGAGTTTTGACGTGCAAAAAAACGGAAATACGAAAAGAAGAATATGATGTACAGGCTTATACCTGTAAAACCGTATCTTAATAGAGGTGCTGCCCAAAATAAGTCATCAGTTTCAATTCTGCCACTGTGTTGTATAAAGAAATGAAGGTAATTGTTGGGTGATGTTTCGTAGATACTTCCGACTCCAAATGGAATATTATGTGGATGGTTTAGCAGATAGTCTAGTCTTTCTGATAGGTAAAGAGTTCTATATGCAAAGGTTCCGTCTAAATCTACTCCGTGGAAATGTTTATAGTCTGTATTAAATCCGTTTTCTAGCTCATCAAGAAACGTCATTTCGCCATTACGGCTGAAGGTTTCGTTGTTGAAAAATTCTGCTACATATGTCTGTCCAAGAAAAAAAACTAACCCGAAAAACAGAAGTTTTTTTGATTTTTTCATTATTGCAAAAAAAATAACAAATGCCATTATTAGGCCCGTAATACTACCTCTTGAACCTGATGTAACGGTGGTCCAAAGAAATGGAACTATTAATAACCATTTTGTTTTTTTTTGGAAATTGAAAAAAATGTAAATGGCGTAAAAAAGACATAAATATGGAGTATTGCGTTTAAAAGATGTTAAAAATCGTTCTTCAATAAAAAGATTTATTCCCACAAGTTGTAGATAATACAGTATAAGCCATACGATGGTAATTAAAAAAATCCATTTTAAGGCCAGATCGATTTCCTTAACGCTGAAATTTCGGAATAAAAGAAAAATGCTAATAAGTCCCCACTGTCTAAAAACGATAAATGAAAATTTCAGAGTATCGATACTTAAAAAAACAGTCGCCAAAAAATGAATTGCAAGGAAGAAGTATAGCCAAACAACGCAGTTTTCTACATTCATTACGAAGACTTCTCTTCCTTTTTTTCGCAGGTAACTAAATACAGCGTATGTTCCGAATGCAAACGACAAGTATGTTAGATCGTAATTTGTTGCTAAAATCTTGAGATTGAATCCATTTGTAATGGCTGCGTACAAAAATACAAGCGATATGGCTCGCTTTCCTTTCATCCAACTCAAAATCGATAACAAGTAAAAAAGTAAAAGGATCATAAGGGATTTTGCAATTTAGTTTTCAATTTTGGTTAAATAATCATTCCATTTGGCAAATATAACATCGGTTGAGAACTCTTTCAACTTCGCAAGACCATTTGCAATGATTTTTTCAGCTAAGTGTTTTTCACTTATGATTTGATGCATTAAAAAGGCTATTTCTTGAAAATTTCCAATGTCTGCGAGTAATCCGTTTCTATTATTGCCTAGTAACAGTTTGGCGCCACCTGGGCTACAGTTTGTAGATACAACTGGAACACCAATAGCGAATGCTTCCAATATTACATTGGGGATGCCTTCGTAATCAGATGTGAGAACGAGCATTTTGGCGTCCTGTACTACATTTGTGATATTTGGAATGTCACCATGGAATATAACATTGTTTAGTAAATTCTTTTCAGCTGCTAAAAGCTTAACTTTGTTGAAGTCGCGACCATCCCCATAAAAATGAAGTGTATAGTCTGGATGCTGCTTTACAAAAATTTCGAACGCATTCAGCATTACATCTTGCCTTTTTTGGGAAATTTCCATTCTTCCGACATGGACAATTTTTTTGAGACGCTTGTCGTATGGTGTTGGGTTGCTGATAATTATGTTTTTGTTTATTGGGTTTGGAATGACGGTGCTTTTTTTATAGAGTCTTTTATAGTATTCGCGAACTTTCTCAAGTTGGAATACGCCTCCATCAGAAAAATTGCAAATCCAAGAAGATATTTTTAATGCAAGAGATGTTTCTGTATAAGGATCTGTTCTTTCACTAAATACCGTTTTTACCTTTAATCCTATTGTTGCTAAAACAGTAAAACAGCCTGCGTTGCAACGCCATGAAACAACTACATCAGGACGAATCCTTTTTATTTGTTTTCGAATGTGGAATGGCGATAGAATGTATTCCGATAATTTGTTTTGGGGACTTGGATTTTGTGCGATATATTGAATATCGTTGTTGAGAATATGCTGTAACTCCCCTCCATAATAAGTATAGAGAAAAATCGAGTGGCCTTTTTCTGCTAAAGCGTTTGTTGTTAATGCAAGCTGTTTGCCAGCGCCCCCAGTAACCATATCGCGGATGATAAAGAGAATTTTCATAAAAACAACTCACTTATCACAGAAACGGGCGATACATTTTTTCAAATCTTCTGGTGTATCAAATATGGCGCCATCCTTAGATGTCTTGATGTAATCTCTTGCAGCGCAACTGTTGGACACAATGCTTGGTAAACCAATGGATTGTGCTTCTGGTACAGTTAACGGGGCAGCCTCATACCATCTTGATGGAAAAATCAATGCTCGTGCTTTTTTCATGTATTCGAAAACTTCATTACGAGTTTTCCAACCTACAAAATCAATATTGGCGTCCGCAAATTTTTTCTTTAGATACGTTAACTCAGGACCGTCACCAACAACAATTCCTTTTAATTTACAATCGTGAATTGCTTGACAAAAAATATCGCAGCCTTTTTCTTTAGAAATACGGCCGACGAAAAGAAAGATGTTGTTTTGTGTGAAATTGATTTTCTCGGTTAATTCGAGTTTGTCAATTGGATTGAAGTGCCTTTCGAAATTTGTTTCTTTTGGAAAATAATTGCGTAAAATATTTTCGCTGAAATCTGATATAGAAATAAATTTACTAGTCTTTCTAAAAATGTTTACGATTTTATTTTGTACAAAAGAACGTATGAATCTGTAAATTTTAATGGAGAAGTTTCTAGAATCACAATTGCAGGTTAAACATTTGACGGATAGAGGCTTGTTGCAACAGACTTTATTTGCGCGATAATTGTAAAGTCCTCCATTGGGACATACCGTAAAATAATCATGACATGTCAAATAAATTGGAAAGTGCATGGAATAAGCCGCATCCCAAATGCTAGAAGATAAAACCTTTGTCCATGTATGAATGTGAACGACGGTTGATTTGGAATTTAGTGTTGAAAGAAGCTCTCTGAGCTTTCTTTTTGCCTTGAAATTATAGATGCCATTTATTATGCCGCGTAACTTATTTGAATCTGTGAGTGTGGGCTTTTGTTTGACGGATACATAGCGTATGTTGGTTATTTTCGGATTGTCAGAATCACCGGTTCCAGTAAAAAAATATGTTTCGATTCCTGAATCTGCGTAATCCTTTGCGTATTCGAATGCGACTTTGCCTGCTCCTCCGTCTACGTAATCAAAATCGTGGACGACGACAACAGTTTTAATGTGCTTAGGCAGGCATTTTATTGCAAAACCTCTTTCTATCATATTGTTGTCTCTATTGATAAGTCGTAATTTGTCTTTTAATCAACGCTTTTTTGCCAAAAGAAAAATTACCATAGTCGCCATCCCCACTTTCTAAAGTACTTAAAAAGCGAGACACTGTGGATTCGAAAAAGCTTGAAATTTTTGTGGCTAGCTTTTTCCCATTTGTGTACGACCTGACATTCTGGATAGCACATTACCTTGTGTGTTTTTCGTATGCGTTTGCAAAAATCTGCGTCTTCGACGTACATGAAATAGCGCTCATCAAAGCCATTAAGTTCTTTTAATAGCTTTGTTGGCACAACAAGGAACGATCCTTGAATGAATTCGCATTCGAATGGTTCTTTTTTGCAAATGTCATTCATTAAGTGCTTGTCGTTGCGTTTTTTTATGGGGGGGAGCGCTGCTAAAATGTTTGGTACATATCGTACAAAAAAGTCAACAACTGTTAATTCCCTACGATAAACATGCTGTTGGTTCCCATCCATGCCGAACATGAGCGGGGCTACACAGCCTATGTCAGGATTGGCATCCAAGTAGTCAATAAATTTATTAAAGATATCTTTTGTAAAGATAATATCAGGATTTACGATTGCATGATATTTGCTGTCGATAAAGGGTAGTACTGTGTTATGACCTTTGCCAAAACCCACGTTCTTGGGCATTTGAATGACTTTTACGGGGTATTTTTCTTCTAAGTCATCACACCGTTCTGTTTGGCTATTGTTAACAATGAAAACTTGCATGGAGAGTTTGCTCGATTGCGTTTTGTACAACGAATCAAGGCATTCTTCAATGACATGCTTATTATTGTAACTAACAATAGACAACGATATATCGAACATATATTTCAAATCTTTTTAGATTATAAATTTAGAAATTTTCCTCTTTAATATAGTAACCGTCGGTGTTTTTGCAACCATGACGTTTTGAAAATGCGTTGTTGCCTTTTACTATAGCGTCTTTACGGTTCATATTTGTTCTCTACTCTCCCTTTCCGTAATACTCTGCATACCATTCCGCAAATTTCCTTAAGCCATCGCGGAGCGGGGTGGCGGGCTTGAAGCCGAAGTCCTGTTCGAGTGCGCTTGTGTCGGCGTAGGTCACTGGCACGTCGCCGGGTTGCATGGGCACGAGTTCCTTGTGCGCTTCGAAGTCGTAATCGGCGGGGAGCACCTTGGCGCGGACGAGTTCTTCTTGCAGAATCGTCACGAAATCGAGGAGGTTCTCGGGGTGGTTGTTCCCGATGTTGTAGACTTTGTAGGGCGGCAGCGGGAGTCCGTCTTCGCCGTTTTGCTTTTCGGGGGCGTGCTGCATGACGCGGACGACGCCTTCGACGATGTCATCGACGTAGGTGAAGTCGCGTTTGCATTTGCCGTAGTTGAATATCTGAATGGTCTTGCCTGCCTTGAGCTTGTTGGTGAAGCCGAAGTAGGCCATGTCGGGGCGACCGGCGGGACCGTAGACGGTAAAGAAGCGCAGCCCTGTGCTGGGGATGTTGTAGAGCTTGCTGTAGGCGTGGGCCATGAGCTCGTTGCTCTTTTTGGTGGCGGCGTACAGGGAAACCGGGTTGTCCACTTTGTCGTCGGTGGAGTAGGGGATCTTCTTGTTGCTGCCATAGACGCTGGAGGAACTGGCGTAGACGAGGTGTTCGACTTCGCCTTTCTCGGCGCCTCTGCGGCAGGCTTCGAGGATATTGTAGAAGCCGATGAGGTTGCTCTGGATGTAGGCGTCCGGGTTCGTGATGGAATAGCGGACGCCGGCCTGGGCGGCGAGGTTCACAACGACGGCGAAGTGGTACTTTTCGAACAGGCTGTCGATGGCGGCCTTGTCGGCGAGGTTCGCCTTGACGAATGTCCATTTCTTGCCGGTCGAGGTGGCGAGGGCTTCGATTTCCTTGAGTCGCTCGTACTTGATGTTCACGTCATAGTAGTCAGTGATGGAGTCGAGGCCGACGAGTTCGGAGCAGTCGTAATCGTTAAGCAGCTTCTTGCAGAGGTTGCATCCGATGAAGCCTGCGGCTCCGGTAACGAGGACTGCTTTCCCGTTGAGGATAACGTTTTTGTCAAGCATCTTGTTTCCTTTATTCAACTAACCCGTAACATCTATACTTTTATACTTTGGCTGGATTTGTCGTTTCACCCTTCGATTTCCCTATCGCCTGCGGCTTAGCAGCCGATAGCGCTGTATTCGAATCCGGCTTCGGCGAGTTCCTTGGGGTCGTAGATGTTGCGGCCGTCGATGATGATGGCGTTCTTCATGGACTTCTTCATCACGCCGAAGCTCGGCATGCGGAACTGTTTCCATTCGGTGACGAGCAACAATGCGTCGGCATCGAGCAATGCTTCGTACATGTCGTTGCAGTAAACGATCTGGCTTGCGATGGTCGCGGCATTGGGGCGCGCGGCCATACGGCGCTTGCATTCGTTCATTGCGACCGGGTCGAACACACGGACCGTGGCGCCGGCCTTGACGAGCTTGTCGATGAGCACGAGGGCGGTCGCTTCGCGCATGTCGTCGGTCTCGGGCTTGAAGGCGAGGCCCCACATGGCGATGGTCTTGCCCTTGAGGTTCGCTTCGCCGCCGAAGCGCTTTGCGAGTTTGTTGAAAAGTACGGTCTTCTGGTATTCGTTGACTTCTTCGACAGCCTTGAGGACGCCCATCTTGTAGCCGTTCTTCTCGGCGGTCTTGATGAGGGCCTTCACGTCCTTGGGGAAGCAGCTTCCGCCGTAGCCGCAGCCGGGGTAGAGGAACTTCGAGCCGATGCGGGTGTCGCTGCCGATGCCCTTCCTCACCATGTTCACGTCGGCGCCCACGAGTTCGCAGAGGTTCGCGATGTCGTTCATGAAGCTGATGCGGGTCGCGAGCATGGAGTTCGCGGCGTACTTGATCATCTCGGCACTCGGGATGTCGGTGAAAATCACGCGGAAGTTGTTGAGCATCATCGGGCGGTAAAGGCGGGTCATGAGTTCCTTGGCCTGTTCGCTTTCGACGCCGACGACGACGCGGTCGGGCTTCATGAAGTCCGTGATGGCGGAGCCTTCCTTGAGGAATTCCGGGTTGCTGGCCACGTCGAACGGGATCTTGACGCCGCGCTTGTCGAGTTCTTCCTGGATGGCGGCCTTGACTTTCTTGGCGGTGCCGACCGGGACGGTGGATTTCGTCACGAGAACGGTGTACTTCTTGATGTTCTGGCCGAAGGTGCGGGCTACTGCGAGAACGTACTGCAGATCGGCGGAGCCGTCTTCGTCAGGAGGCGTGCCCACGGCGCTGAAGACCATCTCTACGTTGTCGAGGACGCTGGCGAGGTCGGTCGTGAAGCTGAGGCGGCCTTCGCGCTGGTTCCTCAAGACCATTTCATCAAGGCCCGGTTCGTATATGGGAATTTCTCCTTTCTGGAGCGATTCGATTTTCGCCTGGTTCACATCGACGCATGTGACGTTGACGCCCATTTCGGCAAAGCATGTACCACTAACAAGCCCAACGTAGCCGGTACCGACGATAGCAATATTCATAATTAATCCTTTATAAAGGGTCTATTTTGTTAAATCGACGAAAAATGTAATAAAATTGTAACGCTTTGTTCTGCATGGAAAATTTAAGACAACGAAAAAACGCAGCCCCATGGGAACTGCGTTGATATTATGAGATTGGGTTCAATTTTCGCCGTTACGCATTTCGATGTTCTCGCGATCCATGGTGTAAGTCAGGTATTCCTTGAAATCACGGTTGATATCCACACCTTCGAAGTCTTCTATGTTGTCTGCAAATAAATCGATTAGTGTAGGGTTATCAATCCAGGCATCGATTCCGACGCTGTCCATCACGATGGTTTTATCCCCCGGTCCTTTAGCGACGTATTCGATTTTTGATTTTTCGGCCCAGCCTTTCCCGCAATTTCCTTTGACGAAAACTTTTGTGTCGGACTGAGAAATGATTGTGAGTTCGTCATTAAAATCTGCTGTGCAGACCACCGTGCCTCCATCTTTATTTGAAGTGAGTTCGATGCTGCCTCGTTTCGATTTGACGACGCTTGCTGCGAAAGGTGTCGTGACCATAACCGCAAGCGCTACAGCCACCATTACCTTGATGTTTTTCATGATTGCCTCCTGTATTGTATTAGGAAACGTTACCGTCTCCATAAGCTAAACTACAAAGTAGCGCTTGCGCAGAGTAGTGATTTTATAGTTTAGTTTGGAATAGAATTTACTTTATATAAAACAAGCTGCCCAGAATGGACAGCTTTTATTTTGCGAGAACGATTTGTTCCCACCATCTTTCTGGTTAAACTACAAAATGAAAATCGCGCAGACAAGTGCCGCGCGAAAAAAATTGAATGCATGGGGAGGCTGCGTTCGCCTAGATTGTCTGCTTGACCTTGCGCGGAGAAATCGCGATGAATATGAGTACGCTTACAAGCAGCAGGAATGGATAGAACATGTAAGGAATAAGGTTGAATGCGCTCACGTTGGCGTCGGGTAGGGCTGCTGAAATTGCAGAAAGCGCTACGAGCATCTGGGCTCCGTATGGCAAAATCCCTTGCACGACGCAGCTGAAAATATCCAAAAGCGAGGCTGTCTTTTTCGGCGAGATTCTGTATTCGTCTCCCATCTGTTTTGCGATGGGACCTGCCATCACGATGGCGACTGTATTGTTTGCTGTTGCGATGTCGAGTGCGCTTACCAAGAGGCCAACGCCAACTTGCCCGCTGCGGTGTCCTTTAAATACTTTGTGTATGAAGTCCAATAACGCTGCAAAACCGCCGTGGATGCGGATGAGCCCGCACAAGGCGCTTACCAGGACCGCGACGAGAATCGTCTCGTACATTCCCGAGATGCCGTTCCCGATGTTTTGCAAAAGTCCAATCATGTCGAGTGAGCCAAAGCATACCATAATTACGGATGCCGCGACAATGCCGACGAGAAGCACTGTGAATACATTGATGCCGGTAAGGGCGAGTGCGAGAACGAGAACGTACGGGATAAGTTGGATTAAGTTGTATGAATTTTCGGCAACGGTCTTTGCTTCGGTCGCAAACGAAATCGCCGTGATGATTGCAATTGCGAGAATCGCCGCCGGGAGCGCGATCAAAAAGTTTACGCGGAACTTGTCCTTCATTTGGCAACCCTGCGTCGATGTCGCCGCGATAGTCGTGTCCGAAATAAAGCTCAAGTTATCGCCGAACATAGCGCCACCAATTACGGTTGCTACACAGAACGGTACGCCAAAACCCGCCATTTGCGCTACTTCGACCGCAATCGGCGAAACCACTGCGATTGTGCCCACGGACGTTCCCATTGCTGTCGAGACGAATGCTGCAACGACGAATAGCACTACCACCGCGAACTGCGCTGGGATAAAGTCCAGTAGCAAGTAAGCCGCTGCCGAGGCGCTGCTGCGCCCGAGAATTCCTGCGAAAATGCCCGCGCAAAGAAAGATGAGAATCATGAGGAAAATGTTGCGGTCGCCGAGAGCGCCTGCCATCACGTTCATCTTGTTGTCGAAATTCAGTTGGCGGTTCTGCACGCACGCCACGAAAATTGCGACCAGGAACGCGGCCACGATGGGAATGTTGTAGAACCCCATCGGAACCTTGAGGATATATTCGAATGTGATGCCGAGCCCTAGATAGAGTACTAGGAAAACGGCGATGGGCAAAAGGGCGATTGGGTTGCCCTTGATTTTTTCTTGGGTGTTTTCTGTCTGCATGGCGCAAAAAATAGAAAATGTCTTGTTTTATTTTTGTATTTTGTCAAGTGAACTAAGGAATCGAAGATGAAAAACCTAAAAAATAATTTTGCGGTGAATGTCGCTGCTTTTGTGATGGCGACGGTTCTTGCTTTGGGCGGCTCCTGCAATGTCTCTGCGAAAGGGGTTTCTTTGGCAGACGAAGACATTCGAATTGTGAAGATTAACGACGACAATTTCGAGAAGGAAATTTTAAAGTCGAAAAAGCCGGTGATTTTGGAAATTTCATCGACGAGTTGCCCGCCATGCCTTGTGATGATTCCGACGCTTATTGGTATAGCTAAAAACTATAATGATATCAAGATTGCGTCTGTGGGCATCGATGAACCGAATATCGAGAAAATCAAGAATACGCTCCCGATTCAGGCGTTTCCGACGTTCTTTTTTATCAAGGATGGTCGCATTGTCAACCAGCTGGTGGGTGTCGTGAAGGAAGACGCTATGCTGGAGGCGTTGCAATACACTCCGGATCCGAAAGTGAAAGCGGCGCAGGCGAACAAGAAGGCAAAAAAGTCCAAGAAACCCGCCAATAAAAATTTGGTTTGCAAGGTGGATGGGCAATTCCACGGCCTCAAGAATCTTGTGACGATTTCGTTTGTGTTCGGCGATTCGGAAATTGAAAATGTCGATATCGTGACGGATGTGTTTGTGCCGCCGGAGCAATTTGACCAGCGAGAACAGATGATGGAACATATCCGTGCAAGTGGCAAGGGCGAGGTGACTCCGACAATGACTGGCTTCCAGATGCATATCGATAACGATTGCCGGTTCATGAAGGCGATGGACATGAAGCGCACCTCGACTTATGGCGAAATGCGTGCCGGGCTAGAGTTACAGGGTTTTACTTGTAAGTAGTTTTGTCATTCCGACAATAAAAAAGTTCAAGCGACTGTAAAATACCCCCTTTATGGGGGTATTTTTTATTTATGGTTAAAAGGATGTGGTATGAAAAACAAATTTTTCTTTGTGTTTTTGACTGTTGCTTCGATTTCTCAAGCTGCGGTAAATTTGGGTGTTAGCCTTGGCGATAGCATCAAGCCTGTGACTCATGTGGCGACGGGTTCGCTTTACGGCCTTACCGAGACTCTTCCGAGCAATATCGAAAAGGATGTCGCTCCGCTCAAACCGAACGTGTTCCTTTCGCCGGCGCGTAGTGGTAACGGTCGCCAACAGCCGATTGGCGGGGCTTTCCTTGTGGCGCCTCGTGTCGAAAGCATCGGTGCCAAAATCCAAATTCGCCTTGCGGATGTGCTGCCGGGATGGCCGTACAAGTTCCAGAATATGGATCACTGGAAAAACGAAGTGAAATCCGTCATCAACGATAAGCTTAAATCGAACAACAAGAACTTTGACGGTTACGAAATCTGGAACGAACCGAACGATACTTGGAAATCGAACATCGACTTCAATTCCGGTCTTTGGAAACAGACTTACGATTTGATTCGCCAGATGGACCCCGGTGCAAAAATTATCGGCCCGTCGTATTCTTTTTACCACGCTTCCAAAATGGAAGACTTTGTAAGGTATTGCTCGCAGAACAACTGCATGCCCGACGTGGTGAGCTGGCACCAATGGGGGAGTGGCGGCTTTGTGGGTTCTGTCGAAACTTATCGCAATCTCGAGAAGAAATACAACGTCAAACCGCGTCCGCTGAGCATCAACGAATATTCTTCGACGGAACATAGCGAAGAAGGATGCCCGGGCCTGTCGATTCCCTTTATCGCAAAATTCGAACGTCACGGTGTCGAAAGTGCCATGATTTCTTGGTGGTTCGTACCGCTTCCGGGTCGCTTGGGAAGCCTTCTCACCAAGGATAACGAACGTGGCGGTGGATGGTGGCTGTACAAGTGGTATGGCGACATGAGCGGCTACATGGCGAAGGTGACTCCGCCCAACGACAAGAGCGATGGCGTAGATGGTTTTGCCGCTCTCGACAAAAAGAAAGGTTTTGCGAGCATTGTGCTAGGAGGCAATACCAGGGGCGATGTGAATGTGAACATTTCGGGCATCCCTTCTGCGTTCGGTAACAAAGTGAATGTGACTGTCGAATATGTTGTATGGGAAAATAAGGATAAGGCTGTTCCATCGACGAATCTGGTATCTGATAAGGAATACGACGTAAACGACGGCAAGATTACGGTACCGGTAAACATTACGAATACCAAGTACGGCTACCGCGTGTACATTACGCCGATTATTCCGCAGGCTCCGTATAAGGATACGGCAATGAAAATTCCAGGCAAGGTCGAAGTCGAAAATTACGACATCGGCGGTCCGGGCAAGGCCTACCTCGACAAGGACGATGACAACAAGGGCGGTGAGTATCGCGAAGACGCTGTCGATATCGTAAAAGTGGTTGATGGTTATGCCGTTGGTTATACGCAAGAAGGAGAATGGTTGGAATATACGGTGAAAGTCGACCGCGAACAGGAATATGCGTTGCAAGTTCACTATGCGACTTCTTCTGAAAATACGGGAATGAAGTTGTATGTTGATGACAAGGCTGTGCTTGAAAATGTCGCTTTTGAAAAGGGTGCGGACTGGGATACTTATACGACTCTTGATGCAGGCATGGTAAAACTCCCCAAGGGTGAGCATGTGCTCAAGATGGAAATTGTCGGGAACTATGTCAATATCGACTGGTTAGATTTCAAGGATCCTACGACAACGTTATTGAAGCCGTCGAGCGGCATGCGCTTGAATGTTGCGGACATGGAATACCATGTGTTTGATATGCAAGGGAGACTTGTTGCAAGATTTAGGGCTATAGGTTCTACCGATTTGCAGGAGAAAACTCGTGCGGCGGTCAAGCGTTCAGGCGTTTATCTTGTCAAACCGCGTTTTGGCGGACAGATATTTACCGTTTCTGTGAAGTAATTATTATTTGGGTGAGTTGCGTTGAGCCGGTTTTGCTGTTTAATGATTTTCAATAAGCCTCTGGAGCATGGCTTTGCAGCCTTCGTTGACGTCACTCCATGTGGCTTCGAAATCGCCTGTGTACCAGGGATCTGCAACATCACGGGTTTTGCCGGCCCAGTTCATCAGCAGTGAAATCTTGTGGGCTCGGGACTCGTGCGCATCTCGGTACTGCGCGAGTTCTCGTTCATAAATGTCGCGGGATAAAATCCAGCGGAGGTTCCGCAAGTTGTTCTGGTCCATAAGTACGATGTAGTCGTAATGGTTGTAGTCGGCGACGGTCATCTGGCGTGCGGTTTTTCCGCTACAGTCGATGCCGTGGCGTGCGAGCATGCGGCGTGCTGGTGGATAGACTGGGTTCCCGATTTCTTCGGTGCTTGTCGCGGCGGATGCAATTTCGAAGTCGGCGGCGGTTAACGTGGTGCTGGCAGAGAGAACTGTCGGCAAATCGCGTACCAACTTTTTCATGACGAATTCCGCCATGGGGCTGCGGCAGATGTTTCCGTGGCAAACGAATAAAATCTTAATCATATGTTTTTGAAGTTTTAATGCAAATTTAAAAAAATGAAAGTTCTAAATTTTACAATATGAAAACGATTGAAGTTGTTGCTGGAGTCATTACAGATGGCAGTCGAGTTTTTGCCACGCAGCGCGGATATGGTGACCAAAAGGATGGTTGGGAATTCCCGGGCGGCAAAATGGAGCTGGGCGAGACTCCGGAGCAGGCTCTAGTTCGTGAACTTAAAGAAGAACTCGTCGTTGACGTGAATGTTGGCGAAAAGATATGTACGGTGGAATATGATTACCCGAAATTTCACCTGACGATGCACTGTTTTTTCTGTACACTAGCTGCAGGCTGCAAGCCGAAACTCTTGGAACACGAAGATGCCAAATGGCTTGACCGCGAAAACCTGAACACGGTCAACTGGCTCCCTGCCGATGTCGAGGTGGTGAAAAAGCTTTTAGTTTGATTTTTGGCCCACGGCAGGTCGGCTACAGCGGTAAACAGGATTTGCCGCTTTTTTTGATGGGCGAGGTCGTGTGCTGTTTATATTTACAGCATGAAGGATTTGAAATTTGCGATTCTTGGGTGCGGCCACATTGCGACAAAGATGGCTGCCGCTGTTAAAACCTTAGAAAAAAAGGGGATGGGCGTGGAATGCTACGCCGTGGCATCCCGCCACTTGGAAAAGGCGACTGCTTTTGCAAAAGAATACGGTTTTGAAAAAGCGTACGGCAGTTACGAGGATCTTGCTGCGGATTCTGCGATTGACTTGATTTACATCGCGACGCCGCATTCGCACCATCATAAATTTGCAAAACTCTGCATCGAACATGGTCAAAATATTCTTGTCGAAAAGGCTTTTACGGCGAATGCGAAACTGGCGTCCGAAGTGATTTCGCTTGCCCATGACAAAGGCGTTTTCTTGTGCGAAGCGATGTGGACTCGCTTTTTGCCAGCGTTAGAGACTATTCGCGGATGGATTCGCGATGGGCGTATCGGGGATGTGGAAACGGTCGAGGCGGATTTCTCGATGAAGCTCAGTCATAATGAGCGCTTGTGGAATCCGGCGCTTGCGGGTGGTGCGCTGCTGGATATCGGCATTTACAGTCTCACCTTTGCCGATTTGTTCCTCGGTGAACGTATTGATGCGGATGAAAATGTTGTGCGCAACGAGATTGTTTCGATGGATTGCAAATGCGTCAAGTTTAAGACGGGCGTGGATGCAAGTGACTGGATTAATCTCACGTATGAAAATGGTCAAAAGGCGTATCTCAAGACTTCGATGGTGTCGCCGACGCATAACGAGGGCGTGATTTACGGTACGGCAGGGCAAATCCGTGTGCAGAATCTGAATGACATGGTGAAGTTGGAATTGCTCGATGACGCGGGGAGTATTGTTGAAACTGTTGAACCACCGCGTCTTTGCAACTACTATGAATACGAAGTTCTCGCATGCAAGGAGGCTATTGAAAACCCCGAACAGTTCCGGCACGAAATTTGCGATGGCTCGGCGCACTCCATCGTTTGGGAACGGTCGGAGATGACGCATGCGAAGACGATGGAATTCATGACACTCATGGACAAGATTCGCGAGCAGTTTGGCGTGAGCTATCCATTCGAAATTTCTCCGGGTGAAACTTGGAACCGTGATGGCGATAAATCTGTTTTGCAGGTGTTCGATATCGAAACGGGCGAAGCGAAAGTCCTCAAGGAATTTGATTGCGTGATTGAAGCGCCGAACTGGAGTGCGGATGGTACGTTCCTTACGTACAACAGCAATGGACGCATTTTCAAGTTCACGATGGCGACGGGCGAAGTGAGTCCTGTTGAAAGTTACTTTGTCGATAACTGCAATAACGACCACGTTCTCGATCCAGATGGCAGTGGCATCTACGTTAGCCATCATACGAAAGAAGACGGGCTTTCTCGCATTTACAAGATTTACTTTGACGGACGGTTGCCGCGTTTGGTGACGCCGCTTGCGCCAAGCTATCTCCATGGCATTACGCCGGACGGAAAGACGCTCGCCTATTGCGCCGAACGGAACGGCAGTTATGACATTTATACGATTCCGGCAGAGGGCGGCAACGAGACACGTCTCACGACTGCTTTCGGGCTGAATGACGGACCCGAATACGACTGCATTGGCGAATACATTTGGTTCAATTCGGAACGTTCTGGACGTATGCAGGCGTTCTGCATGAAGGCGGACGGTTCCGAGCAGACGCAGATGACGCATGACCTGCATTGGAATACGTGGTTCCCGCATATTTCGCCGGACCGCCAGAAGGTTGTGATGGTCGCATATACGGAAACGGATGTGCGTCCGGGCGAGCATGTGCCGAACAAGAACGTGGAACTGCGCCTAATGCGCCGCGTAGCCCCATCTGACCCAAACGGCGCAATTCTCGTAAATGAATGGTCGGCTCCGCAAACAATTTTCAAACTTTTTGGTGGTCAAGGGACGATTAACGTCAACTCCTGGGCTCCTGACAGTAAACATTTCGCTTTTGTAAGTTACGTTCGTGGCAACAAACCCTAATGAACACACCCCTCCTTGGTTGTCTTGATGTTCTTGCATAGGCGTTAATAAAAAAAGTCCCCCGCGAATCTTTCGCGAGGGATTTTTTTGCTATGAAGAAATTTCTTAGACGTTCTTTACGCAACGGACCGAGACTGCGTCGGATCTGTACACGCCTTCGATGTCGATGGAATTGTTTGTGATGCTCAGGCGGTATGCGTTTGCCTTGCCGTATTCGTCCTTGCACCAGAAGCGGGCGCGCCTGCCGAAATGGCAGAATGTGCCGTTGTCGAAACGGTAGCCTGCCGGGAGCGCGAAAAACCCGAACGAATCCTTGCCGGGCTTGTGCCAGAAGCAGGCGCTACGGAGTTCGCTACCGTCAGTCTTTGGATTTAAATTACTTAAAAGAGTTTCCCATTCCTTTGTACTTGGAATGTGCCAGCCTTCCGGGGCAATGCCCTGGTAATTCTTTTCCCTCATCTTGTGGTACATTTCGAGGTCTCTAGCTAGGGTTTGTTCGCTAAATTCGGGTGGAATGTTTAGCGCAGATGTCCAAGTGTAGAGGCGTCCGAATCTGCTTACGTTGATTTCTTCGTTGTCGGGAGCATAGCTTCCTTCGGCTTTATAGCGCAAATTGTCAACCATCCATTCCTGGTCGCCAATTTTGACGGTGCGGTATGTTTCGCCATCGCGTGCGTCAGTAAATGTCCCGTATTTGAATTTCTCCGTGTTTTTCGCGAGGCATTCGCTGGGCGAAATGGTGTTCTTTGCTTCGGGCGATTCGTGCTGGGCCGCATTGCAGACTCTCTTACCTAAAAAATAAGACGAGATGGCGACGATTGCGATTACAATAATTATGAATAGAATAAACGATATATGCATGTTTGTCTCCTATCTTAAATGCTCTGTACTAGAATTCCGATCCAGGCGTGACCTGAAAAATCGGTTTCCCCACGTTTTTGTTTAATGTATAATAAAAATTCAAAAAAAACAAATTTTTTTTAGAATTTTGTCGTTAAGAACAGACGATTCTTTTGATGATGCGTACAACGGTTTCCATTCCTTCGACGGTGACGTGTTCAAAGGGGCCATGATAGCCGTATCCGCCAGTGCCGAGGTTTGGGCAGGGGAGCCCCATAAAACTGAGCTTTGCGCCGTCGGTTCCGCCACGGACGGGGTCGCTTGTGGCGGGGATTCCGACGGATTCTATGGCGGTGCGGGCGCGTGTGAGGACTTCTGGCGTTTTTTCGATAATTTGCAGCATGTTACTGTAGGAATGCTTGAGTTCGAGTTCGACAACGGTTCCGCCAGCACGGTTCTTTTCATTTTTTGTAAAAGGTGTGCCGCCGAATTTCTTGTTGAAATCTTCTGCTATTTCCTTGAGGTAATTTTGGCGGTCCTCGAATCGAATCTGGTCGTGGTCGCGGACGATGTAGCAGAGCGTTGCTTCTGTGACGTCGCCCTGCATGTCGGTCAGGTGGTAGAAACCTTCGCGACCTTCTGTGGTGGCTGGGGTTTCGTTCGCGGGGAGTGCCATTGCGATTTCTGCGGCTATGAGGCTTGCGTTTTTCATTATGCCTTTTGCCTCGCCGGGGTGCACTCCCTTGCCGTGGATTTTGAACGTGGCGCTTGCGGCGTTGAAGTTTTCGTAGGCGATGTCGCCTTCGTAGCCGCCATCGACGGTGTAGGCGTATTTGGCCTTGAAGTAGCTGAGGTCTAGACGGTCGGCTCCGCGTCCGATTTCTTCGTCGGGCGTGAAGCATATCCAGATGTCGCCGTGGCCGGAGAGGTTCTCGTAGCCGCGGCTTTCGGCGTGGCGGTCCACTTCGATGAGTTCTTCCATAGCGGTCACGATTTCGGCGATGCCGGCTTTGTCGTCGGCGCCGAGGAGCGTCGTGCCGTCGGTGGTGATGAGCGTGCGTCCCTTGAGCCACTTGAGCGTGGGGAAGTCCTCGACTTTTAGCGTGGCGCCGGAGCCTTTGAGCGGGACGTCTTCGCCGTCGTAGTCCTCGATGATTTGCGGCTTGGGATTTACGCCCGAAAAGTCAGGCGATGTGTCCATGTGGCTGATGAATCCGATGGGCGTATCTTTTTTGCGGCCCTCAGTTGCGGGCAAAAGTCCATAGACGTAGCCGTTTTCGTCCAGCTTTACTTGTGAAAGTCCGATGTCTTCGAGTTCATTGGCCAAATACTTGGCAAGTTCGAGCTGCTGGGATGTACTTGGACAGCTTTCGCTTGATTCGTCCGAGGTTGTGGTGAAACTGACGTACTTCAAAAAACGATCTTGTACTTTCATTTTAATGCTCTCGAAATGGCTTCTATAAATTATGGGTTTCGTTAATGCAATTTATCTTTTTTTGATGGTTTTTTATTTTTATGGTAACACTTTTTACTCTCTCAGGTGTTACATAAGCGTGAAAAGCCCAGAAACCCTAAAAAAAGCAGGATTTGCGAAGATTTACGAGACGTATGCGCCGATGGTCTATAGGCGTTGCTTGCAGTTGCTTCGGGACGATGCCGAAGCAAGTGACCTTATGCAGAATGTTTTTGTGCGGATTTACTCCGCGTCGGAGCGCCTGGATATGCAGTCGCCGAGCAGCCTTTTGTGGAATACGGCAACGAGGCTGTGCCTGAACCGTATCCGTGACAAGCGCCGTCGCGGCCTGGACGTAGATTCTTCGAATCTGCTTTTGAATATCGCTTGTGCCGAAGACGAACACGATGATTACGAGACGAAAAACGTCTTGGCGAAACTCTTTTCGAAGGAGCCGGAATCTAGCCGTACGATTGCAGTTCTGCATTACGTTGACGGCATGACTCTCGAAGAGACTGCCCGTGAAGTGGGGCTTTCGGTGAGCGGTGTGCGCAAGCGTTTACGTGGGTTGCAGGCCAAAGTTAAAACTCTGGAGGTAAAGTGATGATTCCCGATTGGAAATTAGAACGATTCCTGACCGGTGATTTGCCGGAAGAAGAAATGCGCGAGATTCGCGAACTCGAAGTGACGGACGAAATGCTTGCCCGGCGCATCGAAATGCTCCGCGAAGACAATAAGGCGATTTTGAACAAGTTGCCGTTCGAGGCTATTGCCGACCGCATCGCCGAAGTGAAGGATATTGCGGACGCTGCCGAAGCCAAAAAAGTCGCATCGAACTTTAGGTTCTTGAAGTTTGCATCGGCGGCGGTGCTTGTGTTGGCCGTTGCCTTGGTCGCTCTCATGACGCAGCGCGAAACCGTCGTTGCAGGCGGGAACGTGGCGGGTGGCGATGTGGCACAGGCTCGCGATGCTCAAAATACGCAGGTTGCACTTGCCGAAACGCCGTCGGATACGCGAATCAAGGGCCTCGATGCCCGCATGGAAGTCTGGAAAAAGACGGAGGCGGGAATCGTGCAGTTGCAGGACTTGGATGAAGTCCGCGAAGGCGATGAAATTCAATTGCGCTATGCCGTCCCGGAAAAATGCTATGGTCTCCTTTTTAGCATGGACGGCAATGGCGCTTTGACGCTTCACATGGGCGATGGCGAAAAGGCGGTCGAACTTGCTCCGGGCAAGATGAATTCGCTCCCGTTTGCATACAAGTTGGATGATGCTCCTTATTTCGAAAAGTTCTTCTTCGTGACCTCTCCGAAGGAATTCGCGGTTGAAGAAAAAGATGTCGATCAGTTGCTTAAGAGAAGCGACGTTAAGGTAATCGGTTTTACTCTCAAGAAGGTGGGCAAGTAATGTTTATAATTTCGAATAAAACTTTTGGTGTATTGTCTGGTTTGTCTTTTGCATTTATCTTGGTGCTGTTGCTTTTGGCTGCCAATGCCAATGCGGCGACGGAATCGGGCCGTATCAATCGTTACGTGGTTGCCGTGAGCGCGAATAACGGCGGTTCGGGGCGTCCGATGTTGCGCTACGCCGAAAGCGATGCTCGTTCTTTTGCCAAAGTGCTCAAGGAAATGGGCGGAGTGCAACCGCAGAATGTAATTCTCGTGCGTGAACCTTCCGTGGCGGCGCTGCAGAAGGAATTTTCGAATCTCGATTCCAAGATTCTTGAAAACGGTACGTCCGATGGCCGCAACGAAGTGCTGGTCTATTACAGCGGACATGCCGATGAAAAGGGACTCCGCTTGGGCGAAGAAACATATACTTGGAAGGACTTGCGTAACCGCATTGATGCGCTCAGTGCCGACGTGAAAATTGCGGTGATTGACGCCTGCGGTTCTGGCGCGATTACCCGTGTGAAGGGCGGTAAGGCGGTGCCTGCGTTCATGGTCGATCAGAGCAGCGACATGAAGGGGTACGCTTTTATCACGAGCAGCACGCAAGACGAATCGAGCCAGGAAAGCGACAAGCTCAAGGGTTCTTTCTTTACGCATTCGCTAGTGAGCGGGCTGCGTGGCGCAGGCGACTTGAGCAGTGATGGTAAAGTGACTTTGTCCGAAGCGTACCAGTTTGCGTTCGACGAAA
>JAEEGH010001584.1_pt1 | contig 64692 bp, 48 predicted proteins | sample 9134181 | NCBI WGS metagenome assembly JAEEGH01 (sample SAMN16246544, study PRJNA631951) | gut metagenome | biome: gut microbiome; feature: rumen; material: DP-attached | host: Bos | place: Iran: Karaj | collected 2018-10
GTACTTACACAGGTACTGCAGACAAGACTTACACCTACAAGACTATTGCTGATGACTCTGTAGCAGCAAACGGTTGGTACGATGGTGCTAATTTAGCTGACATCTCAGCTGTAGGCCTTGCCGCAACAGGTATGGCAAGCGGTTCCACTATTAATGCAACAGCAGCAGTAGCAGGCACTCCTGAACAGGCAGAAGCGAATGCTACATTCACAGTAACAGGAATTACAGATGGCGATGGAAACGCAGTTTCCCTGTCGGCATTTGATATCAACCTCACTACGGCAGGTCTCGCAGCTGACCTCTCCTCAGGCGGCACAGTTACTGTAGATGTAGTAGCAAATAACAAGGCTCTCACATTCCACATCGGAGCAAACTCCGGTCAGTCCACAAAGCTGACAGTTCAGGATATGAGCGCAAAGAGCCTCGGCGTAGATGCTGTTGACCTGACTACTCAGACATCCGCAGACGCTGCAATCACTACCATCGACAATGCTATCAATACAGTATCCGCTCAGAGAGCTGCTCTTGGTGCTATGCAGAACAGACTCGAGCACACTATCAACAACCTGGGTACTTCCAGCGAGAACCTCTCTGCAGCTGAATCGCAGATCAGAGACGTTGACATGGCAGAAGAGATGTCCGAATACACGAAGAACAACATCCTCGTTCAGGCAGCAACTTCGATGCTCGCACAGTCCAACCAGCAGCCACAGTCAGTACTGTCACTCCTCCAGTAATGTAGGACACAGTAACCTGACAGCTGATGAAATAGCTTAATGGAAACATTTGCCGGCGGGGCAAATACCCCGCCGGCCGCGAAATCCACTCGGTAAAGTCTACGTTAGGTAAAGCGATAGCCCAAATATGAATGGCAAAGCAACTCCCTATTCCGAAACTTACCATCTCGCCCCCACCGCGGGGCTTTTTTATTTGGCTTCATTCAAACAATACGATAAATGCAAGATCGTTGCAGATTTTGCGTACATAATAAGCATCGTCTTTGGCATTATCCATAAATCCGCATTCCCTCCTTTAATACCTCATTTAAAAGTTCCTCGTTCCGCAACAGCTGGCGAGTATCCAGCAGATCCACTCTTTTGTGAAGTGCTATGCGCAAGCGTTCCAAAAGCTCATAGTAACGGAGCCCGCTAATTCTCGTTGAAATTAAAAGATCGACATCACTGGAACCGGATGCCTTTCCCTTTGCATATGAACCAAAAAGGTAACAGTAATCGACTTCATACTCTTCGAAAATTCTTTTGCAGATTCTAATTATATCATCTTTTGACAGCACACCGTGCTCCTCGTCAAGCGGTTCTATCCTTTCAAGCTCCTGTACAAGAAACCGATATTTCAAGCTATCTCTTTTCTCGGGATTATTTTCATAAGTAATATATGACCGCAAAGATACCCCGAGCCGTTTGGCAGCCTCTTGCTGTGTCATATGCTTTGCATTTCTGATTTCTTTCAAACTCTCCATTGCATATACCTCCTTGTCAATATTGTGCAATATTTGCACTTTACTGTCAAGCGATTTATGCAAATTTTGCATAAAAGACTCCCAACAACTAAAAACCGCGGAGCTGATGCTCCGCGGTTTTGGACTATTATTTAATTTTCAGTTTGCCCTCTATCTCAGTTGATTGAGAATGGGGGACAGTCCCTAACGCACACCTTTACTAAGCAAGTATACACAATACTGGTTCATCGAAACGCCTTCTTCACTTGAGCGTTGTGCAAGCTGGCAGTGAAGTGATTTCGGCAAACGCAACTTAAATTGACCACTATAATCCTCTTCTCTATATGGCTCCGGGATCTCAATTCCTTCCTCTAAGCAAGAAGTGAGCCATTCTTTTTTTGCCTCTTCAATAAGCCTAAATCCCTCTTCGATTGTCTCAGCAACCGTCAGACAGCCTTTAAGTTCCGGACAGCGTAAAGCAAATCCACCTTCGTCCTTGTCTTCAATCACTTCAACACGATACGGAAGGCTCATATAGTATTCCAAATCCTTATTCATCACTTTCCTCCTTTAGCTGTTCTTTTACAATCTCTGCCACCATAGAAACATAAACTCTTTTTAATGCCTTATGCTTTGGAATTGTAATCGGCAAATATCCGGGCTTACGAAATGTATAATGGCTGCCACCACTGTGTGGTTGATGCAATACATATCCCATCTTTTGCAGTGCTTTCGACAAATCTTCAAAGCGTAAATTCGGGTCCTCTTTTAATATGTCATGAATTAGTTTTTCCCATTTACTCAAATATATCTTTCCTCCTTTATTATATAGTGGTGTTATATATGGTGTCAACACGATATCGTCATCTTTTATATTTCCATTTTATTCCATTTAATGTCGTCTGTCTACGCTAAAAAAGGGACAGGTCTCCCCTTTCCCAAAAACTAAAAACCGCGGAGCATCAGCTCCGCGGTTTTGGACTATTATTTAATTTTCATATTGCCCTCTATCTCAGCAGATTGAGAATCTGAGAAGACTGGCGATTTGCCTGTGCCTGCATTGCCAGGTTTGCCTCCTGAAGAATGCTCTGGCGTGTGAGCTCTGAGAACTCCTCTGCCATATCCACATCAGCAATCTGTGAATTAGCAGCCATCAGATTTTCTGATGCTATGCTGAGGTTGTTAACCGAATACTCGATTCTGTTCTGAACCGAACCGAGGTCAACCCTCTGCGATGTTACTGTGTCGATAGCATTGTCTATAGCCTCGATTGCCGCTGCTGCGCCCTCCGCCGTTGTCAGGTCGAGGTCAGCAACTCCGAGAGCCTCTGCCGAGAAGCTTTGTAAGTTAACCTCTGTGCCGGAAGAAGCATTCCCGCCTGCCACTGCGTTCGGATCAATCTGTAATTTGAAGCCGTCTGCCAGTGAACCGTCGAGTAATTTCTGGGTGTTAAACTCAGTGTTTTCCGATATGCTGTCTATATCCTTTGAAAGCTGGTTTGCCTGAGCCTGCAGTGCGTTACGATCGACCTCTGAAAGTGTAGCGTTGCTTGCCTGAAGTGCAAGCTCACGCATATCCTGAAGTGCCGCATGTGTGTTGTTAAGTGCGCCCTCGGCAGTCTTTATCATCGATATGCCGTCGTACGCATTTGCCGCTGCACGATTCAGGCTGGTCATCTGAGCCTTTAATTTCTCAGAAATCGCAAGACCTGCTGCATTGTCCGCCGCGCGATTGATGCTCTTTCCGGAGGACAGTCTATCAGTTGATTTGGAAAGCGAGTTGTTCGTCGCCTTGAGCAGTTTATTCGAGTGAACTGCTGCAATTGTTGATTCAATTCTCATAGTGTTCCCCTCCTTGGATTATTTCATACACTATACTGTGTCATGGATAGTCCATTTCCATGGTAAATTTATTATACTCTTATTCTAAAAAAAATCAACTGTTTTTTGAAAAAAGCAGTTGATTTTTTTGAAAATTCTTTAATTACAGTGTGCCGTCCAAAAAGGCTTCGATCAGCCTCTGCGTAATCGTTGCAAACTCAGCACGTGTAGCCGTATCCTTTGGACAGAAGTCGCCCTTGTCGTTGCCCTTCATCAGGCCGACCTTTGAGCAGTAAGCCACAGCTTCCTGTGCCCACGAAGCAATCTGCCCGCCGTCGTTGTACAGTCTTGCGTCAAAGTAGCCGCTTGGAACAGCTTCCGCGCCACATCTCGTGCGGCAGTAGTTGTAAATCATTACCGCCAGCTGCTCGCGTGTGATGTCCCAGTGCGGAGCGAAGTTCTTTATGCCGATGCCGTTCACGATGCCGTTGCCGCCGGCCCATGCGATGCCGTCCGAGTACCACTTGCCGTCCTCCACATCTGCGAAGTGTCTCTCGCTGCCGTCAAGTGCAAGCGCGCCCTCCAGCCTGTAGATTATCGTCGCCGCCATAGCGCGAGTAAGCGTATCGTTTGGCGAGAACTTGCTCTCCCCAGTGCCGTTCATGATGTCGCGCGCCGAGCAGAAGTCCACGTAAGGCTCGAACCAGTGCCCCGGCACGTCGATGTAATCGACCTTGCGCCGCTGGATGGTCAGGTAGTTGTCGCCCGTCAGATAAGCCTTTAGTATGCCGCCTTCGATGATTGCCTTCACGATGATGTTGCCGTCGCGGTCGACCACGATGTTGCCGTCAGGCATTGCTGTAAGCGCACGGTCCACAGCAGCGCCCGTCACACGAGCAAGGAATGCCTTGTCGGTCACGATACTGCCGCCGCTTGCCCAGTACACGTGAATCTGCGTCGAGAAGCTGCCCGGCGTTGCGATTACTCCGCTAAGCGTTGAAACAGCCGCCTTGGTCGGAGCCGCTGCTCCGCCGCCACCGCCGCCACCGTAGGATGGGGCTGGAGGTGGAAATGGCCAGAGAATCTGGGTGCCGGTGGTTACAGCGTAGTTTACTGCGTCTGTTGGAGTAAAGCGCCAAGTATATGCCTGGCCCTGCACGAGAGTCGCACTATCCATGTCCGCATAGCTCATTATTGCTCCGCCTGACATGAAGTCAAGACTGCCATGTACATCCAGCGAGCTGCGTACCGCGTTAACCATAACTGCGCCTGTCGAAGCGTTCGAGTGGTTAATTATATAGTCTGTGTAAACTGCGGAAAGCGATACTGCTGAGTTTATAGGCTGCTTTAAGATGCTGCCTGTCTTTGGTGTCACGGTTGCTTTTGAAATCGGAATAGGTGTAGCGCTTGGTGCACTCGAATGGTATGTGAAACTACCGTTCACCTGATTACCTACCGCATCTCCAATGCCTTTTTCTGGTATATTTGCATACTGCGGTAGGAAATTGGTCGATATAAAGTGAATGTTTGACACATAAACATCCTTTGCACTTCCGGCTCTTTCATCACCGAATTCATACTGTGCATCATAGGTAATGAGTCTTCCAATTTCCTCAGATGTTATACCCTCGTTAGTGCTACTCTGCGCAAGGGTTGGCGCCCACAAAATCTTAGCGACGTTAGCGTCTATATCCTTTGTGCCGTCGTAATACTTTCCTCCGTATATCACGCCTTCCGCCCTTACATAGCAAGGCCCGATGTAAAGTTGTACATCTTTTTCAATTGTTCCGTTGTAATCAGGATGTGTAAGCTGTATCTGTATATCCTTCGGTTGACCGTTTGACATAACCTCGCTGTAGAGTGGAACTTCTGCATTGAATAGGCCCCCTCCTGTGGAGTACTTTATGCTCTGAATGTCAACCGCCTGAAGGCTTACGCTCTTTGGATAAGGGCCAACCCTTCTTCCCGTATACACATAGGTCAAAAGATTTCCCTCACCGCGGAGATCGTTCTTGTACAACGTGCCGTCACGATAGTATGACGCAAAATCTCTTGCATCAAGATTATCGTTAGTAAGCGTGCCCTTGTCGGTTACTGCATCGCCAAATGTACATGTCACAACCGCACGCTCATATTTAGGCGAAGCAGGTGTCCCTGTATTTAGCAATGTTGTTGTGCAAGGATAGGCAACCCCGGATATGCTGACAATTCCTGCAAATGTCGGATTTTGAATGTCACCGTCATAGTTAAACTCGTCAGGAGTTCCTACCGACGAAAGCGTAACTGTCAATGTGTGGAGCCTGTTGTAATAGAACTTGTCGCCTGCCGCAGGAACAAGAATTCTGTCTTCAATACTTGCCCAAGTTTCTCCACTCGGTGCAATCTCACGCCACTCAATAGCCTCTATCGTAATTTCTGCAGTCGGATCGTTAACTTCAAGCTCCATTAAAGACTTCGCCGTAGGATTTGCCATCGCCACAGGAAATTCTATTCCCGTGAGCGTAGCATTTGTAATAGGCGCGCCCTGCCAGTAAACCGCGCTGCCAGTTACTTCATTGTAGTTAGTGGAATCAGTCGGTTTGAAAATCCAGTAATATTCGTGACGCTTTATGACATTATCTGTCAGTTCTCGTTTTGAGCTGAAATCCGGATTGTAGTAGTTTTCGATAGTTCCCGATACTCCGTTTGCTCCCGTTATATATTCATTTATATAATCGTTTGCCGCAATACTAAGGTCACTGAATCTTGGGTTTGCAGAAGTTACAGCTGCGTAAGTAATGCTCTCTCCTTCTGTTTTAACAGTTGGCGTAACCTTTTGGATGACATTAAGTGCGCCGCTTGTTGTAGCTGAAATTCCTGCCTTTAGCGTATAATTACTACTGCCTATTCCGCTCATAGTAATTAAGCTCGCATTAACTGTAACGCTTGCCGTAGTGCAATCCTTGCTCGAGATTGTAGCGCTGTCTGCGGTAAGCACTACTGAATCTCCATCTATGATGTCAACCGATGATAATGAAACATTCACTGTAGTTGTGGCATCATAAGGGCGCTTTTCGATTGCTGAAATGAAGGCAGTTTCTATCGCTTTGGGGCTAATCGTGATGGTGTAAGTTCTTTGAGGCTTGTCACTGCCCGTACTGCTTACATAATCAGGGTGTCTGAGTTCTATTACATAAGCCATATTATTTCCTGCATCACGGTATCCCGAAAGCCCCAAATTGGCATTCGCACCGGCATAGCTCGTCCAAGTAGCATTTGAAATTGCCCCGTTTGTTGCTGTGCGGTATTCAAGGAATCCATCGTCAAGTTCACTCACAATAGATGCGATTGTACAATAGCGAACAGCTCCGTTATAGGTTACCTCTTGGTTGCCCGGTACCGTAAACATGCTGTCAGTCATTGTACCTTTTCCTGTCTCAGCAGAAAACCTAAATGTTACCTGGCTTTCGCTTATGCTTCCTTGCACCGCAGTCATGTGGTAAGTCGCTCCGTCTGTAGTAAAATCAACGGCCAACGCACCGCCTGTCGCAAACTTGTCGCCTGTCGCAGCAACCATCGTAACGACGAGTGTATATGTCCTGTGGTACTTAAATGTATACCCTTCGGCAAGTGCCACAGATGTGGTATTTGTGTTCGGATTATACTCAAACCACTTAGCATCTACTATGCTAAGTCCGCTTCCTGCGGAAGGCCCGATTGCGGTGGTTGTAACAGCAGTAAGTCCCGCTGTTGTAATTGCATTCACCGCTCCAAATGTCGGGATAGCGATTCCCGAAAGGGTTACCGCTTTGATTGGCTCTACCGGCCAGAGAGTTATGTCTCCATATCTGTTGGTATAGTCCGTTGTGTCTGTCGGCACGAACTTCCATCTGTATGCCGTATTCTTTTCAATTACGGTACCTCCATCAAGAGGGCTGTCCGTTGATGGGTCAACAATACTCAAAACGCCGCCTATATTAAGCATAGCGTTATATATATTTTGGAACCAATTAGAAACATCACTGCTTAACTGGAACCCTATGCTACCAATCTGCGTTCCAACTGAATTTACCGGTGTAAAAGAAAACGAATTTTCTCTTGGCTCAGGTACGGTTTTATCTATTGTCGCGCCTATTTGACTCGTAGTATTACTACTACCAAGCGTGTAATTATTCGCAATAGCAGTAATCTTTAACGCTATGTCAGAAGCAACCACTGTTCTGTCACCAACGACAGCACTTGCCGAAGCATTGTCAAATGCGAAAGCTGCAGTATAATCAGTCCCTTTAACAAGGTTGTCCCCTGATTCAAGTCCTTCAAAGGTTATGCCGCCCACTGTGACGTCCTTGGTGCCGTCATAGTATTTGCGCGAACCAGTAAGGTCTATACCCGTGGGCGTGATTTTCTTTCTTGAAATCGTATATGAAAGTCCTACGAACTCCTTTGAACCCTCATATATATTGTTTACAATTGTTGCTCCCGCAGCATAGCTTCCTGCATTGACCGAACCATTTATGGTGACCGTGGAACGTAACGGCGAATGCTCATCTGTTGGATCTGTGAGAGCGGCATTTACCGAAAAAGGCTTGCTTTCTCCACCTACTGTAGCTGAAGATGAATTTTGGGTCACAGTCCCACCTTTTTTGTCCACCATAATAATTTCCGGACCGTGCGGCAAGCCGTCATATGTTGCGTTACCTGCTGCAACGTTTACTGTAAATGTTACATATCCGAGCGATTCCGCAATCGTGAGTGGCATCTTTGCCGCAGTATATTCAAGCTCCACAGTAAGTGTAGCGCCGTTGTTTGATGATGTTCCGGCCCCACTCACGCCTGCTGCGCTTACCGAAACAGTTTGTGCAAATTTACTGCCTCCGCTTGCCGTGAGCGTAAGTACCAATCCATATTCGTCACCCTGGTCGAATTCCTGATTTGCAGTCATATTGACGCCACCCTTTTTCCAAACCTTTGACGCTATTGCAACAGACGCTGAAGCAGGATCGCACAAGCCAATACTTGCACCCGATAAACTGTCTCCTGCTTCAAGATATCCGTATGGTGCTATGATACCGTTTACATTTACATCTGTCACTGCTTTTTCAAAAACGGTGGAGATTACACCGCTTGCGATTGCAGAAAAAGTTATGGATTTTTTATATGGGTTTGCCGGTTCATACGATACAAGGTCAGCGCTCCTATCTACTCCGCCTATCGTCACTCCTTTTACGAAATATGTTTCCGATTGCGGAATCAGAAATAAAGCTACTGTACGCCCGGGAATCTCTTTAAGTGTAGCCGTGCCACCTCCAGAAGAGCTTACAATGCTCCTACCTTTTGCGTCTTTAGCCTCTATACTCCCGTTTGCACCATAGGAAACCGTCATTGGCGACTTAGCGGTCGGCTTAAGCGTACTTCCATTTATGTCTACACCATAATTTAAGAAATCGTCAATAAAGAATGCATCCCTTGCTGCTGTGCTGTCCGTAACACTTCCGCCAAGTGTAGCAAACGCATTTGAATAATCAGCCGGTGTAACGCCTATGTCTGCATTCTCTGAAAGATCACCGGATACCTCTATCGGTGTAGTACTACTTGCTATTATATTTGCACTATTTCCATCCTTATCAAAGTTGTCACATATCTTTACACTATCTTGGACATATATTTTACAATTATAAGTTGACTCATATGAGCCAACAGCTCCCACTTGCCCACCGGTATTGTTTCTTATTACGGTATTTCCTTTCAAGTACAATTTGTGTGATTTTGTAGGAAGGTTAAAAAGAAACGCCGAAGGCAGGGATGAGGTGGATTCCATCTCTGCACCCTCAATGATTACCGAGTCAAATGTGATTGTTGCATCATTGGCATCCAAATCATCTGCAATTAGTGACACAGTCCTTGAGCCACTACTTGTAATTGTTATGTCTTGCAGTATATCACCTGTTCCTCTTATTATTATATATGAATTCTGTGTTAAGTTAATCGTGCCTCCCCCTGTGATAGTTACATTATCTCCAAGCGTTAAATTCCCCGTCATTGTAAGCGTTATTCCAGAAGGGATGCTGAGTGTAACATCGCTGGAAATACTCATTGTTGGCCAAGAATCATCCGCGTCGAGTGTGTAATCTGTAGTGATTGGACTTGATGGTGCCGCATATACAGCCTCCTCAAATCCCGAAAGAGGTATCAATGTCACCACCATACACAATGCTATCAGATACGCAAACGGTCTCTTTGCTTCCTTTATCATAGTATTAAATCTTTCAGCTATTCTTTCTTTCATATTATACAGTCCTCGTATTATATCTTTTGTCCAGGCGCATCCTGTGCCCTATTTAACGCTTTCAATGTGTATGGTGCACTATGCATAGACATACACATTATATTATACAATATGTTGATTTTTTAGTAAATAATTTGTGGTTCAAAATACCTTTCCTATTACAACTCACAATTACTTTTTAGCATGTCCCAAAATGAAAAGCAAAAATTTTTCAAAAAAATTTTAAAAATATTCTAAAGTAATTCCCATTTCCACCGAAAATATAAGTGTATGAAATAGGAACCGCGCCACGGACGGCGCACATGGTAATTGTTCAAGGACGAACAGGAGGAAATAAAATGAGAATTAATCACAACATCGCGGCAATGAACACAAACCGTGCTCTCGCGGGAAACAACAAGAGCACATCCACAGCTCTCGAAAAGCTGTCATCGGGCTTCGCTATCAACAGAGCAGCCGACAATGCAGCAGGACTTGCTATTTCAGAAAAGATGAGAGCACAGATTAGAGGTCTCCAGCAGGCAACTGCAAATGCAAACGATGGTATCTCCCTCATTCAGACTGCTGAGGGCGGCCTCAACGAGACTCACTCCATTCTCGACAGAATGAGAGAACTAGCAGTTCAGTCAGCAAACGACACAAATACTGACGAAGACCGCCAGACTATTCAGAAGGAAATTGATCAGCTGGCAAAAGAAGTTACCAGAATTTCCACCGACACAGAATTCAACACCAGAGGTCTCCTCGACGGTTCCCTGGTTGCAAAGTATGACAGCAGCGCTTCCTCATCAACATTTGCTTATGGCCCTGCTATTAAAAATATAGACAGCATTGATCTTAACGAAACATATACCGGTACTGCAACTGTTATTCACAAGGGTGATAAGCTTGCAAATGCAACAGATAATGCAGGTAATCCTGTAGCAAGCTATCCAAACATCAACCTTGCTGGTTTCGACAAGTCTTCATCACTTCCAGACGGCACATACGAGCTCAAACTTCAGAACGTACAGACGCTCGGTGCAAAGACTTGCGATATCGTTCTCTACAAGGACGGTGCTGTTTGCACAAACCCAAGCGTAAGCGTTTCCGTATCTAACTTTATGGCAAACGCAGCATCAACAGTAAATATGGGAGCTGAGCTCTCCGGAATCACAGTCGACGCTTACAATGACTCTTACTGGGCAGACCCAACTTCTCTCGGTTTCTTCACAGTAGGAACTGCTGAAGAAGACAGTGTAAAGCTTGACTGGACCGATTCCCAAGGCAATGCACTCTCCGCAGAAGATGCAGAAAAGACATTTAACTTCAAGTTCTCAGATGCAGCAGCTACAGGCGATACAGTAACAATCAGCAACATCAGAGACGCTCGTCTCTCCCTCCACATCGGAGCTAACTCCGGTCAGAACGTAAAGTTCGGCGTAGAGGATTGCAGCGCAGCAGCTCTTGGCGTAGACAGCCTCGACCTCACAACTCAGGCTACAGCAGATGCAGCAATCACTGTAATCGACGAAGCTATCGTTACAGTATCCGGCGTAAGAGCAGGTCTCGGTGCTATGCAGAACAGACTGGATCACACAATCAACAACCTCGGAACTGCGGCTGAAAACCTCGCAAGAGCTGAGTCCCAGATCAGAGACGTTGATATGGCAGACGAAATGAGCGAGTTCACAAAGAACAACATCCTCGTTCAGGCTGCAACTTCAATGCTCGCACAGGCAAACCAGATGCCACAGAGCATTCTCTCCCTCATCCAGGGTTAATGGAAAAGCGTTCCGAATGAATCTCAACATTCGAAACATGAATTAAAAAACAAGAATATTTCATACATACAAACGCCCCTGCTTTGTCGCGATTGCAGGGGCAGTCCTCTTTTTAAACGTGAATTTTTACCCAATATCCTGCCGACCATACTCAGCGGTTGCCTCCATATTGAAAAATCGAATTTGGAGTCAACCGTTTTGCCTTGTGTAGCGCTAAATATTTCTATATTTTGCCACTATTTATTTTTTTACCCTGTAGTATAATGGGATAAATTCCATAGCAACCATTTACTGCTAGTAAAAACTGCCTTCAAAACCCAATTGGGTTGACTCTAAACGCATTTTTTGCAAATGGAGTCAACCACCCGCAAATCTTAGCACCTATCACGCTCCTTTCTCCCGCAAAAAGCCCCTCTTAGCATTAAAAAACACGGTCACTAACGTGTAACCGTGTCAGTTTTTTCTTTTGGTGCAAACTGGCGTTTCTTTTCTTCCGAAACCTTCATCAGATGAATATAAATATCTACCACTTTATTATAGTGATTATCTTTTTGATGCTTGTTGGGTAAACTCTAATCGCAGCTGCATGCCTAATCCCTCGGCAATTCTTTTTACCATGGCAAGGCTGGGATTACGCGTACCATTTTCGATGCGGCTAATATCTGCCTGTGTAATGCCTGTTCTTGCAGCAAGCTCCTTTTGTGTCATATGTTGCTCATTTCTGGCGTTAATTATAGCTTGAATAATGTCATATTCCGGTTGAAGAGCATCGTATTCAGCCTTGACCTCAGGATTCTGCAAAACCTTTTCCTTGTACTCTTTATAGCATCTCATTACAATACCTCCATTTCTATATTATGTCGTATTCAACATATTGTCAAGAGATATAACGCGCAAAAGAGGCTGCTCGTTCGAGCAGCCCGTTGTTCTTACCTCGTATTTACCACCGTGTCAGTTTTTTCTTTTGGTGCAAACTGCCGTTTCTTTTCTTCCGAAACCTTCATCAGGTGAATATAAATATCTACCACTATCTGATAAAGCTCCGGCGGGATTTCCTGCCCGACATCGAGCTTTGTCAGCAGCGTCGCTGCACTGTCATCATGATAAACGGTGATTCCGTTTGCCAGTGCCACTTCCAGGATTTTCTGCGCTACATAGCCGGTGCCCGCAGCTACGACCTTTGGCGCATTTTCCTTTTCGTTTTCATATTTTAAAGCCGCAACCTTTAGCTTACTGTCAGCCACGCGCGCACCTCCTTTCTTTCAACCGGACCTGTCCCCAAATTCTCTTTTTTTCCACTTTGGGGACTGGCACCAAATTAGCTTTTTTTCCACTTTGGTGCCTGTCCCCAGATTCGCCTATGCTTTTATGTCCAGGCCGGACTGCTTTGCCTTTAGTTCTTTGAAGTGCTCGGCAGCCGGTGTGCTCTTGCCGTATGGCGCCACGCGATAGAGCGCCAGCTTGAATCCGGCCTCTTCGATTGATTCGCGGATTCCGGCCTTTGCGCCGCGGACTTCTTTTTGAAGCTCTTTCGGAGCCTTAATATCGATATCTATCATTCCGTCACGCTCAAGCAAATCAACCTCGAACGTCCCGTAATCATCGCTTTCTATAGTAAAGAAAATGTTGACAGCACTGTCAGCCTTTCCCTTTCTGTCCTCACATTCCTTGTCGACATACATTTCCAGATAAGTTTCACTGCCGTTATAGTCTATCGGAATCATAAAGTGCTCAAGCGGCATCGTTGGGCTTTCGTTGTCCACCATAGTTGTAAGCAGATTCATTGCCAGCTTTTGCACACGCGCCGGGCTGTCTTTATCCAGCGCATCACTGATAAAGCTCAGCATGTCGCCGTCGTCAGCCGCTGCGCCGAACTGCCCGAGGAATGATTTTTCCATGCCTTCCGTTTTTTGCTGAACACGAATGTCACGCGCCGCATCAAGAAGCAGCGTTTTCAGCTCCTCCACATCGGTTTCGGTCAGATTCGGTATAGATCGCAGCGCATCAAGCATTCCATCAATTGCGCCCGTCAGCTTCCCTGCATCAGCCCTGTCGTACCGCGCAACATAGTGCACGATTGACATTACAGGCTCGCGCACCGCCCCTGCCTGGTTGTACTTGCTGACAAGCTTTGAAAGCTCCGGCATTACCTCATCCATCAGGAAGCTTTGCGTCTTTTCCACCGCCGCACTGTCCATGCTCAGCACATCTTTGCCGCTTAGCTCGCTTTGTATCTGCGTATAAGGATTTGTCTTGCCGTCAGACACAGTCTTTACTTCCTGCATCAGAGACTGCAGCTTTTGTGCGAAGCCTTCGATTGTAGGACGGTCGGTACTGAACACCTTGCCGCTCAGCGTTTCCAGCTGTCCCTTTATTGCTTCGAGCGAGCTGTCCTGATTTGTGTAGCAGTCAAAGTGTCGAAGCACGCTAACTATGCCGTTTTGCAGCTGCGGGCTGAGTGTTTTCATCTCGCCGCTTGCAACTGCCTGTGAAAGTGAACCGGTCAGGCCCATGCCTTTGGCCCTCGCAGCAGCGTCCGCACTCTCAGCTGTGCCTGCTGCTGCCTGTGCCTTGCCCGTTTCCTTCGCGATGGCGTCGGAAAGGACTTGCCCGTAGCCTGCTTCCTCGCCCTCTGCCGCTGCTGCGCCGCCAAACTCAAAGCTTACTGCTCCTTGTGCGAAGTCGGGCATCTCGCTGCCGGCCTGAAGTATGGTCTGGGCGTTTGTCTGCATGCTCGCTTGGGCATTCGCCTGCGCATTTTGGTTCATCTGTGCAAGAGCCTTCATAGCGCTTGCCATGTCGGTTTTGCCGCCGCCAAGCTTTGCAATCAGCCTCAGTATGTCAAAAGCTTCGCCCGAAAACGAAGTTTCCCCCTTGTCCTTTTGGATCAGCATCTGCTGCAAATCCTCGGGAGTAATGAATATTTTTTCTTTCAGTTCAGGCGACATGTTTTCCGAAGAAAACATTAAAATTTTTGTCGCCGTAACGAGGTCGCGCATCTGCGTTGCCTCGAGATTTGTGCTTTCCTGAGTCGCCTTTAAAAGGCTGCTTGAAAGGTCCGAGAGCAGCTGATTTCGATCCTGAGCCAGTCTGGTAGTATCGCCAGACTCTGCGCCTTTAACGGGCGCTTTGACCGGAATTTCAACCTCGCCGGTAATGCTGAACGGCTCCTGGCCGCTTTGTCTGGTTGTATTACTGAACCGGTCTTTCCCTGTGACTGAACCGATTATCGGATTAATTTCCGCCATGCTCTCGCCTCCTTTCTTTCTTAATTTAGTTTCGCCAAATATCGCTTAATTATATCATATGTACAAACAAATTGGAATAAAAAAGAGACCGACGAAAAGCAGTCTAAAAGCATTCCCTTGTGGTCGTGAATGGCTCGATTTGCAAATCTATCAGCTTATTTACAGATAAATGTAACGACTCACCTGATTTTGAAGAACCTGCGCAACATTTCTCTTGTGAGTTCGGCGTTGAGTGGCATGGTTGAAGTTTCGAATGTTGCTAAAAGATTTACTCCGAAAAATATGCCGTTTCTCTCATAATCGCGCACTTTTTTGCATGCCCGCATAAGATATTGCGGATCATCTATCATGCCAAAATGCTCTAGATAGACTTCATCCCTCTTACATATATCCAGCAATGTGAAATCGGGATAGTATATATGCCCATCTTTCATTCTGATGCCTTGCTCGTATCTATAAGGGATGCCCAAATCGTCAAGGACATTTGCAATCATAACCTCTGACTTTGAGCGTACGAGGTCGCCCCTGCGTGTAAGGAGTTTCTTGTTCTCCGCATTGTATGGGGATGCATCGTAGTCCGCCGCTTGCCAAAGCTGTGCGTACTTATCGTCCGGCAGTATGTATGGGTTTACCAACGTCTTACGCTTGTCGGAGAGGTTTTCATAGGCTGTGTCGGTGCCAAAGACTGTGAGCTTTGCCAAAACCTTTCCCCAGTAGTCACGCTCTGCGGTAGCCGCCTTTAGGAATCTTTCAGCGTAGTCCTTTTGCGCCAGTGCTTTGACTGCCTGCATATTCCCTTTTGGAATATACTGTCCTTTCATCTCATGCTTTTTTGTAACTCTGTAAAACCTGTCGCGGTTCCCGCTCTTTGAAATGCGCAGCCAGCCTTCGGGCGCTCTCTTTAATTCCTTGTTCGCCATTTTAATTGCCCGATCCAATGCCTCCACACGCATGTTAATTATGTTCTGTATTCTGTACATCTCTAATCTCCTTTGTTTATGAAGTTGCCGGTGTGGTAAAAACATTATTTTCCCTTTTGTTTGCCACTCGTTTTTCTCGATTTTTTGCGTTTTGGAAAATTCTTGTGGCAAAAAGATGATTTTTCTTCTCACTTAACCACCCATGCAAGCCTTACTTTTCTTTGCAAGCGCCATTATTCTCTAAAATCCGCACGTTTCTAGCAATTTCAGTGGTAAAAATTGATTCATTTCTACGAACATACCACTACAAAAAACATTTTTGTGGAATTTTGTGAGACAATTGTAATTATATACCAGTAAATTGTATAATGCAAGCATAATTGTAATTTTTTAACAGCTGATTTTCTTTTATCTGTCAGGGCATAATCGAAGAGAAGCGCAGAGAGTGTTTGTACGTGCGGTGTGCATGCGGGGCGTCGTTCTTTTTGACGCCCCGGGCCTGCCAAGCCGAGAGAGCTCGCCTCATAGCTGCCGCCCGAGCTGCAATAGGGCTCGCGGCAGCGCGGCTCACTCGGGGCAGGCAGGAAACGGAACTGCACGGGTGCGGCTCTCTCGGGGCATAGTAAATATGTAGGCATATAATGTGGGTGAATTGCTAAAAAATTGTGTGATAATTGTGAAAAAATTATGAAATATGTTTGCGTATTTGTTGCACTATGTGTTATAATCTATGTTGTATAGGTGTATATTATGTCTATATGCTATATAACATATATTTACTGCCGATAGTTCGCGCGGTCGTGTTGTGACGCGGCGAACGAAATGAATAATAAACATAATTTTTAGCTAACAGTATTTTAATTGAAAAGGTGGAAAAGACGATGAGTGATTTTGACAACAGCAACAACTCAATGCTTAGCGTTTATTTGTTTGAAACTACCGAGATGTTAAACCAACTCGATGATATCCTTCTGGATGCCGAAAAGAACGGCGCCCTTTCCGAAGAAAATATCAACGAGATTTTCCGCATCATGCATACCGTCAAAGGCTCTTCCGCAATGATGGAGTTCAACATCATCGCTTCCGTTTCTCACAAACTCGAAGATTTATTCTTCGTAATCAGAGATAACGGTCTTTCGCAGGAACACTTTGAAGACCTGTTTGACCTGGTACTCAGAGTTTCCGACTTCTTAAAGGAAGAAGTTGAAAAGATTCAGACGGAACAGCCTCTTTGCGAAGAGAATGATGCTCTCGTAAATGAAATATTGGACTTCCTCAATCTGCTTAAAGAGGATAGCGGCGAGGCGCCTGCTGAAAAGCCGGCGGCAGCTCCTGCTCCTGCGGCTGAACCTGCTGCTGAAGCGGCACCTGCTGAGGCTGCTCCCGCACCTGAGGCAGAGGCTCCTGCAGAGGAGGCTCCGGCAGACGGACAGGTTTATTACCTCTACGCACAATTTGACGAAGGCTGCCAAATGGAAAACATCCGCGCGTTCATGCTGGTTAACAAGCTTAACGCAATCGGCAAGGTTCTCCAGACCAGCCCTGCCAGCCTGGACGGCAATCCTGACGCCAGCGCTGTAATCGTAGAAAAAGGCTTCTACTGCAAGCTGACCTCCGACAAGCCTCAGGATGAAATTCTTTCTGTTGCAAAGGGCTCACCTTGCGTAGCTAATGTCAGCTTCACCGATACTCTCGGGGACGAAGCTGTGGCAGCGGCTGCAGCTGCTGCAAAGGCTGCTGCAAAAGCCGGCGATGCTCCAAAGGCTGACGCTGCAAAGGCTGACGCTGCTCCAAAGGCTGCGGCCGGTGGCGCGGCTCCTGCTGCACAGGGTGGTGCGGCAGCACCTACCGGTGGCGGTGGCGTAAAGCAGAATCTTATAAATGTAGATCTCGACAAGCTCGTTGCATTAAACGACCTCGTCGGCGAAATAGTTATTTCGGAATCAATGGTTTCCGGCAGCCCTGACCTCGAGGGATTACATCTTGAGAACTTTGAAAAGGCTGCTTCCCAGCTCCGCAAGCTCACAAACGAGCTGCAGGACATCTCCATGTCCCTCCGAATGGTACCTATCGCACCTACTTTCCAGAAGATGCGTCGTATCGTACGCGACATGGGCAAAAAGCTTGACAAGGATGTAGAGCTCATTCTCATGGGCGAAACTACCGAAGTCGACAAGACCATCATCGATGCCATTGCAGACCCTCTCATGCACGTAGTTCGTAACTCCATGGACCACGGTATCGAGGACAGAGCAGAGCGTGAAAAGACAGACAAAAACAAGACAGCACAGATTATTCTTTCCGCACAGAACCTGGGCGGCGATATCATCATCGCCTGCTCCGACGACGGTCGCGGACTGAATCCTGAAAAGCTCCTGAACAAGGCAAAGGAAAAGGGAATCCTTACAAAGGCAGAGAGCGAATACAGTGAAAAAGAAATCTTCAACCTGCTGATGGCTCCGGGCTTCTCCACAAAGGATAAAGTTACCGAGTACTCCGGCAGAGGCGTTGGTATGGACGTTGTAAAGCAGAATATTGAAAAGGTCGGCGGTACCATTACCATCGAGTCCACACTCGGTGCCGGCATGACCGTATACTTCAAGATTCCTCTGACACTCGCCATCATCGACAGTATGGATATCCGAATCGGCCAGCACATCTACACAGTGCCTATTTCCAACATTCGCGAATCCTTCAAGCCTACTGCGGATCAGCCTTTCACAGATCCTGCAGGTCGCGAAATGATTATGATCAGAGGAGCTTGCTACCCTATCATCAGAGTCGGCAATATCTTCCACATTGACGGTTGCATTCAGAACATCGAAGAAGGTATTCTGATGCTGGTTGATACGGGTGACCGTCTCGCCTGCCTCTTTGTGGATGAGCTCATCGGAAAGCATCAGGTAGTAGTAAAACCTATGCCTCAGTTCATTACGCAGCTCATCGGCAGAGATATCGGAATCTCCGGTTGTACAATCATGGGCGATGGTTCCATCAGCCTGATTCTCGACGTTCCGAATATCCTTGCAAATTATTGATTTTAGTGTTTTACAGAAATTGTTGTGATTTGAATATTTATTTTAGAAAGGGTTATTTCAATGCTCTATTTGACAGACGAAGAATTTAACTTTATAGTAAAGCTGATGAAGGACTCCTACGGAGTTAACCTTTCCCAAAAGCGCCCTCTCATTGAAGGTCGCCTCGGCAACTTTGTTACCGAGCACGGATACAAAACCTACATGGAGTATTTCAAGTATCTTCAGACTCAGCCGGAAGAGCTTGTAAATATCGTCAGCAAGCTTACGACAAACCATACCTACTTCATGCGAGAAAACGAGCACTTCCAGTTCTATCAGGACACAGTGCTTCCGTGGATCGAGCATACGCTGAAGTCCACAGATCTCCGTGTATGGTCGGCGGCCTGCTCGTCAGGCCAGGAGCCTTATACAATCGCTCTGATTACCCAGAATTATCTCGGTTCAAAGGCGAGCAGCTGGGATTCCACAATTCTGGCTTCGGATATCTCAATGAAGGTTCTTTCCCAGGCAAAGCAAGGCATCTACGATGCAACTGACATCGAAAAAATGCCGCCTGAATGGGTTTCAAAATGGTTCAAAAAGGTTGATGACAACCATTACCAGGTTGTCGACGCATTAAAGACAAAGGTCGCCTACAGATATTTCAATCTCCTCGACGACTTTAATTTCAAAAAGCCTTTCCAGGCTATATTCTGCAGGAATGTAATGATATACTTTGACCTGCCTACCAAAGAAGCTATCGTAAACAAATGCTACAATGCGATGCTTCCGGGCGGATATTTCTTCATAGGTCACAGTGAATCCCTGTCGGGCTGTAATCACAAGTTCACTTATGTATGTCCTTCTGTTTACCGCAAAGAATAATCTTGGATTTTGACCGGGGATATTTCTTCCCCGGTTTTTTAATTTTTTCTTTTCTTTTCGCTTAAGTTTTGTCTGCAGATGACGATAATAATATTGAGAAGTTAAGAAAACACAGACTTTATATATAAAAGTAATTAGCTCCCATTAGTACAAGGAGGTACGACATGTCATCGGTTAATTCAACTTCAAGCAGCACAAACAGTGCATCGACGCTCAGCGGCGTAAAGGGCTTTGGCGGAATGGCGTCCGGAATCGATACGGATGCTCTCGTAGAAAGCCTCACCAGCACAGAGCAGACAAAAATTAATAAGCAGAATCAGCAGGTGCAAAAGCTTGAATGGCAGCAGGAAGCTTATCGCGAGATTATTACAAAGATGCAAGCCTTCCAGTCAAAGTATCTGGATATTACATCGAGCACAAATATCACGAAGTCCTCTTCCTTCAACACCATCAGCGCTACAGCATCAGGCAGTGCGATTTCGCTTGTTACAAATGCTGAAAGCTATTCAACATCTTTCACCGTTAACAGCATTGAGCAGCTTGCAAGCGGAATGACAATTAAATCCGGCGCTGTTTCGGGAAAGATTATCGGCAGCATCGACATTCAGGCTCTGTTAAACAGCCAGAATTATGAGGACGCCGATCACCTCGACCAAACGCTCGTGGGTTCCCTCGCGGGAAAGAGCCTTTCGTTCACACTCGACGGCAGCACAAAGACAGTAAGCTTTGACGGCGAGTTTGTTGCGGATTTCTACAATGCTTACAATGCCGCAAGAGCTGAGGATCCTTCCGATCCGGAGCTGGCAAGCAAGGCCTTCACTTCGGCTCTCGACAAAAAGCTCGACGAAGCATTCGGCGCGGGCCGCGTAAGCACATCCTACACGGATGACGGCAAGCTTCAGTTCAACACTGCAAAGAGCTCTGCCCTTTCAATCTATGCGGTTGGCGATGACAATGCCCCACTCGAAGCACTCGGAATCACAAACGGCTCCACAAACAAGATCGCGCTGAACAAGCAGATCTCCTCGCTTCAGGAAAGCGGCGCTTTCGCAAAGGCCGCAGACGGCGGAAACACCGATGAAGAAGGCGTTACAACCTACAAGATTGAAATTAACGGTGTGGAGTTTAGCATAAAGAACAACACTTCGCTCAGAAGCGTAATGAATCAGATCAATAACTCAAAGGCAGGTGTGACATTATCCTACTCTGAGGTTAGCGATACATTTACTCTCACAAGCAGTGCTACAGGCGCAGCAAGCACCATCGATATCAAGGACGAGGATGGTTTCCTTGCATCGCTCGGACTCACAAATGAAAGTGCAAATGCTCCGGAAGTTACTTCCGGTCAGAACGCGGTCTTTTATGTAGACGGCGAGCGCGTTGAAAGAGAAAGCAACAAAAACATCTCCGTAAACGGAATGTTCCTGACTCTCGAAAGCACTACAAATGAGGCAATAAAGGTTGAAACCAGCTCAGATACATCCTCTGTCAAGGACATGGTAGTAGGTTTTGTAAACGACTACAATGAAATGATAGAGATGATAAATAAATACAGAAAAGAGGAAAGAGCTAAAGACTACGCCCCTCTGACCGATGCTCAAAAGAAGGAAATGACCGACAGCGAGATCGAAAAGTGGGAAGAAAAAGCAAAGGCAGGCATACTCAGAAACGACACCACACTGAACAGCATTTCCTCAAAGCTGAGTACCATGATGTACACGAGCTACAACGGTTTCTCAATGTACGAGATGGGTGTTCAGTCGGCAGGCTGGACCGAGAACGGCAAGCTTACCATAAACGAAGAAAAGCTTGACAGCGCACTCTCAACAAAGAGCGAGCAGGTAAAGGATTTCTTCCTCGGTGAGACCGGCTTTGGCAACGCATTAAAGGAAGCCGTAAACTCCGCTATCAAGACCAGCGGTCCAAAGGGCTCGCGCGGTTCCCTGATTGAAAAGGCCGGAATCGGCAACACCGCTTCCGACACGGAGAACAACATCTCGAGCAAGATTAAAGATATAAAGAAGTATATCGAAACCCTGCAGGATCGTCTCGAAGAAAGACAGCAGTACTGGTGGAAAAAGTTCTCCGCTCTGGAGTCGCTGGTTTCCAACATGAACGCTTACTCTTCACTGATCGGTACCTACACAAGCGGCGGCTGATTTTAAGCCTTCGGGCTTTCAATAAACAATAAGTTATAACTACACAGATTGTAAGCTACTACAATAATTTTGAAGCAAGGATGTGACAAATATGCAGTATAGCAACCCATACCAGGTTTATAAGAACCAATCATTACAGACATTAACAAAAGGTGAAATTCTCGTAAAGTTATTCGAGGAAGCGAGCAAGCAGATCAACTTCGCATGTTTACTGACCGAAAAGCATGACGCTGTAGGTGCGTACAACTGCGTTGCAAAGGCTCAGAAGATCGTATCCACTCTGAGAAACTCTCTGGATATGAACTATGCTATTTCAATCAATCTGGCAGATATCTATCTGTTCGTGAACGATGAACTCGGCAGAGCTTTAGTTGCAAAGGATACCGAAACTCTGAAGAGATTATCCGGCATTCTCGATAACCTGAAGGATGCTTTCAAGGAAGCTGACAAGATTTCCCGTTCACAAAAAAAGTCTGTGGGTTAATTTGTGACCTAATTCAAAGGATGAACGCAGATGATGAACATAACAAATTCACAAGAGTATTTTGACGCAAAGCTGGGTATGCTCTCCGAGCTGCTCTCCTGCTCTGAAGAAATCATGAGCAGCCTCAACCAGGACAAATGGGAGGACTATGAGCGCCTTGGAAATAAACGAGTAGAAGTAATTGAACGTATTAACGCGCTTGAAGACGCTCATAGACTCATCTTTGACAAAGAGCTTTCACCGCAGCAGAGGCAGCAGATTAACGAAAAGGTTAACCTGATTCAAGCCTTTGACAAGGATGTGGTCAAGCGTATCTATGAGGAGCGCGAAATCGCCCTCAGAGGTATGGAGACCGACCACAACGAGAGAAATATCCTCGGTGGCTACAAGATAGGCTCCGCGCAAACTACAGGCGTTTATCTGGACACAAAAAAGTAGGAATACATGTATATGTTTACAACTGAATAAGATATAAACCAAAAAACTGTCCTACAGAAAGTAGGACAGTTCGTTTTTTATTTGATCGGGCGCTGCTTTTCTGAGCACTGCCTTTAATATGTCTTCCATAGGAGCATCGCTCTTGCAGTCTGTGCAGGCTGCGGTCAGAGAATAGTTCAGGTTCTTCGGTCTGCGGGCCGCCTGAATCAACTTTGCCATAACATCGCGCCCCGCTTCTATCGGAGTTTCCGTCAGTATGATTGCAAAGCTGGCCTCGTGGTATCTGCCGACAATATCGGTCTGTCTGATAGTTTGGCAGATAACCTTGCTGACATAGGACATGCACTTTTCGAGATATGATTCCTCCGAAACCACCATGTCACTCGGCTTGCACTTTAATGTCAGCATTATCAGCGTCATCTTGTTTCCGTATCTGCGGGCTCTGGCAAGCTCGCGCTTGCTCTGATCGAGGAGCTCGTAGTAATTCAGCATATGCAGGCGTTCTGTCTGCATATTTTGTGCTTTTAAAAGCGAGAAATAGTTGAACTTTGCGATAACCGGCTTTAAATCCGCATAGCCGAGGCACAGCTTCCACGAGTCGTCTACATGAGCCATGTACTTCTTTGACTTTTCGTGCGATATCTGACCGCTGGCAATCTCGAGGACAGTCATCTCTACGGTGAACATCAATATTTCGCTAAAGATCAGACCGCCGTAATCGCAGTTTTTGAATGACTTTTCGTATTTAATCTTGTAATCCGCCAGCTTGTGCAGCTTTGCAACAGCCACCTTCCACTCGCGGAAATCCGAGACAGGCACATTCCTGTGATCCACCTCGGTCAGCTTTGAATAAGCGGCATCCCAGTTTTCCGTGACCATATCACGAAAAAAGCTGTCCAACACTGAGGTGGCCAGCTCTCTGCGGTAGTCTTCCTCACTCATCATTGCCGAACCGGGTTTTGAAGTAATCCGGTACCATTCCTTGTGATAATCTCTCCTGGCATCGGGATCACTGAGGACCGCATAGGCTTCATTGAGCTCCTTCATGCGATCTGCCGCATCCGCTGCCGTGTTTATATCCGGATGATACTGCTTGCAAAGGCATTTATACGCCGACTCAATCATCTTGCTGTCTGCTTCATAATGAACTTGTAAGACCTTGTAATAGTCGGTGAATTTGTTCATGCCCTTCTCCGTTAGGAAACTACGTCAACAATTGTTACATTGAGGGATTCGAAATCCGCTAAATCCATAATATAAGGTTCGTCGAGGAACCCGTCCTTGTCCTTGAATATTCTAAGCTTTGGACGCAGGCAGAGCTCTTCTCTGTTTTCGAGAACGATGCCCGTATTCCCGTCCGATAATTTTACGCAGGTGCCGATAGGATAAGGTGATATCTTCTTGACAAATACCGCTACAATCTTTGGATCAAAGAGAGTTTCGGTCGATGCCATAATATATTCGATTGCCTCGGCCGGAATCATCGCCCTTCTGTAAGGACGGTCTGAGGTCAGCGCATCGTATACGTCCGCTACCGAAATGATTCTGCCGTAAAGTGATATGTTATTTCCCGATAATCCGTTAGGATACCCACCGCCGCTGTACCTTTCGTGGTGGTCAAGTATGGCCATGCAGGAGGTTTTTGAAACTCCGTAGCCTTTCTTTATATGTTCATACCCAAGCAAGGAGTGATTTTTTAATATCTGGAATTCGGCTGCAGTGAGCTTGCCCTTTTTATTCAGCAGGTCTTTATCGATAAATACCTTGCCGATATCGTGAAGCAATGCTCCATAGCCTAAATTGCAAAGCTCTTCACGCTCCATTCCGAGCGCTACACCTATTACAATGGACAAAATAGCTACATTTACCGAATGATAGTAAGTGTAGTCATCAAACACTTTCATGTCCACCATGTTGATCATCAGACTCGGGTTGTTGCAGATTTCATCAACAATCTGTTCAACCTGCTCTTTGGCTTCTGCGAGGCTTTTGACTGCATCGCCCGAGTTTTTGCTGACATCAACGAATGCGTTTTTGATACCGCTAACCGTTTTAGCGCGTACCTTGTCGCTTACTATGTTGATGATGTCGATATCTCTGGAAATATCGTCTTCGATATATATTCCATTATATTTCAGCCGTTCTATGGAATATATGTAATCATCAGTGAGCGGTGTACCTCTTGAGAGTAATAGGTCACCGGCCTGGTTATATAGGTTTTCACCCACAACCATGCCTACCCTCAAGCAGTTGGTTGGTACGAATCTCATATGATTCTTCTCCTTTATGATAATTGCCTGTAGTGTTATTCGGGATAATAAAACACTATATGATTATACCATACTCCCAAAATAAATGACAATAGTACAGTATGTTATTATTCATGAAAAGATTGTATGTTTTTAATTGTATTTATTTGTTTTTCTGAGCCTTGCAACAATTCTGAAATGTACAGTTTTTTGAACATTCCGAGCCCTTTTGTCCGCAGTCGCAGCTGCCCGTTTTTATATATATCCTAAGGGCTGCAATTACTGCCGCCGCAAGGATGACTAATACAACCCAGCTGGCAAAATTCATAGCATCGCACCCCCTATCAGAGCAACGACAAGCGACACCGCCCAAGCCACGCCGCACTGCAGCAGAATCATGGCAAGCGCCCACTTTCTGCCAAGCTCTCTCCTGACCGAAGCAATTGCCGCAACACAAGGCGTATAGAGCAGGCAGAATGTAAGCAGCGATGCCGCAGCAGTCCCTGACAGCACCGCCAGAATCGCATCTCCGCCAAACAGTACAGTAAGCGTTGAAACCACGCTCTCCTTTGCCATAAAGCCCGCAACAAGTGCAGTCACAATTCTCCAGTCGCCAAAGCCCTGAAGCGTGAAAAGCGGTGCGAGGAAGCCCGCAATAGCAGCGAGCATGCTGTCCTTTGAATCGGACACCATGTTGAGTGAAAAGTCAAAGGTCTGAAGAGCCCATACGACAATTGATGCTATAAATATTATTGTAAATGCACGCTGAAGAAAATCCTTTGATTTATCCCAAAGCAGATGCGCAACATTGGTGATTCCCGGCAGTCTGTAGTTTGGCAGCTCCATCACGAAAGGAACCGCCTCGCCCCTGAACACCGTGCTCTTTGATATCAGTGCCAGCAGTATTCCCGTGATAATTCCCAGGAAATACAGCCCTACCATTATGAGTCCTGCCCGGTCCGGGAAAAACATATTGCAGAAAAACCCGTATATAGGCAGCTTTGCGGTGCAGCTCATAAACGGAGTCATCATTATGGTCATCTTTCTGTCTCGCTCCGAAGGCAAAGTCCTCGATGCCATAATCGCCGGCACGGAGCACCCAAAGCCTATCAGCATCGGCACTATACTGCGCCCGGACAGGCCGATTTTTCGCAGCAGCTTGTCCATTACAAAAGCAATTCTTGCCATATATCCGCTGTCTTCAAGCAGTGACAGAAAGAAAAACAGGCACAGAATTATTGGCAGGAAGCTGATTACAGCCCCCACTCCTTCAAAGGCTCCGTTGATAATCAGGCCGTACAAAACACCGTTTACGTTTGCGCTTTCAAGAGCCCCGGCTACTGCCCCGGTAACCAGCTCGACACCCTCGGCGAACAAATCCTGAAGCCATGCTCCTATGACGTTAAAGGTCAGGTAGAATACCAGTGCCATGATGCATATAAATGCCGGGATGGCAGTGAACTTACCCGTCAGGAACTCGTCTATATGACGGCTGCGACGGTGCTCCTTGCTCTCCTTTGGCTTTACAACGCTGGCCCGGCAGACGCGCCTGATGAACGAAAATCTCATGTCGGCTATGGCAGCAGCTCTGTCCATGCCGCTTTCTTCTTCCATCTGGATGATGATGTGCTCTATCATCTCGGCTTCGTTTTGAGTCAGCTTCAGCTCTTCCAAAAGCAGCCTGTCGCCCTCAATAAGCTTGCTTGCTGCAAACCTTACCGGGATACCTGCAAGCTCCGCGTGGTCTTCAATCAGCTGCATAATGCCGTGAAGCGCTCTGTGAACCGCTCCGCCCTTGTGGTCTTTCCCGCAAAAGTCGGTAACCACCGGTGTTTCTTGGTACTTTGCCACATGCACCGCATGCCTGATCAGCTCGTCAACACCTTCGTTTTTTGAAGCCGAAATCGGAACGACAGGTATGCCGAGCAGCTCCTCCATCTCGTTAATTTTTATGGTTCCGCCGTTTCCGCGAACCTCATCCATCATATTGAGTGCCAGAACCATAGGCGCATTGAGCTCCATCAGCTGCAGCGTCAAATACAGATTTCTTTCGATATTTGTCGCATCAACGATGTTTATAATTCCGGCAGGATGCTCATCGAGAATGAATCGTCTCGAAACAACCTCCTCGGAGGTGTAAGGAGACAGCGAATAAATTCCCGGCAGGTCTGTAACCAGAGTTCCCGGCTGACCTTTTATCTGTCCGCTCTTCTGGTCGACAGTCACGCCCGGGAAATTCCCGACGTGCTGATTTGAACCGGTCAGCTGGTTAAAAAGCGTAGTCTTTCCGCAGTTCTGATTCCCCGCAAGTGCAAATGTCAGCTTTGTCCCCTTTGGCAGCGGATTGCCATCGTCCTTTGCGTGGAATATGCCGCCTTCACCGAGTCCGGGGTGATGAGGCCTTTGCGCAGGCTTTGTTATTGCTTCGTCGTAGTCCGCTTGCATTGCCTCTTCAAAAGCCTTCGGATCGTCAACCTTTTCGATTTCAATCTTCTCGGCATCGGCAATTCGCAGAGTCAGCTCGTAGCCGTGTATCTGCAGCTGCATAGGGTCTCCCATGGGCGCATACTTCATCAGTGTGACGCATGTCCCCGGAATCACTCCCATATCGAGAAAATGCTGCCGCAGGGAGCCTTCTCCTCCTACCCTTGTAATGACGGCGCTTTCGCCTATAGCCAGCTTGTCCAGTGTCATAAAGTGTTTTCCTTCCCGCTAAAGAGAAATAGCTTCTCCCGCGCTTAATAGTATCAGATAGCGCTCGGTGACCCTTCCGCCTCTGAGCTTTTCTATTGCCTCCGTGTATAGGTCTATCTGTTTTTTGTACATGTCACGGAAATGATTGTAAACATCTTCATTCTTTGCCGCAACATAGTTTGTTTTGTAATCTGCGAGGATAAACCTCTTTCCCTCAGGTCCGTCCTCTTCAAAGTAGCAGTCGATAATACCCTGAACCAGAATATTTCGCCCTTCTCTTTCGATTTGCAGCGTAAAAGGCGCCTCTTTCCATAGCTTCCCCGCCCGGGCCGCAGCAGACATTCGCCCTGCGAGATCTGACCTTAAAAACGCCTCTATTTCGGATATTTCCACCCTGTCTGCCCCTTCATCGGAAACAAATCCTTTTTTCAGCAGATCCTCATAGATTGCTGCCGGATTGCAGGCGCCTGTATCCCTGAAATCGATCAGCTCCATAATCTTGTGGTATATGGTTCCTCTTTCGCCCGCATCCTCGGCATCGAGGCCTTCTCTTTCGTAGATTTGCCCGAGCGCCGCAGGTACCTCCAGCGTCAGAGGCTTCCTTTCGGATTCAAAATTAATCTCGCTTACAGAGTATTTTGACTTGCCACGCACGTCCTCCATAAAAGGATATTCATAAGCCAGTCTTTTCGATATTTCATCGCGAACAGACAGCTTCTCCGCACCGGCAAGCAGCTGCAGTGCACTCTCTTCTTTTATTTCCGAGGCATCCTCCAGCTCTTTCAGGCTGACGATTTCTGTCTTTATCTTTTGCCCCAAAGCAGGCATTATCCAGTCAAAGAAGCTCCTTCCGCCGTATGCCGCAGCCGGGCAAAGCGGAGCAGCATCGGCCCATGCAGCAAAGTCCTTTTCGACATCCTTCGAGCAGCCGGTAATTGCAAGATGCTTGATTGCGCGCGTGAACGCAACGTAGAGCAGCCTGATTTTTTCGGCAACCTCTTCCTTTGAGTTTTGATAATTTATGGCCTGTTCTATTATGGTTTTCTTTTTGAACGATCCGTCCGCGGCCATAAAAGGCAGCGCTATACCGATGGATTTATTAAAGGTTATCTCTCCGCCTCCGTAGCTGCGCCCGACTTCCTTGTGCGCTCCCGCAAGGATTACGCAAGGATATTCGAGGCCCTTGCTTTTGTGGATTGTCATAATCCTGACAGCATCGGCACTCTCGCCTACCAGCCCTGCAGGCGGGACATTTATGTTACGGCTCTGCATGCGTTCTATTTCCAGGAGGAAATTGTAAATTCCGCTTTCCTCCTTTGAATAAGCAATTGCGCGGCTCACCAGCATGCGAAGATTGCTCCTGCGCTGAGTTCCGCCCGGAAGCGCTCCCATAAATATATAGATTCCCGTTTCCCTGTACAGCTTCCAGATGAAATCAGGCAGAGGCATCGTCATGCTTTCCGCTCTCCACTGCCTGATTCGAAGCAGCGCTGATGAGCATTTCTTTGCAAGCACAGACTCATCCGACTGCGCACACTCGAGAAACGCCTCATAGAAAGGATCGTACCTGTTTTCCCTTAAAATCCTGATTTTTGCCAGTTCTTCGCAGGTAAAACCGAATGCGGGACTGTACAGCACGGAAATCAGCGGTACGTCCTGCCTGATATTATCGATTACACGCAAAAGATTTAAAACTATTTCAACCTCTACGGCATCAAAATATCCCTTTTCCTCTTCGATGAAAAGAGGAATCCCTTCGCTTTCAAAAACATCCTTGAAAGCGTCGGCATATGATTTGTAGCTGCTCATCAAAACAGCGATGTCTCTGTAATGAAGACTGCTGTCAGCTGCAAGCTTTTTCTTTATTATCGCTGCAATATTTCGGACTTCGAATTCCGCCGCTGCCGTTTCCGTATCATTGTCCATCATATCGACGATACTGATGAGCGGCTCCGCATTATCCGTATCCGCGGCAGTGCTCCCCGGATAAAGGCGGGCATCACTGTCGTAGTCCTCCATTATCTCTTCGAACAGGTCGTTTGCCGCATTTATTACGGATACCTTGCTCCTGAAGTTCGAATTAAGATCGATTACACTGCCCGGGTTATAGCCCTCGCCACTGCCCTTGTAGGCTTTGTATCTGTTTTTGAACAGGCTCGGCTCTGCCTGCCTGAATCTGTATATGGACTGCTTCACATCTCCTACCATAAAGATGTTCCCGCCGCGTGAAATTCTCTTTATCAGTTCCTCCTGCAGCTCGTTCGAGTCCTGGTATTCATCCACGAATATATATTTAAAGCGCGATTTGTACTGCTGCGCTACATCCTCATTTTCAAGCGCCTTCAGAGCAAAGTGGATAAAATCGGTAAAATCATATGCACCGATTTCTTCTTTTTTTGCCATAAAACGATTGTGGAACTCCTGCACCAGTCTGCAAAACTCCTTTGCCTTCGGGTAGGTTTCCCTCGCCTCGGAAAGCGAAGCCTCAATCGGCTGATAAAAGTATTTCTCTACCAGCAGCGCATAATCCTTTTTATATTCATCCCTGTAAGGCTTGCCCTTTTCCTTGAATTCTCCGTCAAAAGCGTTCTTACAGTCGGTTCCCATCGCACCCGTTGCCTGCCATCTCGGCATGCTTTCCTTTACCGCAGCATAAAGAGCCCTGATTTCGGATATCCTCTCTTCAACACTGTCGGCACAAAGAAGGCCGCTGTCGGCATCCGAAAAGAAAGCCTCGAGCCTTGAATCCAGCTCGGCAAGTCCGGCCATCTCCGGCTCGAACTTTGCTTTCAGAGGCGCCAAAACAGGCTCTGACAGTATCGCTTTCACCTTTTCGACACGTTGCTTTGCCTCGGATAAAATCATCCGTAAATCGTCGATTATGGCCTTGAACGCATTGCTCTTTAAAAACTCGTCCGTAGTCAGGTTGAGTACTTCGGCAGCTTCGTAAAGCTTTCCGAAAGGATCGGGCAGCGCCATAATCGTTTGATATGCAGACCATATTTTATCCTTTACGGATTCAAAGCTTTTGACATCAGCATAAGAATCCATAAATTCAACAAACCCGGGTTCTGCCTTTGCCAGTTCTGCCTCCAGCATTTCGTCCAGCGCCCGGTTTTTCAGTATTTCAGATTTTGCCTCGTCGCAAACCCCTGCCCCGGGATCCGTATCGATAGCCTGGAAATTTTCCCTGACTATCTTTTGCGCAAATGAGTCAAAGGTGGAAATGCTCGCATCGTGAACTAGGCTCAGCTGGGATTTCAGTCTTTCGACATTTTCCTGCCTGCCTGCCTTCACATCCTCGGCTATTTGGTCGCGCAGCCTGCTGACGATTTTTTCCTTCATGCTCGAGGCTGCAGCCCTGGTAAACGTTACCGCAAGCATCTCGTCGATGCCTGCCTCCCCCTCTAAAATGAGCCGGATTACGCGCTCTACCATGACCGAGGTTTTACCCGATCCGGCAGCAGCAGCCACCAGCAGGTCCCGGTTTTCTCTGAAATCTATCGCTTGCTTTTGTCTTTCGGTCCAGCCCATTAATATCCTCCGATTATGCCAGATGCAGCTTTTTCACAAGCTTTGCGAGAGCTTCTCCCTTTGGGAATGTCGCCAGCTCATCTACAGTAACAGCCTTTAGCTTTAAGATTAAAGCTCCGTAAACCGCCACAGCAACGCAAAGGGTTATCAGTGTTGAAAGCGTACTGCCGATTCCGATTTTGCCCAGTGCAAAAAAGCTCAGCTTTACGGCTGCGAACATGATTACGCCCGCAGTGACAGGTCTTACGAATGTCAGACCTGCTTCATGCCTGATTCCCGTTATTCTGCCCGCCGCAATAAAGTTAAACACGCCAATACTCAAAAATCCCAACACACTGCCCCAGGCTGCACCTGTGACATTTAATGCCGGTATTCCGGTCAGGATATACGAAGAGACACATTTTACAATAAAGCCGATGACCAGCGACCAAACCGCCACACCGGGTCTCCCGAGTCCCTGCAGAACTCCCGCCATCGTCTGGCCTATGCAGAGGAACACAACGCCCACTCCGAGAATTGCCAGGCAAGCCGCTGCACTTACCGCACTCTCATGCTGCAGAGGGTAAAGCAGAGTCATAATCGGCTCGGCTATCGCAACAATGCCCAGTGAGCAAGGCACTCCTATAATCATTGCCGTGCGCATTCCCAGCTTTATGTTTCCGGCAAGCGCTTTTTCATCCTTTGCCGCGCTTGCTGCAGCCACAGCCGGTACCATGGCAAGTGCCATGGAAAGCGCCAGCGCCATAGGAACGTTTACAACAGGAATTGCCATGCCTGTCAGCTGTCCGTAGAGAGCATTGGACTCAGCCGTTGTGTAGCCGATGTCCTGAAGTCTCCTCATGACAACCACCAGATCTCCGATATTCATTACCGGTAATATGGATACGCCGATTGTAATAGGAATCGCAATCAGCGCAAGTGTCTTTAATATGCTGCCCTGACTTTCCTCTTCGGTGCTTTTGTCAGCATTTACATTTTCCATGATATGCGCGCGGCGTTTCATGTAGATGATGTAAATCGCAAGTATTCCGAACACCGGGCCGATGCTGGTTCCGAGCGTAGCTCCCGCTGCCGCGATAGGCAGGCCTCTTTTAACCAGAACAATCGCAAGTGTCAGTCCTACGATTACCCTCACCGCCTGCTCTGTCAACTGGCTGGTAGCCGTAGGCCCCATTTCCTGCATACCCTGGAAGTATCCGCGAAATACCGCCATAATAGGCACAAATAAAAGTGCCGGTGCAATTGTAAGCATAGCGTAGTATGCGCCCGGATCTCCGAAATATCCGACTATCGGCTTTGCGAAGACTGCCAGTCCCACGCTGAGCACCAGTCCGAAAACAGCCATCAGCTCGAATGAAAGTCTGAAGACTCTGTGAGCCTCCCTGTAACGGCCGGTAGCGATTCTTTCGGATGTCATCTTTGATATTGCCGCAGGCGCACCGTTTGTTGAAAAGACCAAGAGCGCCACATATACGGGATATGCGGTCTGGTAATAGCCCATGCCTTCATCGCCTATGATATTTCCCAGCGGGATGCGGAAAATCGCACCCATAATCTGCACCAGAAGTCCCGCAACACCCAGTATTGCGGCACTTTTCAAGAAAGATTTCTTTGTAGTTTCTGCCATCTTTTTCCCCTATTTGATAAGACTTTTTCCTGTCATTTCCTTTGGCTGCGGTATACCCATAACAGCCAAAAGTGTCGGCGATAAATCCGCCAGTCTTCCGCCCGGCAAAAGCTCCTTCGGCTCGGAAGAAATGTGCACCAGAGGCACTTCGTTTAACGAATGCGCTGTCATAGGCGCTCCGTTTTCATCTATCATGCAGTCAGCATTGCCGTGATCCGCAGTCAGCAAAATCTGTCCGCCCTTTGCAAGCACTGCATCCACTATGCGCTTTACGCATTTGTCAAGAGCCTCAACCGCATCGATTGCCGCCTGCATAATACCTGTATGGCCTACCATATCGGCGTTTGCGAAATTGAGGATGATTACATCGTATTTATCCTCGGCTATCTTTTCGAGCACCTTGTCGGTAACCTGATATGCGCTCATCTCCGGCTGCAGATCGTATGTCGCAACCTTTGGCGAAGGAATCAGTTCTCTGTCCTCGCCCGGATTCGGAGCCTCGACACCTCCGTTAAAGAAGAATGTCACGTGAGCGTATTTTTCCGTTTCAGCTATGCGCAGCTGCTTCATACCGAGGCTCGACAGGTATTCTCCGAGAGTGTTTTTATAGGTTTCCGGAGGGTAAGCGATTTCCACATTCGGCATGGTGGCGTCATACTGAGTCATGCAGGTGTAGTGAATGTTCTTTGGGCGCACCTTTCTTTCAAACCCGTCAAACGCATCATCTGCGAAGGTACGTGTTATCTGACGTGCGCGGTCAGGTCTGAAATTGAACATAACGATGCTGTCGTTATCCGAAATCGGTACAAACGAAGTACCGCCCACAACTGTCGGAAGCACAAACTCATCGTTTTCGCCCCTCTCGTAAGCATTTAGAACCGCATCCCTTGCAGACGCACTTTCCTTTCCGATGCCTTCTGTCAGTGCTCTGTAGGAAAGCTCTATCCTCTCCCAGCGCTTGTCTCTGTCCATGGCGTAATATCTGCCGTGAACCGTCTCTATTCTGCCGCATGAAAGCTCCTTCATGCAAGCCTCAAGCTCGTCAATATATGTCACCGCGCATCTCGGCGGTACATCGCGTCCATCCAGGAATGCGTGCACATACACCTTTGAAAGACCGCTGTTTTTTGCCATTTTAATCAGCGCCTTCAGATGCTCTATGTGGCTGTGAACTCCGCCGTCTGAAACAAGTCCCATGATGTGCAGCGAAGAATCGTTCTTTTTTGCGTGCTCCATCGCATGCAAAAGAGCCGGATTTTTAAAGAAATCTCCGTCGGCTATTGCCTTTGTAATCCTGGTCAGCTCCTGATATATGATTCGGCCTGCCCCTATGTTTAGATGTCCTACCTCGGAATTGCCCATCTGGCCTTCGGGCAGTCCTACGTCAAGTCCGCATGCCTTTATCGATGTATGCGGATATTTTTCAAATATCGCATCCAGATTCGGGGTTTTTGCCTGCAAAATAGCATTGGCCTCGTAATTGTCATTTATGCCGAATCCGTCTAAAATCATCAGCATTGTCGGTTTTTTTACAGCCATTTTTGTCACTCCCTTTTCTCTTTATCACTGTTAAATGCTTCCAGCATTTCTTCACTGTATCCCCAGCTGCCGTCGCGCCTGTGCTCGAGCCAGCTCGGTCTGGTGTCGGTCCTGCCCTCGTGGCGGTTTTCTTCGATTGTGGTGCCGGCCCGCAGCGCCGCAAGCTTGCTCGCAGCAAGCTCCTTTGCCAGCCTTTGCTGTTCCTCCGCCGAATAAGCCGAGCTGAAGCCCTTTGTCGGCGCGCCCGTTATCTCGCCGTGCAGCCCCGCTTTGAAGGTGGCCAGCGTCTCTTCGCTGCTGTCGAGGAAATAGCTCCTCGCCACATTTCCGTAGGCATCCCAGTCACAGCCGTCCCACCATATAGCCAGGCGTATACGGTCATAGCCCGCGATGACCTTGAACATTTCCTCCATCCAGAGCTCTTTATCGCCGCCGAATTCCGCACAGGCAAACTCCGTAATAATCAGCGGCTGGCTGAACCTTTCGCTGTAATCCTCGTAAAGCTCATCGTAGAGCTCGGAAAACTCCGTCCAGGCCTCTCCGTATTCCGAATAGAATGTGCCCGTATTGTAGGCTGTCAGTCCCACAACATCCACATATTCGTCTCCCGGATAGTACATAAACGCGTCATTCCATTTGAAGTCCGGGTATGATTTGCTGTTTGGATTCCATACCCATATTGTATTCTCCAAAGCTCCTTGCCCCCGGAATATCTCATAGATATACCTGTAGACAGCCTTGTAAACCTCGGTGTCCTTGCATGTATGGTATGCGCTGTATATGCACCAGTCACCGTTCATTTCATTTAACGGTCTGAAAAGCACGGGATGTCCGAAATCCGCTATGACTGCGGCGTAGTTCTCCAAAAACTCGTCATACTCTCCGTCCAGAACCTCATACATCATGTTCCCTGCGTCAAGCGGCGTCATCTGGAAGGTCAGCTCCAGCACCTTTCCCTCGTTCCACGCCATTGTCAGTCTTTCCGCAAGGTTTGAATGCGGACTTGTTTCCGCCTGAGTATAGTGAAGGATTACAGGAAAGCTGTAATCGAGATATTCTTCGTATCTGCGAAGCGTGCTGTAATCAAAGTTTGCCGTATCCGGTTCAAAGATTCCCCATGCAAGGCCCTTTGTTACATCGCTCAGATATTCTCTGTAAAATTCCTGAGTCTCAAGGTTCCAGCCACGTTCGGAGAAATCCGTAAGCTGCGTTTTAACCGATGCCGCCTCCTCGGATACGCGGTATGCCGGCTTGAAGCTTTTTACCAGGTAATCCACATCACTGTAGCTATCGATTATATCTGCCGATTTAACCAGAATCGAAAAAACGGCGTCGCTCTTTTCATCCGCAATATCTATGCTCGCATAATAATTCATATCATTTTCGAGCCTGCTCAGCTTTTTCCTGCTCCAGATAAAAAGATGTACCTTTTCCTCGGGATCTGCAAATTCATCAGCCTTTACCGTAATTTCACTGTCAGCGGCAAACTTGTTTGAATACGCAATATAGCCTTCGGCGCTGCCGCCTGCGAGATCCTGTCTGTATATTTCTATTCTCGTATCGCTGCCAAAAGCCATGGCGCATATATTTGCGCAGGACATATCGATTGTCATATCGGCAGGAAGCAGTATTTCATATCCGTCTATATGATTCGAAAACAGCTGATATCCGTCATCTGCTTTTTTTATATCATAAAATGTCCATTCATCCGGCTGCTCCGTATATACGGGGCAAAGCACCAGACTCGCCGCGCACACGCACAGTGTGGCAACCAATGCTGTAATTTTGTATATTATGCGGGATTTTCTCATCATTTATCAAATATTATTCGTCACAAGGAGCAAAGCGCGATATCACGGTCTCGGCAAGCTTTATTCCGTCAACCGCCGCACTGACTATTCCGCCTGCATAGCCTGCGCCCTCTCCTCCGGGATATATACCCTCTACAGAAGCATTATATTCTTCATTTCTGCTAATCCTCACCGGGCTCGAGCTGCGGCTTTCCACAGCAAACAGCTGAGCGTCTTTATCATCAAAGCCTCTGAGCTTTCTCGCCATCACAGGCATTGCTTCGAGCATTGACTGCGTCGCAAACTCCGGGATGCAGGCTCTGACCTTTTTCCCCTTTTCCGTTCCCTTCGAAAACTCGCCCCAGCTGCACACGGGCGGTTTATAGCCCGCGCCGTTTTCAAAGGCAAGTCTTTCGTATTTTTCCTGAAATCGAATTCCCGCAAGCGGATGATCCGATTCGTAATCACTCGTTCTGACATCTACCAGAAGCGCAGAGTTTGCGCACTCGCCGTCGCGCGCGTGGTAGCTCATGCCGTTGGTCACGGTCATGCCCTCTGCGGAGCTCGCCGCAATTACTTCACCACCCGGGCACATGCAAAACGTATAAACTCCTCTGCCGCTTTCCCTGCAGTGATAGGACAGCTTGTACTCTGCCGGCGGCAGTCCCATCTGCTGCCAACCCTCTCCGTACTGCGCCCTGTTTATAAGACTCTGCGGATGCTGAATGCGCAGACCTATTGAAAATGGCTTTTGCGTCATCTCAATTCCGCTGTCATAGAGCATCTGCATCGTATCTCTGGCGCTGTGTCCCGTAGCCAGGATCAGGCAGTCCGTCTTTATATCTTTTCTTTCCTTTACTCCGTCTGAAGATTTTTCCAAAGTAATGCTTTCCAGCCTGCCGCCTGCTGCATTTATTCCGATCAGCTTTGTATCAAACCTGATTTCGCCTCCCAGCTCGGTTATCTTTTTCCTGATGTTTACCACAACATCTCTCAGTACATCGGTCCCTATGTGCGGTTTGTGCATGTATTTTATTTCTTCACTCGCACCCGCAGCCACGAATTCCTCGAGCACCTTTGCTATGCGCGGGTCCTTTATATTTGTCGTAAGCTTGCCATCCGAAAATGTCCCCGCACCGCCTTCTCCAAACTGCACGTTGCATTCCGTGTCAAGCCTTCCCTCTTCCCAGAAAAGTCTTACCTTTTCGGTTCTTTTCTCCATTGAGCTGCCGCGCTCTATGATAATCGGCCTGTAACCCGCACTCGAAAGTATCAGCCCTGCAAACATACCGCAAGGGCCAAAGCCGCAGATTACAGGTCGTCCCGCAGGCTTTCGGCTGCCCCTTTCAGGCAAAGCATAAACGGCAGGCTTTACTACGGGGAAGTCCAAAATCACCTCGCTCGCCTTGAGTCTTTCCTCACCGCCCGCTTTTGCCGCAGCCCTTTCCTTTTCGGCCATATTTCTTTCGACTGCAAAATCAACGCTGTAGACAAGCATTATTTCGCCCTTGTCCCTGGCGTCTATGGACTGCTTCACTATGCGGTACTCCGTTATCTTCAGCCCTCTGCCCGCTCTGCCAAGCCTTTTTAAAATATGCTCCGGTATGCGGTCTTTGCTTTCACCTATCTTTAGTTTTATCTCGTTTATCCGATAAAACGTCATTTTCTACTTTCCTCCCATGGCCCTGCCTGCTGCCATGCCTGTTTCCCATGCGTGCTGCAGATTAAACCCGCCGCACGGGCCGTCATAATCGAGCACTTCGCCCGAAAGATAAAGTCCCGGCGATACCTTTGATTCCATGGTTTCGGGATCAACCTCTGCTCCCGGCACACCGCCGCGAGTCACCTGAGCATTTTTCCATCCGCCCGCACCGCAGACCTTTAATCTGTGGTCCTTCAGGCACTGCGAAAGCTGCTCTGCGGAATTTGCGTCTGCACGCCTCAATATGCGCTCCGCCACTCTGTCATCAACTATGCCCGAAAGGATTTCTCCCGCAGTCATTCCTTCGATTTCATATCTTTCGCTTATACACCGTTCAAGGGTTTTTCTGTCCATATCGGTTGCGAAATCGAGACTGACCTCATAATCTCCGAACTCTTTCCCATCAGCGAGGCTGATGAGGCTGCTCAGGTTAAACACGCAGATTCCCGATATGCCTTTTTCGGTAAACTGAACTTCACCCTCTTCGCTCCCCAGGAGCACTTCATTTTCACCCTTTGTCAGGTAGAGGCTGACTCTCGCCTTTGCTCTGAGCCCTTTCATGCTGTCGCCGCTCTGCTCGGTCTCGATGCTTGTCAGTGCCGGTGCCAGTGCTGTCAGACTGTGGCCGAGACTTCTTGCAAGCCTGCCCGCATCGCCGCTGGTGCCATACTGCGGCCCTGCCTTGCCGCCTGCTGCTATCAAAAGCCTCTTGCAGGTAAACTCACGCCCGTCAGTCAGGCTTACACTGTAGCCTGAAGCCGTGCCTGAAACCGACTCTGCTGCTGCGCCGCAAAGAATAGTTACGCCCAAAGCCTTGGCTGTTCGAACCAGTGCCCTGACCACATCGCCGGCCTTTCCCGTATATGGGTACATCCTGCCGGCTTCCTCTTCGCGAATCAGCAGACCTGTGGATTCAAAAAAGCGCAGAGTCTCGCGATAGCCCTTGCACGCCGAGTTTGTGATGTTGCACCTGCCGTTTCCGGTGGCAAGCAGCTTTTTGCCCGGCGCTTCCTTTTTCTCTAATATAAGAATGCAGGCCTGCGGGTTGGTTCTGGCAGCCGTGATGGCCGCCGCCATACCGGAAGCACCTGCACCTATGATTATAATGTCAATTGCCTTCTGCATTATTTACATTTCCTTTTTTGTGTTTGTGCTCTTCCTCCTGCTTTTCATAATCCACTTCGAGCAGATTCATCAGGAAGAGGAAAAGAGGCACTCCTATCAAAAGCCCCCAAACACCGAGATAGTGCTGTCCTACGAGGAGTATGATCAAGGTGAAGCTGACAGGAAGCTTTGTCTTGTTTGACATCAGCTTTGGATTCAGCACATACGCCTCTATCGCATGCAGCACGCAAATCATAATCAAAACCTCCACAAGCTTCATTATGCCGCCTATGGAAATAGCCATAATTGAAAGCGGAATCATGCTGACAATAACTCCCGCAACAGGTATCAGACCCAGGCAGAAAATCATGATTCCGAGCGCCGGTATCCCCGGAAATCCCATGATTGCCAGAGCAATCATTGAAATCAGGCTGTTTACCAGTGCAATTGTAATCTGCACCTTCATTACCTTTCCGAATGTGGCACAGAAATTCTTTCCAAAGTTTGAAAGGTATTCATACACGTAATTGCCGCGGCTGTTGGACATGGACACTCCGAATCTCGCTATGCGTTTCCTCTCGCTGAGGATGATGAATGCGAGAATCAGGGCGATAAAGAGGTTGATCAGAAACTCCATTGTAACCGTACTGATTTCGGCAATCTGGCTGCTGATCCATGTTCCTATGCTACGGATTGCCGATCCGAGGTCGATATATTCAAGAAACTCGCGCAGATGCGGGTCGAGATCGGCATAAAATGCTGTGATATTGACGGTTGTGAATATTGAAGAAAGGGATCTGAACCATCCGATTACAACAGGCATTCCCTCGCTGACAAACATCACAATCAGGAATATAAACAGTACATACGAAACGGTTAATATCACGCCCTCGGGCATATTAAACGGCATTACCTTGTCACAGTGTTTCTTTGTAACCCTGACAATGTGATAGAAAAGAAAAGCGATGAGGAAAGTGAGCAACACCAAATCGAGCATATACCAAACAGTCAGTAATATGCCCGCGATGATTACATATGAGATTATCCTCGTCTTTTTGTCGTTACTCTCTATCATCCTCTGCCTCTTCTTCGTCGAAGATTTCACTTATATCCTCGGCAATGCTCTCTACCGTGTCTTCGGCTGCAAGCTCTGCCGCATCGTCAATTTTAGCGCTCACATCCGAGAACGAGAAATCCGGAAGTGTCGAATCCGGCTTTACGATTCCCTTTGCGGTAAAGGTAAAGTCCTGATTTGACGCATCGTCTTTTGAAGCCTCGTGGTCGTGAGGGAAAATCTTGTACTTGCCCGGCATATTGACTGCCAGTGCGATAGTATTTGCTCCCTGAATCAGCATGATAATCGTTACGATCATAATGTTTGAAAGCGCAAAGAGCACCATATTAAAGAATCCGTATACACCGAAGAGCAGTGTAACCGCACCGAGAATCAGCGGAATCAGCCACCCTTCTTCTTTACTCCACATCATATGCGACGAAGCGACCGTTCTGTGAAGGCCCGAATAAAAGCACCACATGCTGAAAAAGATTGTAATCATCGCATCAACATTCAGCATGTTACAAAGAACGATTGCACCGAGTATTCCCACAGCTATTGCATCCGTCAGTATCCAGCTGGATTTGAGAAACTCGTTTCTCGCGCCGATATAGGCGCAAACCCCGCCGAATGCCTGAATAACCATTGCCACACCTATGACAAACGCAAGTGACAAAAATGTGTTTCCTACATGGAAAAAGCACCAAATGGATGTGAGTATCATGAGTACTCCGCTGCAAGCTGTAATAATTCGCATTTATTTCACCTCTAAAGTCTGTTTCTGGTATGCATACATACACAATTATTATACTACATCAGGGCCCCTTTGCCAATAAAAAAGCGATGGCCGAAACCCTGTGGATATCGGCTATCGCAATATTTTTTTTATGTTTTTTTAATATTTTGAGGCGAGCTCCAAAAGCTTTTGTAGACGATGGTTCAGCCCGGACTTTTTCATGGGCGGATCCATCATGTCAGCGAGCTCCTGCAGCGTGGCATCCGGATGGTCGAGTCTGTTCTGAGCAACCTCGCGCAGCTTTTCCGGCAGGCCCTGCATCCCGATTTCATCGGTGAGCCTTTTTATCGCTTCAATCTGTTTCTGCGCCGCATTCAGAGTTTTATCCATGTTTGCGTTGTCGCAGTTTGAAATTCGATTTGCACGATTTCTCGCATCCTTCATCATGCGCACGCCTTCAAGCTCAAAGAACTGATTGTGCGCACCCATTATGTTCAGCATATCGCCAACCTGTGCGGATTCCTGAACATAAACGATGTAATTCTTGCCTCTGCTTGCGATTTTCGGTTTCAAATCGACAAATGTATTGATGAGCTTTCTGATATCCGCTGCGAGCACACGACTGCTGCATATAAACTCGAGCTGATACGACTTCTGAGGGTCCGAAATCGTGCCCGAACCGAGGAAAAGACCCCGCAGATATGCCTTGCGGCAGCATTTCGACTTTGTCAGGGTATCATAGATACCGTCGCTGAAATAGTTCATTCCGCCTCGGACAAGCAGCATTCCGGTCTCTCTGAGTATCGGCTCTGCCAGCTGGTCCGCACGGTCATCCATTGTCAAAACGTAAATTTTCCCGCGCTTTGGTCCCGCGGCTTCGCCTACCTCGATATTTGCGTCCACGTCGTAGTACTCTTTTATTAACTTTTTATAGTGGCGCAAGGTGGCAGGGTTTTCGGTGATGAGCATCAGCTTCATCTTTCCGCCGCCAACCGGGCTGATTGTGCCGCACATTCTGATAAAACCGGCTATTTCCGCCAGCATACAGCATTTCTTTTCCGGCATCACATGCGCGAGCTCGTTTTTTACATCAAGTGAAAAACTCATCTGTTAAATTATTGTAATTTCTTACTTTAAAGGCTTCAGGCCGAGGATTTCTCTTGCTTCTGCAGGAGTTGCGATTTCTCTGTTCATCAGCTTTGCAATCTGAACTACTCTCTCTACCATTTCGCCGTTTGACTTTGCCAGAACACCCTTGCTCATGTATACGTTGTCTTCAAAGCCTACACGAACGTGTCCGCCGAGTGCGATTGTAGTTGCTACGATATCCCAGCAGTTCTTGCCGATACCTGTTGCAGTCCATGTTGAGCCTGCAGGAACGCTTGTTGCCATGAATACGAGGTCTCTCGGAGTTGCAGTCATCTGTACGCCGAGAACGAAGTCAAAGTGGATCGGATAATCGATATGGCCCTTCTTTGCTGCCTTTAATGCGAGGTCGATCATACCCTTGTCGAATACTTCACATTCAGGCTTGATGCCTCTTTCCTTCATGATATCGCCAAAGTTGTTGATTGTGTTGTCTGTATTGATAAAAATCTCGTCTCCGCCGAAATTGCATGTTCCGCAGTCGAGAGTAGCCATTTCAGGTGTCGGAGTGATTTCTGTTGACTGAAGTCTTTCGAGGTCTGTCATACCTACTGCACCGCCTGTGCTAGGCTGAATAATAACATCCGGGCACTCTTTGCGGATAGCATCAACTACTTCCTGGAATCTGCCCTTGTCCTGTGTAGGTGTACCGTCGTCCCATCTTACGTGAAGGTGGATGAGTGCTGCGCCTGCTTCATAAGCGGACTTTGCTTCTCTTACCATTTCTTCTACAGTGTAAGGAACTGCAGGATTGTTCTCTTTAGTTACTTCGGCTCCGCAAATACATGCGCTGATAATCAGTTTTTCCATCATTATCTCCTTTTTCATAAATCATTAGTTGCTTGATATTAGCTTGTCAGCCAAATTCAAGTATATCATAGCAGGAAAGGATGTGTCAAACAAACATCGCTATTCAAGCTCCCTGTGCGTGAGTGTCACATGCATGCCCTCCCTGTTGAATCTCTCCGCAAATACGTTTGCCAGGCTTACGGATCTGTGCTGTCCGCCCGTGCAGCCGAATGCTATGTTCAGATGATACTTTCCCTCGCGTATATAGCATGGGATCATGTCTGTTATCATTTTATCCAGAGTTTCGATAAATTCCTTTGTCTCAGGGAATTTCAGCACATAATTCTGCACCTTTTTGTTGTTTCCCGTCAGCTTTTTCAGACTGGCAACATAGAAAGGATTCGGTATAAAGCGCACATCGAAAATAAAATCCGCTTCCTGCGGGATTCCGCGCTTGAATCCGAACGAGGTAATATTTATTACAAAGTTGTCCACGGTGGCCCCGCCTGCAATGAAATTGCGGATTTCCTGCTTCAGCCTGCTCGACTTCATGCCTGATGTATCTATAATAATATCCGCCAGCTTTCTTACAGGCTCCATCATCGCCTTTTCTTTTTCGATGCCCTTTAACGGGCTGCCCGAATCCGAAAGAGGATGACTGCGTCTGGTTTCGTTGTATCTGCGAACCAGAACCTCGTTGCTCGCTTCGAGGAAAATCAGCTTTGAATCGGATCCCGCACGCTTAAGTCCCGCTATAATGTCGTCAGCATTTGCGAAGAACGCACCGGCGCGCACATCTATTACCAGCGCCACCTTTTCAATCTCACCCTGCATCGAACCTGCATCGAGCAGCTCCATGAAATTGCCGATGAGCGCAGGCGGCATATTGTCTATGCAGTAATATCCCATATCCTCCAGGCAATTGATTGCCTGGGTTTTGCCTGCTCCGGACAGTCCGGTTACGATAACAACTTTCATCGTTCTTCCTTTCTTTTCAAATCACAGCTACTAAAATTTTTTGATGTTCACTATCCTTTCGGGGTCTATTCCCGCCTTGAAAGCTCTCTTTATTGCGACCGCCGCATCTCCGACTCTGCCCGGCACGTGCGCATCGCTGGAAATAACAAACTTTACATCATATTTCTTGCAGATTAAAAGCTCATCTTCAGTTAAATGACTGTGCCATGTACTGATTTCCATCAGGGTATCCGTTTCCTCACACGCCTTTGCCAGAGCGTGCATATCAAAAGGTCCCTTGTCGCCGGGATGTGTCAGTATCTTTATGTTGTTTTCGTACAGCGCAGCCACAGTCATCTCCGTGTTTGCCAAAAGCAGCTCCTTGCCCCAGAGATTTCCCGGAAGCGACCAATTCATGAAATTCTTCATGCAGTTTCCGTTTCTGATGCCGTAATGATATCCCGCATGCACATAATCGTAGTCGGCAAACTCCTCTGGTGCTATATCCAGGTGATTGCCCACCGCTGTGACATTCGCCTCAACACCGAGCCTGATCCGAATTTCCGGATGAAGCGCCTGAAGCCTGTCGATTTCCGCACGCATTTCGGGAATCAGAGCTTTATCTATACCGTAGGTCAGATGCCCCGGACCGTGATCGGTAATCGCAATTTCCTCGAGTCCGAGCGCCAGAGCCGCATTCACGTTTTCCTCTATCGTGCCTTTCCCGTGGCTGTAGGTCGTGTGCGTGTGAATATCCCATATCATGCGATATCCTTCATACTCATAACCGCTGAACTTTATTTTCGTATTTTTCGTAATCATTATTTCTCCCGTCCGATGATTCTCACTTCGGGCAGAAGCCTTACGCCGGTCTTTGCCTCTACCGTATTCTGCACGAGGCGCATCAGCGCTTCTATGTCGCTGCCGGTAGCACCGCCTTCATTGACTATGAAGCCCGCATGCAGAGGCGAAACTCTGGCTCCGCCCACCGACAGACCCTTTAACCCTGCTTCTTCAATCAATGCCCCGGCAAAATGCCCTTCCGGCCTTTTGAAAAAGCTCCCCGCACTCGGCAGATTCACAGGCTGCTTTTCGTTGCGCTTCCTCCGAAGCTCCTTCATCGTATTTTCTATCTCTTCCCTGCTACCTTTTTTGAGCATAAACTTCGCCTTTACCACAATATCTCCGCTTTTTTCAAGCGCGCTGGTGCGGTATCCGAGCTCCAGCTCATTAGCAGGTACCAGTCTTTCGACGCTGCCGTCCTTTGAAATGGTGATAACCTCCGTCAGCACATCCTTCATTTCACCGCCGTAAGCACCTGCATTCATAAAGCAGGCACCGCCTACACTCCCCGGTATTCCGCTTGCAAACTCAAAGCCCGTAAGCCCTGCATTTGCCGCTGTTACCGCCACCGTACGAAGCAGAGCAGCGCCCCCGGCTGTGATGCTTCCGTCCGGCTCCGCATTTGCGTAGTCAAAGCCGTCGCCGAGGCGTACCAAAACGCCCTCATAGCCGCCGTCTCTGACTAAAATGTTGCTGCCGTTTCCGATAACCATGTATGGGATTTCTTCGGCAGGGCTTTCGCAGCCCGAGCATCCGCCGCAGCTTTCGCAGCCCGTGCAGGTATTGCAGTCCGCAGATGCTCTGCCGAGCATGTAGAGCGTATACCTCAGCTCCTCGAGCGTTTCGGGTATAACCAAAAGCTTTGCCCGTCCGCCCGCTCTAAAGGAGGTATAATCCCTCATATCCGCATTTTCTATGACTGCATCCTCACCCAATTGATCTTTGAGGAGCATTTTTAACTTATCGTAATTCACTTAGTTCTGTTCTCCCGTTGTCATCATGACCATCATGTCGAGCTTGTTGAAAAGAGATCTTTCCAGTCCGCTGTAAAGTGGGCCTATGTCTTCTTTTTTCAGATAAGCCTCAATGGCCTTGTTATATTCGCTTTCGCTGAAATTAAAGGTAAATACAGGATATCCCTTTGACATCATGTAGTAATACAGCCCGATTCTCGCCATCTCGCTGCTGACTTCGTCAAACGGAAAGATTTCGATCAGGCGGCAGTGAAAATGTGCAGCCTTTAACAGCTCGTTTCCGCCAAACTCATCGTCGTTTTCACGTGCCATCCACTTCATCAGTATGTCCATCTGCTCGGGCACATCGAGAAAATGAGGCGGTGTATAGGAAAGCTCGTAAATAACAGGATTGTCCTTTCTGTAGACATCCTCACCGGCATCCTCTGTCAGAATTGAATAAAGCCTGAGCAGAGTGCGCAGATTAAGAGAGCTTTTCATTTCCGACAAATCGGTCATTTCCTCCTGCAGTCTCCTGTATCTTTCGAGCATGACATGCTCATGTACGGTCGCCTCTCTGACGACGTTTCCCTTTAACATATCGCGGGTACTTTCTCTGGAAAGCGGGGAACCCGAAAGTCTCAGGGTTGTAAATATCATATCCTCGAGATTCATCTCGGATATTGCATGAACCACACCGGGTGCAAAAGGCACTCTCGCCTCGAGCATTGCTTTTTTCCTGCGTATTTCCCTATACATTATCAAAGCTCCTCAAGTATATACAAACCTTCGTAATCGTTTAATATGTGCATCAGCTCATCTCCGGTCATGTCATCAGGCCTCTCGAGCATTACTCTGAAGCTGATGCCGCCTGCCACGAGCGGTGGTGTCTTGCTGATTGTAGTCTTTCTGATATTGATTTTTGCCTCTTTCAGGCTCGCAATGTAGCCCTTGAAGCTGCGTGCGTCCTGAAGCTCAATGTGCATAGTATAGAGCTTGCTCTCCTTTAGCACTTTGTCTTCGAACTTTGGCAGAAATGCCAGTACGACCAGAATCAGCACCGCTGCGATGATTGCAGCCGAAAAGTAACCTATGCCTATCGCCAGCCCCAGACAAGCACTCGCCCAAAGGCCCGCCGCTGTCGTAAGCCCCACGACATGCCTTCCCGCAAGCACTATCGTCCCCGCTCCGAGGAAGCCGACGCCTGTGATTACCTGCGCGCCGAGTCTGGCAGGATCCGCTGTGCCGCTGATATACTCTACTATGTACTGATCTGTCATCATGGCGATGCATGCGCCTATACAGACAAGTATATAAGTTCTAAAGCCCGCATTCTGCCTGTGCACGCCCCTTTCGAGACCTATGCATCCGCTGAGCAGCGTCGCGAGTATCAGCTTGAAAAGCACAGCCAGAAAGTCCGTGCCTCCAAAGATAATGCTCATTCTGTCGAATGCTGCGTTAATAATGTCAAGTACAATCATTATTTACCCTCTTTTCGATTAAATCACTCACTACACCTTCGTTATCCACATCGACTGCCATGATGGTCCATCCCGGCAGCTCCTCCTTTGTTTTTTCTCTGAGCTTTTCTGCGAAAGCCTTGCTGTCACCCTTTAAAAGTGCCAGCTGAGTAGGGCCCGCACCCGATAGACAGTATGTAATTATGCCGATTTCGCGAGCCGCCTTTTCAGCAGTCTCATAGCCCGGAATGAGTCCCTTTCTGTATTCCTGATGAAGTCTGTCTCTGAGAGCCGCATCGATCAGCTTTTCGTCTCCCAGCTCCATCGCCTTTAAGAGCACTGCTCCGTGTGAAATATTGTAAATCGCACTCTTGTAATCCAGGCTCTTTGGCAGTACGCTTCTGGAAAGCTCTGTTGAAAGCTGGAAATCCGGAATGATTACAACAGCGTGGATGCTTTCGTGAATGTCGTATCTGACGGTATAGGCATTCCCCTCTTCCATCATCGAAGCATTCAGCCCGCCCTTTACCGCTGCCGCAATATTGTCGGGGTGACCTTCAATTCCTGTGGCAATTACTATTATTTCTTCGTCGGTAAGCTTTCCGCCGTGGAGCTCGCTTGCTGCCTTTACTCCCGCTGTCAGCAGTGCTGCCGACGAACCGAGTCCTCTGCAGATGGGAATCTGATGCTCAATGCTGATGCACATTCCGGGCTCACAAGGAATCTTCATGTAATTCATTGCAGCTCTGTATCCCTGGTACACCAGATTGTCCTCTGTGCAGTATTCCCTGCTGACATTTTTGAAGGTCAGCTCGTCGCTGTCTGTCAGCTCTACCGTTATTTTATTGTAAAGCTTTAGTGCCATGCCGAAGCTGTCAAAGCCCGGTCCGATGTTTGCGGTAGTGGCAGGCACCCTTATGACCGCTGCTTTGCCTAAATTATCATTACCCATTTTTAATCACTCCCTTATTTTTGACAGAACATAGTCTGTTATCTCTTCTTTGTTTGCCACATCCTTGTGCAGGATTTCCTTTGAGCGAAGCCCTGCAAGTCCTGCAGGCACCGTTGTGTTGCTGAGCCTTGAAAGCTTTTCCATGGCTTCAAACTCATCACCCTTTGCCTCGCCGCCCTCGATTGCAGCCAGTACTGCGAGCGGGAACTTGTATGGGCTGGCCGTGCTCAGAACCACTGTAGGAGCATTGCCTTTCTTTTCGCCGCTTGCTTCATACTGCTCTGCCACATTCCATGCAACTGCCGTGTGGGTGTCGCAAACGTAGCCGTAATCCTTAAAGACTTTAGAAATAGTGGCCGCAGCAGATGCATCACTGCAGTATCCCGCATAATATGTGCGTCTGAGGTTTTCCAGTGTTTCGCCGCTTACTGTATATTCGCCATTAGTCTTTAATTCCTCCATCCAAGCGGAAACCTTTTTTGTATCGCCGCCGCTTGCGAGGAAAAGCATTCTCTCAAGATTGCTCGATACCAGAATGTCCATTGACGGTGAGGTTGTCTTTATGAACGGTCTCTTTCTGCTGTATACTCCGGTGTACAGGAAATCCGTCAGCACGTTGTTTGCGTTTGATGCGCAAACGAGTCTTCCCACAGGCAGCCCCAGACACTTTGCAAAGTATCCTGCCAGTATGTCACCGAAATTGCCCGTCGGAACCACGAAATCAACAGTATCTCCGATTTTGATGCGGCCGCCGCTTACCAAATCACTGTATGCCTTGAAATAGTATGTCAGCTGCGGTGCGAGGCGCCCTATGTTTATGGAGTTTGCACTGGAAAGCGCAGTTTTTGCCTTTGCAAGCTCTGCCTCGAAATTTCTGTCGTTTGCTGCAAGCTCGAATACCTTTTTTACGGCTGTCTGGGCATCGTCAAAATTCCCTCTGATTGCGCAGACATGTACATTGTTCCCCTGCTGCGTAACCATCTGAAGCTTTTGAACCTCACTGACGCCGTTTTCAGGGAAAAATACGATAATGCCGACGCCCGGCACATCGTGAAATCCCTCGAGTGCAGCCTTTCCGGTATCGCCTGATGTCGCCGTCAGAATCAATGTCCTGCTGCTGTCTCCCGTCTGCTTTTTGGCAGCTGAAATCAGCTGCGGCAGCATTGAAAGCGCCACATCCTTAAATGCTGATGTCGGGCCTCTGAAAAGTTCGAGGACATATTTGTTTCCAACCTTTACAAGCGGGGTCAGATCTTCGGTTTCAAACTTTCCCGTATATGCCCTTTCAACCAGAGCCGCCATGTCGTCAAAATCCGGCAGAATTGCGCCAATTACCTTTGTTGCAATTTCCTTTGTGCTGCATCCTGAAGCGCAGCTTTTGTAATCGAAGCTTATTTTGTCAAAGCTTTCCGGCAGGAACAGTCCGCCGTCAGGTGCCATGCCCGCAAGCACAGCCTGCAGTCCGTCACAGCTGATGTCTCTGCTTCTGGTGCTGATGTATTTCATCTGTGTTTTCCTCCGTGTATCCGGTAAATTACAAAAACGCGCCTTTGTTAAACACGGTGGCGCGCTTAATTTTTTATATCAGAAGCTCTGCAATCTGAACGGCATTTGTTGCCGCGCCCTTTCTGACCTGATCGCCGCAGCACCATATATTTAGCCCGTTTGGTGCGACGAGGTCACGACGAATACGTCCTACGAATACGAGATCCTGGTCGGATGTATCAAGTGGCATAGGATATTCGTGGTTTGCGAGATTGTCCACCAGTCTGCAGCCCGGAGCCTTTGCAATTACCGCTCTTGCTTCCTCTACGCTGATAGGCTTTTCCGTATAAACAACCACCGAAATGGAATGGCTGCGAACTACAGGTACTCTGACACATGTGCAGCTGACGTCCATTTCCGGCAGGTGCATTATCTTTCTGCCCTCGTTTTGGAGCTTCATTTCTTCTGAAGTGTATCCGTCGAACTTTTCTCCGCCGATTTCAGGAATCAGGTTGTAGGCAATCTGGTGCTTGAATACCTTTGGCTGCACCTTGCCGCCGTTTTCGAGAACCTTTACCTCTTCAGCGAGCTCAATAGGACCGCCTGCGCCTGCGCCGGATACGGCCTGATAAGTACTCGCTACCATGTCGGTAATCTTGCTGATGCTGTTTAATGCGTTAACCGCAACGCATGTAATGATAGTAGTGCAGTTAGGATTTGCGATTATGCCCTTGTGCAGCTTCGCATCTCCCGGATTGATTTCAGGCACTACCAGCGGAACCTCCGGATCCATTCTGAATGCCGATGAATTGTCGATAAATACGGCGCCCGAAGCTTTTATTGCGGGTGCAAACTTTTCCGCTATATCATTTTCGGCTGCGCCGAGAACTATGTCAAGTCCGCCGAAGGCGTCATCCTTTGCCTCCTGCACGGTAATTTCCTTCCCCGCAAAGACCAGCTTTTTGCCTGCTGAGTTTGCGCTTGCAAGAAGTCTCAGCTCTCCGACAGGGAATTTCCTTTCTTCGAGAATCTTCATCATCTCACGGCCTACGGCGCCCGTAGCACCGAGGATTCCAACCTTGTATGTTTTCATAATAAATTGTTCCTTTCTATTTTACGAAATTATCGTATAAAACCTGTATCGCATGCTCAAAATCCTTGTTCTCCACACCTACGATAATGTTCAGCTCGTCTGGGCCTTGCGAAATCATTCTGATGTTTACGCCGTTTTCACCAAGGGTTGCAAAAATCTTACCTGAGGTGCCGAGGCGCTGCGCCATTCTGCGGCCTACTGCCGCAACGATTGCGAGGTTTTCGGTTACGCTGATATCGTCAGGCTTGTACTCTCTTTCTATCTCGCCGAGTATGCTGTAAAGACAAGGTGCAACCTTTTCCGCAGATACCACAAGCGATACGGAATCTATGCCGGATGGAACGTATTCAACCGAGATTCCGTGCTTTTCAAAAATTTCAAGTATTCGTCTGAGTCCGCCTATTTCGGATGAAAGGCCGGTCCTTGCAACGGTTACGGTGGTAAAGTTTCTCCTGCCGGCAATACCTGTTATGACCCTTTCGTCCGAATCGAGGCTGTCGTCAAACTTGTCCATAATGAGAGTTCCGGGATGATCCGGCTCATTTGTATTTCTGATGTTCAGGGCGATATTCTTTTCCTTTACCGGGAAAATCGTTGCCTCGTGAAGAACCTGAGCTCCGATGTAGGAGAGCTCCCTGAGCTCGTCATAGGTTACCCTTTCAATAGGCTTTGGATTCTTTACGATGCGCGGGTCTGCCATCAGGATGCCTGAAACATCCGTCCAGTTTTCGTACACATCGGCATCGAGAGCTGCCGCTGCGAGCGCTCCGGTTATGTCACTGCCGCCTCTGGCGAGAACTTTGATGGTCCCGTCGGGCATTGCGCCGTAAAATCCCGGGATAACAACCCTTCTGTCCGCTGCAAGCCTCTTTAATGTTTCGTAGCTTTTCTCCTGATCGATACTACCGTCAAATTTGAACTTCAGCCAGAGGCTGGAATCCAAAAAGTCATAGCCGAGCAGGTCTGCCATAAGTCTTGCGGCAAGGTATTCACCGCGGCTTACCAGCTCATCCTGGCTGATGCCGGATTTCATTTTTGCTTCGATTTCATCGAGCACGTCCTCGATATCCGTCTTTAGACCGAGGTCCTTTTTGATTTCAATGTATCTTTGGCGAATAATGTCATAGATTGAATCGTATTCAACTCCGTACTTTATGTGCGCATAGCAAAGATAAAGCAGATCGGTTATCTTGTGATCGTCGCTGCTGCGCTTTCCGGCTGCGGAAACCACCACTACTCTGCGTGAGCTGTCCGATTCGATGATGTTTTTCACTTTTGTGAGCTGGGCGGCATCCGCCATGGATGAACCGCCGAATTTTACTACCTTCAGCATATTTTATCTCCGTTCCTGTATATTTTATGGCGCAGGGTATACGCAATCCTCTTCATTCAGGAAGTCAGGATCGATTGCGTACAGCTTTGCCTCGCGCTTTCTGAAGAAATCGTCGGCAGGCTTCGGGAACATTGCCTTTGTCAGCACATCTTCCTCGTTTGTGATATAACGCGCGCCTTCCTTTCTGATCTTTGGAAGCTCAGGCTCGAGGAGGTCTGCAGGCCTGCAGGTAATCTGCTCCTCGTCCCCGATAATCTTTTTTATAATTTCAGGCTTTATAGGAATTGTTGTGCGGCCGTATTTTCCGCGTACAAGATCCTTTGCCTCGTTAGGTACCATCTTGTATCTCTCGCCCGTTACTACATTGAGAACAGCCTGTGTTCCCACAATCTGACTCGACGGCGTAACCAGCGGAGGGTAACCGAAGTCCTCTCTTACTCTCGGAACCTCGGCGAGAACTTCATCAAATTTATCCATCGCATTAGCCTGCTTCAGCTGGCTGACAAGGTTTGAGAGCATACCGCCCGGCACCTGATAGAGCAGTGTCTTTATATCTACGCCCATCAGCTTAGGATCGATGAGCCCTTCTTTTATGTACTTTTCTCTGATTGGTCTGAAGTGCAGTGCCACTTTGTTTAGCAGCTCGAGGTCAAGTCCCGTGTCGCGCTCGGTGCCTGCAAATGCTGCAACCAGCGGCTCTGTAGGTGGCTGGCTTGTCCCTTCGGCAAACGGTGAAATGGCGGTGTCTATGATGTCTACGCCTGCTTCTGCGGCCTTGAGGTAGGTCAGGCTGCCCAGCCCGCTTGTCGCATGTGTGTGCAGCTCGATAGGGATGTCGATTTCGGCCTTCAGCGCCTTTATCAGGTCGTATGTCGTATAAGGATCGCAAAGCCCTGCCATGTCCTTGATGCAGATTGAATCCGCACCCATCTGGACGATTTCCTTTGCAAGCTTTATAAAGGTTTCGTTTGTATGCACCGGGCTCTTTGTGTAGGATATTGTGCCCTGCGCATGACCGCCGTATTTCTTGCAGGCCTTTATGCTGGCTTCGAGGTTTCTGGTGTCGTTTAATGCATCGAAAATTCTAATGATGTCTATGCCGCCTTCAATTGCCTTTGCAACGAATTCGTCTACCACGTCATCGGCATAGTGCTTGTAGCCGAGGAGATTTTGCCCGCGGAGAAGCATCTGAAGCTTTGTGTGTTTTACCCGCTTTCTGATTTCTCTGAGCCTTTCCCAAGGGTCTTCGTCCAAAAATCGGATGCATGCGTCATATGTCGCGCCGCCCCACATCTCGAGGGCGTTATAGCCTACCTGATCCATTACTTCCAAAATCGGCAGCATTTCGTCTGTTCTCATCCTGGTAGCCATCAAACTCTGATGTCCGTCTCTCAGTACTGTTTCGGTAATTCTGAGTTTCTCCATGTGCGTACCTCACTTTCATTAATTATTATTCTACATACCTGTTTATTTCTATTTCATTAAAGCTGCCAGTGCGGCCTCGTCAAAATCTGTCTCGGTTAGATCCTTTCCGTCTTCGTCAAACGGGTTAAGCAATAGCTGCGCATTTTCGTCAACAAGTGCTACGCCTGCGCCTGCCGATTCGGGATGCGACGCCGGCGAGATAAATCCAATCTTTCCCACGCCTATAGGGTATTTAAAGAACTCGATTTCGCCTGCCTGCAGCGTTTCGTCTTCCTTTAACGTGGTGCGGAGAGCCGGCATCTTTGCCCTGATTGCGTCCTCGGTTACCGATTTAAATCCGCAGCCTTCGCCTCCCACAAGCTCCCTGAATATGATGCTGTATTTATGCTGGAAGGTGAGCTGAAGGAAATCCATAAGCTCTGTGTCGTTTATCCCCTCGAAGATGTGAACATCGAGAGTTACCGGTGAAAGCCCGGCATCCACGCAAGCGTTAATTCCCGGAATGATTTCGTCTATTTCGCCGCCTTCGACAAGCTTGCTGTAAGCCGTGTATTTGAGCGTATCGAGCTGAATGTGCACCGAATCCGCACCGGCCTCTTTCATTATCGGCGCAAGCTCTGTCAGTCCGCTGCCGTTAGTAGCAAAAGCCAGTTTTTCCACGCCTTCCGTGGCCTTTATTTTTTGTGTCAGCTTTGCTATGCCTTCGCGCTGAAGTGTGTCGTCTCCGATTAGCGTAAATCTGTGTATTCCGGAGCTTACAGCCGCGCGCACGATTGCGAGGAGCTGTTCATCCGTAAGCTTTTCCGAAGCGGTGTTTGTTTCGGGGCGGTACTTGTATTTTATCGTGTGTTCTCCGCCCACATAAAGCTGCAATTCTATTATGTCATTACCTGATTTGTCCTTCATAGAAAAACCTTCCTTTGTATTTTACTATTAAATTTCATTGTACCTTATTTAGAGTATTCAGTCAACTCAAAATGGGGACAAGGCTAATTTGGGGACAGGCACCAAATTAGCCTTTTTTCCAATTTGGTGCCTGTCCCCAAATTGGAAGTGCGAATTAGAAGCGGTCGCTGTAGTTTATGAGGCTGCGCAGGTGGCCGCCGCTGACCTTTGGCTTTGCCTTGCCTGCCTGCTCGCGTGGCTTCTCATAATACAGGATAGCCGCGTTTATTTCACCGCCTGCGGTGTCGAGCACCGCGTACGAGCCGCTGCTTCCGTCCCCGGGGTATGTCAGACTGCCCGGGTTCAGAAGTATTATTCCTCCTTCTGTGTCATACACAGGCACGTGGGTGTGCCCGAACAGCGCAGCTTCGCAGTCAAGCTCCTGAGCGCGGTAAATCAGATTCATGTAATTCAGCTTTACCCGCTGGGCGTGTCCATGTGTCAGAAATATACGCCCGGCCTCTGTATCCAGGACCTTGAAGTCGCCGCCGTAGTCGCCGTCGCAGTTTCCTAAGACCCCTATAACCTCGCAGCCGAGCTCTTCCTCTATCCTTTCAGCATCCCTTGCGTAGTCTCCGAGGTGGATTATTCCACCGTAGGCGGCTTCACCGCCCGCAGCCCTATATATGTCGAGAACCTTTTTAATATCTCCGTGAGTGTCGCTTACTACTAAATATTTCATTTCATTCCTCCAACGCCTACATTATACCATTTTTCCAATCTGGGGACAGGCCCCAAAGTGGAATTTTTTCCATTTTGGGGACAGGTCCCCCCTTGACATATTCATCTATATCTAGTATTATTCTCTTGGGTAAAAAACATCTTTAAGTTGGTACAGAGATGCCGACAAGATTGCATATGCCGTAGCGAAGCGTAATCTTCGTGTGTCAACATGCTTGCAAATCTTGTCGAGAGACAGGATTTTTTTATTGCCCGGGGAGGTTAACAATGTTAAAACTGAAATCAAAGGTAATGCATGAAGACGAAATCGAAAGAGCACTAAAAAGAATGGCTCATCAGATTACGGAGAAAAACGAAGGCTGTGACAATGTAGTTCTGCTGGGTATCAAGTCAAGAGGCGTGCCGCTGGCCGAAAAGCTTGCAGCATACATCAAACTTTTCGAGGGCGTAGACATACCGGTCGGAAAGCTTGACATCACCAGGCACAGAGATGACCTTACCGAATCCGAAAAGCCTGAGTTTCACGGCTCAGAGATAAACTTCGAGGTTACGGGCAAGGATGTAATTCTGGTCGATGATGTTATCTACACCGGTCGCACGGTCAGGGCGGCGATGGATGCCGTTACCGAGTTCGGAAGAGCCGGTACCATTCAGCTCTGCGTCCTGATAGACAGGGGCTTTAGGGAGCTTCCTATCAGACCCGACTATGTGGGAAAGAACATTCCTACATCGCGCAGGGAAAAGGTTGTTGTAAAGCTTGCGGAATGCGATGACGAAACCGGCGTAACTATTTATGAAGAAGAATAGTTTTTTATCATCAAACTCAGGTCATTAAAAAAGGAGAACAAAAATGAGTAAAGAAAGAAGAATTATTCAAGTTCAGGAAAGAGTGCCTATCGCACAGGGCATACCTCTTTCGATTCAGCACACATTCGCTATGTTCAGCGCATCAGTGCTCGTACCTTGGCTCTTTGGCATAAACGCTTCCATCGTACTGCTGATGAACGGTATCGGCACACTTATATTTATCGCAATCACAAAGGGCAAGGCTCCTGCATATTTAGGCTCCAGCTTTGCATTCCTTTCACCTACATTCATTCTGCTCGCCGACCCGAACTACGGCTATCAATACGCACTGGGCGGCTTTGTGGTAACCGGCGCAATCTTCTGCACGGTGGCAATCATAATTAAGTTTGCCGGCACGCACTGGATTGACATAGTTCTTCCGCCTGCAGCAATGGGCCCGGTTGTAGCTCTCATCGGCCTCGAACTTGCAAAGACAGCAGCTTCGAACGGCGGTCTGATTCTTTCCGACACCTACACCGAAATTAATCCAAAGTTCGTTTTGGTGTTCATAATCACACTGCTCATGGCAGTAGCGGGCCAGGTAATATTCAGAGGCTTTGCATCAGCCATCGCAATTCTGATTGCAATCTGCACAGGCTATGTAATCGCACTCTTCATGGGACTTGTGGACTTCACACCTGTTGCGGAAGCAAAGATTTTCGGAATCCCGAACTTCCTCTTCCCTAAGTTCGACTTAACTGCAATCTTAATCATAATTCCGGCATCACTTACAGTAATCTCCGAGCACATCGGTCACCAGGTAGTAACCTCCGAAATCGTTGGCAAGGACCTTCTTAAGGACCCGGGTCTTCACAGATCTCTCCTGTCTGACGGCGTATCCACAATGCTTTCAGGCTTCTGCGGATCCGTTCCTACCACAACCTACGGTGAGAACATCGGTGTTATGGCAGTAACAAAGGTCTACAGTGTATGGGTAATCGGCGGCGCTGCAGTATTCAGCATCCTGCTTGCGTTCTTCGCACCTGCTTCGGCACTGATTAACTCAATCCCGGCTCCTGTAATGGGCGGTATCTCATTCCTGCTCTACGGTATGATCGGAGCATCCGGTATCAGATTAATCGTTGACAAGAAGGTAAACTATGCAAAGGCAAGAAACCTCGCAATGACTTCAATCGTATTCGTTACAGGTCTCTCCGGAGCATACATCCAGATCGGTGATGTACAGCTGACAGGTATGTGCCTTGCAACCATCGTAGGCATGGCTCTCGGACTCACATTCTACATCCTCGACAAGCTCAAGGTTACAAACGACAGAGACGAAGCTGATTCTCTTCAGTAGTATCGCCTCCATCGGCACAAATAAAAAAGCCTTTCGACAGAAATGCCGAAGGGCTTTATTTTTATACTTTAGTTTCCTAAAAATTATATTCAAACAGAACTACATCGGTGAACTCACTGCTGCCTGCCTTGTGACGGCAGCTTGTATACTTGCCCGCAAAGCGGAAGCCGCCTTTGAGCAGCGCAATCTGCCAGCTGACATTATCCACCTCCGCATAAGCCTCGAGCCGTGTAAGCCCATGTACTGACTTCGCAATTTCGACAATCTTGTCCACACATTCATCTCTTACTGCGTTGCGGTCGTAGCCGTCGCCTATTACCAGCACCAGAGTTGCACTGTGACGGTCTCTGCGCGAAACATCGTCGAGAGTAAGCCTGCCTGCGACATTTCCCTCATCATCAAGAATCAGATAGCTGTAAAACTTGTCTCTCTTCTGATCCTCAAGAGCCTTTGCCTGATACTCGATATATCTGTTGTACTGATAATAGACCTGGTCTCTGTATATTCCCTGATCGCTGAAAAATTTTTTATTCGCTCTTTCAAACTCAAAAATTCTCAGAGTATCAGCATCATTTACCAATTGAAGCTTCATAATAGCAACTCCCTTCTTTAGAAATAACCGCTGAAAGCCTTGTAGTTTTCCTTGAGGAGATTCGGAGTATCAAGCCCGTAAGGGCATTTCTTTGCGCAGCTGCCGCAGCCTGTGCACTTTTCGATTTTGTGCATTTCCTCTTTCCAGAAATCCGTCGTGTATTCGGCAATCGGTGCTCTTTGCAGGAACAGCGCCATACGAGCGCAGTCCTTTATCAGAATCCCCTGCGGACATGGCATGCAATAGCCGCAGCCTCTGCAGAAATCCGTCGCCAGAGCCTTTCTGTCAGCATCTATCACAGCCTGAAGTTCAGGCGTCATCGTCTGCTGAAAATCATCGGTGTTACATGAAAGGAACTCTTCGAGCTCGGACTGCCTCTGGATACCCCAGATCGGCAGAGCATTCGGGAACTGAGCAAGATATGCATAAGCCGCACGTCCGCTCTTTATCAGTCCTCCTGCCATGCCCTTCATGCACAGAAAACCCATGCCGGCTCTTTCGGAAGCTCTGACAAGCTCCACCTCTTCGGCAGATGCTATATAAGAGAAAGGAAACTGCAAGGTCTCGTAGATGCCGCTTTCGATTGCTTCCTTTGCCACATGCATGCGGTGGTTCGTGATGCCTATGTGGCGCACCTTTCCCGCACTTACTGCGTCAGTCATGGCCTTCCACAGTCCGTCTTCGCCGTCCGGCTTTGGACAGAACGGTGGGTTGTGGAACTGCATAATGTCGACATAGTCGGTCTGAAGCTCTGAAAGGGAGTCGTCGAGCTGCTTTGTAAATTCTTCTCCGGTGAGCGCCATCGACTTTGTGGAAATGTAAAGCTCTTCCCTGATGCCCTTAAAGGCCTTGCCGATTTTGTGCTCGGAATCGGTATAGAATCTGGCAGTATCGAAAAAGTTTATGCCTGCTTCGAAGGCCTGCCTGAGCAGCTTTACGGCATCGTCCTCCGCAAGTCTTTGAATCGGCAGCGCGCCAAAGCCGTTTTTGTTAACTGTAATGCCTGTGCGGCCAAGAGTAACTGTCTTCATTTTACACTCCTTTATTCTATTTCAAGCTCTACCGGACAATGATCCGACCCGTAAATCTCCGTATGGATTTTCGCGTCTCTAAGGCGCGGTTTTAAGGCTTCAGAGGCAAGGAAATAGTCTATCCTCCACCCTGCGTTGCGCTCGCGTGCCTTGAAGCGGTACGACCACCAGCTGTAGGTCACGGTATCGGGATAAAACAACCTGAACGTATCAATCATCCCATCATCAAGGAGGGCTGAAAGCTTTCCCCGCTCCTCATCGGTAAAGCCCGCATTGTGGTGATTTGCCGTCGGATTTTTGAGATCTATTTCTTTATGCGCGACATTTAAATCGCCGCAGTATATGACAGGCTTCTTTTTCTCGAGACTCTTTATATATCTGTGCCAGTCGTCCTCCCAGCGCATGCGGTAGTCGAGTCTTTTAAGCTCGTCCTGCGAGTTTGGCACATAGACCGTAATGAAATAGAAGTCCTCGTATTCGAGAGTGATTACTCTGCCCTCGTGATCGTGCTCGTCCACACCAATGCCGTAGGTTACCGACAGCGGCTCTTTCTTTGTAAAAATCGCCGTTCCGGAGTAACCCTTCTTTTCGGCATAGTTCCAGTACTGCCTGTAGCCCGGCAGGTCCATTTCTATCTGACCCTCCTGAAGCTTTGTTTCCTGAAGGCAGAATATATCCGCATCAAGCTCATTAAAAATATCCAGAAAGCCTTTGCCCATAACGGCGCGCAGGCCGTTTACATTCCAGGATATAAATTTCATCTTTGCACCTCTATTCCACAGTATCTATAATTCCTCCGCCGAGGACATTATCTCCGTCGTAGAAAACAACCGACTGCCCCGGAGTGATTGCTCTCTGCGGCTCGTCGAATATGCCCGTAATCGTTTTTTCGCCGGTTACTTTAATGTCCGCAGGCTGCTCCTTTTTTCTGTATCTGGTCATCGCTTTGCAGCGCACTGTTTCGCCTGTTTTCGGTGCCCCCGCTACCCAGCATACATCTATCGCGGTGAAGGTCTTTTTAAAGACGCTGCTCTCCGGGCCGACAAAAACGGTGTTGGTCTTTACATCCTTGCCCGTCACGAAAATCGGTGCTTCCGCAGCAATCCCCAGGCCCTTCCTCTGGCCGATGGTGTAGCGGATTGCGCCCTTGTGGCAGCCTATACACTTGCCGGATTCGTTCACTACCTCGCCCGGCTCGAAGCTCTTTCCCGTGTAACGCTCGATGAAGCTTACATAGTCGCCGTCGGGGATGAAGCATATGTCCTGACTTTCAGGTCTTTCGGCATTCACAAAGCCCATGTCTTCGGCGATGTGCCTAACCTCGGGCTTACTTAAGCCTCCGAGAGGGAAAAGCGTATGCTTTAATTCTTCTTCGGAAAGCTGGTAAAGGACATAGCTTTGGTCCTTGCCTGCATCGAGTGCCTTTCTGAGTACGAGGCTGCCGTCCGGCGCGCTTTCTATTCTCGCATAATGGCCGGTTGCTATGTATTCGCAGCCAAGCTCTGCCGCTTTCCTCCGCAAAACATCGAATTTCAGGTTTTTATTGCAATATATGCATGGATTCGGTGTTCTGCCGGCAAGGTATTCCTCCACGAAATGCTTGATTACCTTTTCCCTGAAAACGTCTTTGTAGTCCGAGACGTAGAAAGGTATTTCAAGCTTTTCCGCTACGGATGCCGCATCCTTTGAATCCTTTTCATTTGCATTATCGTGCAGCTTCATAGTACAGCCGATGCACTCGTAGCCCTGCTTTTTCAATAAATATGCCGCAACAGAGGAATCCACTCCGCCGCTCATGGCAACCAATACTTTTTTGCTCAATTCCATTCTCCTAATTGCATTTCTGTGCTGATATTACTACATTTTGCGCAATAAATCAACATTTTCATCAGTTGCAGCTTCACTGCCTTTATTTGAATCTATTTTAAAATACAAAAATCCGAACCATATTCACCTGTGAATACTGTTCGGATTGTCTGTGGTGCGGATAACAGGACTCGAACCTGCACGGTGTTGCCACAGGAACCTAAATCCTGCGCGTCTGCCAATTCCGCCATATCCGCATATGTGCCTCTCAAAAGTGCAACAACATAATTTTAATTGATAGCCATACAAAAATCAAGGCTTTTCGCTCCTGAAGATATGAAAAAGCGCGCCGCAAAATAATGCAGCGCACTCTTCGCTTTTATTGATTTATTTCTGCTACATTCTTAGCATAAGTTCCTTTTCGACCACCTCACCGGCCTTCATGTACATTCTCGGCACGCGCTTGCTGACTGCACAAGTAAGCTCGTAAGGAATGGTGCCTGCGATTTCGGAAAGCTCGTCTATATCGTTATGCTCTCCGAAAATCTCTATTTCGGATCCGACATCTATGCTATCCTTTCCGGTCAGGTCTATCATCGCCATATCCATGCAGATTTTGCCGCGCTGAGGTGCAAGGCCCTCTTCGGTCCACAGGCTGCACCTGCTCGAAAGTGAGCGCAGGAAGCCATCGGCATAGCCGTACGGGATGACGCCCATGCGAGTCTGCCTGCCTGTAACGTAAATTCCGCCGTAGCTGATGGCTGTGCCCTTTGGGTAAATCTTCACCGTGCTTACGGTGGTCTTAAGAGCCATGACAGGCTTTAATCCGAGCTCTTTTGAATACTGCCCGTAGCCGTAAAGGAGGAGTCCCGGCCGCACCATGTCGAGGTAGGTCTTTGGAAATCTCGCGGTTGCTCCGGAGTTCGCGCAGTGGCGGATTTTAAAGCTCCTACCGACTTCCTTTTCTACTGCGAGAATCACCTCTCTAAAGAGTGCGAACTGCTTTTCGGTGTATTCATCTGCAGAGCTGCCCTCCATATCGGCCATCGCAAAGTGGGTAAAGATTCCCTCTGCGTAAAGCCCCGGCAGATTGCAGGCATTTGCCATACCGCCGATACCGATATTAAAATAGTCTCCCGCGCAGATATAGCCAAGGCGCGACATTCCTGTATCCACCTTTATGTGTATTTTCAGAGTTTCGCCAAGCTTCTGGCATTCTTCGCTGTACTCTATAGCCTTTGCTTCGCATGAAACCGCCTGGGTGATGTCGTATTTAATGAGACGTCCGACCTGTTCCTTTGGCGTGTGTCCCAGAATCAGAATCGGCATTTTTATGCCGTTTAATCTCAGCTCCATCGCCTCGTCAATGCTGCTTACTGCAAGGTAATCAGCGCCGAGGTCTTCGAGCGTGCGAGCGACCATCACAGCTCCGTGCCCATAGGCATCAGCCTTTACAACGCCTAGAAACTTCACCTTTTCACCTATGAGTTCTCTGAGTTTTCTATAGTTGTATTCCAGGGCATCCAGGTTTATTTCCGCCCAAGTTCTGACAAGTGTCGATTCCAAATTACACCTCCGTATAACCCCATCTAATTATACCACACTAAAATGCATTAAAAAAGCAGCTTAAACAAGCTGCTAAAAATGATAATCAACCCCACACTGTTTCATAATTGCATTAGCTGTATGTCTTGATTTAACAAATACCGGAACTGTCACATTTGTGCATGTCAAAGGACTGTACCATATATCATGGTCACCTTTCCCATGTCTTACGAAATAGCATCCGCTCTGTTTAAGTATTTTCCTAATTTCTTTCTCGAAACTTGCCATTATGCTGTCATCCTCTGATGATATTCAGACTTCATTGTGAGGGACTTCATAGGTGGTAAATTGTTAAGTTCAAGGAGTTCAGGAATGGCATACTTAACTCGCTCCAAAAGTGCATCAAACGAGCCTGATTCCAAAACAAGTCCCGGTATATTTTCTCCTGTAGCAACCCAAACGCAGGTTTCTTCGTCCCATAAGAAATTAACTATGTATTCCATCATAAATCTCCTTTCTCCTATCATATTACAGACAGATTATACCATGTACTCACATTTTCAGTCAATAAACATTACTGTCCAAAGCCACCAGAATGCGGTATAATTAGTGTAAATGTTACGTGCACATCATAATAAAAGTTGAAAGTGAATGGAGAAACAAAATGTTGAAAATGTTTTTTAACAATGAAAGGCTTCGCGCTTTCCCTGCGCTGCTTGCGGTTTTGATGTTCATCTGCCTTATGGCTGCCTGCGGCACACATTCCGAGGCGCTTGATTCTTCACAGAAAGATGTTCCAAAATTTACGGACGCTGCCCCAAATGCGTGGTATTACGATGCCGTAACCGATATGGCGGAAAAAGGACTCTTAAAGGGCTACGAAGACGGCACCTTCAGACCCTCGGCCACAATTTCGCGCGGTGAGTTCATAACTATAATCTCCCGCATTCTGGGGATTGAAGCTCCTGCCACCGGCAGCTACTGGGCAAGCGGCAATATAGAGGCAGTTCGCGACAAGGCAGGGTGCTGGGTTATATGGAATCTGCCGGACTACAAGGGCGATATCATAAGAGAAGAAGCGGTATCCATCCTGATGCTTTCACTTTTTCCAAATGCGGATCAGGGCGACTGGAATGCGGTGACTTCCTCAATCAAGGACTTTAATTCCGTAACAGCAAACTATCAGTATCTTGTGGAACAGGCCTACGCAAACGATATCCTCACAGGCTACGAGGATGGGACATTTGTCCCAAAGGGAAACCTCACTCGTGCCGAGGCCTGCACAATTATATACAAGGCGTTCAAGAAGGGAAACTTTGAAAATGCAGGCTCGAGCAGCGATGCAAGCGAAACTTCCCCACCGGCAGTTACAGAAAGCTACACCCCTACTACCCCTGATGTTGTGCGCAAGGGTGGCGTTTCCGATAACGGATGGCTCAAGGTAGTGGGTACTCAGCTGTCAAACGAGAAGGGTGAGCCTGTCGTTCTTCACGGCATGTCTTCGCACGGCTTCCAGTGGTTCTCCGAGTTCTTATCGAAGGATGCAATTAAGTTCACAGCAGACAGCGGTGCGAACATATTCAGAATTGCAATGTATGTCGAGGAAAACGGATATATGACAGACAAAGCAGCCGCAAAGGAAAGAGTTTTCTCGGCGGTAAATGCCGCGGTAAGTCAGGATATGTATGTCATCATCGATTGGCATATATTAAATGGAAATACCGCAAATCCTATGAATTACAAAGCGGAGGCGATTAATTTCTTTGATGAGGTTTCAAAGAAGTACGCATCCACTCCGAATGTAATCTACGAGATTTGCAACGAGCCAAACGGAAATATCACATGGAGTGATAATATCAAGTCTTATGCTGAGGCGGTAATCCCTGTTATCAGAAAGAACTCCCCGGATTCGATTGTTTTAATCGGTACACCTACATGGAGCCAGGATGTGGATGCTGCGGCAAAGGACCCTGTATCATTTAAGAATATAATGTATTGCTTCCACTTCTATGCGGGCACTCACGGTCAGAACTTACGCGACAAGGTAGATACTGCGCTTAAGCTCGGAGCGCCAATCTTTGTCACTGAGTGGGGCACCAGCGATGCAAGCGGAAACGGTGGCCCTTATCTCGACAAGGCAGCTGAATGGATGAACTTTATGACAAAGAGATCACTTAGCTGGTGCAACTGGTCGCTTTGCGATAAATCCGAAGCTTCTGCGGCACTCAAAAGCGGTGCCTACAGCGATAAAAAACTTACAGCCTCCGACCTTTCAAAGTCGGGTGAATATGTCTTTGCAAACTTCTAGCAACTAAACAATAAACTCATCATTGCAATAAAAAAGCAGCTTACATAAGCTGCTTTTTGAATGGTGACCCCATCGAGAATCGAACTCGAGTTACCGCCGTGAAAGGGCGATGTCTTAACCGCTTGACCATGGGGCCTAAAAAAAACCGGCAACGTCCTACTTTCCCAGGCAGTCTCCCACCAAGTATCATCGGCGCTAAGGAGCTTAACTACTGTGTTCGAGATGGGAACAGGTGTGGCCTCCCCGCTATAGTCACCGGATTAAATATGAAGGCTGTACCTTCAAAACTGAATATCATTATGCTCAAAGCTTCCTGAAACCATTGGTCAAGCGTTCGACCTATTAGTATCGGTCAGCTAAATACATTACTGCACTTACACCTCCGACCTATCAACGTGATAGTCTCTCACGGGTCTTACCATAAAGGGGGAAATCTCATCTTGTGGGGGGCTTCGCACTTAGATGCTTTCAGCGCTTATCCCGTCCATACGTAGCTACCCAGCTATGCCCTTGGCAGAACAACTGGTGCACCAGAGGTATGTCCATCCCGGTCCTCTCGTACTAAGGACAGCTCCACTCAAATTTCCAACGCCCACAGCGGATAGGGACCGAACTGTCTCACGACGTTCTGAACCCAGCTCGCGTACCTCTTTAATGGGCGAACAGCCCAACCCTTGGGACCTACTTCAGCCCCAGGATGAGACGAGCCGACATC